>Ga0208788_1000880_pt1 | contig 14709 bp, 19 predicted proteins | sample Wag4_2014_7_11_3_FD_187363 | JGI IMG/M metagenome (GOLD analysis project Ga0208788, IMG submission 187363) | Fresh water mixed with fracking chemicals microbial communities from Ohio, USA - Utica-2 Time Series FC 2014_7_11 (SPAdes) (version 2) ...
GTGCAATTCTAGACGCTGACTTTATAATACAAGAATCAAAGGTACCGTAACCGCCGCCATTAATAATCGCAATAAAGCCAATAGTAGGGTTATAGTTAACCTGAATATTACTGACTAGAATATTATTAAAAGACGCGGACGCACTAAACAACCGCGTATAACTGCTTGGAAAATATACAGACACACCGTTTGCGTTGTTATAACGCAATGCGTTCGTTAATTTGCCAGCATTATCTCTAAAAGACTGTCCTGTAGCGGCTGTAAGCCAAAAGTACCGCGTGGCATCGCAGGTTTGTGTGATGGCAACATCAGTTGTCTGTGACCACTCCCCGTTGGTACCGCCGCCTTCCTTGTAAAGCTCGCCCTTCCAAACCCAATCTTTTGTGACTAGGCTTGCTGGCGCGCCAGCGGCCCATGTATTGATCGACGGGAAGGCCCGCGTAGTTGCACCTGACCCGGTTGACGGGGCAGTAGTCGTAGTGAATGGATCGCCAACAACGGTGAGTGTCGAACCGGAGATATTGTTAATCAGGTAATCAAGCGCCCCAGTAGTCAGCTTGTCGCCAATTTTGGTTGTGCTGGGCACAGTCGCAGAGAGAACCACGCTCCACGCATTTGCGTAGCCCGTAACCGTAGTGGTCGTAACCGTATTAACTGTTATCGCATCAGATGTGCGCGACCCAATAGAGATGATTACAGTAGTTGCCATTAGTCAATCAACTCTTGATTAAACACACCCTTGAGGGGCGAATCAGGTTCGGGCTTTGTAAATTCGCAATCCCAGCGACCTTCATCACTCAAAATCTCAATTTCGTGGAACAAACCCGCAGCGACCAAGAACCGGCAGGGACCAGTATAAACCGACTCCTTAACAACTGGACCTTCCTTGTAATGACGGTAGCTGACTTTAAGTGTCGTACCTTCATGCACAAAACTATTGTGGTCGATCCAATGCCGATGGCCCCTATAAACTAGACCTTTCTCAAACGGTCCGTGGCAGCGAACCCAAAGATCGCCCCGATCAACCTCGTGCATTGTCATGCGACCACCGCGTTATTAACTAGGTAAGCGTGAACAGCCACGCGGCCATAACCGTACCCCACCGGGGTATCACTGACGCTCGCCGCGATGTACAAAATCCTAGTCGAAGGATCGTATGTAGCCCCTTGACACGCCCTAGCACCAAAAGTCCCCGCGCCGGGAAGCTCAAACTCCCATATTGAATATGGCCTAATACTGTTGAACCCGACTACGCCCGGATTCGCATAAACGGCTGCAAGTTCCGCGAGGTCATAAGCCCAGACTTTGCCGGTGTATGGGTATGAATGCGGAGACTGCGAAGTTTGCTCAGGATCATAAATCTTGATCCCACCGTAGACGCCGCCCGGTGTACCGTAGATGTTATAGCCATCACCGCAACGCCCAATGAACAGAAGGCTGCGAGTACCGTTAGGTATAACCATGCCTCTAGCGGCACCGTTTTGCCCCCAAATAGAAGCGTACTTGTTAGCCCCAAATCCGTTATCGAGGGCCGTAGCACCAGCAACATATCCGACTAACTGACGGCCCGATACATAAGGCGTTGTTTTGTAGGTAGTGCTGCTTGTTGGCGTTGCCACATCCCAAAGCTGGGCGTCGGTGTTTGCGGCGATTGTCGCGGTTCTTGTAGAGCCAACATAAGCAGTAATTTTTCTTACGCCGGTACAAGCAGAAGCTGCAACGATATATTGCCCGACGTAATAGCCATCCGTTGCGTTGGCTGAAGAAGCCAGAATTATCTGCGTTGAGTTCCCGCCCTGGGCGGTTCCTGAATGGCTGGTTGCCAGCGCCGCAGTAATAGACGAGGAGTTAAACGAGATCGCGCAGGGGCCGTCAGATAGCGAATTAATGATTGACAAGCCATTAGCACCGGCTAAGAAATCCCCACCAAGTGCGGTCTGGTAATTTACGCCCCCAACAGTGGTGCTAGGGATTGGGCACATCCACCCCCCGGCCCAACGGGCATTTGTTTGGTATGTGGGGTCAATGACGATAAACGGACCCTCAACACTTCCTGTGGCCGAAAGATCAAATGGACGGCGATAAAATACAGAGTAACTTTGTGAGTTGGGGTATCTGTTCTCGTATGTAAACAACATTTTGCTGGATGGGGCTAAAGCCATACCAGAATATTCGTAGCTTCCACCGTCCCCTACTACGCCAGACGAGGTTCTTGCACCTTCGCTCGGATCTAATGGATTGGGAGTCGGGCGCAGCAGCGTTGCTGTTTGCAGCGTCGAAAGGCTTGCTTGGTTTGTGATCGTGGTAAGCGTGGGGATTGAGAACTCCCCGGCGACAAAGAAATTACCGGCAACATCGCCAAATGCGGTCAGCGTCTTCTGCGATCCAAATCCGCTTGGGTTAAAGACAATCCCTTTGCCGTTGTACTCAAATCCGCTCGGCATGTAGAACGAACCCTGATAGACAAGATTGTCCCTTTGCACAAGCAGAGTGTCTAAAGCCGATCCTGTTGTGCTGACGCCGGTTGCGGTTGAAGATGAGGTGATAGCGGGCGTTTCTGGGGTGGTGCCGTTGTTTGAAGAGCTAATAAACCCAGCAACCTCGCGCACTGAGATCGTCGCTCCAATGTCCGCAGTCTGAAGCGTATATGCACCGCCCGTAGCGCCAGCGATATCAACCCCATTCCTTGTCCATTGCCAAGTGCGCTGGATGAGGTAGTCATTAGTGGGGGCTTGATTAACCCACGTTGCGGGGATGACTTGGAGGATTGAACCTACAGTAGCCATTATGCAGCCCTCCACACGCTAATCGTTGGCGCTGTAACTAAACCCGGCCCGGTTCTCGGAATGATTGACCATCTAGAAGGCCAAGGATAGTAATACTCAAATGTCGTTCTAGTGTCTACCCAATTCGTTTTCATCCAGTTATAACTAACTGCGCCACCTGTTAGATCAGCGATCATTGCTGTGGCGGCTACTGCGCTAGCGTTTGTCCCGTCAAGCGAATTTATTGTAGCGTCCGATAGCTCTTTGGGTTTGTTTGGATCTAAAAAAGCGGCAAATACAGCGTCCCAAGTTGGTATTTGCCCCGTGCTTACACTAGGCGAATACGTCCCATAAGTTGACGGGAGAGTAAAGTTCCCAAGAAGATTGGCGTTTTGGCTGCTTACAGCGCAATCTGTAACATACTGAGCGGCCCAAATTCGCAGCCTGTCAGTAGCAAACCCAAGGTCTTGAGTATGGGCCAAAGCAATAATCATATAATATTGCTGCCAAGGCGCGTACGCCAAGCTTATAGTTGACGCCCAATTTGCGTAATATCCGGGGGCATACTGAGCGCCATTATCCACGCAATGAAGAGGGTGTACGCCAAAACCATTATATATTTCTGGGTGTGGGCGACCTACAGTTACGCCCCATTGATATGCCGTATTACCTTGGAAAGAAGACCCAGTAACATTACGGATCCCTTCCTCAATCGCAATCGCATCGTTTAACAAGCCCGTGTAGTAGGCTTTTTCTTTGCTGCCATCAACAGAAAACGCAGCCGCCTGAGCGCGGCTTCGTAAACACCACGCCCGCCTTCTAACAGAACCATTCAATGCGCCGCTAGTCAAATTCGGGCCGCGCCCGTAAAATCCGCTTGTTGTATTATTTTGTGGGTTAAAAGCGCCCCAAGACGCCCAAAACTGCATTTGCTCCAACCATATATATTCTCCTGTCGTCAAATACGGAAGATAAAACGCAGACGGTTGATGCGCGCCGTCAGGATCCCATCCGTCCCTTGAGGCAGAAGTTGTGCCGGAAACCCATGTAAATCTATCCTGAACTGCAACACCGACTGTTGAATCCATGTACTGATTATCAAAATAGAACATGGTGGGTCTGGCGTACAGGGATACAGGAAACCCTAAAGCCGGGATTGTTTGAGCAGCATCATAATATTTAGTATTAACGCCCTCACGTTGATTCATGGGCCATGCTAACGCTAATTCACTTAGCCCATACGCAATTTCCTGTAATCTGTAATCCCCTGATAAAATTGCATCAACATTCCAGTTTGGCAAAAGGGCTATTTCTGGCCTTCCTGCTACCTGCGGCATATTTTTTTGCCACCCAATAGCTTTTTCGCCAGACGCTTCCCCGCTTTCGAATATTCCTTTAGGCGCTATAGCCCATCGAGCAGCTTCGTCTGCAATCTTTGCTTCTGGCAATACAACAGCGGGGTTGTAGTTCGGGATTACATATGTACTCGATAAATACGGGGAATTGTGATCCGCATTCAACGCAACGGGCGCTGATCCAGACCATGCGGTGCGCGTCCAGCGACCGCCGTAGACATGAACAACAGACGCTTTTGTGTATACCGTAGTTGGCGAAGCATTGCCTTTGGTTACGGAAACGTCGTATGTTTGTGTTTGAATTTTTGTAACGTCGGATTGTTCGACAATGGCCCGAACGCGATACTGGCTTAAAGTCGGCCAAAACTGAACATGAAAAACAGGGCGAAGAGATTTGTCCGCCGTTGTCCCAAAGTCATACGTCTTGCTGGTGTGGTCGCACAGAATCACCGTCGTGCAGATCGGGCCTTGCGTCCAGTAGCGGGAATTAGGACTGTCGCCACTGGTATTAGACGCAAGCGTCACATCCGAGACCGCATTCAGAATCGTGCGGGCAGATACAGGTGCGCCGGTAATAGGCGACCCACCGCTTGTGGCGTTGATCGTGCAGTTGAAATCGTAGTTCGCCAGCATGTTCGCCTTTGTTTCAGGCGTATTGCTGCTACTGACTTGGTTCTGGAACGTGAGCGTTTTTGCTGACGTACTGAGCGACGGCACCACCAAAGACAGAACGGCAAATTTCACTGAGCCATCCGGCCAGCGGTTCTTTACGTCTGCTTGCGTTGTCTGCGCCACCCCGTCGATCAGCACTTGCGGGTAGTTGGCAATGACGCCTTGATTGAACACGCGCCCGAACTGATATGGGTAGCTCGTTGCAGTGCCGGTCGGCAGAGACAACGACATGGTGTTGGCGACACCACCGCCACCACCCCCGCCGCCAGAAGTATTAGCCGCGCCAAGCGTAGGCCCGAAGGGGCCTGATAGGGCTGAAAACAATCGCTACCTCTTCGGGTTGACTATCAGCACATCTTACCGCGAGTCTTGCCTTTAACTTCGATACCACCGCCGCGAGCGTACTTCTTGGGCTTCATAGCGCCCATTTCGGCTGCTTCGTGCTTAATCATTGACTTGGGAGCGCCCTTCTTTTTCATGAAGGACAACTCTTTACCGATCATTGCTTTTGAATCTTTCACGGGACCACCTTCTTTAAATTTAGCCGTTTTAGCGGACTCTTTGAAATCTTTTGTCGTCGGAGCGCCCTTTGAACCGGGCTTACGCATCTGCTCACCAGACCCTTCAGCGATCCTCTCACGCTTCGCGTGAATGTTTGCGTACAACCCGCCAGCAGCAAACTTCTTCGGACCCTTGGTAAATTCCTTACCGACTGACGAAGGAACACCAGCTTTCTTTGCAAACGCAGGGTTATGGGCCACGGCTTGCATGAAGCGTTCTTGCTTGGCGGATTTAGCGGGCATCAGACCATCCTGCCCTTGGTTTTGCCCTTAACTTCAATCCCGCCGCCACGGGCATACTTCTTAACAGCCCCACCTTTTTTCTTTGCAACTGGGGGTTTTTCAGGAGGGCGCGGGCCTAACATAGTAGGGCGGGCTTTTTCGTATGCTTCCCGTGCGCGCCTTAATTTTTCGTCTTGCTTCGCAGCTTCAACATCAGCGGGAGGAACACGATCTGAGCCAGAAGGGGCTGCGCCACCGGCAGAGAATTTGCGAGGGGTTTTCTTCATGATTTTCCCGCCTTTGCGGTACTGGATTTCGGTATCAGGATCGAAGGGCATGTCAGTTCTTTCCTATGATCTTGTCGATCTTTTCTTCGATCCGATCAAACCGAGCGTTAATGTTGTCGGTAACTAGCTTCATGTCGTCCTTGTGGACGTACTTCTCGCGCATCTCTTCGCGGGTTTTGGCAATTAGTTCTCGGTGTTCTTTAACCGAATCGCCGTGGGTCTTAAGATACACGCCCATGAGCATTGTGCCAAGAGTTAAAACCCCATTCCAGAGGTACGTGAAAGGATCGGAACTCATTTAACACTTCCACGCTTTCCTTGCTTTTCGCAAGCGGCTATTTGGGTCTTTTGCTGCATCAGGAAACATCTTGGCTTGTCCTGCTGATCTTGCACAAAAAGACTTCCTTCGCGCGGCATCCTTCGCTGTTTGCGGGTTAGGAGCGGGCGGTTTCAAACCCGGCTTGCCCGGATTTGCTTTGTTGTAAGAGGCTCGGCCCTTGGCGTTCAAACCGCCCGATTCAGCCTTGCCTTCCTTACGCTGCCATGCTGGAGATTTAGCCATTATGCACGTGACTATATTAATCGTCAAAGATAAAAAGAATCTTACCGCCTACCTTAAGTGTACCAACATATATGCCACCGGGGCCATATACCACACCTTCTCGGACATCGCCGGGGTCAGGGTAGAGAGATGTTTTGAAGAGATTAGCGGCAAACCCGGTGAGGGAGTACGCGCCGGAATTAGCGGACAAAGCACGGGATGTAAAGAGCGAAGCATCCGCCCCAGTAACATTGAACGCCCCCGCCGCCGCGAATAAGCTTCCCACCCGTACAAACGCAGCGTCTTTTCCATCAATAACGTAGCTGCCGGGATCTGCTGATACTTGTTTGGCCTGCGTCAGACTCGCATTTTGCCCGGAGATGCTATAGCTACCCGCGTCAGTAGATAACGGTATAGACCTAAATAGCGAAGCCGCCACGCCAGTGAGGTTGTACGCCCCAGAATCTGCGGATAAAAAAGACGATCTTGCAAGGCCCGCCACATTTCCGACAAGACTATAAGCCCCTGAAGCAGCGTCTAAGACCCTAATTATTGTCTTAGCTAGATCCGCTGGCGCTCCGGTAAGAGTGTAAGACCCTGAAGCGGCGTCTAAGAAACTTGATCTAACTAAAGTAGCTGCTGATCCTGTAAGAGCATAAGATCCCGAAGCAGCATCTATGAATAAAGGCGAGGTCTTAACTAAGTCCGCCGCTGCCCCAGTAAGAGCATAAGAACCCGAAGCGGCGTCTAAGAAACTTGCTCTAACTAACTCTGCATTACTGCCAGTAAGATTGTATGTGCCCGGATCTGCCGAGAGGGGTATGTCACCGCGAAGAGCGATGACCATGAGGGCGTTTGTGACACTCGGACTGACAGTAGTAGTGCTAGTACCTATAGACCCCGGCGCACCTTTTTCACCGGTAAAGAAAACAAAACCACCGCCATGCCCCGAGGTCGTTCCCGCCTCTTGTCCAGTCGCAAACTGATTAGTAAGAACTGAGTTGGTCAGCGGCCCGAAACTTGTTAGCGATGCACTATCGTTGGGGCGGGTCGCAATTAACAGGACGGTTGTATTAGCAACCGTAGTCGTCAGCGCCGGGAAAGTGATGCTTGTCGATGCGGTGGTTTTTGTCCCGGTGCTAGTAACATCCCACGGAACGCCGGTAGCTACGACATCACGAAAAGCTACAATCCGGGCAAGCTGATGGTTACCTGAGTCGGGGACGGTGACGTTTGTTTCTGCTGATGATGTTGCTCGCTTCCAAAATACTTGGAGCTTTGAGCCTGCGCTAGTCGCTACAGCAGTGACCGGCGATCCGGAAACAGCCGCCCATCCAGCGGGGGTTGTAATCGTAAGATTCGTACCCTCACCGCCAGTCTCGACGATGAGAATACCAACATCCCCCGACTGATGAGCGGCGGGCCAAGCGGCCCCTAGCGTGCCAGTACCGCTAACTGCGGGACCAGCACCAACTACTTGTGGAAAAGCCACAATTACTCAGCCAAACGCCAACCAATCACAAAACTATTTGCAATAGGCGCAGCGTTGGGGTTATCAGGCAGTGGTGCCCACCATTGGCCGTCTATTAGCTCGGCCAAAAACTCTTCGTCATTACTTAAAACAATAATGACGTTTTGCGTAGGCGGTGCTACAGCGGGCCAGTCGTTTACAGGAGTAGACATTCATCCCCCGTTATACCAACGTGAAGATAGTGCCCGTAGTAGCATTGCTAAACTTAACTGTGAAAGAATCACCTACGTTCAGGGTTACTGCACTGCCGTAGTCCCACCAAGCGACCAGATTCTTAGACGCTGCTGTATCGTTATATAACACCGCATATTGGAACGGGCCGATACTACCGCCTGACGCAGTAAACGACACCTGAGTACCTTGTACAACAGCCGTACCGGGAGGAGATTCACTCACAGCAATTGTCGTGGCCGTACCACCAGCCGGGTAACCATTACCAGCGGCGATTTCAGTTAGATTAGCTTTGACGGTGTTCGTTGAGACGGGTGCTGGACTATTAACCAGCATAACCTTAAAGACGTTCGAATCCCAGTCATGCGTACCAATAAGCTGCTGGTCAACAAAGTCATTAAACTTATTATAAGCGGCCATTTTAGACTTCTTCCAATATAGCGGTTACGGCTACTTCTGCGGCTTCACTCAGGTTAATAATCAACGGCCCATCAATAGGACCGCTAACCATCTGCCGCTTACTTAGGGCAAAGACCCGATAATACTCTTGCGCCCCGAGAAACACCCTAATTAAAGGTGAAGCTGAAGAGCCGGGATCGTTAATCGCGTAAATCCAACGCAGCCTAATCAGTTTGCCTGATGCTGGCGTATAAATGGTAGTAGGGCCGGAAGCAGTGACCGTAGCAACCACATGGGTGTACTCGTATTCACCACTATCCAGCCCTTCTTGTAGGTTGGAGCGAGTAGTCGCCACAACTTACCCCAGTTTGCTACGCAGCGCGTCCAGAGCCTTTTCAGCAGCAGCTTTACGCTTTTCAAGCTCCTTCACATCGGCTTCCAACGCAGCGGTTTTTTCTGCAAAGAAGGCTTCAGCGGCGGCTACTTTTTTAGCGTGTTCAGCTTCGACATTAGAAAACTGAGACTGCAACGAGGCAATCTTTTGGTTCCATTCGTCCAAGAGCTTACGCTGTGCCTCTTCAGCTTTAGCATTATCAGCGGCCTGAGCTTTCTTGGCGTCTTCGATATCGGCCAGAGCTTTTGCTTTTTGCTGCATAGCTTGCTCCATCTCGGAATTAACCGAAGACAGGCGCTTATCAGCTTCTTCAAAGGCTTTGGCGATCTTCTTATCCGCCTCTTCAAACTCGACTTGCTTGACGCGCAGCATCCGCTCTACGTCAGACTGTTTAGCGGTAGCTTCCAAAACCGCAGGGATGGCCTCAAGGACCGGACCCCACAAGTCTTGGAATTTCCGCAGTGCAGCAGTGTCAATAGCCATGTTATAACCCCGGCATTCCGGCTTGCAGCACGGTCATAGTTAGCGTACCCGTAAGAGTAGCCGCATTAAGGCGAATAGCCATCACAGGAGTCGTAATAGCGCCGTCCTTAGAAGTGGCCGTTCCAGCGGGGAACGCAGACATAGCGAACCATTGAGCCGTAGCCGGATTAAACGCGCTCGAAAAAACGTCATCGTAGGTGTATTCCACGGAATACGTCGCCGTACCCGAAAGAGTTACACCTACTCCGACATTAAACGGGCCACGATAATGATCCGTAATCACCGGGTCGGTTACCCCGGCGGCAGTCAGACTAAGCCTAATAGGGCGCATCTCAGCCCCCTAATCAGTTTTGGTTATAAGCGGGAGCGGTCGAACCGTCAGCGTTGCGCTGGGCATACTGAATAACAATCGTCCCGTTACCCGTGGCAATCGTGCCAGCCAAAGTGTAAGTAACAGCAACGTCTGAGGCTCCGACGTTGTTCACCAAAGCGATTCCACCGGCTGCAAAAGTAAGTGTATACGCGCCTGCGGCAGTTACAGCCACCGCTGCGGTGATATCAGTAGCGCCAATGGTCAGTTTAGCCGTAGTCGCCGCGTTAAACAGCGTCGTGGTATAGAACGTAGCAGACAAAATCTGCGAGCCAGCGGGCAGGGTAAAGGCCGTTCCCGTCAGGGTCGTAGCGACCACATCCGCCGATTGAGCCAAAACAATAACGCCAGTATTACGGCCCGTAGCGGGGGTGCCATAACGGACGGTACCAGCACGAACTGGACCCGAAAAAGTCGCCATCGACATAATAGTTTCCCTTATTTGCGCCCATCATCTCAAGGGAGAAGTCTGCCAAGTCAGTTGATGAGCAGGTGATCTTGGATATTTAGAAACTACCATACAAAGTACAAAAAGAAAAGGGGCCGAAGCCCCTTTTCCAACCGAGAATCCCAAGCCTTACAGCGGGATGGTCGGACCAGTCGAACCAGCCGAACCCCAGATAGCGAGGGGATCAGACCAGCCGAAGCTATAACGCTCGCGGGCTTTGTAACGGACGTTGCCGGTATCAAAGTCACCATCCATGCCGGTGGACATGGGGGTACGAACGAAGTGCTTCAGCCCGTTAGGAACGTCGGTCATCAGGTACCAAGCATCCGGGTCCACGAGGAAGTGGTTAACCGTATGGCCTTCGGGGATGGAACCCATCGCCTTCAGCGCATTGATGTCGTTGTCGGTAGTACCAACACGCAGTTCCGTTTCCAGAAGACGCTTAGCAACGAACATCAGTGACGGCGGGATAATCAGCTTACGGGGTTTAGCCGCAATCAGCATACCGCGCTCATCGGTCCAAGCAGCGATCTGGATAACAGCCGCCTCAAGCGAGGTTTCGTTCAGATCGACGTTGGTTGCGGGACGGTTGGAGTTAGTACCACCGTTAACCAGCGGGTGATTAGTCACCGAGCCAGACGAGTTAGTACCAAACAGCGAACGGTCGTCACCGCCCAGAAAGTTACGGCTGAAACCATTGTTCAGCACCGAAGCAGCCTTGACTTGCTTGGTGTAGGACATTGCACGGGCAAGAGCCTTGGTGTAACGAGCCGACAGCGAGTCATACAGGTTGTCTTCGACAGCTTCTTCGGTCAGAGAGAAGCCCATCGCAATGGTTTCATGGGTGTAACGAGCAACCCATGCTTCTTGCGCAGTGTCGTAGGCGATAGCAGCGCCTTCGGTCTTCACCGGGGCGGGAGCAAAACCAGACAGCTTGGTCTCTTCTTCGAACGAACGCTCGGAACTCTCGACTTCGTAGATTTCCTTGTGTTCTTCGCCGTAACGGTTGTACTCCATGCCGAACAGTGCGTTCAGGCCGGGGAGCAGTTCCTTGAGTAGTTGGGAACGACTAATAGCCATGATTTATATCCTTTTAGGCGGCGGTAACGGTGGTTGCATCGTACATATGCACGCCCGTGTTGAACTTGACGATGAGGTCGGTAAAGCTGCTACCGGCATCAACGAAGTCAACAATACGCAGGGCGAGCGTAGCGGTACGGGCGGGAGTACCAGCGCGAAGGGTCGAAAGACCCGTGGTGACGCTACCGCCTTGGTTCTCAACGGCTACTTGATAGCCGCGAGTCGTTGCAGCAACCGAACCAGCCGCTTGGATCTGATAAAGCTGTTGCGGATCGTCGTTAACCTTGATGACGATGTTCTTGTAGCCAGCAGTGACCGCGTTTGCGGGCAAAAACTGAGTATGAACTTGATACTTCAGAACCGGGTCAACATAGCTGACACCGACGCAAACGCCAACCACACCACCAGTCGAAGTCGTAACGGTGGCCGAAGCGGCGGTGGGCTGACCCGCCGAAGACGCGCCGATCAGGATGATGTCGCCAGTGTAAATAGCCGTGGCGTTATCAACGGTGTATGCGATTTCGCGCATGGCACCGCCGGGATTGGGGCGACCGCCGATCAAATTGATCGGACGAAGCCCATAAGGAGAAGCTACAGCAGCCATTTATGGCCTCCAAAAATTAAAGTTTAGATGAACCTGTACCAAATGCACTGCGCGAAGTCTCGGACTTGTGGTCCTTGAACAAAGGCATACGGGGGTCATTCTCACGGAATAGCGTGTTATTGACCGAATCCATCTGCGCGCGCGATTGCTTGTCGTAGTATTGGCTGCGCTGGTCCATAAAATCCGTGGGGATCTTACAGAGAATAAGCCCGCCAATCTCAATATTTCCAGATTTAGTTGCGTCGAGCATAAGCTCAGGGTGGTCCTCCGCCTTCACCGGTTCCCAGCCTTGGCGCAATTTGCCCGACATGTTAGTCGGATCAGGCTGCCCAAGAATCGCGGTACGAACCCATCGGAACTCGTAACCGGGAATAGGATTAGGGGATGGAAGAGTCGCGGCTGGTTGCCACTGACGAACTCGCCGCTCACGCGTTTCCGCGTCACGGTTAGTAATACTGCGATCAGTACGGTTCTCAGCCATTGTCTTTACCCATTTGTTTAGCAACTTCTCTTGCGTAGTCTTGTAACGGGACTCCGAGCCGTTTTGCGAATGCCACTTGCGTTTGCGTCAGGCGAACTTTCTTCGCCCCAGTTGTACGCGTGGCTGGCGCAACGACATTCGCAGGTTTTTTGTCGTTACGAGAGGGTCCACCGAATTTATCGGGGAATATTTCTTTAATGCGAGCATTAAGGCGCTCGTAATAAACATCAGTGCGCGGGTCAATACCAGCGGATACCAGTTTACGGTGTACCCCAAGCGCTAAACTGGTCATTTCATCATCTTCGCCAAACCAAGGGTTTTGCGCTTGCCAGCGCGTAGCCTTTTCGTCCGGAGCAGTGACGTTCTGAGGTACGGACTCAGTATATACCGTATCTTCTTTTTCTTGTAAAGGGGGTGGGCGATAAGATTCAATTTGATTCAATCGAATCTTTGCTTCGGTCAGCGCCTCTTGAGCTTCAAGGATCTGGTCCGGGTCCATTGATTCTTGCGCTTCTTTATACTTGCGGCGCGCAATATCAAGCTCGGAGCCGGCTTTTGCCTTAATAAGCTCTACGTTCTGGGTCTGGTTATCAGCCAAGCCAGCCCGCAGCTTTTTATTCTCTTCAAAAACCTGCTGCGCAAACTTAACAGCCTCTTCTTTTTCACGCAGAGCAGCCTCTTTAGCACGGCGTTCGTCGTGCTTTGAGTGCGCAAGCTCCTTGATGCGCTTCTGAACTTTGTCGCTATATGTAGCTACTTCTTCGTCGGTAACTTCATCAGGCTCTTTGTCCAGTGACTTGCGCCCTCGGTCTGGCTCGGGCGTATCGTCAACTACTTCAAGCTCAATATCACCTTCCGAGTCGATGTCGATGTTGACATCAGATTCGTTATTCTCTTCGTCTGGGAACTTGTACTCAGCCATACTATTTCTCCTTAACCAGCGCGGGTAATACCACGGGGATCTTCGACAACAGCCTCGACCATATCGTCGTTAATAAGCCGAAACTCTCGACCATGGATCTTCAGGCGAGTGCCAGCGTAAGCACGGGTAATAACGAAGTCGCCCTCTTTACACCACGGCCCCGTAGGAAACTTGTCCGCGTCCTTATAAGCCATTTCACCGGCCTTAATAACAAAGAGGACCACCGTGCTGTGCTCTTCAATTCGTACCGAAGAGTCCGCTTTAAGGATTCCAGACTCAAACTTATCTTCTACTTCTGGTACTGCGCACAGCAATTTGTACCCTTGCGGCTTGGGCAATTGCGTTGCTGCGGATTGTTCTTCACTCATCTGCTTCTTCCATGGTTCGTGCGAGGTCGATAATGTGCTGCTCGGCAAGGATTAGACCCCGAATAATCCCCGTGAGTTCCCGGTACTGATCGAAGGTGCCGCACTGGCCTTCGGTCAGAGCATTTCGTCTAGCGGTTAAGTCGTCTCGGACTTTAAGAAGCAAAATCTCAAGAGTTCTGTCCATTACCGCCTCCTTTAGCGCGAGAGCGCATCATTTCTTTGAACAAATCCAACTGCCCTTTTTTCTGCGTCTCTGAGGACTGGTGGGACAACTTGACACCCTCAAGCTGCTGCTTGCCAGCAAGCTCAGCTTGTTTAATCTGCAACTCCTGCTGCTTGATCTGGATGTCCGCCATGTCCTTCTGCTGTTTGCGCTGAACATCCGCCTGCTTGATCTGCAACTCCTGCTGTTGCATTTGAATGATCGGGTCTTGCTGCGCCTGCTGAGCCTGCTGCTGGGCAGCTTGGGCTTGGCTCTCAGCCACGAGACGGGGCGCGACTTCAGCGACCATCCGGCTCATCTCAAGCTCAAGCTCCTGCGGCAAGTCAGCATCGGGAGCGGGCAACGCCACACCCAGCGCCTTCTCAATACGCTGCCTGTATGAGAACCCAACGTGCTCAGCAACGTGCGCCATGAGCGCGGCTTGAATGGCCTGCGCCTGCGGGTTCTGTCCAATTAGGGCGGCAATCGCCGGATCCTGCATCATCGCCATGTGCGCGCCGATATGCGCTTGGTGGTCTTGGTACAGGAACGCCTTGACCGGCTTCATCTTCAGGATGTTGCCGTTCTCCGACACCGGGTCACGCGGCTTCTGGTCGTCATCGACCGGCACCAACTTCGCAGCTTCCTTGATCCCGAGCACCTGTAGCATCTGCCTGTGCAACTGCGGCAAGTCATAAATCTGCGGGGCTTGCTGCGCCATCTGCATGACGGCTTGGTACTGGACTACCCGCTGGCTCATTGTGGCCGCGTTGGGGTCGCTCACCGGGATAATGTCAACGTGGCTGAAGTCGCTCTTGCGGGCCTTCTGCTGGTTATCCGCAACCTCAACCTCA
>Ga0208788_1000882_pt1 | contig 14698 bp, 16 predicted proteins | sample Wag4_2014_7_11_3_FD_187363 | JGI IMG/M metagenome (GOLD analysis project Ga0208788, IMG submission 187363) | Fresh water mixed with fracking chemicals microbial communities from Ohio, USA - Utica-2 Time Series FC 2014_7_11 (SPAdes) (version 2) ...
GCTTAACCCACGCAAATGAAGTTCTTTTTTCATGCGAACCAGCCGGGGCTCTTCCCCTTCTTTAACAATGCACTTTCCGGTAAAGTGAACCAGATAGGCCGATTGTTCCGCTTGTTCGGTGTCGTGTCCACATACATCGATTAAGGTCTTAATGACCCAGTCAAAGGTGTTCACATCGTCGTTGTGTAAAATGAGGGAAGCGTCCTTGCCAGAATCCAATGCCAGGTCAGCTTCTTCAAGGTCTGATTGCCATAAAGGTGATTGCATAGGGGAGGAAAAAATTTAGGTCAAAGTTCTAAAAAACAAACCGACTTTTCAAGGCTTTTGTTCTACTTCCGATGGATTTTTTAATGGGCAAGTGGAAATTCCCAGCAGGGTGTACAAGCCACAAAAACCAACCAGGCCAGTTGCGAGCAAGGCTATTGCTCCGACAAGAAGCAACCAAGAATACGTCCAATTTGAAGCTAAGGGGCTGAAATACAATCCCAAGAGACCTGCGGCTGCGATCCAACGAATCCACTTATCTATGTTTCCTACGTTTTTTTTCATGGGGCAAAATGGTTGATTTTGTTAAATGTACCAAGAAAAGCGGGAGCAACCAAGTTGCAAGGGCAATGAAAAGGTAAAGCTGAGGTTATTTTAAGGGTAGGGTATATTCCAGCGATTTAACAAAATTCACCGTAGCTACTACGGTTAAAAAACTTCGGGGTCCTTTTCCAAGCAGCAGCAAACTTCGGTTTCCTCGGTCAATGGAGTACATGGCGATGGTTTCGGGTTGGTCAAAATAATTCAAAACTAAGTGTTGCCCTTGCAGAAGCAAGCGTTTCCCTTCGGTGGTTTTTACTTTTTGCTCGTACTGGGTCCATTCCGATAGGTCGGCATGGATGGTTTTTACCCAGCTGCGCATAAATCCAACCAGGTCGTGGGGGGCTTCTTTTTTCCATTCAATCCAGAGCATTCCACGTTGCAGCGGGCCTGCCAGGGTATCCAATAAAAATTGTGCTTTTGCCTGTTCAGTTTCAAAGGTTTTAGAAACGGGGTAGCTCCAAGGTTTATGAACCACCCAGCCGAAGGGGTCTTTTTGCTGGGAAAAGGCGATTTGGCTAAAGGTCCAAACAAATGCTATTCCGAATATGGGGAACAACCTCATTGCCCTACACCCAATTTGATTAGAGCAAAAAGGGAGTAGTTCACCATGTCCATGTAGTTGGATTCAATTCCTTCGGATACGCTTGTTTTTCCTTGGTTGTCTTCAATCTGTTTGATGCGGTGAATTCGGTTCAAGAGCATGTCGGTTAAAGAGGATGTACGCATATCGCGCCAGGCTTCGCCATAATCGTTGTTTTTGGCTTTCATCAGTTCAAAAATTTCATTGGCTATACTTTGGTACCAATCCAAAATGGGTTCTGTGTGTTCTGCTGGAGCATCAAGGTGGCCATTTCGGCATTGAATAATGGCCATTATGCAGTAGTTTACAATGCCCATGTATTCGGGTTCTACCCCTTCGGCGACTTGGGCTTGGCGTCCGCTCTCCAGGTTGCGGATGCGCCTCGCCTTAATCAACAATTGGTCGGTGAGGGATGCCGGGCGTAAAATCCGCCAATTGCTTCCATAATCTGCCAATTTAGCCTCAAATATGGATTTGCATACCTTTGAGGCTGCTTGGTATTCCTGTTCTGTTTTTTCCATGCTAAAAACTGCTATGCAAACCTACCAATTTAGATGGAACAATTCCATTGTTTCGTTTCAACGGCCCTTGATTATGGGGGTCTTAAATGCGACACCCGATTCTTTTTTTTCTGGCAGCCGAAGCACCGAACAGGGCGAATTGGTTCAGCGTGCCAGGGCTATGCAAGCGGCTGGGGCCGATGTGCTGGATTTGGGTGGCATTTCTACCCGCCCGGGGTCCGAAGCGATTTCGGTAGAAGCAGAATGGGAGCGGTTGAAAGGGTCCTTGGAGGCGCTGGCCGAGGCAGAACTTACCATTCCTTTGTCTTTAGACACCTATCGTAGGCCCGTTGCTGAAAAGGCATTGGCGTATGGGGTTGCCATCATCAACGATGTTTATGGGGGCGCATACGACCCAGAACTCCCTAAATTCGCCGCCGAACATTCCCTGGTTTATGTTTTAACCCACAGCCAGGGAACAGCCCAAACGATGCAGGTAAATCCACATTATTCCGATGTGGTTTCAGAGGTGATGCAGTTTTTTAGTGCCAAGCGGGAAGCCCTTTATGACCTTGGACTTCACGATTTGTGGTTGGATCCGGGGTTTGGTTTCGGAAAAACCATGCAACACAATTATGACTTGCTGCGGGCTTTGCCTTCGTTTCAAACGCTTTTTCCAGAACCTATTTTGGTGGGCCTTTCCCGGAAACGCATGATTCAAGAGGCCACAGGGCAAGGAGCAGAAGCATGCCTGCCGGGAACCTTGGCGGCTCAAACCCTTGCCATGGAATGGGGGGCGGGCATTGTTCGGGTGCACGACGTAGCCGAAGCTGTTCAGTGCCGCGCGGTTTGCTTCGCAGGGTTGGATTGATTTTGACCCATTTAATGCCTAGGTTTTTTTCGAGCTCCCAACCTCAGATTTATCAAAAACAAGGAAAAAAGGAGTTTTCCTTAGTGGCCAACCAGCAACGGCAGGTTCCAGATGCGTTGGTTTGTGCTGATGTTCACCATGTAAAATCCAGAATCCCAATTTTCCATTGGAAGTTGTACCGTTTCTCGCTGTCCGCTTTTCCAAGCATAAACCACTTTTCCTTGAACATTCATCAATTTAACCTGGGCCTTTTCGTTTGGATTCAGTCCGGGTATTTCTAGGGTTAGGCTTTGCCCGGAACAAATGGGGTTGGGGTACAGAGCACAGGTGGCGGTACTTGAAATATTAGGATTTGAGTTTACTTGTCCGGTAATATTCACCTTGTCAATAAAAAGGTTGTTGCCCCAATAGCCCCAATTTCGGAAGGCAATCATTAATTTGTTTGCCTGCAGGTAGTTTTGAAGCGATACGGTATCGGTTCTCCATTGGTTGGCATTGGGCACAAAGTAACTTTGGTCGAAGGGTGCGGTGGAAAGGTCGGCTCCGCCTTTTTTATACAAAGACTGGAAGCTTTGTCCACAATCGCTTGAAATCAATACTTCAAGGGTGTCGGAATAATTTGAGGCATACGCCGTATAGGCCACATCAAAGGTTAGGTTCGATTCAATGGCATTGGCCGTTGAAAAAATGAACTGCAGGTCATCGGCGCTGCCTTGGGAGTCGATGTCAAAGTTGGCAAAGAGGGCGCTGTTTGAAGATTGACCAAAACTTCCCGCTTGGGGGCTTTTGGTCCATTGTCCTGATTGGTTTTGATCAACCACACGCCACGCGGGCGGAGGGAAGCTGCCTTCAAAATTTTCGGATATTTGGGTTGAGGGGCTGAGCCTTGAAACCCCCACAAAAACCGTGTCGCGGCTTTCGTTGCCCTGGGCATCCCGAATTTTTAAGGTAACCCTGTGGTTCCCGTCTTGAGAAAAAAACACCACCGGGTTTCGTAGGGTTGAGGTAGCGGGTTGGCCATTTTGAAAGGTCCATTCCCAAGTAGCGTTTTGGTGGTTCAAAAAGGAATAGTCTTCAAAATAGAATGAGTCGGGATCGCAGAGAACAAGCTGGTCTAGTTTGTCCACAGTAATTCTTGCGATGGGTAGAATGGAGGGCTCATCAAGGTCTTTTTCCCAAATCCCTTTTCCATACGAGGCCAGCCGGATTTTTCCATCCCGGTAAAACGGCCTGCCTATGTTTCCGTTGCAGTAGGTTGGAAGTCCGGTGTTGTCGATAATCCAACCCGAGCTGCTGTTGTTTCGGTAGTAGGCAGAAAATTGGGTAAACAGGTAAACGGCCCCATCGGTTCCGGCAATGTGGACCAAGGCTTGGGGCGATTCGTTGTTTAAAACAGCACTGCTCAGGTTGTTCCAGCTTGTTCCTCCATTGCTGGTTTTAAAAACCTTGTTTCCGTTTGAGCCATCGGGATAAGCGATCCACATTTCATTTTCGTTGAGGGGATTTAGGCTAAGGAGCATGCGGCGGCTGTTTCCGGGGGGGAGGCTAAGAGTGGCCCAAGTGGTTCCTCCATCGGTGCTTTTCCATACTTTACCAAGGTTTCCGGAGTTGGGTTGTTGATTTAAATAAATCACTTTTGGATTTGAGGAAGCGATTTCGATGTAGTGGATTCGGTCAAGGGTGTTGTTGCCAAATTGATGCACAAGGGAATAGGAGGCCCCACCGTCCATGGTTTTCCAAAGGCTGTTCTCTTTGCCAATGTAGGCGATGGAATAGCAGTTGGGGTGAAATTCCATTTCACTGGATTCGGCGGCCCAGTAAGATTGATTGGGGAACATGCCCACGGAAAAATAGCTGAGCGGATCGCCAAAGGCGTATGGGATCACCACTCCTCCCACATCGGAATGGTAGGTTTTTCGATTGAAGCCTGGATTTACGTAACCGGTTGGGTCTTCAGCTCCGCCCAAGGACAGAAAATTACCGGCGCCGTAGTTCTCGTGGTGGGCCAAATTGCCGTTGTGGTAGAGTCCGCCCACCAAAACATCTTCGTTCCAACCGCTTCCAAAACCCCAATAATCGCTGCCCCTAAGGCCTTGCATTTTAAAATCGGGTTGGGAGTTGAAAAAGTCGGTGGAACGGTAGATGCCCCCATCCGTGCTAATCCAATAATCGCCGTTTCCAACCCGAAAGTCCTGCATGTCCACGTGCATGTCTAAGGGGCCGCCCACGTAACCGGCCACCGATGAAAAGCTAGCTCCTCCGTCCTCCGATCGCCATAGGTTGAGTCCCCCAATTAAAAGGTGGTCGGCATTGGTTTGCGAGGCCATCAAGGCACAGTTGTAAAAACCCTGGTGGTAGGTCCAATTTGGATTGCCGTAGGCCAGATTTGGATGGGATGCGGTATATGGTCCGCCGGCAGGGCCATTTGGCAAGGTCCAAGATTGCCCGGCATCTGTGCTTTTGAATACGCCAATAAATCCGTAATCGTTGGGCTTTGAATCTCCGATTAGGTAGGCATACACTCGGTTTGGGTCGGCCGCCGATACGGCAAGTCTAGCCCCTCCGTCGTACCGAGCCGGGTCGGTTGAAGTGTACCAGCCATTGCTCTGCATGGACCAAGTTGCTCCTATATCGGTGGAACGGAAAAAAGAACAGATGGATTGGCCAGGATCGTTTTTTAGCAGGTAAACCATGGAAGGATTGCTTGGATTGACGGCCAGATCGTAGCTTTTTTCGGTGAACAATTGAACCCAATTGCTTCCGGCATCGGTTGAGCGGTAAAGTCCTTTTTCGGTGGCGGCTAAAACCACCAAACCTTGTGCTGGCTCCACCCAAATTTCGTTCACCCCCAGTTGGTTTTCAGGCAAAACATTTGTCCATAGGGTTCCGGCATCGGTGGTTTTGAATACCCCTAAATTTCCGCCAGCATAGGCAATGCTTGGATTTGTTGGATGAACAGCCAAGGCGGTAACACCGTAGCCAAAAAAATCATCGAGCGAAACACAGTCCCAGGTATTGCCCGCGTTTGAGCTGCGGTAAATTTCGCCCGGCTCGGTGCCGGCGTACATAATTTGGGGGTTTGATGGAGAAATGGCTAAACTGTAAACGTTGGATTGGGTTTTTCCTTGAAGGAATTGAGGATTTGAAACAAAAAAGGGGCCAAGCGCAGACCAAGTAGCCGAACGGTTTCCCGATTGCTTGGCCTCATACTGTTGAAGAAGCGCTGTCCATTGTTGTTGGCTAGGCATTTCTATCTCTCCTTGCGGGTTGATGAAATTGGAAACCCCTCGGCGCCAACGTTTGTAGTATTGAGTGTGGTAGCTCTTTTCATATGGGTTTTGGGAATGATAGGTTCGAATCAGGGAATCAACCTTGAAGGCATTGGGCGAAGCACTGTACATTTCCTTGGCCCATTCGGGAAGGGTTGCAATTTCGGCTTGCGAAGGTTTTTGTTGGGATTTAATTGGACTTAGGCACAAAAAAAACACAGAAAAAAGAACCAAGTTTCTCATAGGCTTAAAATTGGTTTTCAAGAATCATCCCAAACGCAAGGGCCATTTTTTCAGGTAAAATTATACCAAAGTTTATACTTTCTCGTCTGCAAAACAAAAACGTATGCAATACCCCATCTTATTCATGTTTTTCTTTGCAGCTGCATTGGGTTGCCAATCCAATTCGTCAGATTTCAATCCTACAGGGCCCGCTGAAAATTCTAGGGTAAGCGGGGTTGCCTCCGACTTAGCGTCGGCAAATGAAATTAAAACCGACACAAATTCCGAAACAAACAGCAAAGGGGGCAACGTTCTTCCCGTGCATGCATCGGCCCAAAATAATCCGTTGAAAGCATGGGATAAACCAAGTTTTCGGTTTCAGTTGAGTGCCGACAAGGAGCAGCATTTATTTTTAGAAACCGGTACCGAAATTTATATTCCTAGCGGGGCATTTTTGCACTTGAACGGTAAACCCGCCTCCGGAATGGTTCGCTTGGATTTTAAAGAGTGGCACAGTTTGAGCGAGATATTTGTTTCAGGAATACCTATGGAATTTTCTGAAAACGGACAGGAAGGAGCTTTAAGCAGCGATGGGATGTTTGAAATTCATGCCCATCAGGGCGGAAAAACTCGTGGTGAATGCCCAGGCACCGTATAAAATTTGGGCGATAAGCAATTCCGAAGTTTTTGTTGCAGAAAATCTAATTTTATCAGAGACCAAGGAGGGTTGCCAACCTATTCAGGTTGATTTCGTTCCTATTCCTCTGGCAAAGCTATTGAAGCAATTGGACAATGAGGTGGTTATGGTTGGTGCTGGTCCAGCAAGGTAAACCTCTTTCCATCAAAAAGACCCTTATCTGATAATTTTAGTTCTGGAATAACCAGCAAGGCCATAAAAGATAAAGTCATGTAAGGTGCCCGGAGGGCGGAACCCCAAGATTTTACCTGAGCATCTAGCGCTGAATATTGATTTCCGACCTCGACGGCCGACGCGTCGGACATCAAACCGGCGTAGGGTAGGGGCAGTCCTAAATTGATGTTTTCTGAGGCAAGCGCAGCGCTAACCCCTCCTTGCATGTCCCGGATTCGTTCAATGGCCAGCAGTAAAGAAGCATCATCGGCACCGACGGCTATAACATTGTGGGAGTCGTGGGCCACGGAAGAGGCAAAAGCGCCTTTTTTCAATCCTATATTGCGGATAAATGCCACGGCGGGTGGGGCTTGGTGATAGCGGTTCACCACCACCAGCTTCAGGAGGTTTTGTTCGGGTGCGGCCAATGCTTCTCCATTCTTCGCAGGCGGATGGACGGTTTCTGATTTGGTTAAAAGCTGCCCGTCTTCGGCAACAATGGCTTGAAAGGAGGGCTGAGAAGGAATCCGAAGATCTTCCAGGCTTAGTTTAAACGGAAAAAAGCGGTTCACGGGCTTGGAGGGCGGAACCTGAAAATGGGCTTTCCCGTTTTCAGCCACCTTTTCGCCTTGAAAGTAACTTTCAACAACCTGAAAATCCACCAGGTCGTTTGTTCGGATAAAATCGGCCGAATCGCCCAACCGCAATCTTCCCAGTGGAATGCGGTAATGGTCGAGCGGATTTATGCAAGCCGCCTGTAGTACCTTAAATACAGGTACCCCCAATGCAACGGCTCGGCTCACCAAAACATTGATGTGGCCCAGCAGCAGTTCGTCGGGATGTTTGTCGTCGCTGCAGAGCATAACCTGGTCTGGGTGCGAATTTAATAGGGGCCAAAGGGCCTCAAAATTACGGGCGGCAGAGCCCTCTCGAATAAGAATCTTCATGCCGTACGACAGCTTTTCTTCGGCTTCGTCTAGGCTAACGCATTCGTGGTCGGTTTGAATGCCGGCTTGAACATAGCGCAGGGCATCCTTGCCTCGAAGTCCCGGGGCATGTCCATCAACGGGTTTTCCGGCGGCATGGGTTGCTGCAATTTTAGCCATGAGTTCGGGGTCTTTAAACAAGACTCCGGGAACGTTCATTACTTCAGAAAGGTAGGCCCATTCTGGTTTAACAATGCGTTCTGCCACTTGCTGGGCCGTAATAACTGCACCTGCGGTTTCAAACGTGGTGGCGGGAACGCAGCTGGGAACCCCAAAGCAAAAGTGAAAAGGTATTCCTTTGGCATTGTTCACCATAAAGTCTAAGCCTTCGGTTCCGCACACGTTTCCGATTTCGTGGGGGTCTGAAACGGTAGAAAGGGTTCCATGCGGCAAGGCTGCTTCTGCAAAGCGGGCGGGGGTTAGCATAGAACTTTCAATGTGAATGTGGGCGTCCACAAAGCCGGGCATGATAAATCCAGGCTCGGGATTTTTGCAGGGACGAATCGCTGCAATGCGCCCATCAAGGACCTGAATTTCAACGGGGCGGAGTTCCTTGGCTGGAATGTCAACCAAGGTTCCTGTGATCGAGAAAGCAGTATTCATTTAAGGAAAAACTTGAATCCACAGCACCATTTCGCCTGGACCGGCTCTTTGTTCCAAGGCAATGCTGGCCATGGGAGCTCGAGCCCAGCCCTTGTTTTTGGGAATCAGGTGCCAGGTTAAACCGCCCACCAATTCTTTTTGAACAAGGGTGTATTTTTCTGAAAGGCAAGATTTAAAGCCTTGGATGAGTTCATCGTACTTGGGTTTGATTTGTCCCACCCCTTCAACGGGACCTTTGCCAAAGGTGAACGTGAGAAAGGGGCCGCCGGGGCCGTGTGGGCTCCATGAACCGGGGATGTCAAAAATAAAGGACTGTTGCGGGGGGCTGTTTCCGGTTTTTTGGGCTTCGGTAACCAAAGAAAAAGCATTTTCAAGCGCTACACAAACGTAGTTGCCGTATTCGGGCGAGAAGGTTTGTTCAAATTTTTGGATGCTTTCTTTTAATGCATTGAAGCGGCGTATCGAAATCTGGTTGGCCTGAACCAAATCTAGGAAAATCAACCGTTGTTGGGCCTCTAAATCTTGATCGGTTTTAATGTTTGGAGGGTAAACAAATGCACGTTCCGACAGCGAGGCTAGAAGTGGCAAAAGGCTGTCGCGGGTTTCTTCAAAATACGCCAGCAGGGCCGATTTGTATTCAGCGTTGCCGCGGTAGGTGTTGGGAATGCCTTCGGCGCTTTTGGTGTAGAGTTCGTGCATGCGGATGCACTCTTTCAACTGAAGGCGCTGTTTGGCCGTATCTTGTTTTCCAAAATCTTGAATGGCCTGCCCGCACTGCCGCATAAATCCTTCAGAGGGGCGGGCAAGCGCACGGGAGTAATCGTAGGGGTGCGCAATTTGGCTCGACATGGAGCAGGTCAAAAGAAAAAGAAGAAATGAAAACAGGTTCCGCATGAGGTAAAGGTAAGGGATTCCTCTAAAATCCTTGGAGGTTGGTTTAGGTAATTCCAAATAAATAGCCAGAATTCGTTGGCGAAAAATACCAAGGGCCGGGAAAACCAAGGAGGTATTTTTATGCAGGCATTTTCGGCCTAGCCATTTGTAAAGGGGCTTATTTATTCGCTGAGCGGCGAGCCAAATTTTTTCCAATTGCCCTCTTTGGTTTTATCATTTTCGTTGCCATATGGAAGGACCTGCCCATTGTAAAGGTCGTTAACAAACGAATTTAGGGTAAAGGGTAGCCGATATTTATATCCGTAATTCATAAGAACTACACCGGATAAGTCCGGATGCCTAAATATACTTTTGGAATTATAGGGTGGACTGCAATAGTAAATGAGCATTTCTTCCGCCATTTTAATTTGATTACGCCAACCGGCCCCCCCCCGGCGTTTTCATCTGCCTGTTTCCGAAATATCCCAAATAAATATCGGCCTGTTGAGATTCAAAAACCAGCCAATTTTTATGAGAATCAAACCTGGCGGCAAAGGTTAGCTCGTTCGCCATACCGATGTACAACAAGGACTGAGGCGCATGAATCTCATGATTCCCATAAATTTGGTACAAACCATAATCAACGGCCGGGTTTCTTTTTTCGAGAACTTCTTTGAGGGTAAAGGGACCTTCCCAATACATTTCAATAAAGTGGTTAATGGTGGGTGCGTTCATGCCGAATATAATTAATAAATGCTCTTAAAGTTAAAGGAAAAGTTGAAAAAAAGCAGGCCGCCCGCGGCCCGGGTAGAGCCGACACCGAGCGAAGGGGCGGGGTAGGGGGCGCCCGGTCTAAGGGGCGACCTTGGGAGCCCCCTTAGGCCGGCTGCGGCCCCACCCCGCCCCAAGTAAGGTACAGGCGATAACCGGAATAGCCGCCCCTTAAAAAACCTAATTTCATCAAAAAAAACATTGAATTACAGCCTAAAAGGGCCTACCTTTGAACCATGGAAAAACCGCTGATTCTTGTTTGCAACGACGACAGTATTTTTGCGCCCGGTATAAAGGCGCTGATTCGGACCATGCAAACGTTGGGCGAGGTGCTAGTGGTAGCGCCCGACAGTCCGCAATCGGGAATGGGGCATGCCATTACCATTAATTCTACCCTGCGCATTAACCGTATTCCCAACGACGAAGGCTACGAGGCCTACAGTTGTACCGGAACGCCCGTTGACTGCATTAAAATTGCAGTGAATAAGCTCGCAAAAAGGCCCATCAATTTGGTGGTTTCAGGGATAAATCACGGCAGCAATTCCTCCATCAATGTCATTTATTCAGGCACCATGTCGGCGGCCATGGAAGGCTGTATCGAGGGATTTCCTAGCCTTGGATTTTCCCTTTGCAATTACAGCTATGATGCTGATTTTGAGCCTACTTTGCCTTATGTTCGCCACCTTGCCGCCTTGGTTCTGAGCCAAGGATTGCCCCCCGGCGTGTGCTTGAATGTGAATATTCCTTCGCCCAAAAAAGGGGGAATTAAAGGCGTTAAAGTGGCCCGGCAAGCCAAAGCCATGTGGGTTGAAGAGCTGGACGAACGCACCGATCCCCGCGGTGGCCGCTATTTTTGGCTCACCGGAAGCTTTAGAAACCTAGATGCTGGAATGGATACCGATGAATATGCCTTGGAAAAAGGGTTTATTTCGGTGGTGCCTGTACACATTGATTTTACGGCTTACTCTGCTATTTCTGAAATTAGTCAGTGGAACTTTGAACCTCCCCGTATATGATGCAACGCTGGTTGGATAAAGATCATTTTTTGTTTGGGCTAGGCCTTGCCATTGTGGTGCCTACCCTAATGTTTAGCCTGCTCATGGGGCTTCAAATTCTGAGCATGAGTGTATTTAAATTTAAATTGCCCCTTCCTACCGACATTATTCTTTTTCTTTCGATAGCGGCGAACTTGCTTCCATTCAGATACTACATGGTAAATCGGCAGCACGAACAAACCGGCAAAGGCATATTGTTTTTCACCTTTGTGGTGGCCTTGGTTTATGTGTATATCGTGCTAGGCCAGGAAGAAAGCTGGTTTTAATGCGCTTTTACATTCTTGCTGGCGAGGCTTCGGGCGATGTGCATGCGGCAGGTCTGATTCGGGCCTTGCGTCGGCATTGCCCTGAGGCCGAATTTCGGGGCATGGGTGGCGATGCCTGCCGGAGCGAAGGCATGGTATTGCATCGGCATTTTAGTGCGCAGAATTACATGGGTTTTGCGGAAATCCTAAGGCATTTGCCTCAGATTTTTCGCAACATCCGCGAAACCGTGGCCGATATTGCGGCATACCAACCCCAGGTGGTGATTCCGGTCGATTATCCGGGCTTTAATTTTCGGGTCATGCGGCAGGTATGGGCCATGGGAATCCCGGTCGATTATTTTATTCCGCCTCAAATTTGGGCCTGGCGGCCTGGCCGAGCCAAAACCTTGGCGCGGTACACCCGCCACCGCTTGGTGGTGTTTCCTTTTGAGCCCGACTTTTATCGAAGCTATGGAGTAGAGGTTGATTTTGTGGGGAATCCGCTGCTGGACGAGCTTCAAGGCGATTTGGCTACTGAACTAAAGCACAGCGGTTCCCTGGCGCTTTTGCCAGGCAGTCGGCGGCTGGAAGTGGAGCATATTTTGCCCATCATGGTGCAGGCGGCGTTGCAGCAAGGTCTGCCGGCTGTGGTTTGCGGCATGCGGCATCTGCCCGATTCGGTGTACGCTCCTGCCCGGCAAGCGGGCATTCCGCTGGTGTACAATCAAACCCGGGAAACGCTGAAAGGCGCCGCTATGGCTTGGGTGGCTTCGGGCACGGCCACCCTTGAAACGGCCTTGCTGGGGGTTCCTCAGGTGGTTTGCTACAAGGCCTCGGCGTTGTCGGTCGGCATTGCCCGCCGGCTAATTCGGGTGCCCTACATTTCGCTGGTGAACTTGCTGTTGAACCGCCCGGCCGTTACGGAGTTGATTCAGCGTGAATTAAGCGTTGAACGCCTGCTTCAGGCTTCTCAGCACTTACAAGGGGCCGGCAAGAAACAGCTTGCGCACGATTACGCAGAACTGCGTCATCGGTTGGGCGGTTCGGGTTGTTTTGATCAGGCCGCGCGGCGAATTTTGGGCGAGCTGTAAAAGGTGATTTTTTTGGGGGGCGGCAGCCGGGCTTTCACAGGGAGTCCGCAGCGCTTTCCGGGCCGGGTTTGGTCCCAAAGTAGATCCTAAAGTCGCTCTTTGGGCCTCAACCCGGCGGCCGGCAACCGCTTTGCGGGCTCCCTGGGTTCAATCCCTGCCGCGGGCGGCGCTGTGGTTTCTGCGGTTTATTTCCATGGGGCCTACTTCAAAACAAAGTGTTTTGCGCCCAATGTTCCAAGATTCAGTAGGTACATGCCTGCATTCAAATCGCTGACATTCACAGAATTTTTGCCAGGAAGTAAGGGAATAAAGCCAACCCGTAGTCCACGGGCATCTATAATTTCATATTGGCCTGCGGTAAAGTGGTGAGGCAAATCCAAATTTATTTTGTTTTCGCTGGGGTTGGGGTAGATTAGCATGGCGCTGGATTCTTCGACACCCGAAACGCCCATCGGTAAATCGTAATATACCCGCATCCGCACCTGATAATACACCAGGGTTGCACCGGTAGAGGCCAAGGTGAAGGATATTCCCAATTGATTGCCATTAACCATGGCCGGCGTCAGGTTTATTCCCCAGGTGTTGTACGGTGCGCCGTAGGTTACCGTATCGGTTTGGAACAGCCAGTTGCCTTGCAAAGCACCGTTTTGACCCATGGGTTGGCCTTGAACCATTAATTTAACCACAGAATCGCGCAGCGTACTGCCCCCACCTGCCATACGAATTACATCTACTTCTACCCCCGAAACGGTTGAGGTTGCTGGAATAAATAAATCGTAATCGTAGAACTGCAATTCTTTTGAAAAGGTATTTCCGCCGACGATGTAACTGGCAACATTAAACGGGTAATTTAGCAGAGCGGCCGGAGGCTGGCCTGAACTCCAATCTGAACCGGGGCAGGCAGGGCAGGGAACCTTTACCGAATCCGGCTCGGCTGAAACGAAACCTTGGGAAAAGCCGCTATGGGCGATTCCCAACAGCAATGGAATAAAATACAGGGCCGTTTTTTTCATAATGCATTGAAATTAAAGGGTTAACTATGCTATAGACCTTGTTTTTTACCAATAGCTGCATGCCCCTGTATTTTTGGCCATGCTTGCCCCTTGCTGTGGTCAGGATTTGCCGTTGGGCTATCTGTTTGTTGCGCATTTAAAGAGGCAATGGGTAGAAGGCAAAAAAAACAAAAGGGGGGTATGAATTTATTGGGTAGCAACAATAAAAACCCGATTGAAGCCCAACCGTTCCTCTTCCAAAAAAAGCGCTTCGGACTCCAATGGCAAAGTAGCCGAGAGCTTTATGGTGCTGAGTTCGCCCGCAGCGGCGGCATCTAAAATGGAGCCTTTCGATGTTCTGAGCCTGTAAAGGCTACCTGCTGTTTCAGCGTTGCTTGAAATGGTAATATTCAGTTGCCTTCCGACCCGTTCAATGCTAAATAAATCCAGGTGTTTTTTTGAGGTAGGTAAGGGCCAAAAAAAGGTTTCATGGAACAAGGTTTTGGGTTCTAAATAACCGGCCATCATTTGCTGGCCTGTTACCCGAAGGGCTATGGCTCCCGCATCGTTGTCTACAATCTGGCACTCCACCCATTGACCTGCTCCCAAAGGATTTACAAAGGCACCGTGCGAATAACTGCCACCTTTGTTTGAACCAAAACTTAACAAGGCCCCTGCTTGAATTACCGGAATTGCTTTTTTAGCTGGGTTATTGGTCGCTTGATTTGGGTTTAAAACGCTGGCGTTGCTTCCGTCGTCAAGGGCGTTCATGTGGGCATCACCGCAAATTATGGCCACCCGATGAAGGTTGTTTTGTTCCATAAAGGCAATAATTTCTTGGCGTTCTTCAGGAAATCCACCCCAGTTATCGGTTTCATTTCCATACCAAGAAACCGAACTTAAAATAAGGGCCAGTTGATTGTTTCGATGGGCATACCGAAGCTCTTCTTTGAGCCAGTTCATTTGCTCTCGGCTCATAATGGTGGAATCGGTCCGTTCGCTTCTTAAATCAAGTACAATAAATCGAACCCGACCATTTTGAAAGGAGTGGGCCAATCCTGCGGCTTGGCGGTAGGGCGCATACCCGGGGAAAGCGCCTAGGTATGCATCTCTGGCGGCGTTTCCGCAGGCAGAAGGCCCGGCGGAATTGTTCCCACAATAATCGTGGTCGTCCCAGATGTAATCCATGGGAACCTGAAGGC
>Ga0208788_1000883_pt1 | contig 14696 bp, 7 predicted proteins | sample Wag4_2014_7_11_3_FD_187363 | JGI IMG/M metagenome (GOLD analysis project Ga0208788, IMG submission 187363) | Fresh water mixed with fracking chemicals microbial communities from Ohio, USA - Utica-2 Time Series FC 2014_7_11 (SPAdes) (version 2) ...
GTTTGTAAATATTCGAGTACTTTTTTAAATAATTCCGATTCAAAATATGGAGAGTCGGGTCTATTAATAAAATAACAACGCAGTGTATTTTCTTTTAAGGTCATTTTCTCGAAACCCAGGTCTACAGCGAGCCAGCGGCACTGCACAGTTGTAAATAAATCTGTTACCTGCGGTGGCAATGCACCAAAACGGTCTATCAGTTCGGTGTTAAACTCGTTGAGGTCATTGTCATTTTCACAATTGTCGAGGCGGGTATATAAACTTAAACGTTCTGCAATGCTTTCGACATAAGAATCAGGAATTAAAATTTCCAAATCGGTATCGATGGTACAGTCTTTAACAAAATCGTCCTGCTTACTAATTTCGTCTTTAAATAAATCTTTGAAAGAAGATCGCTTTAATTCGCGCACAGCTTCCTCTAAAATTTTCTGGTACATTTCAAAACCTATTTCAGCCATAAAGCCACTCTGATCACCACCTAATAAATTACCTGCACCACGTATATCTAAATCGCGCATCGCAATTTGAAATCCACTACCTAAATCAGTAAACTGTTCGAGGGTTTGTAAACGCTTGCGTGAATCTGATGGAAGCGTACTCATAGGCGGTGCCAGTAAATAACAAAACGCTTTTTTATTGCTACGCCCTACACGCCCACGAAGCTGGTGTAAATCCGATAAACCAAAATGATGCGCATTGTTTACAATAATGGTATTCACGTTAGGAATGTCTACCCCACTCTCTACAATATTGGTACAAACCAGTACGTCGTATTTTTTATCTATAAAATCTAAAATGCGTTCTTCTAATTCGTGCCCTTCTAACTGCCCATGCGCAAAGCCAATACTTAAATCGGGACAGAGGCCCTGAATGAGGGCGCACATTTCAGATAAGCCCTGCACCCTATTATGAATAAAAAACACCTGACCACCACGCTCTGTTTCGTAATAGATAGTATCTCTAATTGCGTCGTCATTAAACACCTGCACTTCTGTTTGAATGGGTTGCCTGTTGGGCGGTGGCGTATTGATAATACTTAAATCGCGGGCTCCCATTAAACTAAACTGAAGGGTTCGTGGAATAGGCGTGGCCGTAAGCGTTAAGCAGTCTACACTGGTTTTTAAAGTCTTTAATTTTTCTTTATGGCCTACTCCAAATTTTTGCTCTTCATCAATAATCATGACGCCGAGATCTTTAAACTTTACCTCTTTACCTAAAATGCCGTGGGTGCCAATAATGATATCAATTTTTCCTTCTGCTAATTTTTGTAAGGTTTCCTTTTTTTCTTTTGCCGATTTAAAACGGTTGATAAAATCGACAGTTACCGGAAAATCAGAAAGCCTTTCTTTAAACGTTTTATAGTGCTGAAACGCTAATATAGTGGTAGGTACCAGCACTGCGGCCTGCTTACCATCCACCACCGATTTAAAGGCTGCACGCACGGCCACTTCTGTTTTACCAAAACCCACATCACCACATACAAGCCTATCCATAGGAGACGTAGACTCCATATCGCGCTTTACATCTTGGGTAGCTTTGTACTGATCCGGCGTGTCTTCGTAAATAAAAGAAGCTTCGAGTTCTGTTTGTAAATAATTATCAGGCGCATGCGCAAAACCAACTTGTGATTTACGCGCTGCATATAATTTAATCAAATCAAAAGCAACTTCTTTAACCTTTGCTTTTGTTTTTTCTTTAAGCTTGGCCCACACGTCGGACCCTAGCTTATTAATTTTAGGCATCGTGCCTTCTTTGCCCGTATACTTTGATATTTTATGAAGTGAATTGATGTTCACATATAAAATATCGCCCTCTTTATAAATGATACGCACCGCTTCTTGGGTTTTACCATTTACTTCAATTTTTTGAAGTCCCGAATACGTACCAACACCATGATCGATATGCGTTACATAATCGCCAGGTTGTAGGTCCCGTAAGGTTTTGAGCGTGATGGCTTTATTTTTATTATAGGCCTGCTTAACCTTGTATTTATGGTATCGCTGAAATATTTGATGATCGGTGTAGCAAACAATTTTTAAATCATTGTCTATAAACCCTTCATGAATACTGGTAGGAACCGGAACAAAATTGATTTCTGTTTTGAGGTCTACAAAAATACTATGTAAGCGCTCTAACTGCTTTACCTGCTCAGCAAAAATATACAACGAATACCCAGCACCTTCGTGTGCTTTTAAATCTTTGATGAGTAAATCAAACTGTCTATTAAAAGACGGCTGTGGTTTGGTATGGCATTCTATTTCGAGAGTGGCGCTACCTGCATGCATGCCAAACTCAATGTGGTGGCGGCCCGCCAGGGACGCCATAATGTCTTCAGAAGTAATAAAATCTTGAAGGGTAACGTCCTGCATGACGCGGGTATCGTCTTCGTCGTCACTATTTTGCATACGGTAACCACTATCTAGTAAAGACACAAAACCCTCAAGGTCTTCGTATTGCTGTGTTACTTTTTCCGCTATAAAAGAAAGGTCTTTGGTCCATACCGCCGTATTCTCTTTTAAGAATTCGAAGAGCGAAACTTTTTCACCAGTAGAAAACTGCGTTTCAACATTGGGGATGATATTAACCTGTAATAATTTTCGTTCGGAGAGCTGTGTTTCTGGATCAAAAATTCGAATAGAGTCTACTTCATTTCCAAAAAGCTCAACACGGTAGGGTTTTTCGTTACCAAAAGAATAGATATCTAAAATACCGCCTCTAATGGCAAATTGCCCAGGCTCATATACAAAGTCGGAACGCTTGAAACCGTACATGACAAAGAGTTCTAGCAAACTCTCTACATTAATGGTGTCATTGGTTTTGATAGAAATGATATTGGACTTAAGCGTTTCCGAGAGTACTACTTTTTCAAAAATTGCTTCGGGATAGGTGACCAACATTTTTTTGTTGCTCCCCGCCGCTAACTTCGTTAGCGCCTCGGTCCGGAGCATCACATGGGAACTATTTAAAAGCTTGAAGTTTTTTCTGTTTTTGAAAGACGAAGGAAAATAAAAGACGTCCAGTGCCTTCGAAACATTTTCGAGTGTGTTGTGAAAATAAGCCGCTTCTTCCGCGTCTTGTAATATTACAATATGATTGAGCGAACTTGTATTAGCGTGCGCAAATACACCGGCTACAAAAAATTCGGGACTGCTGCCTTGTAAGTTTTTTAAAAAGATTTTTTGGGGTTCGGGCAATAGAAGGCTGCTCACCAATTGATTTAGGTGGGGGGCATTATTAAACTGCGCTAGCAACACATCCAAATTCATAAGCTCTTTTCCGCGGCAAAGATAACAAAACAGGGCGCAAAGTGGTAAGTAGCTACATAATTAGTAACTCGCATCCACATTGACGCTTATTTGAAAACGCGTTTGCTTGCCAACCTCCACCCTGCAAATCCCAATATTGTTTTTCTCGTCAAATTGGTTGGCAAAAAAGGCGCCGCCTTTTAGTACAAAAACCGAGTATGTGCCCGCCTCAAGAGCTGCGCTAAACTGCCCGGCCTCGTTGGTGTCAAGTTTTTGTACCAAACGCGTATTCACGGTTAAAAAAAGCGGACTCGTTCCTATTTGTTTAACCTTACTAATATGCGTAGAATCATAAATATAAACAGTGGTTTTAAAGGCTTTAGGTGTAGGCACGGGTGCGCCTACCATGGGCATCTGATTACCGTTACTTTCAGTGACTTCACCCACAATGCCTTGGGTAATGGTACTAGACTGGCTAGCTCCTGCTGCCGGGGTGCTAGACACTTTTGGGGTCTTGCAAGCAATCCCCCAAAAAATGAGGGTAAATACGTAAAAAAGAACTCGTTTCATATGGCAAAGTTAAAAGGTAATTGAGTATTTTTAATTCAGTATCAAAGCCCACGTGGCATTAATGTGAAGATATATGAAAACACTTATGTTGAATGGAACCGCTCGTTTTTTTGGAACATTATTTTTCTGTGCATTTTTTGCAAGCATAACAGTTGCACAAACAACAACTGAGCCTGCTATACTTGAGCGAACTGCAAAAGGTTTACAAATTGCAGACAAAGAAAATTATATCAAAGCATTATCACTAGCCAAACAAAAAGGGTGGGCATTAACATTTACCGACAAAGAAGGAAATGTAGGAAAGCTAGTAGGTGTAGATGCATTTAATTTACCTAAGTATTATATCGCGCACAATAACGCCATTGCTGCCAATACAACAAGAGCCAATCAATTATGGCCAGGTGGATCATCGGGGCTTAATTTATCTGGATCATCTAATGCAGTAAAAAATAAATTAGGCGTTTGGGATGGTGGTAAAATTTTAACGACACACGTAGAACTTGTTAATAGGGTTACGCAAAAAGATAATTCATCGGTTCTTTCTGACCATGGCACACACGTAACCGGCACCTTAATTGCTAGTGGCGTAAACCCAAGTGCCAAAGGTATGGCGTATGGTATTCAAGGTATCATCGCGTATGATTTTACAGGAGATAAAGCAGAGATTGCTACAGAAGCACCCAACCTTTTAATTTCAAACCATTCGTATGGAACCATTACAGGATGGAACTATAATTCTTCTCAAAGTAGATGGGAATTTTATGGACGTTCTACAGACAATGAAGATTATAAGTTTGGATATTACAGCAACGATACACAACTACTAGATTCTATTGCTTACAATGCTCCTTATTACCTCTATGTAAAATCGGCGGGTAATAGTAGAAATCAAAATGGCCCAGCTGTTGGTCAACCCTATTTCAGATACAATGCAAGTAACTCTATGGCAGCTGCTGGTAATAGACCAGATGGCATTAGTAGTAATGATGGATATGGAATTGTTTCATGGGATGGTAATGCAAAAAATATTTTAACAGTTGGTGCTGTTAATGGAATCTCATCCATATATGGTCGTCCGGACGATGTTATAATGAGTAGCTTTAGTTGTTGGGGCCCCACCGATGATGGACGTATCAAACCAGATGTGGTAGCCAATGGTGTTGGTGTTTTATCAAGTGTTTCTTCTTCTAATAATGGTTACTCAAGTTTAAGTGGAACATCCATGGCCTCTCCTAATGCAGCTGGCTCGCTTTTATTATTACAAGAATTGTATGCACGATTAAAAAATGGCGATTTTTTAAGAGCTGCTACCATTAAAGGACTCGCTATTCATACTGCCAGTGAAGCAGGTAGCGCACCAGGTCCCGATTATAAATTTGGCTTTGGTCTTTTAAACGTAGAAAAAGCAGCTTCTGTAATTTCCGCATCTGTGGCCAATAATAATAATGCAAGTAGTGAGCACTTGATGTTTGAAAATGTATTTAATGCAACAACTACTTCTTTTTCTACAAATGTAATTGCTTCTGGTAAAGGTCAATTAAGGGCAACTATTTCTTGGACAGATCCAAAAGGAAATGTAGAAACTGTAAACGTATTAAATGACCCTACACCAAAACTTGTAAACGACTTAGATGTTAGAGTTACAACAAATGGTGGGGCTAAAGTATATAAGCCATGGGTGATGATTCCTTCAAGCCCTAGTAGCGATCCTTCTCCAGGAGATAACATCATTGATAACGTAGAAGTAGTGGACGTAGATAGCACCATTCCTGGTCAATCCTATACCGTAACAGTTACCTATAAAAACACATTACAAAGAGGCACACAAGCATATTCACTTCTTGTAAGTGGCGTGGGCGGAACGGCTTACTGCGCATCAGCTGCATCCTCTAATGTTGGCGGTAAAATTGATAGCGTAAGTTTTAAAACCATTCGTTATTCAAATCCTACCGGCGGAACTACTTACACAGACAATACCAAAACGGTAGCACAAGTAGAGCCATTACAAAGCGTTCCATTTTATGTACGTGTGAGCAGCTCAGATGCCAGCAACAATAATAAAATTGCAAAAATATTTATCGACTACAACAACAACGGAACATTTACCGACGATAACGAACTTGTAGCAACAAGCGGCAACCTTGCAAATGCAGCAGCGTTTACAGGAAATATAGCAGTTCCTAATACAGTAAGTATTGGTAATTATTTAAGAATGCGCATAGTTTTGCAAGAAACTTCAAATGCTACAGACGTTAATGCATGTGGTACATACGCAAAAGGTGAAACCCAAGATTACCGTTTATTGGTAATCAATCCATCCAACGACGTATCTGTTACGGGTATTACAAGTCCGGGATCTTTGGAGTGTGCTGATAGTACTCAATATTTAACCGTACAACTCCGAAACAACGGATCATCTCCTGCCGATAGTGTAAGTGTAACCGCTGTTATCAAAGAAGGTAATACAGTAGTAGCCACTATTAATGCACCTTACCCTGGAACCATTCCGGGCCAAACAAATGTGGGTCTTACACTTCAAAAACCATTTTTAACAAAACCAAACACTTCATATAATGTTGCAGTGTCGGTTAATTTTACGGCGGATCAAAATCCTACCAACAACTCCATTGTTAATGATGTAACCATTAGTAGCAAATCAAGTACCCCAGATGCAGTAGGTGCCATTTGTGGTACAAATGCCATCCTAAAAGTAAATAATCCAGAGGCAAATGCTAACTACTACTGGTATACAAGTGAAACCAGCAATACACCTATTGCAGCTGGACCAACTTATAATACTAATACCATTCCTACCAATAAAACATATTATGTAGGCAGAGAAATGAAAACGACAGTTGGACTTGCTAATAAACTCGTTCACCCTGATGGAGGTTACAATAGTTTTAGCGGAAACTTTGTACGCATTAATAATGCTGTGCCAGTAATGATTGAAAGCGCAAGACTTTATATAGGAAATCCTGGTACCGTTCAGGTCATACTTGCAGACTTAGGAACTTTAAATGCAGATGGAAGTTATACCTATTACCCTCTTTATACTGTAAACTTAAATGTAAGTGCAACGCATCCAACGCCAACAAGTGGCGCAGTAACTGGTAATCCAGTAGGTGATACGGGTGCTATTTACCAATTAAATATTCCAGTTAATACCCCTGGTGATCACGTACTTATGGTAAGATGCTCCAATGGTGCAACCATTTTCAGAAATAATAATATTGTAGGCACAACGTATCCAATGGGTATGCAAGGTGTATTTAATATCACCGGTAACAGCGTAAACTGGGGCTCTACCAACGATCCTAACCCGTTCTATTATTTCTTGTATAACATGAAAATAAGAACACTTGCTGGATGTCTAAGTGATAAAGCAACCATCGTTGCTACCAATGTAGTAGCACCAACAATTACCAAAGTTGCTGATTCATTATCCAGTAGTGCGACATCGGGTAATCAGTGGTATTTTAATGACGCACCTATTGCAGGTGAAACAGGACAAAAAACCAAGTTAAGACAATCGGGTGCTTACAAGGTTGTTGTTACAGATGCAACTGGATGTTCACAAACATCTAATATCATCAATCACGTGGTAACAGCCTTACCGCCAGAAGTGGTAGCCAAAGAAATTAATTTAACGGTATCGCCTAACCCTAACAATGGTAAGTTCCAATTACGTTTTGAAGTAAAAAATAGAGCGCCATTAAACATAGATATTTTAACCGCTAGTGGTCAAAAAGTATTTACCGAGTCAACGCCTAATTTTAATGGTATTTACAGTAAAGAAATCAATATTGGAAAACCAAGCTCGGCGTATTATCTGTTAAAAATTGAGCATAACAAAAAAACATACACTCAAAAGGTAATTATCATAGACTAGTTAGCGTGTCTAGCGTACCTTTAGGGTATGAAAAAGTTTTACTGCATCCTATTTATAATAGCTGCTTGCTTAACAACAAGCAGCTATTCTTTTGCTCAAAAAAATGAGAAAAGAACAGGCTTTTTAAAAGACAGTGCTACACAAATGCCTATCGTGCTTGCGAGTGTTACCAATTTAACAACCCGTGAAACCGTTATGACGAGCAGTGCTGGTAAATTTTTAATTACAGTAAAACCCAAAGACATTTTATCTTTTGCAGCTGTTGGTTATTATTTTGATACCCTTACGGTAGCTTCAGAAAATAATACGGACGTCATTGCTGCATTTTTAAAACCACTGGGCGCTTATTTAGGAAACGTTACCGTAAGCAGTAAAGGGCTTAATAGATATCAGTTAGATAGTATTGAACGCCGTAAAGAATTTTTACAAGGCATAGCAAATTATATGATACCTGCGGTTGCAAAAGCAAATTCAGGTGCAGGCATTGCGCTTAACATTGACCGTTTTTCAAAAAATGAAAAAAAGAAAAGAAAGGCTTACGCATTTTATGAGGACAACGAAAATGAAGCCTATATCAATTACCGGTTTACGCCAGAACTAGTTGCTTCACTTACCGGATTTAAAGATGATGAGCTACAAACATTTATGCAAACCTACAGGCCTTCTACCACATGGTTACGTGCCAATCTAACCAAAGAAGATTTAGTGTACTATATCAATGCGCAGTTAAAAAATTACAAGCCTACTCGTAACGAAGTGCGTTAATTGGATTGAGTTTAGCAGCTTTCATGGCTGGATAAATACCAGCACCAAGCCCCACGGCGGTACAAATTACAATACCCGTAATTACCCAACCCCATGGAATAATAAATCCTGTGTTTAAGTAGATGGCAAAAATATTTCCAACACCAACGCCAAGTAAAATACCAAAAAGAGCGCCAAGTAAACTAATGATAACGCTCTCAAATAAAAACTGCTGACGCACATTTTTACTTTTACCGCCAATCGCTTTAATAAGTCCAACTTCTTTGGTTCTTTCGTTAACGGCCACTAGCATAATATTCATGAGTCCTATAGCAGCACCAATTAGTGTAATAAGTCCAATTGCGCCCGCAGAGCCTGTAATGCTGCCTAAAAAGCCAATAAACAATTCGGCAAACTTGTCACTTTTTTCAATCACAAAATTATCTGTTTCGGTAGGCATTAATTTACGTATCGATCTAAAATAAGCCGTAGCCTGACCTGCAGCAGGATCAATTTCTTTAACGTTGGCAACCATAACACCCATCAAATAAGAATTACTAGCATTGCCATACTTTCTGATATTATTATACGTAGTTATGATTACATCATCTTGACGCATCATGGCACTGGAGCCCTTTGCTTTTAATAAACCCACTACACGGTATGGCGCACCACTTACGCGCACAATTTTATCTAGACATCTTTCTGGCCTATCACCAAATAAAGTAACTGCTACTGCATTACCTAAAATACAAACGTTACGGCCACTTTGTATATCCTGTTCATTTAAATTTCTTCCCTGAATTAATGTGTAACCACTCACCGCTAAATAATTTTCATCACCACCCATTAACACAATTTGCGGATTGGTTTTTTTATCTTGGTAATGAATTTCTTGACCACCCGGTCCCCTCCTATAAATACTTACAAAAGCCCCCGGAAAGCTGTAGGTTTTTTTAAAAAACTCAGCATCTTCTTTACGGATAGGCTTATCTAAATTTGATTTTTTTTCTTTTTGACCACGTACCGATTTAGCAACATCAGAATTATTGCCGCCCATTCTTACGCGCGAATTTTTATACCTAATATTAAAGGCATTGGTACCCATCGATGAAAAGCTTTCTTTTAAACTCTGGTTCATGGCTTCAATAGCCGTAATAATACCAATCAGTGCCATAATACCAAATGCGATAATGGCTACAGTAATACTTGTACGCAATTTGTTGGCGCGTACCGTACGCCAAGCAAGTGATAAAGAGTCTAAAGAGGTCATTCCTGCCATAATAGTAGCATTATAGCTGTAAAGATAGCACAGATTGAGCAGCCCCTAACAGAGGGCCTCAAAAAAATGAGGAGCGGTAAGTAGGCCAATAAGTATGGTAAAATACTAAAAGTAAAGCCAGCTTAAAAGGGCTGAAGGCCAGATACCCAGTATTACAATGAATGCAGCTACAGCAATTAATGCCACTTTAAAACCACCTGTAATAGGCAGGGTTTGCGGATCGCCTTCTTTAAAATACATGGCCTGAATCACTCTAAAGTAATAGTATACGCTTACAGCTGCTAAAATTACGGCTACAATAATGAGCCAAAGGGCACCACCTGCTTGCATAGCACCTGCTAGTACATAGTATTTTGCAAAAAAGCCAGCGGTTAAAGGGATTCCCGACAATGATAATAAAGAAACAGTTGCTGCAAAAGCAAGTACCGGTTCTTTTTTAGCAAGGCCATTAAATCCATCTAGTGTATAATCCTGTAATTTAATAAGTACTGCAAAAATGCTAATTGTAGCTAAGCTATACGCAGCAGCATACAACAACATACCTTCTTTAGCAATTTCTGTATTACTCGCATAAAGTGCAAAAAGCATAAAACCTGCCTGTGCAATACTTGAATATGCAAGCATACGTTTAACGCTCTGCTGAAACACAGCGGTAATATTTCCAATTAATAAAGTTGCAACAATGGCAAAGTCAACAATGATATGCCAAGTAGGGCCAAGCACCGTGTATAAGTTTTCAAATACACGAATAAATGCAAGCATACCTGCAGCCTTTACAATAGTAGACATAAATGACGTAAACACACTTGGTGCACCATCATAAACATCGGGCGTCCAAAAATGAAAGGGTGCAGCAGATACTTTAAAAGACATGGAAGCAAACAACAATAAAACCCCTGCTACAAGCAGGTATGGGGCCTGTTGAGAAACAGTTACAACACCTCGTAATCCAACACCATGCACCATGCCAAAATTTCCAGTAGCGCCATACATAAGTGCAATACCCATCAGCATTACACCAGTAGAAAAAGCACCCATTAAAAAATACTTAAGCGACGCTTCATTACTTTTTAAATTTCTTTTGTCAGAACCCGTTAAAATATAAAGTGGGATCGATAAAATTTCGACGCCAATAAATAACATGAGTAGTCCATTAAATGAACTTAAAATGGCAACGCCACAAAGCACAAAAAAGATAAGTGCAAAATACTCTGCCACATTAATACCTACTTCTGTAATATCACTTGCACTGAGCAATAAATAAATAAACGTTGCGCCATATGCAATACAGTTAAAAAATAAACCATAACGCTGGGTTACAATTAAATCATGTGTATTGATATCAAATGAAAACAAATTATTCATTTCCATTAAATTGGCAGCCAGTAATACAAGCACGCCTACTGTTGCAATGTTTTTTATGATTGTTTTGTTGGTGGTAAAAATGCCACTAAACATCATCACAACTCCCAGTAAAGCCGATACAATAATTGCGTTCATAAGAAATTATTTTATAACGAGTAAAGCGTTAACAGAATCTTTGGTTAAATCAATGAGTGGTTGCGGATATACACCTAGCGCTATAACAGCTATAACAATTACAATAAGTACCCACTTGCTATAACAATTTATTTCGGCAGCATTTGCTGTAACATCAGATACTTCTCCAAACAATACTTTTTGCACCATTTGAAGGGTGTAAATAGCACCTAATATAATGCTCACCCCAGCAGCTGCAGCTACCCAAATATTATATTGGAATAAGCCATTGAAGAGTAAGAATTCACCAATAAAAGCATTGGTAAGTGGTAAAGCAATATTTGCAAAAGCAAGTACCACAAATAATATAGCCATGGTTGGCGCTTTGGTAGCAAGGCCACCTAGTTCCGATAGTTTACGCGTACCAAGTGTAGACTCAATTGCATTGGCAAGAATCCAAAGTCCAATTACGTTTATACCGTGGTTGAACATTTGAACTTGTACCCCTTGTAAACCCAGTGTGCCGCCAGCAAAAATAGCCGCAGCCATTAGGCCAATATGCGCAATAGAAGAATAAGCAATTAAACGCTTGATATCATCTTGCTTAATCGCAATTAATGAAGCGTAGATCATCCCTACCACCGATAGTATCACAATAGGCATTGCAAATGTTGAAGTAGCTACCGGAAATAAAGGCAACACCCAACGAATCACTGCAAATAAACCCATTTTAACCATCACGCCGCTAAGTACCATGGTAGTTGCCGTTGGTGCCTGCTCGTAGGCATCTGGCTGCCAGGTATGCAAAGGAAATATTGGCATTTTGATTGCAAATGCAATAAAAAATAAAAAGAAAGGAAGTGTTTCTTGACCACTTAATAAATCAGTGTTGGTAAATGAAGACCAAGCAAAACTATGATCCTTGGTATGCATGTAAACATATAAAATCCCTACAAGCATTAATAAAGAACCTAAAAACGTATAAATGAAAAACTTAAATGTAACAGCAATTCTTTTTTCGCCACCCCAAATAGAAGACAAAAAGTAAACCGGAATTAAGGCAAGCTCCCAGAAGAAATAAAATAGTAGCGCATCCATCGAAATAAACACACCTATTAAGCCTGATTGCGCCAGTAACATCAATGCATAAAAAACACCTGGATTACTATAATTATTATTACGCGTAGCAATAAAAATAAGCGGCATACTTATAGCAGTTAGCAATACGAGCATTTTAGACATGCCATCAAGTGCAACACTAAAATTTGCGCCAATACTAGGCAACCAGGTTGCTTCAAACTGATGCATAGAAGCAGGCATGGCATAAATACCAACGATTGCAGTTATTAAAGTAACCACCGATGCTACTATTGCCCAGTTGCTTGCTGCTTTTTGTTCTTTAATGAAGAACCCTAAAATACCTGCAACCAGCGGAATAAAAAGTAATAAAACAGGAATCATATCTTTTATTTAACGTTAATAGAACGGTTAAAGGATCTACTAAAATATTTTATGAATAAAACGCATAATGGTGTTGTCATTAAACCAAATGATAATGAATAGCACAAGTGCCATTACCATCATTAAAATATAACTACCCACTTGACCACTTTGCAAAAGTCTAAATTGACGACTACCATAACCCACTAACTTGCCTACCCCATTAACAGCGCCATCAATTACATATTTCTCAATCGTATTTTTCAAAAATCCTGCAAACCAGTGTAGCGGATTTACAATTACGGTATCATACAACTCATCGATATACCATTTGTTTTCTAATACTTTAGCAATGCCGGTATTAGGTTCAGTAGTCGTATATTTTTTAAACTTGGTAACTGCATATACAATCACAATTAAAATAAGTACTGTTGCCGTACCCATTAAAACCCATTCGGTAGAATGCTCAATATGATGTGCGTGAACAAGTGCTGTAGAACCTGCAAACACCGGTGCTAAAAAATGCTCTAGCGCATGCGCGTTAGGTGCAAAAAGTGCAGGAATACCAACAAAACCAGCAACCACCGCAAAAAATGCCAACACCATAAGTGGAACTGTCATCGCAATTGGGCTTTCGTGTAAGTGTTCCTGTTGGTGCGCAGTACCTCTAAAGTTTCCTAAGAAGGTAAGGCTATAGAGTCTGAACATATAAAATGCAGTGAGTAATGCACCACCGATTCCTACATAATAGAAAATAGGATTGGTTGCATAAGCTGCCATTAAAATTTCATCCTTAGAAAAGAAACCAGAAAACGGTGGTACACCTGCAATGGCAATACATCCTAGTAAAAAGGTAAGATGCGTAATAGGTAATTTACTTTTTAGTCCACCCATTTTAGTAATGTCTTGCTCATGATGCATGGCATGAATTACAGAACCTGCGCCTAAAAATAAAAGGGCTTTAAAAAATGCATGCGTCATTACGTGAAACACTGCTCCAGTATAAGCGCCAACGCCTAAACCTAAAAACATATAACCTAACTGACTTACTGTAGAGTAAGCGAGTACTTTTTTAATATCATTTTGCTTGAGTGCAATAGTAGCCGCAAAAATGGCTGTAGATAAACCAATAACCGCAACAAGTGTTTGTGTTGCTGGCGCCATGGTATATAAAATGTTACTTCTAGCAATCATATAAATACCAGCGGTAACCATCGTAGCCGCGTGGATAAGTGCAGACACTGGTGTTGGACCCGCCATTGCATCTGGAAGCCAGGTGTACAAAGGAATTTGCGCACTCTTACCCATCGCACCTACAAATAATAAAGTAGTGATGATGGTAATATCAGAAGTAGACAACTGAGACACAGCTGCAAAAACAGAAGCGTAAGAAACAGTACCTAATTTAACAATCAACCAAAAAACTGCGAGTAAGAATCCAAGGTCACCAATACGATTCATGATAAATGCCTTTTTAGCAGCGGCATTGTAATTGTTGTTTTTGAACCAAAAACCAATCAGTAAATAAGAACACAATCCTACGCCTTCCCAACCAATAAACATTACAACGTAGTTGCCCCCTAATACAAGTAATAGCATCGAAAACACAAACAAATTTAAATAGGCAAAATACCTACCAAAATGCATGGGCTCTTCTTCGTGCATATAAGCAGTGGAGTATAAATGAATTAAAAATCCGATACCCGTAATAATAAGTAAGAATAAAGAAGACAATGGATCCACCAAAAATTCGAAAGGAATGATCAAAAATCCAACATGGATAAAATTAAAAAGTTGTACGGTTGCACCGCTACCATTTTTAACATCAAAGAAAATCAATAAGCTCACCACAAATGAGGCTAGCATAGCACCAGAGCCAATGATACCAATCAGTTGCTTTGATAATGATTTTCTAAAAAGTCCGTTAACCAGAAAACCGAGTAACGGAAAAAGGGGCACTAAATAAACAAGCTTACTCATATCCTAGTTAGTTTTTTAATCTATTCAAGAAGTTAATATCTACACTGTGTACATTTCGGTACAT
>Ga0208788_1000884_pt1 | contig 14676 bp, 13 predicted proteins | sample Wag4_2014_7_11_3_FD_187363 | JGI IMG/M metagenome (GOLD analysis project Ga0208788, IMG submission 187363) | Fresh water mixed with fracking chemicals microbial communities from Ohio, USA - Utica-2 Time Series FC 2014_7_11 (SPAdes) (version 2) ...
TCTCTTTTGTTACAGCAAAGAGGTCCGATTCATCTGTAATAATTTTGGCATCTAGCAAGGCCACAGCTGCTTCATAACCCAATACATCAATATCTAGCGCTGCGCGAGATCCGATGTAATAAATACGTTCGCGCAACTGTGCCGGACAACTCTGTGTATTGGGACAGCGAATATCTACATCGCCTTCGGAGATTGCACGCAGTGTTGAACCGCATTCGGGGCACTTCGTTGGCATTACAAATGCGCGCTCTTTACCTGTGCGTTGTGCAATTACTGGACCTAATACCTCTGGGATTACATCGCCTGCCTTACGAATAACCACAACATCGCCGATTAATACGCCTTTACGAGTGATCTCTTCGGCGTTATGAAGCGTTGCATTAGTAACTGTTGAACCCGCGACTTTTACTGGTTCCATAAATGCAAATGGTGTGACGCGACCTGTACGGCCAACGCTGACTTTGATATCGAGCAACTTAGTTGTTACTTCTTCAGGTGGATACTTAAATGCAATAGCCCACTTGGGTGCGCGAGATGTAAAACCTAGAGCGCCCTGTTCGGCAATTGAATCAACTTTGATAACTACGCCATCTATATCGTGCTCAACATCGTGGCGATGCTCTTGGTAATTATCAATAAATTTCTGCACTTCTGCTCGAGTGCCACAAACTTTAAAGCGATCACTGGTTGGCAAACCGAGTTCAGCCATTAGCTCATAAGCCTTACTCTGCGAATCAAAATCAATTCCTGTACGCGCACCAACTCCGTGTACAACAATGCTTAATGGACGAGAGGCGGTAACACGTGGATCTTTCTGTCGAAGCGAACCCGCAGCCGCATTTCGCGGATTAGCAAAGAGAGATTTGCCCGCTTCTTCCAACGAATCATTGAGTTCGGCAAAGGCGGCCAATGGAAAGAAAACTTCTCCACGTACTTCAATAAGGGTCGGAATCTTCTTGCCTTTAAGAGTGTGTGGCAATCCCTTAATTGTCTTTACGTTCAGTGTTACATCTTCGCCCGTCACGCCATTGCCGCGAGTCAATGCACTGACAAGTTCGCCATTTTCGTACTTCAAGTTAATGGCTAAGCCATCTACTTTGAGTTCGCACAAATACGTTGGAGATTTTGCTTCTTTTTCTACGCGATCAAACCATCCCGCAAGTTCGTCTGCATCAAAAACATTGTCCAAACTCATCATCTTCTCAATGTGGTCACGTTGTTCAAATCCTGTTGAAAATCCCCCGCCAATGCCCAGCGTTGGCGAATCTGCTTCTCGCAGCTCTGGGTTGGCGTCTTCTAGCTTCTTTAATTCAACGAGTAAGACATCGAATTGCGCATCGCTAATTGTTGGGGCATCTAGTACGTAATATCTAAATTGATGATCGCGAATCTCTTTAGTTAGTTCATCAATTCTGTGGCGAGCAATTGATGTCATGCTGTCTCACAAATAGTTGCAGATCCAACAACACGATCACCATCGTAAATAACCATTGCTTGCCCTGTTGCAAGACCCAGAAGAGGCTCATCTAATTCGGCAACTAGCAAAGTGCCATCAAAGTAATACGTACACGGCAGAGCCGCTCCATGTGCACGCACTTGAACAAATCCGCGTGTGTGTTCGCTATCTACTGCAGGTCCACACCAAACAGGACGCTCGCCCTTCATAGTTGAAATCGCTAACTCTTCGCGCGAACCAACCACGACAGTATTTGTCACAGGTTCGATTTTTAGTACAAATCGCGGAGATCCATCAGCCGTTGGAACTGTAAGCCCTAAACCTTTTCGTTGTCCGATTGTGTATGTGTATGCGCCTTTGTGTTCGCCAATTTTTGTGCCATCTTGATCAACAATTGGTCCGACTTCACTGCCTAACCGATCACGTAACCAACCTGCGTTGTCCCCCGAAGGAACAAAACAGATGTCATGACTATCTGGTTTTTGCGCAACTGCTAAACCACGTTCTTCTGCTTCTTTTCGAATATCAACCTTCGTTGTATCACCCAGTGGAAAAATTGCGCCGTTGATTTGTTCGATAGTCAGTACTGATAAGACGTACGACTGATCTTTGCTGTGATCTACTGCGCGATGAAGTGTCTTTCCATCAGGACCAATTTCAGTGCGTGCGTAGTGTCCTGTAACAACACCATCAAAGCCCATTGCTCGCGCGCGATCTAGAACAGCTGCAAACTTAATCTTTTCATTACAACGCAAGCAAGGATTGGGTGTACGACCAGCTGCGTATTCACTTAAGAAATCTTCAACAACGCCATCGTGAAACTCTTCAGCCATATCCCAGATGTAAAAAGGAATACCGATGACATCGGCTGCGCGACGTGCATCGTGTGAATCCTCGATGGTGCAACATCCACGTGCACCAGAGCGATATTTCTGTGGGTTTGATGAAAGCGCTAAGTGAACCCCAATAACATCGTGGCCTGCTTCTACTGCGCGCGCTGCTGCTACTGCAGAGTCAACGCCACCGCTCATGGCTGCAATGAGTTTCATACGCCACTAGCCGCTCTGCCGCGTGTTATCACTGATGGCAACACAGCAAGTGCGCCATCGCAATCTGCTTGTGTTGATGTTCTTCCAAATGAAAAACGAAGTGATGACATCGCACTTATTTCATCATGTCCCATAGCCATTAATACATGGCTTGGTCTGTGCACTCCTGCGCTGCACGCAGAACCTGTTGAGCACGAGACTTTCTCGCCATCCATCAGCAATAACAATGTGTCGCTCTGAGTGCCAGGAAAAGTTACGCTAACAATTCCGGGCAAGCGATCAACGTTGATGGCATTTACAAATGAACCTGGAACAACTTGGGTGACACGTGCTGCAAAATCATCACGAATCTTTGCAATCGCGGCTACGTCATATGACTTATCTTGCGCCGCAGTTGCAAGTGCCACAATCGCCGGTGCATTAAGTGTTCCACTTCTAATTTCGCGCTCTTGTCCCCCGCCGTGAAGCAACGCAGGGATTTCAACTCCGCGACGCAATACAAGTACACCAATACCAAGTGGTCCACCAATTTTGTGCGCACTAATAGATAGCGCCATAACACCGAGTGATTTAAATGAGAGTGGGATTTTCTTAAAGCTTTGTGCGGCGTCGGTGTGTACTGCAATGTCGCCAGCAATTTTTACGATCTCGGCAATTGGCTGAATCGCACCGGTTTCATTATTTGCATGCATGACAGAAATCAATGCGATTTCAGAACCGCGCTGAGCAATTAAAGTACGCAAGAAATCTAGATCCATCACACCATCTGTTGTCACAGGTGCAGAAACAACTTCGGCGCCTTCGTGCTCTGCAAGCCAGGCAGCAGGATCTAGCGTTGCATGGTGCTCGATTGCAGAGATGACAATTACGTTCTTGCCTAAAGCTTTTTGTTGCCAGTAAATACCTTTGATTGCTGTGTTATTTGCTTCTGTGCCAGATGCTGTAAAAATAATTTCAGAAGCTAAGCAATCTAATTCTTTAGCCAAAACTTCGCGTGCATCTTCTACATCTTTGCGAGTATGGCGACCTTGCGTATGCAAACTAGAAGGATTACCGAGTGTGCGCAGTTGTGCATCCATTGCAGCGATTGCGTTTTCAAGCATGGGCGTAGTCGCCGCATGATCGAGATAGATGCCAGACATGGGTGTAAGTCTAGGACTTACGAGAGTGCACGCCTTGCGTAGCCTGTGGCAGCACAGCGAATAGATCGCCGATAACGCCGAAATCTGCGATTTCAAAGAGTGGAGCTTCTGGATCTTTATTGACCACAACGATTGTCTTACTGGTTTGCATACCTGCGCGATGTTGAATCGCTCCAGAAATTCCACATGCAACGTATAGCTGAGGACTTACAGTTTTTCCTGTTTGGCCAACTTGATGTGAATGTGGATACCAACCAGCATCTGTTGCTGCGCGTGATGCACCAACTGCTGCGCCGAGTTCGTCAGCAAATGCTTCTACTGGTGCAAAGTTTCCATCTGTTCCGCGACCACCAGAGACAACGATGTTTGCTTCAGTTAATTCTGGACGTCCACCCTTAACAGGTGGTTGCGACGAAGTAATTGTTGCGCCCTTTGCATGTTCTGCAATTGTGATTGCAGCGGTTTCTACTGCAGGAGTTGATGCAGCAGTGCTTGCTTCAACTGAGTTTGGTCGAACAGTTATGACAGCAGTTGGTGTATTCACTGCTGAATGAACTGTGGTTGATCCACCGAATACTAATTGTGTGCAACTGCGATCGGCCGCAACGTCTACGGCGTCAGTGATGATTCCGCTATTTGTTGCAACCGCTAGACGACCAGCAATTTCCTTACCCATTGCATGTGATGCAATCAGGACAGCTGTTGGTGAATGCGTTGTTGTTAATTGGGCAAGTGCATCAGCCATTGCAGGAACGCCATGTGTTGCAAAGTCTGCTGATTCAACAACGATAACGGAGGCGACTGGACCAACGTTTACTGTTGCAGCCATTGCTGCGCCTTTGCCGGCAGGTGCTAAAACAATTGCCGTGACATCACCAATTCGCGCAGCAGCAGTTGCTAACTCTGCAGTTGTCTTTGTAGATGCTTCTGCATAGAAATCAGCCAAGATAAATGTGCGGCTCATATCAACTTCTTTTCTGCCAAGTAGTTAACGAGAGCATTTCCCGCATCACCTTCATCAGTAACTTTAATTCCTGCAGCCCGTGGTGGACGTAGCGCTGAATCAACAACTTGTGACCATGGGCTCTGTGCAGATGCTCCAACTGTTGCAAGGTCGCGAGTTTCAATAGTTTTTTTCTTCGCAGCCATAATTCCTTTAAAGGATGGGTAGCGCGGTTCATTAATTTTTTCTACAACGCTTAGAACCGCTGGCATTGGCGCATTCATTGCATCGACGCCTGCTTCGGTCACGCGAGTAATTGAAACCTTGCTGGCTGCAACATCGATATCGACCTTGCCTGCAAATGTTAATTGTGGCCACTGCAAACGCGCTGCAATCATTGCTGGCACAACGCTCATGCGCGCATCAGTTGACTCTGTTCCGCAAATTACTAAATCAAATCCACCTTTTTTAATTACTTCTGCAAGCACGGATGATGTTGCGAGCGCGTCAGATCCTGCGAGCGCCGCATCGCTAACCAAGATGGCATCATTGGCACCCATCGAAAGTGCTTTACGAATTGCATCGGTTGCACGAGTTGGTCCCATTGAAATAACTGTGACGGTGTGTGGTCCGCCTTCTTCATTGCCACCATTTGCTTCAACGATGCGCAGTGCTTCTTCAACTGCGTATTCATCTAAATCATTGAGTACAGCATCAACGCTTTCGCGATCGAGAAAACCATTTGCGCCCATCCTTTTCTCAGCCCAAGAATCTGGAACTTGCTTGATGCAGACGGCAATCTTCATGAGCCAAAGGTTACCCGTGGGTAAGCAACTTCTCGACTCAAACTCAAGCGTTAACTAAGCCTTCGCCAACACGTAACCTCGAGTTCGACTTGAGAGTTCCAATGAGCCTGACTATTTAACTCATGAAGGATTCATTACGGGTCGCAATCGTTACTGAGTCATTTTTGCCTCAGGTAAATGGCGTCACCAACTCAGTCCTTCGAGTCCTGGAAACTCTTGCAAGCAAAGGCCACGAAGCTTTAGTAATCGCACCGGATAGCGCAGAAGCTCCTGCCACCTACGCCGGCTTTCGAGTTAAGCGAGTTCCAAGTTTGGCTGTAAAAGGTTTGCTTCCAGTTGGATTTCCGCAACGTTCTATGGAGCCGCTGATCGAAGGATTTAATCCAGATGTTATTCATCTGGCGTCGCCTTTCTTTCTTGGGAAGTACGCAACCAGAATTGCACAACGTTTAAATATTCCAACTCTTTCTATCTACCAGACAGATGTTGCAGGTTTTGCTCGCCACTATGGACTTTCAATCGCGCACTCACAGCTGACAAATTGGGTTGCAAATATTCATAAACAAACTCATCGCACCTTGGCGCCATCTACATGGTCATGCGATCAACTGATGTCTTCCGGTGTAGACAACGTCGCACTCTGGCAACGCGGTGTAGACAGCGTTAAATTCAATCCATCTAAGCGCTCTGAAGAACTCAGAAATTCACTTCAATCCGGTGATAGCAATAAAGTAATCGTTGGCTACGTCGGTCGCTTAGCAAATGAAAAGCGCATAGATGACTTAGTGCCACTTCATGATCGAGATGACGTTCAATTAGTAATTGTTGGCGATGGCCCAGCACGTCAAAAATTAGAACGCATGCTTCCTCGTGCACGCTTTGTTGGTTACAAGTCCGGTGAAGATCTTGCCGCGCATTACGCATCATTTGATGTTTTTGTGCACACAGGCAAACATGAAACATTCTGCCAATCAATTCAAGAATCTCTGGCATCTGGTGTTCCAGTGATTGCGCCTCATAGCGGAGGTCCATTAGATCTTGTGCAGCATGGAGCCACCGGATTTTTGCTCGATACAAGCAATGCATCAGATTTAGTTGCGGCCTTTGAATTACTTACAGATGCACACACCCGTTCGCTGATGGGCATAACTGCGCGTGAATCCGTCATTCACCGCACCTGGGAAAGAGTAAATAACGAACTGATCAATCACTATCGCGAACTATCGGCACGTCCTGTGCAAGCACTTAAGGAGTACGTTGCATGAGAATTCTTCATATCGCCAATTTCTACGGAGATAAATCCGGTGGTATTAGAACCACTATTCATAACCTCGGACACAGCTACATTCAACGCGGACATGAATTCACATTTATTGTTCCGGGTACTGGCTTTTACTGCGAAGAGACCCCGACCGGGCGCATGATTCACTTGCCTTCAATCATCCTTCCTTTTAGCGGTGGATATCGAATCATTCGTCGCAACAAAGATGTGCGAAATCTGATTACAACGTTAAAACCAGATGGCATCGAAATTTCAGATCGATTTACATTGTCACAAATTGGTCCGTGGGCTAAGAAGAGAAATATTCCAGCAGTTGTCTTCAGCCACGAAACGCTATCTGGCCTAGTAAAAACCCATCTCAAGCTTTCGCTGACTCGCTTTGTGGATTGGCATAACCGCCGACTGGCTTCACGCTTTAAGTACGTTATCGCAACAACACAATTTGCAGCAAAAGAATTCCGCCGCATCGAGACAGAAAACCTTGTCACTATTCCACTCGGTGTTGATTTAACTAATTTTCATCCATCAAATCATGATGAATCACTGCGCACAGAATTACTCAAGGGCGCAGATGTGCTCTTAGTTCACTGCGGCCGCTTATCACCAGAGAAGAAGCCAGAGAATTCTCTGCGAGCTCTTCAAGAATTAACACGCCAAGGAATTAGTGCACACCTTGTTTATGTGGGTATTGGTCCATTACAGAAAAAACTTATGCAAGAGTCAAAAGATCTGCCTGTGACATTTTTAGGTTACGTAGCTGGCCGTCAAAAACTTGCAGCAATTTTAGCTAGCGCCGATATCTCACTTGCACCTGGCCCAATTGAAACCTTCTGTTTAGCTGCAATGGAATCCCTGGCATCTGGTACTCCGGTTGTGGCATCTAGTACCAGCGCAGTTGGTGAGTTCTTATTACTTGATTCAGCTCAGCCAGTTGGTGCAACTTTTGAAAATACGCCAGAAACCTTTGCAGAAGCAATCAAGAGTGTCATGCGCATGCGCGCTAGAAATTCAAACCTTGCACGCTTATGTCACCAACAAGCAGAGAACTTTCCGTGGAGCGCAACTGTTTCGCAGATGTTGCGACTACATGATGATTCACAACGCGTTAAAAAAGCACACCACAGGTTGCGAGCGGCCTAATGTCGACGCCACTTCGCTTCGTAGTACTTGGCGACAGTGCAGCAGCTGGAATTGGCGACTCTGACAAACACGGCAACAACTTCGGTTGGGGTTATTACCTTGCCCGAGCAATTCAAACTCCACTTGTCTATGCCAATGTTTCACGCCCTGGTGCACAATCTCAAGAAGTAAAAGATATTCAACTCAAGCACGCACTTGATTTAAATCCAGATTTAGCAGCTGTCATTGTTGGCGGAAACGATGTATTGCGTAATGGTTTTTCACCACAACGCTTTCATCAGAATTTACGTGAAATCGTTTCTGAGCTTACGGCTCTTAACAGCACAGTGATGCTCCTTGAACTTCATGACCCGAACAAAATACTGAAACTACCGAAAACCCTTGCTGGCATTCTTGATCGCAGAATCACGATGGTCAACGCAATAACTAAATCTGTTGCACAAGAGTTTTCGGCAAAACTGCTTCAGACCCGCCAAATCTCAGATATTTACTCAAAAGATATGTGGCACGTAGATCGCATGCATCCTTCTAAAAAGGGTCATCAGCATTTAGCTAAGAACTTTAGAAAGATATTGCTCGATGAAATTCCTGTAGCACCTGTTCGTATTTCACCAGTTCAGATTAAAACTCGAAAAGAGTCAATGTCGTGGATGCTACTCAAAGGAACGCCGTGGTTTTTCAAACGTAGTTTTGATCTACTCCCAGCAGTTCTGTTCTTGATTGCAAAAGAGAAAATGCTCAACGCCTTTAGTGGTTTGCGTGGCAAGGAAAATAATGTTCACTTTGCAAACTTCGCACAGACTCAATCAACAGAAGCGATTTCCGCGTAATACTCGTAAGTACTAAGCCTCTGGCTTAAACTAGCCACATGCTCGCAATCATCGCTCCCGGTCAAGGATCACAATCCCCGGGAATGCTAAGTGCCTGGCTAAAGGATTCAACGCTTCGAGATACATGCGCAGCCTGGTCCCTAGAAATAGGAATAGACCTCTTAACTCTTGGAACTTCAGCTGATGCCGAAGAAATCAAAGACACAGCAAACGCCCAGCCTTTAATCGTTGCCGCCGGTTTATTAAGTTTTAAGGCACTCGGTGTCACACCATCTGTTGTTGCCGGTCACTCCGTTGGAGAAATAACTGCTGCATCCCTTGCCACAATTATTTCTGAAACTGATGCGATGAAAATTGTTACAGCTCGCGGATTTGAAATGGCAAAGGCAGCCGCAATTACACCCGCTGGCATGTCAGCAGTTCTTGGCGGCGAACGTGAAGCAGTTGTTGCAGCAATTACCGCAGCAGGTTTAATTGCAGCTAATGAAAATGGCGGCGGACAAATTGTTGCTGCTGGCTCACTCGATGCTTTAGAAAAACTTGCCGCCAATCCCCCTGAAGGTGCGCGCGTTCGCGCACTCGCCGTTGCCGGCGCGTTTCACACCTCTTATATGCAACCTGCCGTCGAACCTCTTCGCGCACTCGTTGCGGCCACTCACACCCACGATCCCGTGGCTGCAATCATCTCTAATAAAGAAGGTGCAGAAGTTTCAAGTGGGCGCGAATTCATGGATCGAATCGTTTCTCAGATCGCTAATCCAGTGCGCTGGGACCTATGCATGAGTACTCTGAAATCTATGGGCGTCTCAGGTGTTATCGAATTAGCACCTGCTGGCACATTAGTTGGATTACTTAAGCGAGCAGAGCCAAGTATCGAAACCTTTGCATTGAAATCACCGGATGATCTCGATGCAGCGCAAATTTTTGCAGCCAATCATGGGAGTAAATAAGTGGCGACTATAAAAAGCAGCAAGGGCTCTGAAGCGCAGATTGTCTCTGTTGGCACATATCGTCCAGCGCGCTTAGTACCGAACTCAGAAATTGTGGATCGCATTGATTCAAGTGATGAGTGGATTCAACAACGCACAGGTATTGAATCACGCCGCTTTGCACGTCCTGATGAATCAGTTATTGATATGGCGCAAGCTGCTGCAGAAGTTGCACTCAAGCGAGCCAAACTAAGCATTGCAGATATCGACACCGTCATCGTTGCAACGATTACTTTTCCTTATCAAGCACCGAGCGCGGCAACTGCGCTAATCGAACGTTTAGGAAATCCAAAGGCTGCAGCATTTGATGTGGGCGCTGCATGTGCTGGTTTTTGTTATGGACTTGGAATGGCAAATGATTTAGTTCGCGGTGGAACATCTAAAAATGTTCTAGTCGTTGGTGTTGAAAAGATTTCAGATTTCACTGACCCTGATGATCGCGCTACTGCCTTTATCTTTGCCGATGGCGCTGGCGCTGTTGTTGTCAGCGCAGCAGATCACGTTGGTATTGGTCCAACTATCTGGGGGTCGGACGCCGCAAACCGCGATGCAATTTTGATGGAGCCAGCCTGGACTGATTACAAGAAGACTCCACAATCAACTATTGAAGAACTTAAGTGGCCATACATCGAACAACAAGGACAGACTGTTTTTCGTTGGGCTGTATTTGAAATGAGTAAAGCTGCTATTCGCACACTAGAAGCTGCTGGTGTAACAGTTGATCAACTCGGTGCCTTTATTCCGCACCAAGCAAACTTTAGAATTATTGAAGCAATGGCACGTCAGATGGATATTCCAGATTCAGTTGTTATTGCAGATGACATTAAGACAAACGGAAATACATCTGCTGCATCAATTCCACTTGCAATGGATGCACTCCTTGAAAAACATCCAGAGTTACATGGCTCACTCGCACTGCTCATTGGTTATGGTGCGGGCCTTGTATATGCGGGACAAGTGGTGCAATTGCCACCTGCACCAAAATAATTTCTCGCTTATTGAGGGCAATTACTCGTAAGTAAGCCCTTATATCCGAGAGAATTACCACCTAGAAAAACTAAAGAAGAGGAACTACACAGATGGCACTTTCACAAGCGGATGTATTAGCAGGACTAAAAGAGATCGTTGAAGAAGTTGCGGGTATTCCAGCAGCATCAATCGAACTCGACAAAAACTTCACTGATGATCTAGAAGTAGATTCACTCAGCATGGTTGAAGTTGTTGTAGCTGCTGAAGAGCGCTTTGGAATCAAAATTCCTGATGAGAAAGTAACTGACCTCGCAACTGTTGGTGACGCTGTTAATTTCATCGTTAACGCAGCTAAGTAATTATTTAGTTAAATCCCCATGCGTCGCGTTGTTGTAACAGGACTCGGTGCCACCACCCCAATCGGTGGCGATGTGCAATCTTCATGGTCGGCTTTACTTGCCGGCACATCTGGTGTGCGCACATTGACCGAAGAGTGGGCATCGGGTTTATCTGTACATTTTGCGGCGCGCGTTGCACAAGAACCAAGTGAAGTGATGGAGCGCGTTGAAATGCGCCGCTTGGATCGCTCAGAACAATTCGCATTGATTGCATCGCGCGAAGCATGGAAAGACGCAGGTTCACCTGTTGTCGATAACGAACGACTCGGTGTTGTTATCGCATCCGGTATCGGTGGAGTAATTACCCTGCTTGATCAACATGACATCTTGAAAGAAAAAGGCGCACGCCTTGTAAGTCCACACACTGTCCCAATGCTTATGCCGAATGGACCAGCGGCACATGTTGGAATCGAACTCAAAGCACAAGCAGGTGTTCACACACCGGTCAGTGCATGTGCATCTGGCGCTGAAGCAATTGGTTATGCACTCGAAATGATTCGCTCTAATCGCGCGGACATAATCGTCAGCGGCGGCGTAGAAGCTGCAATTCATCAATTACCTATGGCTGGCTTTGCTGCAATGAAAGCCTTAAGCACACGCAACGATGATCCTGCTCGCGCATCACGCCCCTATGACATTGACCGCGATGGTTTTGTTTTGGGCGAAGGTGGCGGCGTATTAATTCTTGAAGAGCTCGAACACGCAAAAGCACGTGGTGCCAAGATTTATTGCGAATTAGTTGGACAAGGTCTTTCATCCGATGGCTATCACATCGCAGCTCCTGACCCAGATGGCTCTGGTGTACAGCGTGCAATTAAGTTCGCACTTCGTGATTCTGGCCTAACAACAAAAGACATCATTCACTTAAATGCACATGCAACATCTACTCCAGCAGGAGATGTTGCAGAAGCAAACGCACTGAGACTTGCCCTTGGCGCAGATGCAGATCACGTTGCAGTCTCTGCAACTAAGTCATCGACAGGTCATTTACTTGGTGGCGCCGGTGCAATCGAATCTGTCTTTATTGTTAAAGCACTGCAAGAGCGATTAGCTCCACCGACTATGAATATTGAAAACCTTGATCCCGCGGTAACAATTGATGTTGTTAGAGATAAACCTCGCGCTCTGCCTCAAGGGGACATTGCAGCGCTTAATGATTCATTTGGTTTCGGCGGCCACAACGTCGTTCTCGCCTTTAAGTCCTACTAATGGATCAACGCGATCCAATCGCGCGTATTCAACGATTAGTTGATAACGGCGCACATGAGTTACTTATCCCCCGCACAGATTGCGGAATGGTTGCTGCAACGGGAGTTATAAAAGGAAACAAAGTAATCATCTTTGCATCCGATGCCACAAAACAAGGCGGTGCACTCGGCGCCGATGGTGCTCACGTAATTGTCGCCGCATACAAAGCAGCGATGAAGGAACAACTACCAATCATTGGTATTTGGCACTCAGGTGGTGCGCGATTAAGTGATGGAGTTTCGTCCTTAAGCGCATTTGGTGAAGTTTTCTCTGCAATGGTTGCAGCAAGTGGTCGCATCCCACAGTTATCCCTCATCCTTGGACCAGCAGCAGGTGGCGGTGCTTACGGCCCAGCACTTACTGACATCGTTGTGCTTGCACCTGAAGGTCGCATCTTTGTCACAGGTCCAGGCGTTGTTAAATCTGTTACCGGTGAAAAAATAGATATCGCAACACTTGGTGGCCCAGATGCGCACCGTAAAAATAGCGGCGTTGCACACGTTATTGCCCACACAGAAGAAGAAGCGGTTAACGAGATAAGAGATCTCACATCACTCTTTGCTAATCAAGGCACAATGAACACAAACGTTGCTGACACTGATCTTTCTGTACACGTTCCTAATGCACACAAACGCAGCTATGAAGTACATCCGCTCATCGATGCAATTCTTGATGCCGACGGCGAAAAACTAGAATTATTGCCAATGTGGGCAGAAAACATGACAACTGTTCTTGGCAGGCTCGGCGGTGCAACTGTCGGTGTTATCGCAAACAACCCAGCACACATCGGTGGCGCACTTGATTCTTCCGCCGGAGAAAAAGCTGCACGCTTTGTTCGCACATGCGATGCCTTTGGTATTCCGCTAATTGTTATTGCAGATGTTCCAGGATTCTTACCTGGCGCCGGACAAGAGTGGGAAGGCGCTGTTCGTCGCGGTGCAAAGTTGCTTCACGCATTCGCCGAATCAGTTGTCCCCCGCGTCACACTTATTACTCGCCGTGCATACGGCGGTGCCTACGTTGCTATGAACTCTAAATCTCTCGGTGCATCAAAAGTATTTGCGTGGCCAACTGCAGAAGTTTCAGTCATGGGGGCAGTCGCAGCTGTGCGCGTACTAAATCGTCGCTTACTTGCAGATTTACCTGAAGATCAGCGCGAAGCAACAGAGTTAACTCTTGCTGCAGAACACGACAAAGTATCTGGTGGAATTTCTCGCGCGGTAGAAATCGGCGCAGTCGATGAAATCATCGAACCGAATAAAACTCGCTCTGCTCTAGCAAAAGCAATTAGCGAAGCGCCACATCGCCGTGGATCACACGGCAATATTCCGCTTTAAATTACTTAGTTTTAAAAGTTACTGAGACAGTTGCTGTCACAGTCTTTTGAATTGTGCTTGTGTCATAAGCACCGACATCTGCTGTCATTGTTGAATCCGGAGTAGTTACTTGGATGACACCACTTTTCACGGCTAGAACTTGACCAACTCCACCACCGACTGCATCAGTCATTGCCTTTGCGCGAACTTGTGCATCCTTCATCGCCTCTGCCAATAATTGTGGGCGAAGATCTGGAAGTGTGCTGACGTAATACTGTGGTCCGTAGTTATTAACGTTAACGCCTGTCTGCAAGAGCGCGCCGATTCCCTGACTTAGGCGAGAGATTAGTTCTACATCTTTTGAGCGAACAGTAAGGTCGCGATTAGCAACGTAATTCAGGATGCGTCCTGTGTTATTTCCGTTGCTGTACTCCTGGTTGGCATAGGTTGAAACTGCGCCAAGTGTTAGTGCGTCCGCTGGAACGCCACCCTTTGTTAAATAGTTTGTGAGAGCTTCAACATCTGAACCAACTTTGCGCACCGCATCTGCAACATTGGCACTTGTTTGTGACGCATTGAGTGTCCATACAACATTGTCAGCAACTGCTTCTGTCTTTGCAGAGCCAGTTACTGTGATGCCGCTATTGGAGCGAGATGCAAAACCTGCACCTACTTGTACTAATCCACCACCAACTGCGATTGCCATGATTACGGCAACAACGATTAATGTGATTGCCTTTGTGCGCTCGATTGCGGATTGCGGATTGTTTATGCTCATGTGCTTATTCTAACTCTCTTTTTCTGTGAATTTTCTGTTAATCAAATCGCTTGCAAGTGCGAGCGCTCATTCATATCTACTGCCCGCAGCGGCTCGAGTTCGAGTTCCCACTTAGTACCCAGTGCACTTTCCAGTGCGGCACGAAGTGCTTCCTCATCAAAACTCTTATCGAGTGCTGCGGTAATTTGGTTTTCGTTAATCAAAATAGATCCGGCTCCATCAATACTTGCGCGATGGATTCCAAGATCTGGTGTGAAGCGATAGAAATCTCCGCCGTTATCTGACTCATCGCGTACTTCAAATCGCACGTAATGCCATGAACGAAGAGCT
>Ga0208788_1000885_pt1 | contig 14672 bp, 26 predicted proteins | sample Wag4_2014_7_11_3_FD_187363 | JGI IMG/M metagenome (GOLD analysis project Ga0208788, IMG submission 187363) | Fresh water mixed with fracking chemicals microbial communities from Ohio, USA - Utica-2 Time Series FC 2014_7_11 (SPAdes) (version 2) ...
ACCGGCAGGAACCTGGATGTCAGCTGCGGTAACAGGACCGGCAGTGCTCTTGGTTAGGTGTGCAACAACTGGAGCGTCGTGCTCAGATGAAACAACTAGGTTCTTGATGTTCAGGATTACCTCAACAACGTCTTCCTTAACACCTGGGATGGTGGAGAACTCGTGGCTAACACCCTGAATACGGATGTTGGTCACAGCTGCACCTGGAATCGAGGACAACAGGGTGCGGCGCAGTGAGTTTCCAAGGGTGTAACCAAAGCCTGGCTCCAGTGGATCCAGGATGAAGCGTGAACGGTTTGGACCTAGAACTTCTTCGTGAAGGGTTGGGCGCTGTGCAATTAGCACTATTTGGTTCCTTTCATCTGAGCATCCGCTATTTGATGCTCGTCTTTACACTCAGTGGCTTAGCTGAATGCTTTGAATCTTTAGTTTTGGAAAGCTGTAGTTAGACGCGGCGACGCTTTGGAGGGCGGCAACCGTTGTGAGCCTGTGGGGTCACGTCGGAAATCGAGCCAACCTCTAGGCCTGCGGCCTGAAGCGAACGAATTGCAGTCTCACGACCAGAGCCTGGGCCCTTTACGAATACGTCAACCTTCTTCAGCCCGTGCTCCTGCGCCTTGCGGGCTGCAGACTCGGCTGCCATCTGTGCGGCGAACGGGGTCGACTTACGAGAACCCTTGAAGCCCACGTCACCAGACGACGACCAGGAGATAACAGCTCCGGTTGGGTCGGTGATGGTGATGATGGTGTTGTTGAAGGTCGAGCGGATGTGCGCCTGACCGGTTGGGATGTTCTTCTTATCCTTGCGACGTGGCTTGCGGGCCGCTGCGGATGCCTTAGGTGCTGCCATTTTTTATCTCCTAAATCCTTCGGCCGCTACTAGCGGGCTGCCTTCTTCTTGCCGGCGACAGTGCGCTTTGGACCCTTGCGAGTACGAGCGTTTGTCTTGGTGCGCTGTCCGCGGACTGGAAGTCCCTTACGGTGGCGCAGTCCCTCGTAGGAACCGATTTCAACCTTGCGGCGGATGTCTGCTGCAACGTCGCGTCGCAGGTCACCCTCAACCTTGTAGTTCTTCTCGATCTCGTCGCGAAGTGCGATCAACTGGTCGTCAGTTAGATCCTTTACGCGAATCGACTCATCGATCTTGGTGGTCTTTAGAATCTCGCTTGAGCGAGTGCGGCCAACGCCGTAGATGTAGGTAAGGGAGATAACCACGCGCTTGTCGCGAGGGATATCTACTCCAGCAATACGTGCCATTTGGATTTTCTCCTGTTTGAAAGAAGGTCTTCGGCATCACCATCTCGATCTGGCGGATCGGGCCCCGGCCTTCTTTCCGGGGGTTAGCTTTACGCTTGATGATTCCTTGAGTATTCAGTTGTGGGTTAGGGCAATTAGCCCTGGCGCTGCTTGTGGCGAGGGTTCTCGCAGATAACCATCACGTTGCCGTGACGACGAATCACCTTGCACTTGTCGCAGATCTTCTTAACGCTCGGGTTAACCTTCATGCTCTTACTTTCTACTTGTAGCGGTAAATGATGCGGCCGCGAGTCAGGTCGTACGTGGACAGCTCTACAATCACGCGGTCTCCGGGGAGAATGCGGATGTAGTGCTGACGCATTTTGCCCGAGATGTGGGCTAGGACGATGTGTCCGTTGGTCAACTCCACACGGAACATTGCGTTCGGTAGAGCTTCAACGACCGATCCCTCGATCTCGATGACGCCGTCTTTGTTGGCCATGCACTCACTTATTCACTACTTTTGGCAGCGTCACAAACACGCAAAACCGCTCAATTTTCAGAAGGATTTCACGTTAGAAACGCCGAGGAACAATCCTAGGGGGAAAACGGGGCGAATGCTAGTGGCTAATCCAAAGAAATTGGCGTAATGCCAAACGGCTTTAGACCCTCGACACCACCATCGGGTGCAGTCAGCACCCAAATACCCTTCGAGTGAACTGCAACCGAGTGCTCCCAGTGGGCACCATCGCCGTTGTCTTTGGTCACAACCGTCCAGTCATCCTCATGGATGAAGGTCTTCTGATCCCCCGATGTAATCATCGGTTCGATTGCCACGCAGAGACCAGGCTCAACCTTTGGCCCGGCGTCCCGCACCGCGTAGTTGAAAACCGCCGGATCCTCGTGCATGGTTCGGCCAATACCGTGACCGACGTACTGCTCTAGAATCCCCCACTTGCCCCGCTGAGCGATGTAGTGCTCAATCGCGACTCCAACCTCATTCAGACGCTTAGCCTGAGCCAAAGCGGCAATACCTGCCCAGAGCGAACCCTCGCAGACATCGGACTGCAGTTGACGCTGCTTGGTTAGATCGTTTTCCAGTCCTGGCACCACCATTGAGAAGGCACTGTCACCATTCCAGCCATCCACCTCGGCACCGCAGTCAATCGAGACTAGATCGCCTGGCTCGAGCACTTTATTCGATGGAATGCCGTGCACAACCTCAGAATTGATGCTGGCGCAGATGGTGTGGTAATAACCGGGGACCAATTGGAAGTTTGGGCGTCCGCCACCATCGCGAATCGTTTTCTCGGCAATCTGGTCTAGCTCTAGGGTGGTTACCCCCGGGCGAATTGCGGCCTTTACGTTCTCAAGAGCTTTAGCGGTCAACAGACCAGCAATCCGCATTTTGCGGATCTGGTCGTTTGTTTTGACTTCGTATTTCTTACGCATCTGCCAAAAGCCCGCGGGCTTCGAGTGCTTCGATGATGCGCGCGGTTACCTCTGAAATATCGCCAAGGCCATCGATCATCGCAACTAGACCGCGAGCGGCATAGACGTCAATCAGCGGTGCGGTCTGGGAGTCGTAAACCTCTAGCCGGCGGCGAATAACCTCTGGGGTGTCATCGGCGCGACCCTCGACCTCGGCACGGTGAGCCAGGCGACGCACCAACTCATCGGTGTCGGCAGTTAGCTGCACTACAACATCGAGGCGCTTACCGGCATCGGTGAGGATGCTGTCTAGCTCGTGAACCTGGTCGATGGTGCGCGGGTAGCCATCGAGTAGAAAACCACCGAGAGCATCATCGTGCGACAGGCGATCGCGCACCAAAGCGTTGGTCAAAGAATCTGGCACATACTCGCCACGGTCCATAAAGCCCTTGGCCTCAACACCCAGCGGAGTCTGGTTCTTCACGTTGTAGCGGAAGATGTCTCCGGTTGAGATTGCGGGAATGCCGTAGTGCGAAGAGAGCAGTGCAGCTTGGGTTCCCTTACCGGCACCCGGAGGGCCGATTAGTAGGAGCCTGGTCACTTCAGAAGACCCTCGTAGTTACGCTGCTGCATCTGTGCGTTGATCTGCTTCACGGTCTCAAGACCAACACCAACGATGATCAAGATGGAGGTTCCACCGAATGGGAAGTTCTGGTTGGTTCCAATTGCGGTGAAGGCAACCAGCGGAATCAGAGCGATCAGACCCAGGTAGATAGCACCTGGGAAAGTAATGCGGCTGATTACGTACTCTAGGTACTCGGTGGTTGGGCGACCGGCACGGATACCAGGGATAAAGCCACCGTACTTCTTCATGTTGTCGCTGATCTCCTCAGGGTTGAGGGTGATTGCCACGTAGAAGTAGGTGAATCCAACGATCAGTGCGAAGTAGACCGCCATGTATAGCGGGTTCGAACCTGAGGTTAGGTAAGTCGAGATGAAGGTAACCCAAGGAGCCACCTGACCGGTGGTTGGGTCTGGCTGGCTGAACTGAGCTAGCAGAGCCGGTAGGTAAAGCATTGAGGAAGCGAAGATAACCGGGATAACACCGGCGGTGTTTACCTTCACCGGGATGTAGGTGGACTGGCCACCGTAAGCCTTGCGGCCAACCATACGCTTGGCGTACTGAACCGGGATGCGACGCTGGGACTGCTCAACAAGCACAACCAGTGCGACCACTACGAAACCAACCGCCATCACGATCACGAAGATTTCGATGGAGCGGGTCTGCAGGATCTGCAGCAAGCTGGCTGGGAAGGTCGATGCAATCGAGGTAAAGATCAATAGCGACATACCGTTACCGACACCGCGCTCGGTGATTAGCTCACCAATCCACATGATCAGACCGGTACCGGCGGTCATAACCATCACCATCAGGGTGATCGAAAGCGCGTCGGTGTTTACCAAAATCGGAAGAGTACAGTCCGCACCGAAGAGCGCACCCTGGCGGGCAACCGCAATCAGGGTGGTGGCCTGCAATAGACCAAGCGCGATGGTTAGGTAGCGGGTGTACTGGGTTAGCTTCGCCTGACCCTGAGGGCCCTCTTTGTACAGGGTCTCAAAGCGCGGGATTACCACGCGAAGCAACTGGGTGATGATCGATGCGGTGATGTAAGGCATGATGCCCAGTGCAAAGATCGAAAGCTGTAGCAGCGCTCCACCGGAGAACAGGTTTACCAATTCGTATAGACCTGAGGTGGACTGGCTCTGAGCCAAACACTGCTGAACGTTGGTGTAGTCAACGTTTGGTGCCGGGATGAAGGAACCTAGACGGAAGATGGCCACCATGCCCAGGGTAAATGCAAGCTTGTTGCGCAAATCCGGAGTGCGGAATGCGCGTGCAATGGCCTGAAACATGGTGAACCTCTCCTAGCGAATCTTCTTAGGCGCTGATGCTGCCGCCGGCAGCTTCAATCTTGGTCTTTGCTGACGCAGAAACCTTGTCAACAGTGACCACAAGCTTAACCGAGACGTCGCCATTTCCAAGTACCTTGACAGGCTCGCCCTTGCGGACTGCACCCTTAGCTACTAGGTCAGAGACGGTCACGGCGCCACCCTTCGGGTAAAGCTCAGACAGCTTGTCTAGGTTTACCACCTGGTACTCAACGCGGAATGGGTTCTTGAAGCCGCGAAGCTTAGGGGTGCGCATAACTAGGTTCACGCCACCACCCTCGAAGCCCAAACGGGTAGTGGTGCGAGCACCGGTTCCCTTGGTACCACGACCTGCGGTCTTACCCTTTGAACCCTCACCAAGACCCTTACGAGTCTTCTCCTTCTTGGCACCCTTTGCAGGGCGAAGGTGGTGAAGCTTTAGGATCTGGCTCTTCTCAGCCTTCTCCTCAGTCTTCTTTGCAGCCGGCTTTGCAGCGGCCTTTGGGGCAGCAGCCTTCTCAGCAGCCGGCTTTGCAGCGGCAGCCTTAGGTGCGGCAGCCTTTGGAGCTGCGGCCTTAGCGGCTGGTGCCTTGGCAGCGGCAGCCTTAGGAGCTGCCTTTGCTGCGGCTGGCTTAGCTGCGGTGGTCTTCGCTGCAGGCTTTGCAGCAGCCTTAGCGGCTGGCTTCTTTTCTTCAGCCATTAGTCGATCTCCTCAACCTTGACGAGGTGGGCAACGGTTAGCACCAGGCCGCGAACAGACTTGTTGTCTTCCTTCACGATGATGTCACCGATGCGCTTCAGACCCAGGGTGCGAAGTGAATCGCGCTGGTTCTGCTTGCCACCGTTTGAACTCTTTACTTGGGTAACCTTCAGACGCTTTGCCATTATTTGGCACCTGCCTTCTCAGTCTTAGCTGGTAGTAGACGAGCCGGAGCTACCTCTACCAGTGACTTGCCACGACGGTCAGCAACTGCCTGCGGCTCTTCGAGCTGCTTTAGTGCTGCCACGGTGGCGTGGACGATGTTTAGGGTGTTTGACGATCCCAATGACTTGGAAAGTACGTCGTGAACACCAGCGCACTCCAGAACTGCACGAACTGGACCACCGGCGATAACACCGGTACCCTCAGCGGCTGGACGAAGTAGAACTACACCTGCGGCTGCCTCGCCCTGTACCGGGTGAGGAATGGTGGAGCCAGCGCGTGGGATGCGGAAGAAGTTCTTCTTTGCGTCCTCAACGCCCTTGGCAATAGCTGCAGGAACTTCCTTAGCCTTGCCGTAGCCAACACCAACTAGACCCTCGCCATCGCCAACCACAACTAGTGCGGTGAATGCGAAGCGACGACCACCCTTGACCACCTTGGATACACGGTTGATGGTTACAACACGCTCCAAGAATGGGCTCTTGGTGTCCTCACGGTCACGACGCTCGGTCTTTGGTCCACGCTCACGTGAACCGCGACGCTGCTCGCGCTCGTTTGGATCAACGGTTGTGGCCTCTGCGACCACGGTAGCTTCTGCCACGTCCATTTCCTTCTTCTCTTCGCTCACAGTGTCAATCCTGACTCGCGGGCTGCGTCAGCAATTGCTGCAACGCGACCTGCGTAGCGGTTACCGCCACGGTCGAATACCACCTCGGTGACACCGGCCTTCTTAGCGCGCTCAGCAATTAGCTTGCCAACCTCAGTCGCCTTGTCGGTCTTGGTGCCGTCAGCCTTACGTAGCTCAACTTCCATGGTGGAAGCCGAAGCTAGGGTGTGGCCCTTGGAGTCATCGACAACCTGGACGAACACGTGACGTGCCGAACGGGTTACGACTAGGCGAGGACGAGCTGCAGTGCCCTCAATCTTCTTGCGCAGGCGGCCGTGACGCTTGTCACGGGCAGCTGACTTTGACTTAACAGCCATTCTTACTTACCAGCCTTTCCAGCCTTGCGACGTACCTTCTCGCCTTCGTAGCGAACACCCTTGCCCTTGTATGGCTCAGGCTTACGTAGCTTGCGAATGTTTGCGGCAACTTCTCCAACGGCCTGCTTTGAGGTACCGGAGACGATGATCTTGGTGTTTCCCTCAACGGTCAGGGTGATACCTGCCGGTGGGGTAACGACAACCGGGTGGCTGAATCCCAAAGCAAGTTCAATAGTCGAACCCTTAGATGCAGCGCGGTAACCGGTACCTACGATGTCTAGTGCCTTAGAGAATCCAGTCGAAACGCCGTGAACGTCGTTTGCGATCAAAGTACGGGTTAGACCGTGCAGTGACTTGGACTTGGCCTCATCATCTGGACGGGAAACGATAACGGCGTTGTCCTCAAGAACTACCTTGATTGGCTCGACGACGGTAAGAGCTAGCTCGCCCTTAGGTCCCTTTACCACGACATTTTGGCCGTTAATGGTTACGGTTACACCCGCTGGAAGCGGGATTGGCATTTTTCCAATACGTGACATGCGCGATTACCAGACGTAGGCGATGACTTCTCCGCCTACTCCCTTCTTTGCAGCCTGACGGTCAGTTAGTAGACCGGATGAAGTGGACAGGATTGCAATACCTAGGCCGCCGAGGACTCTTGGTAGCTCAGTGGACTTTGCGTAAACGCGAAGACCAGGCTTAGAAACACGCTTGATTCCGGTGATGCTGGACTCGCGGTTTGGGCCGAACTTTAGGTCAACAGTCATGGTCTTACCGACCTTTGCGTCCTCAACCTTGTAGTCCGCGATGTAACCCTCGGACTTCAGGATCTGGGCGATGTTTCCCTTTAGCTTTGAATATGGGAGGCTCAGCGAATCGTGGTGTGCGTTGTTCGCGTTGCGCAGCCGGGTCAGAAAATCTGCTACCGGGTCTGTCATTGTCATTTATGTGTCTTCTTTCTCGAGGTGGTTTCCCAGCGCTTTACAAGCTCAGGGACCTTTCTCAATTGGGGTGGGTTATGCCTTGAATGGGAAGCCGAGCGCCTTTAGCAGTGCGCGGCCCTCATCGTCGGTCTTTGCAGTGGTAACGACAGTGATGTCCATACCACGAACGTGGTCGATCTTGTCCTGGTCAATTTCGTGGAACATTGACTGCTCGGATAGACCAAAGGTGTAGTTGCCACGGCCATCGAACTGCTTGTCCGATAGACCGCGGAAGTCGCGGATACGAGGAAGCGATAGCGATAGTAGGCGGTCTAGGAACTCCCACATTCTGTCGCCGCGCAAAGTAACGTGAGCACCAATTGGCTGGCCCTCGCGCAACTTGAACTGAGCGATTGACTTCTTCGCGATGTTTACCTGTGGCTTCTGACCGGTAATTGCGGTCAGGTCACGGATAGCACCCTCGATTAGCTTGCCGTCCTTAGCAGCAGCGCCAACACCCATGTTTACAACAATCTTGGTGAGGCCTGGAACCTGCATTGGGTTTGCAAAGCTGAACTCTGCGGTTAGCGCAGGAACGATCTCCTTGCGGTACTGAGCCTTTAGGCGAGGAAGAGCCTTACCTGCGGCTGCAGCCTTCTTAGTTGCGGTAGCCATTAGATGTCCTTCCCAGTCTTACGAGCAACGCGAGTCTTGGTGACCTTGCCATCCTTGGCGGTAACAAGCTTGTAGCCAACCTTGGTTGGCTTCTTGGTGCTTGGGTCAACTAGAGCAACGTTTGAAATGTGAATTGGGGCTTCCTGGGTGATGATGCCACCGGTCTTGGAACCCTTGTCAGTCTGACCAGCCTTGGTGTGCTTGGTAACTACGTTGACGCCCTCGACGATAACGCGGTTCTGCTCCACTAGTACTGCTAGCACCTGGCCCTGCTTGCCACGGTCGCCGCCGCGGTCCTGCTTCTTGCCGGTGATGACCTGAACGAGGTCGCCCTTTTTGATGTTCGCCATGATTAAATAACCTCCGGTGCCAACGAGATGATCTTCATGAACTTCTTCTCGCGAAGCTCACGACCAATTGGTCCGAAAATACGGGTTCCGCGTGGCTCGCCATCGTTCTTGATGATTACGGCTGCGTTCTCGTCGAACTTGATGTAGGAACCATCTGCACGACGGGTCTCCTTCACGGTACGAACGACAACTGCCTTTACGACATCACCCTTCTTGACGTTTCCGCCTGGGATTGCGTCCTTAACAGTGGCAACGATGATGTCACCAAGACCTGCGTAGCGACGGAGCGAGCCGCCCAATACGCGAATGGTCAGCAACTCTTTGGCGCCGGTGTTATCGGCAACCTTGAGTCTGGATTCTTGCTGAAGCACTTTTTTCTCCTTGTTTTACGGATAACGATTCCGACCGTTAGCCCTAGGGTTTTTGTTACTTGGCCTTCTCGAGGATCTCGACTAGGCGCCAGTTCTTGGTGGCAGATAGTGGACGGGTCTCGCTGATTAGCACGAGGTCGCCGATACCTGCGGTGTTGTTCTCGTCGTGAGCCTTGACCTTGGTCGAAACACGCATAACCTTGCCGTACAGCGGGTGCTTCTTGCGGTCTTCAACCATTACAACGATGGTCTTGTCCATCTTGTCGGAGACAACATAGCCACGACGTGACTTGCGGTAACCGCGCTCAACTTCCTTGATCTCCTTAGGAGCCTTTGCAACCTTTGGCTTTGCGGCCTTAGGTGCGGCTGCCTTTGGAGCTGCCTTTGGAGCTGCCTTGGCAGCGGCCTTTGGTGCAGCCTTAGCTGCTGGCTTCTTCTCGTCGGCCATCTTTATGCCTCCTCAGCTGGCTTCTCAGCAGCTGCCTTCTTGGTGGTCTTAGGAGCTGCGGCAGCAACAGGCACGGCACGAATGCCGAGCTCGCGCTCACGTAGCACGGTGTAAATACGAGCGATGTCACGCTTGACGGCCTTTAGGCGACCGTGGGCGTTTAGCTGTCCGGTTGCGGACTGGAAGCGTAGGTTGAATAGTTCTTCCTTCGCCTTGCGCAGTTCCTCAACTAGCAGGGAGTCTTCGACCTTGTCTAGGTCCTCAGGGGTGAGGTTCTTTGAGCCGATCATTATGCGTCACCTTCTTCACGCTTGATGATGCGAGCCTTCAGCGGTAGCTTGTGGATCGCACGGGTCATTGCTTCGCGAGCAATGGTCTCGGATACACCGGATAGCTCAAAGAGCACGCGGCCTGGCTTTACGTTTACTACCCACCACTCCGGTGAACCCTTACCGGAACCCATGCGGGTTTCCGCTGGCTTCTTGGTTAGGGAACGGTCTGGGAATACGTTGATCCAAACCTTTCCACCACGCTTGATGTGACGAGTCATTGCAATACGAGCAGCTTCGATCTGACGGTTGGTCAGGTAAGCAGGGGTTAGTGCCTGGATACCGTACTCACCGAACGACACCTTGGTGCCACCGGTCGCGTGACCGGAGCGCTTCGGGCTGTGCTGCTTGCGGTGCTTTACTTTGCGAGGAATCAGCATTATTAGCCTTCACTTCCTGCTGCTACTGGTGCAGCGTCAGGGCGTGGGCCGCGACGGCCAGCGCCAGCTGGGCGAGGTCCACGCTGGTTTGCCTGCACTGCTGCAAGCTCCTTAGCGGTTAGGTCACCCTTGTAGATCCAAACCTTTACACCGATGCGACCAAAGGTGGTCTTAGCCTCGTAGAAGCCGTAGTCGATGTTCGAGCGCAGGGTGTGCAGTGGCACACGGCCTTCGCGGTAGAACTCGCTGCGCGACATTTCAGCGCCACCTAGACGGCCGGAGCACTGGATACGAATACCCTTTGCACCGCTTCTAAGTGCACCCTGGATGCCCTTACGCATTGCGCGGCGGAAAGCCACACGAGCAGCAAGCTGCTCTGCAATGCCCTGTGCAACAAGCTGCGAGTCAGCCTCTGGGTTCTTCACCTCGAGGATGTTTAGCAACACCTGCTTGCCGGTTAGCTTCTCTAGGTCGCTGCGCAGAGTCTCAGCCTCGGCGCCACGGCGACCGATAACTAGACCTGGGCGAGCGGCAAAGATGTCAACGCGAACACGGTCACGGGTGCGCTCAAGCTCGATGCGAGAGATACCTGCGCGGTCCAGCTTCTCCTGCAAGAAGGCACGGATCTTGGTGTCCTCGATCACGTAGTCTGCGTAGCGCTGACCCTTCTTGGTGGAGTCAGTGAACCAGCGAGAGCGGTGCTCGGTGGTGATTCCTAGGCGGAAGCCGTAGGGATTGACTTTCTGGCCCATTACTTACCTGCCTTCTTCTGCAGCTCGTCAGGAGTTGCAACAACCACGGTGATGTGGCTGGTTCGCTTGTTGATCTTGAATGCACGTCCCTGTGCACGTGGGCGGAAACGCTTTAGCGTTACGCCCTCGTCCACGAAGGCTGCCGAAACGACTAGGTCGTCCTCGTCCACAATGGTGCCGGCGCTTTCGCCCTTTACCTTGGCGTTAGCCACAGCTGCTGCAACGAGCTTGTAGATCGGCTCAGATGCTGCCTGTGGGGCAAACTTCAAGATACCCAGGGCCTCAGTGGCCTGCTTGCCGCGGATCAAGTTGACGACACGGCGAGCCTTCATTGGGGTCACGCGGATGTTACGCACCTTGGCGATTGCTTCCATCGTTTTCTCCTTTACTCTCTAGGCGCCCCGGCTTAGCCGCGGCGACCCTTCTTGTCGTCCTTCACGTGTCCACGGAAGGTGCGGGTAGGTGCGAATTCGCCAAGCTTGTGACCAACCATGGTCTCGGTGACGAAAACTGGAATGTGCTTGCGACCGTCGTGCACCGCGATGGTGTGGCCCAGCATGGCTGGAACAATCATCGAGCGGCGAGACCAGGTCTTGATCACGTTCTTGGTACTGGCCTCGTTCTGTACGCGCACCTTCTTCATTAGGTGCTCGTCGACGAAGGGGCCCTTCTTCAAACTGCGTGGCATATAGAGATCTCCTACTTCTTGCCGACGTAACGACGACGAACGATTTGCTTGTCAGATGGAAGGTTTGGCTTACGAGTGCGGCCTTCCTTCTGACCCCAAGGGGTAACTGGGTGACGACCACCGGAGGTCTTACCCTCACCACCACCGTGTGGGTGGTCAACCGGGTTCATAACAACACCACGAACGGTTGGGCGAACGCCCTTCCAGCGCATGCGGCCAGCCTTACCCCAGTTGATGTTGGACTGCTCTGCGTTGCCAACTTCACCGATGGTTGCGCGGCAGTTTGCATCTACGTTGCGGATTTCACCGGAAGGTAGACGAAGCTGTGCGTTAGGGCCGTCCTTAGCAACTAGACGAACCGATGCACCAGCAGAGCGAGCCATCTTGGCACCGCCGCCTGGCTTCAGCTCAATCGCGTGGATAACGGTACCCACTGGGATGTTGCGAAGAGGCAGGTTGTTACCTGGCTTGATGTCTGCGTTTGGTCCCTGCTCGATAGCGTCGCCCTGCTTTAGCTTGTTAGGGGCGATGATGTAGCGCTTGGTGCCATCGATGTAGTGAATCAGTGCAATGCGAGCGGTACGGTTTGGGTCGTACTCGATGTGTGCAACCTTTGCAGGTACACCATCCTTGTCGTGACGACGGAAGTCGATCACGCGGTACTGACGCTTGTGTCCACCACCGATGTGACGGGTGGTGATGCGACCAGCTGCGTTACGTCCACCGGTCTTAGGCAGTGGCTTTAGCAGCGACTTCTCAGGAGTCGAGCGGGTGATCTCTGCAAAGTCTGCAACAGATGATCCACGACGACCTGGAGTCGTTGGCTTGTATTTACGGATTGCCATTTGTCTCTCCCTTAGCCGATGTAGGTAAAGATGTCGATGGAGCCCGACTTCAGGGTCACAATGGCACGCTTGGTGTCCTTGCGCTTACCTAGTCCGAAGCGGGTTTTGCGGGTCTTGCCCTGGCGGTTCAGAGTGTTGATGGTGTCAACCTTCACATTGAAGATGGTCTCAACAGCCTGCTTGATCTCGGTCTTGTTCGAGCGAGGGTCCACCTCGAAGGTGTACTTGCCCTGGTCAATAAGCGAATAGCTCTTCTCAGAGATGATTGGCTTGATGATGACGTCGCGTGGGTCCTTGTTTAGGGTGCTCATTCGCTAGCCTCCTCGGTTCCTGCAGCAGCCATAACAAACTGAGTTAGAGCGCTGGCGGTGAAAATGATGTCGTCTGAGTGCAGCACGTCGTAAGCGTTTAGCTGGTCAACAGCTAGCACGTGAACGGTCTGTAGGTTACGCAGCGACTTGTAAGACAGCTCGTCTGAGCGGTCTAGCACAACCAGGATGTTCTTGCTGGTTGCAACCTGAGCCAAGAAGCTTGCAGCTGCCTTGGTCGATGGCTGCTCTCCAAGAGCAAACTGGTCAATAACGTGGACGCGGCCATTGCGAGCGCGGTCAGATAGTGCTCCGCGAAGTGCGGCAACAATCATCTTCTTTGGGGTGCGCTGCGAGTAGTCACGAGGCTTTGGAGCGTGGATCACGCCACCACCGCGGTGCTGAGGCATACGAACCGAACCCTGACGAGCGCGGCCGGTACCCTTCTGCTTGAAAGGCTTCTTACCAGAACCGGAAACCTCGCCGCGACGAAGCGCAGACTGGGTTCCCTGGCGAGCAGCTGCCAACTGAGCAACTACCACCTGGTGGATTAGCGGAACGTTGGTCTGAACATCGAACAATGCACCAGGCAGGTCGACGGAGCCAGACTTCTTGCCCTTAACGTCAATTACGTCAACGGTAGACATTAGTTGCTCTCCTTCACGGCGTTACGAACGAACACCAACTGGCCCTTAGGACCAGGCACGGCACCCTTGATAAGCAGCAAGCCGCGCTCAAGGTCAACACCGTGCAGGGTGAGGTTCAGGGTGGTTACGCGGTCGTGTCCCATGCGGCCAGGCATCTTCTTGCCCTTGATGACCTTTGCAGGGGTGGTACCGGCACCGATGGAACCAGGCTTACGGTGGTTCTTGTGAGCACCGTGGGATGAGTGGATACCGGCAAAGCCGTGGCGCTTCATAACACCAGCAAAGCCCTTACCCTTCGAAGTTCCAACAACGTCAACCTTGGTGCCGACCTCAAAGATGTCCACGCCGATAGCCTGGCCAACTGCGTAGTTGGCGGTGTCTGCGGTGCGGATTTCTGCAAGGAAGCGACGTGGGGTTGAGCCAGCCTTGGCGAAGTGGCCTGCGGTTGGCTTGTCGGTCTTACGTGGGTCGATAGCTCCGTAAGCAATCTGAATTGCTTCGTAGCCGTCGGCGTCTAAATTCTTAATTTGAGTGATGACGTTTTCGCCAGCCTCAACAACGGTGATAGGAACAAGCTTGTTGTTCGCATCCCATGCTTGAGTCATGCCAAGCTTGGTGCCCAGCAGACCCTTTACGGTCCTAGTCTCTGTAGTCATTTCTAAATCCTTAGAGCTTGATCTCGATGTTGACATCTGCTGGTAGGTCCAGGCGCATCAGCGAATCAACGGCCTTTGGAGTCGGGTCGATGATGTCAATGAGACGCTTGTGGGTACGCATCTCAAAGTGCTCACGGCTGTCCTTGTACTTATGTGGCGAACGAATCACCGTCACAATGTTCTTCTCGGTCGGTAGTGGTACTGGACCTACTACCTTGGCACCGGCGCGGGTGACTGTGTCGACGATTTTGCTCGCCGAGGAGTCGATGATCTCGTGATCATACGACTTCAGTCGAATGCGGATCTTGTTAGCCGCCATAATGACTGCCTTCCATTTGGTCAGGTGTCTCTTTCGAGCCACACAGTTTTTGGAGCCAACTCAATTCGCAGAATTGCGAACCTTATTGACTGCCGTGATGCTGATGCACTGTTCTTCTGTCAACGCCCTATTTCTAGGACCCGGTCCGACACCTTGACTCGGGCGTGTCGCAAGAATTTCGCTCGCAACTACCAGAGAAAAGATCTCAGATAAGTTTTTGGTCATTAGCTGCGGCCGGCCCAGTTTCCTGTGCACATTGCCAACAGTGGTTCACGTCAAAAAGACATGAATACTCATGAACCCCGCAAGTCTGCCACATTGCAAAGGTGTAGTGCAAGTTAAAACAAGCAAAAAAATCCCCCGCATCACACGGGGGATCTTTCCTAACCCAAAAGGAGGAAGGGTTATGGGCGAACCGGCCTGACTGGCTTAGTAGGTTTCTCCGGCTTCGCTGGCTTTACAGGGGCAGTACCGAGTGC
>Ga0208788_1000886_pt1 | contig 14672 bp, 10 predicted proteins | sample Wag4_2014_7_11_3_FD_187363 | JGI IMG/M metagenome (GOLD analysis project Ga0208788, IMG submission 187363) | Fresh water mixed with fracking chemicals microbial communities from Ohio, USA - Utica-2 Time Series FC 2014_7_11 (SPAdes) (version 2) ...
GTGTGTGCGCAGGCCTACTTGGATGCCAGTGAGCCCCTACCGGAAGGCTTTGCGCATCTTGCTGTGAATGTGCATCTGCTGTGGGATGAGCACGCCTCGGATCCTGTACGCCTGGCAGAAGCGCTGCCCAAACCGGAGGCGCTGGATGCATGGCTGGAAGCGCTGACGCAGCGTGTCCGTGACGACCCGAAGTTGTGGGAGCGTGGCACCGTCCGGATGGAGGCGCTCAAGAAAGATGCCGCCGAGGTGCGCGCGGTGGCGTTGTGGGTCTTGAAGGAATACGGGGCCTACGATCGCGCAGGGAAGTGATCGTCGGGAGGGTGATCCTTAGGCAATCGATCGGCGCACGCGCGCGCCGCAATCTCGGCTGTGGCGAATGCAGCTTGGAAGTTGAGACCACCGATCGGGCCCTGTAGGTCGAGCAACTCGCCGATCACATACAAGCTTGGGTGGCCCCGCACCGCGCAACTCCCCGGCTCTACTTCGTCGAGAGCAAGTCCGCCGGCCGTGACTTCGGCCCAGTCAAAGCCCCGCGTTCCATCGATGGGCACACGCAGACCTTTGAGCACGACAGACAGCGCATGCCGCTGTGGTTTCGGGACAGCATTCGCTCGTACATCTGTGGCGAGTCCGGCTTGAACCAAGGCTGCATCCATGACGCGCCGCGGCAGATCCAGCTCAAGAGCGCGTGCTAGCTGCGGTGCGCCCGGGCGTGCAGATGCCTGCAGAATGCGTTCGCGCAGCGCCTCTTGCGTGTGCTGTGGCACAAGATCGACGCATAGCTCGACCTCACAGTCGCGCCGTTCCACTTCGGCACGCGCAAACGGCTCAGACAAGTCCATTGCACCAGGACCGGAGAGACCTTGATGTGTAAAGAGAACCGGACGGGCCCGCTCGGCCGTCAAGCGGCCTTGACGATCGACAAGGCGCGCGTGAGCCTGTTCCAGCGCGATACCGGCGAGATCCACCACCCACGGAGTGTGCGAGGTCAAGGGCACTAGTGCGGGCACAGGTGTGACCAGTTGCAGCCCCAAGGCTTGCAACCACGCATAGGCATCGCCGGTAGTGCCGGTACTCGCGTAGCTCTTGCCACCCAAAGCCAAGACGAGCTGCGGTGCCCGCACCTTGCTGACTTGGCCGCTGGTGGTGTGCTCTACTTCGAGCATCCAGCCCGATTCGTGGGGTTGAATCGTGCGCACACTGTGTTCGTAGCGCAGCTCTACTTGGTGTGCGAGTGCCCAGCGCAACAGTGCATCGCGTACATCGCGAGCGCGTCCTGAGGCAGGGAAGATCTTCTCCAGCGGTGCCTCTACCGTAGGCACACCCAACTCGTGAAAACGATCGCGCACCGCGCGAGGTGGCAAGACCCGGAACGCATGCCGCAAAAAGCGCTCGCCGCGTAGCCCGAATAGACGCGCAGCTTCACGCTCACCCAGTGTGGTCGTCAAGTTGCAGTGCGTGCCTCCTGAGGCGAGCACCTTCGTGCCGGCGCGCGGCGTCTTCTCAAGCAGCAATACGCGCGCGCCCAGCTCGCCCAGACGAGCTGCACACCACAAGCCAGCCGCGCCGGCGCCGACGACCACGATGTCGTGTTGCACACCTGCATCATCCCATGCACAATGCGCGCATCAATGCTCCTGACCGCCATCCTTGGACTGTGGGCCGGTGTCGTTCACGCGGGCAGTGGACCTGACCATCTCGCGGGCGTGGCCCCATTCGCTGCGCGAGCCCAGGAACGCCCATGGCGGGTGGGAGTCTTGTGGGGGCTCGGCCATGCCTGCGGCGCGGGAGCTGCGGCTGCTGTGGCCTTGGCGTTGCGAAGTGAGATCCCCGGACTGGAGGAGGTGCTCTCCTCCTGGAGCGAGCGCATCGTCGGTGTGATCCTGTGCCTCGTCGGAGCGTTGGGCTTGTCTGGTTTGCTGCGCCGTCGCCTGCACACTCACGACGCGCCGCGCGGAGCTCTGGCCCTAGGCTTCCTACACGGCGCGGCTGGCTTGTCGCACTTGTTTGCGGTGTTGCCAGCTTTAGCGCTACCGGGAGTGGCCGAGCCAGCTGCCTATTTGGGCGGCTATGCCGTTGGCTCGCTGGTACTCGTCGCTGTGTTTGCCAGCGGACTCTCGGGTTCGCGTCGTTGGTTGGGCGATCTGCACCTAGAGCGCGCGGCTTCGGCAGCGAGCTTGGTGGTAGGTGTGTGGTGGCTTGCTACGAGCTGACTAACCGCCGCTGATTGTCTCTTCGAAGTCGCTCTCCGCTTCACCTTCGGCGGCACAAGGCGGTGTGTCATCGTCACGCGCCTCAAGCCAACCATGCGGCAGCGCTACTTGCTTCTGCGCCCCCGCTTTGCCGCGAATGGCGCGCAGAGCGTTGCGTGGGAACTCTTCTGTCATGTCTAACTGGGCTAGGGCTGCATGCAGCTCCTCGAGCGTCGTCACGCGCACCAAGGCTTCGCGGACGGCGCTCGAACCGCGGAAGCCCTTGGTGTACCAAGCACACCACTTGCGCATTTGGCGCATACCCATCTCTACACCGAAGTACTCGATCAAAAGGCGCGCATGCTCATCAAGGATGGCGCACACTTCACGCAAGTTCGGCGGACGCGGCACAGGGCGACCTTGCAACACATCGGACAGCTCGCGGAACAGCCACGGACGGCCCAAGCAGCCGCGCCCCACGATCACTCCATCGCAACCGGTAGCGCGCATCATGCGAAGCGCATCGCCAGCTTCCCAAATGTCACCATTGCCCAGCACGGGGATGGTGCGCACACGACTCTTTAGGTCGCCAATAGCGTCCCAATCTGCAGTGCCAGAGTACAACTGCTGGGCCGTGCGCGCGTGCAGACCGATGGCGGCACAGCCTTCGCTTTCGGCAATGTGCCCGGCCTCTTGATAGGTCAGCAACTCGTCCGCCACGCCTTTGCGTACCTTGATGGTCAAAGGTACTTGTCCAGCGCCCTTGACAGCAGCCCGCACGATGTTGGCCAGCAGTTTGGGCTTCAAGGGAATCGCACTGCCACCGCCCGAGCGCGTCACTTTGGGTACTGGGCAGCCAAAGTTCATGTCCAAATGATGCACGCCTGCATCGGCCAGGCTGCGCGCCATCTCGCCAGCCTCTAGTGGATCGCTGGCGTACATCTGCACGCTACGCGGTGTCTCATCCGGTCGCGAATCAGCCAATAGGCGCGTCAGTCGATTGCCGCGCAAATAGCCCTTGGCGGAGATCATCTCCGAGACATAGAGACCCGCGCCGAACTGCCGACAGAGTTTGCGGAACGGGTAGTTCGTAACCCCCGCCATTGGCGCGAGGACTACCGGAGGCCACACCGACAAAGGCCCCAGCCGCAGCGGATGGAACTCATCCGCTGCGGCGCTGGGAACCTGCGCATTCAGCGGCGATACCCAAGCCTGTGCGGTCTCGTCAGCCACCGCTGGCTTCCTTGGGAACCATGGCCTTCTTCTGGGGACTCATCGGCAGACCGCGTCCATCATCGACCTTGGTCTCAAGGGGCTTGGTCTGCACACGCCCTGCTACGCGCTGGCGTACCGCTTCCTTGACAGAGCCATCCGCGTTGTACGCCACCAGCATCTCGCCATCATGCGTGCGCACGGCGTGGATGCTGGGGTCCTTGTCGAGGCGCATCTCCCACTTGCTGATGGCAGGGTCAAAGCCCTCGAACCACAGCACCTTGAAGGCCCCGGGATTGCGATGGAACCCCAAGATGAGGTGCGCGGTGATGCTGCCGCAATCGACGAAGGAGATGCGATCCTCGATCGTGGTGGTATCCAACAGCACATCATCGAGCCGGCGCTCGACATTGGTACGCCCACCGACATTCTCGCCGCGCACCACGAGCGTCTTGCCGCCGCTGCGCATCGCAACCTTGAATGAGACCACCTCGCCATTGTGAATGGTCTGGAGCACGGAGGTCTCCATGGAGGCGACCGTCGCGGAGCCGGGAATCACCACACGGCCTGCATAGCTGAGCGAGCCGTCAAATTTTCTTGTCACGACCCAGCGTTCACCGCTCACCCGCTCGCCGATGGCGCGCGATTCCACATGGCCGTGCATGACGGCTTCGCCACCTGGCCATTCGACGGAAGGTACTTCGATGGGGCGTGTGAATTCCTCGCGCAACTGGGCCATGCGCGTGACCAACTTGGCCACATTCGCATCGAGCTCGTTGCGCGCCATCACCCGACCGCGCAGCACCACATACTCGGGCGCCCGCAAGGCCGCCAAATCCTGCTCGGGATCGCCCTTCGTCACGACAAAATCGGCGATGCGTCCCGGCTGAATGGTGCCACGACGCTCGTGGCCGATGGCCTTGCAGGCCTCCACCGTCGCCAGGCGCACAATGCGCGCCGGTGACAAGCCCGCACGCTTCAGCAACGACATCTCGTCGTGCAGCGCAAAGCCCGGCACCATCCACGGATTGGGAGCACCGCTACCAGGCACGATCTTCGCGCCCTTTTCATCCAAGAGCTTCGTGATGCGTCCTTGCAGGTCCACCACTTCCAAGCCCTTCGTCAGCCGTGCAGGTTCGCGCTGAAAGAACGCGCGCCGCGCATCGAGATCGGCTTGCCAGGTTTGCACATAGAACGGAGTCACATACTGCAGCTCCGGAGTGCCGTCCTTCGGCGGCAGCAAGCGCCGCGCCCACACCGCCAGCGTCGGCACAATGGCACGGCCTGCACTCCCCACGCGCTCGGCGTTGCGTGCCAGGTCCGCCTCAACGGCTGCATCCCAACCGCTGCGGCTCTCCATCAACACATCCAAGTGATGGAAGCCATCTTGCCCCGCTTCGATTGCTTCGAGCAGCGTGGAGCGTGCCAACAGCGGTCCCCACACCTTGCGCTCATGCTGGTGAGCCCAGGCAATGGCACGCTTCCAGGGGAGGATTGGCAGACCGGGCGATACCACGAACTCTTCAAAGCCCATCTCAGCCAAGCGCGGCAGCTTTTCGTCTACAGCCGCCTCGTCCACGCAAATCACGGCGCCATTGACCAGCGGCGGTGTGCCATCGAGCACAGCGCCACAGCCATGAATCCACGGTCCGGGCACGCGATCGCGTGCCGCGCGCTCGCGCTCGCCCTCGATGCGGTTCAGATCATTGCCCACATCGCGCACCAGCGTGATGCCCGCCGCCACATACAGCGCATCGTGATCGGGGTCATGGTTCACAAAGCCATCCACCAGGCCGGGCAAGATGTGCAAGCCGCTCCAATCGATCACTGTGGCGCCTTCGGGCACCACCACATCCGGCCCCACCGCCACGATGGAGTCGTTCTCCACGAGGACGGTCCCCACGGCCGGTGCCGCGTCCGAGGCCATGGTGTGCACAACGGCGCCCTTGAGGGCGATCACTTCGAGGAGCAGGGCAAGCATTGCTCCCAATGTACTGTTTCGTGCGCCGGACCTCCCACACGCTATCCTTGCCGGGATGAGCGAACGTGTACGGGTTCGGTTGATCGCCGAGCAATCAGGTGGGCCGTGGATCTTCGGACGGTCGGTAGCTCCGGTCGACGAGCGGCCTCAGGACGGCGACCTTGTCGATGTGGAAGACGAGCGGGGCCAGCATCTAGGTACCGGATATTGGAATGGCCGGTCCGATGTGCGGGTGCGCTTGTTGTCGCGCGGCAAGAAGAGCGATGTACGCAACGAGCGCGAGTTCCTGCTGCGCAAGCTGGCGGCCGCTGACCGACTGCGCCGAAAGACCTTGCGCTTGCCCGAGACCACCAGTGCTTGGCGGCTGTGCCATGCCGAAGGCGACGACCTACCCGGCTTGATTGTGGACCATTTGGGTGGAGCACTGGTCTGTGAGCACCATTCGCTGGCCTTCTGGCAGCGGCGCGCCCTGATTGAAGAAGTCCTGCAAGAGCTGCATCCGGGCGCCAAGGTTGTGCACCGTGTACCAAAGGGGGCAGCGGATGCCGAGGGCTTTGATCCCGAAGAAGGTCCGCGCGAGATTGGCGAGGTAGAGATCGAGGAGTGCGGGCTCAAGCACTTGGTGGCACCTGGCGCGGGCCACAAGACCGGCTGGTTCTGCGACCAGCGCGACAACCGCTTGAAGGTGGCGCAGTACTGCCGGGGGCAAGATGTGCTGGATGTGTGCACCAACGCCGGTGGATTCGCGCTGCAAGCGGCCCTCTCCAGCGCGTGGCGCGTGCGTGGTGTGGACCTTGACGAGGTGGTGCTGGAACGGGCACGCGACGGTGCGCGCCGCAACAAGCTCACCAATGTCGAGTTCCTGCACGCCGACGGCTTCAATGTGCTGCGCGAAGTCGCGCGCCAGAAGGAACGCCCCGGAGTGGTCGTGATCGACCCGCACAAGCTCATCCGCTCGCGTGCACGGGACGAGGAAGGGCTCAAGAAGTACAGCGACTGGAACTCGCTCGCCATCGCGGCTGTCAAGCCCGGCGGCATCGTGGCCACCTTCTCGTGCTCGGGTGCGCTCGATCTGCCCTCGTGGTTGGGTATCGTCTTCCGTTCCGCGCGCCGTGCGGAGCGCGAGGTGCGCTTACTCGAGATCCTCGGGGCGGGTCCTGACCACCCCCAACGGCCGGACTTCGCACGCTCGCGGTACTTGAAGGGTGCCTTGCTGGCGGTCGACTGATTGCAAGCGGCAGCTGTCCGCGTCATACTTATCCGCGATACGACGCCCCTCGTGTCGAGCGCCCTTGCGAACCCCTTGCGGTTCACGAGGGCGCATCCGTCAGGAGAGGCGGTTTTCTGACAAGCCGACCCAGACCCCACTCGAGAGCCCGAACACCATGAGCCTCCAACTCCTCGTCGCCCAAGATCTCTGGCAGGAATTCGACGATGCCTGGACCAAGCTCATTTCCAGCGGTGGCGCTGTGGAAGAAGTGGTTGCCGCACTGCGCATCGTGCAAGAGAAGAAGCGCATGGCGCGCTGCATGCAGATGGTGCGCACGCATGTCGAGGCGCTCGAGCTAACGGGCCGTCATGCGGATGCCGCGCGTCTGCTTGGTTGCGTGGTGTCGAGCGGTTCGGGTGGCGGCGAGTTGGCCCCGATGATGTTCGATCACATCCAAAAGGCCTGGGGTTCCAATGAGTGGTATCCCGCCTACGCGCAGATCGCGGGCATTCGTGAAGGCAACTCTGATGCGCGCGGTGTGTGGATCGCATTCGAGCGCCTGTTGTCCTTCGTGCCGGGCAAGCTCGTGCACCATCCCGGTGGCTGGGGCGTGGGCGAGGTCAAGAACCTGCACGCCGAGGCGCTGGAGATCGATGTGCAATTCGGCTCGGGCAAGAAGGACCGTTTCCCCCTCTCGGCGGCTGTCGACATCTTCGAACCGCTGTCGGAGGAAGACTTGCGCGCGCAGAACTATCGTGATGCGGATGGTCTGCGCAAGCGCATGAAGGATGACCCGCTGTCGGTATTGCGCGCCATTGTGACGCGCCACGGAGGCCGTGCATCGAACGTGGGTATCAAGAACGCCATGCTGCAGGTCGGCATTGACGGCAGCGCGTGGAGCTCGTGGTGGAAGAAGGCGCGTCAAGCAGCCGAACACAGCGAGTGGTTCCGTGTCACGGGAACCGCGGCGAAGGGCGACATCATGTTGCTGCGCGCGGCGACCGACCCTGTGGCGGACATGCGCAAGACGCTCGAACACTTGGGCTCGCTGCAAGACTTGATGGCGCGCTTGAAGACCTTGATGGCGAGCAAGCCCAGCGCGGACATGCATGCCATGATGCTTGAAGTGCTGGAGAAGAAGATCGCCGCCAGCACGGAGAAGGACTCGATCAAGTTGCCGGCGTTGATGATGTTGCGCGATGAACGCGGGACGACTCCGCAGCTGTTGTTGGAACGCTTGCAAGCGGCCGCTGCAGAGCCGGCACCGGCGGATCCTGCTGCCACCCCCGTCTTGTGGCGCCTCTTCAATCTGTTGACGCAGATGCGTGATCAAGAGCATTGCGTGCAGTTGCTGCAAGAAGCCTTCCCGGATACTTGGGCCGACGAAGGCTTGAAGCACCTGTCCTTCGCACCGCAGCACATGGTGCGCCCGCTGGTGGATGCGTTGGCTTCGTCGGGCAAGAAGGCCGAGCTGGGTGCGCTGTACATCGAGCTGCTCTCGCGCCCGCTGCGTGCGCCGGATGTGTTGGTGACCTTGGCTCGTTTGGCGGAAAGTGGCAAGCTCAAAGGCAGTTGGCCGGCTCCCGCAGCACGTGCGCAAGCACTCCTGACCCTGTCGGTGAACTTGGGTGTGCGGATCTCGCAAGCCAAGGCCAACGGCCAGAAGAAGCTCGAAGAAGTGTTGGAGCGCACAGCTGAGCGCTTGGTCGAGCTCTTGACGAAGGGCGAAGACTCGCTGCTGCGCCGCTTGTTGGAGAATGCCGATGCTTCGGCCCTGCGTTCTGTGCGCTCGCTGGCGCGTCGGGGTGTGGACGAACGCATCGAAGTCGTCGTCTCGGATCTCACGCTCAAGCTCGCCACCGCTGAAGAGAAAGAAGCGGAGTCCTGGTTCTGGACGGATGACCGCATCTGGACCACCAAGGCCGGACTCGAACGCCGCAGCGCCGAACTCAAGCATCTGCGCGATGTGAAGATCCCGGCCAATCAAGACGCCATTGGTCGCGCGGCGGCGATGGGCGACTTGTCCGAGAACGCGGAATGGGAAGCAGCCATCGAAGAGCAGCGCAACTTGACGAACCGCGCGCAGGAGATCGAAGCCGAGTTGCGTGCCGCGGAGTTGATCGAGAACGCCATTCTGCCGGAGTCGTTGGCTTCGCCGGGCACCAAGGTGGTGTACCGCGATGCCGCGGGTACGCATGAAGCGCTGATCTTGGGCCCGTGGGACACCGAAGGCGACGAGCGTGTGCTCAGCTACCGCGCGCCTTTGGCGTGGGGTCTCCTAGGCCACAAGGCCGGTGACACGGTGCGCATTCAGCTGCCCTCGGGCGTGGTGGAACTGACCCTAGTCTCGGTCTCCGCGGTGCCGCTCGAAGCCTGATCATTGGGACGCCGGATGTCGCATGTAAGGCCCTGCCCAGCAGGGCCTTACATCATTTAGGGCATCTACTTTGTCGGCGCATGCGTAGAATCATCATGAAGTCGTGATCTAATCAATCCGATCTGATCCCACACCGCACCTCAGCATGATCCGAGCAGCCCCTACTCCCAGCGAGCGCCTACGCGTGCTTTCGGACCCGGTCCGATTGCGCGTGTTATTGCTGCTCGAGCGTGGCGAGTTGACGGTGGGTGAGCTCGCACGCGCGTTGGGCCTGTCGCAGCCGCGCGTTTCGAATCATCTGCGTTTGCTGCGCGAGGCGCGTTTGCTGCGCGAGCGACATGAAGGACGCACCACGCATCTGTCGTTGGCTGTTTCCGAAGACGATAGCGCTGCCAAACTCTGGAACGCTGTGCGCGCCGAGGTAGAAGCCTTGCCCGAAGCGTTGGCCGATCGCGAACGCCAAGAGCGGATTGTGGATGAGCGTCGCGCGCGCGGTGGTGAGTTCTTCGATGCCGTAGCCGGACGCTGGGACAAGATCGGCACCGACTTCGCCACAGGTGTGGCGCGTGAGCGTGCGATTGCTGCACTGTTGCCGCGTGAGAGTGTCATCGCCGACTTGGGCTGTGGCACGGGCTGGATCACGCGCTCGCTGCTTGGAGTTGCCGGCAAGGTGATCTGTGTCGATCGTTCGGCGCGCATGCTGGAGGTCACACGCACCAAGCTGGCTCCCCTGCCGTCTGGTGTGGAGTTGGAGTTCCGCCGCGGTGAGCTGGATGCCTTGCCCGTAGCCGATGCCGAGCTGGATGGTGCTGTGTGTGCGATGGTGCTGCACCACCTGCATGATCTGCGCCCGGCGTTGTTGGAGTGCTGGCGCGCACTCAAGCCCGGTGGTGTGCTTTCCATCGTCGAGCTGGCACCGCACAAAGAAGCCTGGATGGCCGAGTCGCAAGGCGATTTGCGTATGGGGCTTGATCCGCGCGATGTGCTCGATGCATTGACGCGCGCCGGTTTTGTGGATCTCGCGCTCGAGTCCCCTAACGATGCCTACAGACCGCGCCGCGAAGATGGCGCGCGGGCAGAGTTGCCTTTGTACACCGTGCGTGGCCGCAAGCCGCGCGCGTGAAACGACAACCCGTTTTGACACCCAACCCGAAGTGACCTCAGGGAAACCGATGGCTACGCAGACGAAGACGAAGAAGACCACCGCTCTTGACTACAAGGTCAAGGACATCCAGTTGGCTAACTTTGGCCGCAAGCAGATCGAGCTGGCCGAGCATGAAATGCCGGGCTTGATGGCCTTGCGTGCTGAGTACGCCAAGCAGCAACCCCTGAAGGGCGCGCGCATCACCGGCTCGCTGCACATGACCATTCAAACGGCAGTGCTGATCGAAACACTGGTGGACCTCGGCGCACAAGTGCGTTGGGCCTCGTGCAACATCTTCTCGACGCAAGACGAAGCCGCTGCCGCCGTCGCCGTGGGCCGCAAGGGCACGCCTGAGAATCCCAAGGGCATCCCCGTCTTCGCTTGGAAGGGCGAAACGCTGGAAGAGTACTGGTGGTGCACCGAGCAGGCCTTGACCTGGCCGGACGCCGACGGTGGTCCGAACATGCTGCTGGACGATGGCGGCGACGCGACCTTGCTCGTGCACAAGGGCACCGAGTACGAAGCAGCAGGCAAAGTGCCGAAGGCTGCCAAGGGTGATTCGGAAGAGTGGTGCATCATCCTCGAGACGCTGCGTGCTTCGCTCGCCGCAGCTCCGGGCAAATGGACCAAGATGGGCAAGCAAATCCGCGGTGTTTCAGAAGAAACGACCACGGGTGTGCACCGCCTCTACCAGATGCAGGAGAAGGGTCAGTTGCTCTTCCCCGCCATCAATGTCAATGACTCCGTCACCAAGAGCAAGTTCGACAACTTGTACGGCTGCCGCCACTCCTTGGTTGACGGCATCATGCGCGCCACCGATGTGATGCTCGCTGGCAAGCTCGCGGTCGTGTGTGGTTACGGCGATGTGGGCAAAGGCAGCGCACAGTCGCTGCGTGGCCAAGGCTGCCGCGTGGCCATCACGGAGATTGACCCGATCTGTGCGCTGCAAGCGTGCATGGAAGGCTATGAAGTGGTGCGCGTGGAAGATGTGCTGTCGGAAGCCGACCTCTTCATCACCGCGACGGGCAACAAGAACATCATCACCGTGCAACACATGGCGAAGATGAAGCACAACGCCATCGTGGGCAACATCGGCCACTTCGACAACGAAATCGACATGGCTGGTCTCACCAAGGCCAAGGGCGTCAAGCGCGTCACCATCAAGCCGCAGGTGGATGAGTATGTCTTCCCCGATGGTCACTCGGTGATCATCCTGGCCGAAGGCCGTCTGCTGAACCTCGGTTGCGCGACCGGGCACCCGAGCTTTGTCATGAGCAGCTCCTTCACCAACCAAGTGATGGCGCAAATCGAGCTGTTCCAATACTTCAAGAAGTATGACAAGGGCGTGTACACACTGCCCAAGCACCTCGACGAGAAGGTCGCTCGCCTGCACCTCAAGAAGCTGGGCGCGCGCCTGACGGAGATGACCAAGGACCAGGCTGAGTACCTCGGCATTCCGATGGAAGGCCCGTACAAGCCGAACCATTACCGCTACTGATCCTTAGATCGACGGAAACCAGCGCGCCGTGTTTCGAGCTGTAGAGCTGCGAGCACGGCGCGCTACCTTGTAGGTATGCAGGGCGAGTGCAGGTCGTTGTGTGGTAAGCCAGCTGTGGCAGAGTTGGCTGTGGTCGACGCACTGTGGGCGTCGACTTTTGCTGTCCCCCAGCGCCAGCGTGCGCGGTGGTTGTCACAGCAGCGCGTGCGCGTAGTGCGCGTCAATGGCGTGGTGCGTGGTGCTTGTACTGTGTCGCTGGTGCGGCTGGCGACGGATCAAGGTTTGCGCCGTTGCGTGTGGTTACGAGCGCTGGCTGTGCAGGCGGATGCGCGTGGCGAAGGCTTGGCGGGTGTGCTAGTGCAGCATGTGGTGCGGCAGGCATGCGCGGTTGGCTTGCCTGTGGCGTTGCGCTCGCCGGTGCGCGGGTTGTACGCGCGCGTTGGGCTGCAACCCGTGGGGCGTGTCTATGGCCTGCAGGTGCAGGTACCAGCACTTGCAGTGCAGCCTTCGGCCACGCCTAGAGTGGTAGCCGAGACGCCGCTATCCTCTGCGAAGATCGAGGAGCTTGCGTTGCGCTGTGCGCAAGCGCATCAGGGCTGGGTGCCCTTGCCCGGCAAGTTCTTGCGCGCTGTCGTGCAGCAGCGTGCGTTGGCTGTGCGTTCCTCGGAAGGGACACTCCTCGCCGCGTGTGTACAGGCTCGGGAAGGTGTGCCGTGGTTGGTTGCAGAGGATCAGTCCAGCGGTTGGCAGTTGCTGCAACATGTTGGACAGCACACTGTGCGTGTGGACGCCTCTGCCCCTTGGCACGCGTCCCCTCCCGCCATCACGCTCCGCGAACTAGGTCCTTGGTGGTGTAGCGATGACACTTGGTTAGCAGATCTACCCGCCTCTGTGTTGTCCTGCTTGGACTAAACCACTAGCGCCGCATCCCGCTCACGACTCTGCAGTGGCGTGCAACCTGCGTGTAGCTGCTTCGACTGCATCGGGTGACCCGCCCAGCGCCACCAAGTCTCCCGCGCGCAGTTCAAAGTCATCCTCTGGCATGGTGATGCGCTCCGCGCCACGCGTCACTGCATAGACCTGTGCACCGCAGCCACTCGCCAGCTCTAACTCGCGCAGTGTGGCGCCACAGCATGGATTGCGACCGTCGAGCGGCACCACGCGCAACTCACCAATACCGGGTAGCAATTGAGGCAAGAGCGCCACAGCTGCTTGATTGTCCTGCGATTGCACCAGCGCCTCGGCGATCACCTCGGCACCGGCGCGCACATGGCCATCCAACTGGGTTGCAGCCCGCCACACCAACCATGCCAGCGGGATCACCACCACCAGCAACACAGCGGGCGATGCCAAGACTGGCAAGAAAGGTGCGGCCAAAGCGACCAAGGGAGTAGCCGCGGCAAGCAAGAGCGCTACTTGCACCGCCATCGCCAACGAACGACGAGGTGTCACCGCTGCATCCATACGGCCTTGCACGGGAGGTAGTGCTTTCACGGCCATCGCGAGCGCCAACTTGCGCGTGTGTACCAACACGCGGGCGAGGAGAGGCAACGCTGGCACGGACACCAACAACAACAGCACCGCACCTGCGGCCGCTGGCCCCAGGTCTAGTGCTCGTGCCACCGCAGGTGTGCCGCGCGCATACAGCGTGCCTGTTGCGCCGACTAACAGCGCCAACGCACCCAAGTCTAGAACCAGCGCACGCAACAACTTGCGCTGCGCCCCATAGCGCATATCGCGTGCGCCGCTGGCGCGCAACTGCGCTAACCACGCTGAGTACAGAGAGCCCAGTGTCTCCAGACGCCGCGGGAGCACACGCTCGACACCTGCAGCGATGCTGTCCGCGTGCGAGAGAAACAGCGGTGCGGTGAAAGCTGACAATGCACATACCGCCACGGCGACTGAGCTGTAGTGCGCAGGAAGGAACTGCGCGGCAACACCCATACCCGCGACGACGAAGCCAAACTCGCCGATCTGGCCCATGGCTAGGCCGGCTCGCAAGGCCACCGGCCTATCGGCACCAGAGAGGAAGGCACCGAGACCCACGCCGAAGAACTTGCCTACCACCACTACGCCAAAGAGCAGCGCCACCAAACCTACATGCTCGCGTAGCACATCGGGGTCGACCAACATCCCCACCGTGACGAAGAAGACGGCTGCGAACATGTCGCGCACACCTTCGATCCGACGCTCGATCTCATGCCCTGCGCCTGCTTGGGCCAAGATCGAACCGGCTAAGAAGGCACCCAAGGCCGATGAGAAGCCTGCTGCGCTGGCGACGAGCGCAAAGAAGAAGCACACGCCCAAAGCGAAGACGATGGTGGTCTCCTTGCGGCGCAAGCGCAGCACAGCTACCCATGCCTGTGGCAACAACCACAGGCCGATGGCGAGCGTGCTGACCAAGAAGACTCCCAGCTTGAGCGTGGTGAAGCCCACATCCGACCACGTGGCCTCGGCTCCCGACGAAAACGCCGACAAGATGGCCAGCAACAGGATGACGCCTAGATCCTCCACCACCAGTAAGCCCAGCACTAGCTCACGCAAGCGCGTGTCCTTGGCGCGCTCATTCAGCACACGCTGGACCAGCATCGTGCTGGAGACGGCGATCAAGGTGCCCAAGAACAAGCCACCGCGTGGATCCAGCCCAAGTGCATGCCCAATCAGCACGCCGAGCAGGAGTTGCAGCCCCATCTCCACCGAAGTGGCGATAAGGGCGCCAGCGCCCATCTTGCCGATCCGCGACAGACTAAACTCAAGCCCGATGCAGAACACCACGAGCGTGACGCCGAGCTCCGAGAGATCGCGCAGCACGGTCTCGTCGTAGACATGCAGTGGCACAGGGATGTTGGGCCCCAGAATTGCGCCGGCGAGCAGGTAACCCAAGACCAGCGGCTGCCGCCATTTTTGGAACAGCACGCTCGTGATAGCCGCCACGCCCAAGACAAGGGCTAGGTCGCGCACGAGATGCGGCACCTCCGAGGACAGCAAGGCATACATAGGCGCGCCCAGAGTGCGCAGCAGTAGCTGCGCATGCAAGCACTCGCGTTAGGATGCAGCG
>Ga0208788_1000887_pt1 | contig 14663 bp, 6 predicted proteins | sample Wag4_2014_7_11_3_FD_187363 | JGI IMG/M metagenome (GOLD analysis project Ga0208788, IMG submission 187363) | Fresh water mixed with fracking chemicals microbial communities from Ohio, USA - Utica-2 Time Series FC 2014_7_11 (SPAdes) (version 2) ...
CGTCAGGCGCGTCCACGGGTGCCTTCGAAGCCTGCGAGTTGCGCGATGGCGATGCGCGCTATGGCGGCAAAGGTGTGCGCAAGGCGGTCTCGCATGTAGACAACGAGATTGCGACGCACCTCGTGGGCTTGGAGGCCTCTGACCAAGCAGCCATTGACCGCGAACTCATCGAGCTCGATGGCACGCCGAACAAGTCGCGCTTGGGTGCAAATGCCATTCTAGGTGTCTCGTTGGCGACCGCGCATGCTGCCGCGGCTGAAAGTGGCCTGCCGCTCTATCGCTACCTCGGTGGTGCCGCGGCCCATGTGCTGCCGGCCCCCATGATGAATGTGCTCAACGGTGGCAAGCACGCCGACACCAATGTCGATGTGCAGGAGTTCATGGTCATGCCGATTGGCGCGTCGAGCTTCTCGGAAGGCTTGCGCCAGGGCGCGGAGATCTTCCACGCCTTGAAGAAGATCGCCAAGCAGAAGGGCCTGGCAACCGCGGTTGGCGATGAAGGCGGGATCGCGCCGAACCTGCCCTCGAACGCCGCGGCCATCGAGCTGTTGCTCGAAGCCGTGGACAAGGTGGGCTTGAAGGCCGGCAAAGATGTGCGCATCGCGTTGGATGCTGCCGCTTCTGAGTTCTTCCACAACGGCAAGTACACGATCGAAGGCAAGACCCTGAGCACCGACCAGATGGTGCAGTACTGGGTGGACTTGGCCGCGCGCTACCCCATCTGCTCCATCGAAGACGGCTTCGATCAGGAGGACTGGCAGGGCTGGAAGTCGCTGACGCAAGCCATCGGCTCCAAGTGCCAGTTGGTGGGCGATGACCTCTTCGTCACCAATGTCGAGCGCTTGGCGCGCGGCATTCGTGAAGGTGCGGCGAACGCGCTGCTGGTGAAGGTCAACCAGATCGGCACCTTGACCGAGACCCTGGCCGCCATCGCCATGGCGCACAACGCCGGTTTGCGAGCAGTTTCGTCGCACCGTTCGGGCGAAACGGAAGACACGACCATCGCCGACCTGGCAGTGGCCACGAACTGTGGCCAGATCAAGACCGGCGCCCCGTGCCGCACCGATCGCGTCGCCAAGTACAACCGGCTCCTGCGCATCGAAGAGGAGCTCGGAGCGCACGCGGTGTATGGGCGTACGAAGAGTGGCCCAGTAGGCGCGTAGTACCCCAAGGCGGAACTCGGCAAATCTGGCGCGGTGGACTCTTGAGTCTGCTGCGCCAGATGTGCATCTTGCAGGCAGGCATGGACGACGTGACGACCAGTAGCGAAGCTCCCGCGGAAGCGACGACCTCTACCCCAGCGCACCCGATGCGCGAGGGCTGGAAGCGCGTGGCCTATTGGGCGCCCGTGTGGATCCCGATGGTGCTCTTTGCGCATGTGGCGTGGCGTGGCTTGCGTCCTGCGCTGGCAGAAGCTGAGCGCTTGGACGATGCAGCCGCGGTGTTGGCTGTGCGTGAAGAAGCCGCGCGCTCGGAGAGCGCACTGGTCAAGGCGCATCTCGATGCCCGTCACGACGAGATCTACTTGGAGCGGCAGCGTCGCTTGCGCGCGCAATACCGGCCTCAGGATCTGGATGTGGCTGCGGGCGAAGAGGCAACAACGCCGGAAGCAACGAGCTCCGACGCAGCTCGTTGAGCGCACGCGGTTGCGGCCCTTCAGCGCAACGCGCTTGCAGGCTGGCTGGCTCTCCTGCCTGTTGGTGAGCGCACCAACCAGCGACACCGCTCCACTCGACACAGCGCCCCTGGGCTTTACCAGCGTCGCAGCTGCGCTACAGCGCGGTGACTCCACCAGCGCCTGCGATCTGTTGTTAGCACGCGTGGCCGAAGGTGGTGAAGTACACTGGACACGCGGACACTCCGCGGCGGCCCATGTAGTTGCGGCGGAATGGCTGGCCCAATGGCCCGCAGGTGCGCGCGCGGTGTGGTCTGAGCGTGCGCAAACGGCTGCAGCGAGTCGCCTCGCCACCGCAGGGCAAGCAGAGGCTGCATGGAGCGAAATCGAGCGCTTATACCCAGCCACGGAAGCTGCGGTGCGGGCTGCATTGCTGCTGGCGGATGTCGCTTGGGAATGCGGCGAGACACGGCGTGCGCACAGCTGGCTTGAGCGCGCGCAGTTGCATGGCGCCAGTCCTGAGCGCCTGCGCACCCGCACCCAAGCGTTGGTTGCCGAGACTCTGGCTGCTGAATCCGCGACGACTCCCTGGCACCTGACTACTGTGCTCGAACGCACGGTGCAGGGCCCTGCCTGGCAAGGCGGTGCAGGCGTCGAATGTGACGATGGATCGGTGCTGGTGCAACACGGCGATTGGCTATTGCACGCGAGCGAGCGTCAAGAGAACTGGACACTGACCGAGATCCCGCTGACACGCCGCTGTGCGGCTGAGTTGGCGCGACTGGGCGTAGACGAACCGGCTGTGCCAGCACAGGGTGCGCGCACGGCACCGGCCTTCACGCAATGCGCGGGTAGCGCCAAGCGTTTGGTCGCAGCGGTTGGACGCGCACGCGCCAGCACGGGCAACGCACTCGTAGCACTCGACCTGTCCGGTACGACACCACGCTGTGTCTGGAGCGTAGGTCCAGCAGGATTGCTCTCGCCCGAGCGCACACTGAGCCCTTGGCCCGGCGAGCTGGCAGGTAGCGTGCTGGAGCACAGCGCCACTCCATTCTGCAGCGGGGATACGGTTTGGAATCTGGCGCGTGCGTGGCGCGGGAGCGTGGACGAAACGCGCACCGAAGCTTGGCTGTTGGAGTTGTCGCTGCACGATGGTCGGCTACGCTCCGCACGGCGCATTGCGACCGGAGCCATCAGCCGTGCGCAGACACGCCTGCCGAATGATGTGCAACCCGTCGAGGCCGCACCTCCACCCGCTCCGCCTGCTGGCGCGCGCCTAAGTGCGACGCGGCTCTACTACGACACGGGCTTGAGCGAGGTGGTGGAGCTGGCGCTGTGCGACCTAAGCGTACTCCGCAGGCGCCTCCAACCAGCGGACGATGGCCTCGAATGGCGTCTGGAGTTCCCGTCCAGCACAGAATTCCGCGTCCAATGGCGCAACGGCAGCGTGTCCTCGACCCGCATGGGCAAGGCTGTAGGCCGCCAGCCGATGGTCACCCGCGTGGGTGCGTCGATCCTCTGCGCCAGTTCGGATCGCATCGTCGTGCTCGATGTCAAGCAAGGTTTGGCCCGCCAGAGCGTCTTCGAGCTGCAAACGAGCCCTGGTCGAAGTCTACCCAGCCAATTGGACCTAGGCTGGACCAATGGAGCCCGCGCCAGCTGGCTGTTGCGCTCGCAAAGCCTGCTCCGGATCGCACGCTGACGCTTCCGCAAGGCGTTTCAGGGACTAGGATTGGGGAGACGTGCTGCTTCGCACAACCCTTGCACGGGTTTGCGCGGTAAATCCCCCGCCTCGGCCGCCCAAGGGGTTCAATACAGCAGCACGGTTCAATGCGGCCGGTGCGATCCTCGACTACCCCCGAACGACAGTCCCCGAACGATAGCCCATGAGCGAAGCATCCCTCCAGCGCCTGCGCGAAGTCCATGCGCAGATGAAGACTGAACTGCACCGTGCCATCGTCGGTCAGGACCAAGTGATCGATCAGATCCTGCTGGCCATTTTGACCCGCGGCCATGCCCTGCTGGTGGGCGTGCCAGGTCTGGCGAAGACGCTGCTCATCTCGAGCCTGTCAAAAACACTGGACTTGCGCTTCGCGCGCATTCAGTTCACGCCCGACCTGATGCCTTCCGACATCACGGGCACCGAGATCCTCCAGATCGATGGCACCACCGGCGCGCGTGAGTTCCGCTTTGTGCCGGGCCCGCTGTTCGCCAATGTGGTGCTGGCCGATGAAATCAACCGCACGCCGCCGAAGACACAGGCGGCGCTGCTCGAGGCGATGGTCGAGCGCCAAGTCACCAGCGCAGGAGTGCGCCATGAACTGCCGGATCCGTTCTTCGTGCTCGCGACGCAGAACCCGATCGAGCAAGAGGGCACCTATCCGCTGCCGGAAGCGCAACTCGACCGCTTCATGTTCTTGATTCAAGTGGGCTATCCCACCTTGGACGAGGAACGCGAGATTCTGCGCCGCACCACAGGCGGCGCGATGGAGACACCGCGTGCGGTGGTAGGCGCGGCCGAGCTCAAGGAGCTGCAAGATGCGATCCGCGCCATCCCGGTTGCGGATCACGTCTACGACTATGTCCTAGCCCTGTCGCGCGGCACGCGCGTCGGTGGCACGCAACCTCTGCCCTTCGTGCAGCAGTGGGTCAGTTGGGGTGCAGGACCTCGTGCCAGTCAGTTTTTGATTTTGGGCGCCAAGGCGCACGCTGCGCTGGCTGGTCGCACACATGTGGCCATCGAAGATGTCAAGGCCGTTGTACACCCCGTGCTGCGTCACCGCATCGTGACGAACTACTCCGCACAAGCCGAAGGCATCACCTCCGACATTGTCATCGATCGCTTGCTGCAAGAGATCGATGCTGGCGGCAAGGTCGGTCTGGGCGTGCCGGGCGTCAAGCAAATCTGACACCATCCACATGGCCCAAGGCCTCCAGAGCCTAGATCCCGCAGTACTCGATCGCTTGTCGAGCCTTGAGCTCGTGGCGCGCTCGGTCGTGGACGGCTTCATGTCGGGTGGCCACCGCTCGGGGCGCTTGGGTTCTTCCGTCGAGTTCGCACAGCACCGTCCGTATGTGCTGGGCGACGAGCTGCGTCGTGTGGACTGGAAGGTGTATGCACGCAACGACCGCTTGGTGGTCAAGCAGTTCGTCGAGGAGACGGAGCTCGCCTGTCATATCTTGGTCGATCGCAGCGAGTCGATGGTCTATGGCTCTCAAACTTGGACCAAGTACGACTACGCGCGTTGGTGCGCGGCGTCCTTAGCGCACTTGGTCTTGTTGCAAGGCGATGTCGCAGGGTTGGTGCTGTTTGATGAAGCGGCCCACGACAAGATCGCGCCCAAGAGTGGTGCCGGCCAACGCGCCTCCATCTGGAACACGCTAGAGCGTTCAGCAGCGGGTGGTGGCACCAAGATTGGCACGGTCCTCGAATGGATCGCGCCCAAGCTGCGCCAAAAGGGCAAAGGGGTCGTGTGCGTGTTCTCCGACTTCTATGACGATCCCGCGCAGATTGGCGCTGGTTTGCGACGCCTTGCAGCCGGTGGCCACGACTTGATCTTGTTCCAAGTGGTCGATCCGCGCGAGTTGGACTTCCACTTTGACGGGTTGTTGCGTCTTGATGGCTTGGAAGGTGCCGGACGCGTGAAGGTCGATCCGCGTGCTCTGCGCGATGCGTACCTCACCGAAGTAAAGAAGCATGAAGAGGCCTTGGCACGCGAGGCCCGAGCGCTGCGCGCCGAGGTGGTGCAGCTGCGCACAGACCGTGGTGTCGAGGTGGTCTTGTCGGCTTGGCTTGCGGCCCGCACCGCACGCATCCGCAGCGGAGGTCGTGGACGATGAACCTCTTCGGCGGCTTTGCCAACCCGGCGCTGTTGTTTGGCTTGCTAGCAGCAGCAGTACCGATTGCGATCCACTTACTGAATCGGCGCAACCACCGTCCCCTGCCGTGGGCCGCGATGCGCTTTGTGGAAGCGGCATGGCGCAAGACGCGTCGCCGCGTGCAGTTCGAAGAGTGGTTGTTGCTGCTCTTACGGGCCTTGGCTGTAGGGTTCCTAGCCTTTGCACTCGCCCGTCCTTTCACCGGCGACGCAAGTCCCCTAGCAGGCTTGACCGAGGCTCGGCGCGAACTGGTCATTGTGGTGGACTGCTCGGCCTCCATGGGCCAAGCAGCTGGGACGCGCACCGCGTGGGAAGCGGCACTTGAGCGTGCCCGCGCACTCGCGCGTGAAGCGGACCCAGCGCGTGGTGATCGCGTGCGCTTGATCGCCGCAGGGGCCACGCCGCGGTTGCTTTCGACCACTACTCCAGAGCAAGCACGCAGCCTGCTCGACAGCCTCGCCGAACCGACGGATGAGGCCGTCGATCTGGCTGCAGCGCTGTATGAGGTACTGGAGCACGCCCGCAACGATGCCTCCAATGCCGGGGCACAGATGGATGTGCATGTGCTTACGGATCTGCAGGAGAGCGTCTACTTGCGTGGAGCCGAGGCTAGAGAGGCCAACTCTGCGAACGCGCCGGCAGCCCCCGGCGAGCGCAGCTTGTATGAAGTGCTCGACGGCCTGAAGGAGCTCAAGCTCAAGGTCATTGTCGAGGACATGGCCGGCGTGGAGCGCGTGCCACCGAACGTCAGCTTGGCAGCGCTGGAACCGCTCGAGCCTCCGTCTGCGCCCGATGCGCCGGTGGAATTGCGTGCCACGGTACGCAACGACGGTGATCGTGATGCACGCGGTGTGCGTGTGGCCTTGTCAGTTGATGGTCAGCGCAGGCCTCTGCAAAGCATCGATGTGCCTGCACGCAGCAGTGCCGAGGCTGTCTTTGTGTTGTCGTTTGGCACCGGCGGTTTGCATGTGGTCGAAGCCAAACTAGAGGCTGGCGATCGCCTCCCACGCGATGACGAACGCGCCATCGTGGTGGATGTTCCGGCCGCTGTGCGTGTGCTGTTGGTCAATGGCAACCCAGCCACACGCATCGAAGAAGATGAACTCGGTTACTTGCGTACGGTGCTAGTACCTGCAGTAGAAGACGGTGCACTCGCGGTGCAGGCCCCCTTTGAGGTCGTGGAAATCACGCCCCAAGACCTAGGGTCCAGTGAAGTAGATTTGACAAAGCACGATGTGATCTGGCTCGCTGACTGCGATGCACCGGCAGCCAGCATTGCCGAAAAGCTCGACAAGTCGGTCACCAACGGCGTGTCGCTTATCCTCTCGGCCGGTGATCGCGTGGATCCGCGCACCTGGAACCAGCGCATGGGGGAGGCTGGTCGCAAGCTGCTGCCTGTCGAGTTGCTGGAGTTCGATGGTTTGCGCACGCGTGAAGGTCGCTGGTCGCGCCCGCGTAGCTTTGATGTGCGCCATCCGGCTCTCGCGTTCTTCGCCGACGAGCGCTTCGCGCCCTTGTTTGCGGAGATCCCGGTCTATGGTTGGATTGCGTCCAAACCGCTTGACGGTGCTCGCGTGCTGGCATCTCTGGATGACGAGCGCGCCTCACCCCTATTCGTAGAACGCGAGCATGGGCGAGGTCGCGTGTGGTGGTGGGCTACCACCATCGGGCCGGCCTGGACGCGCTTGCCCGAATCCCCCGCTACGCTGGTGCCTCTGGCGTGGGAATGGTTACGCGATGCAGGTTCGCCAGCACCAGCAGCTTTGTCGCTGCCACCCAACAGCGTCTGGCGAGGCACTACGGCGCAGTACCCGCGTCAAGCATTGCTGGTCACCCCCACAGGTGCGCGCAAGCCCTTGGATGGCGAAGCAGTGCAACAAGGTGGCCGCTGGAGCTTGCCGCCTGTGCCCACGACGCTGACGGATCGCGCCGGTGCGTACCGCATCGAAATCGAGGGCCAAGCCCCGCTGGCGTTCGCGATTGGCATGGATCCGCTCGAAAGCGATCTACGGCGCATCGAAAGCACAGCGCTGACGGCGTTGCATCCGGTCTTGCAATCGGCCCAAGCCCCGCGTGCCGAGGACGCGCAAGACGACGACACCACGCGTCAAGGTGAGCTGTGGCGTGCCTTCGCGCTCGCAGTGCTGGCGGCCTTGGTGGTCGAGTCGTTGTGGGCCGCGTGGATTGGACACAGGAGAAGCGCATGAGGTGCGACACATGAATCTGTGGCTCGCACTGTACGCACAAGCAGCACCGGAAGCGGTGCGCGCTGAGTTCAAGTTGTTGGACTTGCCGCCGGCGTGGGTCACCGTGCTCGTGATCCTGCCACTGGTCGTGCTGGTCGCGTGGATCGGCTATGCGCGTGCCCCGCTATCGCGTGCGCGGCGCATCACTCTGGCGTCCTTGAGGGCAGCAGCGTTGCTGCTTTTGGCCGCCGTGCTCGCTCGTCCGGTGTGGGTCGAGCGACGCGAAGATGTGCGCCAAGCCGAAGTCTTGGTGTTGGTCGATGACTCAGCCTCCATGCGCCGCGAAGACGGGGTGAGCGGCGAGGGCTCCAGCCGTGCGCGCTTGGCCAAGTACGCAGGCACTGCGACCACTCGTACTGCGGTGGCACGCGGAGTGCTGACGCAAGAACTGCAGCCGCTTTTGGCTCAAGGCGACTACGCGTTGCGTGAGTTCCGCTTCGCCGAAGGACTAGAGCCGTTGGCCAATCGTGACGCGCTCGATGGCCGTGGTCGCGCCACGCATCTGGGTGATGCCGTACAACAAGCACTCAGCACGCACCGCGGTCGGCATGTAACAGACATCGTGGTGCTGTCAGATGGTCGCTCCAACGGTGGCACAGCCGTGAGTGAAGTGGCGCGCGCCGCCAAGCAACTCAGCATCCCTGTGCATACCGTGGTGATGGGTGATGCGCGCGTAGAAGAGAATCTGGTGCTGCAATTGGTCGAGGCACCCTCAAGCGTGCTTGAAGGCGACGAGGTGGGCATCGTCGTGCGTGTGCGTCTGGCTGGGGCGGGCGAACCGCGTGAAGTGCGCGTGGTACTGGAAGAACTAGACAAGGAAGGCGCGCGCGTCGTCTACGAGGAGAAGGCCATGGCTTCGGACTCCGGCGTGCGCACCACCTTGATTGCGCCGTCTATCGAAGGTGACAGCCAGCGCCGCGAGCGTCGCTTCCGCGCTTCTGTGGCCCCTCTGCCGAAAGAGACACTGCGTGATGACAATGCAGTAGCAATTGGAGTGCGCGTCGCTCCGGAGAAGCTGCGCGTGCTGTACATCGATGCGTACCCGCGCTGGGAGTATCGCTACCTCAAGAACCTGTTGTTGCGCAGCGATGCCAACCTAGTGGTGCAGTGTTGGTTGATGTCTGCCACCAGCGATTTCCCGCAGGAAAGCACGCGCGGTGTCCCGCCGTTGAAGACGGTGCCGACCTCACGCCGCGAGCTGATGGAAGGCTATGACGTCGTCATCTTGGGCGATGTGAACCCTTACGAGATCTCTGCTGACCCGGCGCGCTGTGAAGAGTTCCTCAGCTCGTTGCGCGAGTTCGTCGAGCGCGGCGGTGGCTTGATCTTGCAGGCCGGTGAGAATGATGCGCCGCGTGCGTATGCGGGCACTGCACTGGAAGAGCTGCTGCCCGTTGTTGTGGATCCCACCGGTGCTACGCAGTTCGATGGCGATGGCAGCGTCGAGTTCCGGCCGCGTCTGGAGGATCCGCTGGCGCCACACCCGATCGCACGGCTCTTGCCCGATGCCGAACAGAACCGTGCGCTGTGGGAAGACGAAGGCGGCTTGCGCGGCTTCTACTGGTACTCGCCGGTGGTGCGCGCCAAACCGGGTAGCGAAGTCGTGCTGCGCCACCCGACCGCTGCGAATCGCGATGGACGCTTGCCCTTGGTGATTGCAGGCCACTTCCCCGCCGGACGCACCCTGTTCCTAGCGGTGGACTCTACTTGGGGTTGGCGGTTCCGCTTTGGTGATCGCTTCCACGAACGCTTTTGGCGCAATGCCATCCGTTGGGTCGCTCTCGGCCGTCTCAAGTCAGGCGATCGACGCGTGCAGTTGGATGCGCTGGAATCGAGCTTCGATCTCGATGAGCGCGCCGTCGTGGAAGCGCGCGTGTTGGACGCCGACTTCCGTCCCAGTGACGCGGCCAAGACGAGCGCACGCATGCAGCGCCCCGATGGTTCTGTGGTGGACTTGGATCTGCCCAAGGTGGACGGACGGCCCGGGGTCTTCCGTGCCTCCTTCGAACCTGAGCAGCCGGGACTGCACTCCGTGTGGATGGAGGAAGAAGGCCGCCGCACCGCTTCGACAGAGTTTGAGGTGCGTATCCCTTCGCGGGAAAATCAGGACCCAACGCCGGATCCCATGACCCTGCAGATGCTGTCGCGCGACAGCGGTGGACGGCATGTGTCGGCTGCCCAAGCGGCCGAGCTGGCGAGTGAGTTCCCCGGCGGTGAAGAGCGCCGTGAAGCCTTGTCCGCCGAATTGGAAGACGCATGGGACAGCGTGTGGACGCTGGTGCTGGCCCTACTGTTCCTAGGCGCAGAGTGGATCCTGCGCAAACGCTCGGACTTGGTCTAGGAGCTCCCCCGTGCACTCGACGCTGCATCATCTGCTGCTAACCTCTGTAGTGCTGGCGCATGCGCTCAGCAGCAGCACAGAAGCCCGTCAAGACAACTTGACAGACCAAGATCCGGCGCAAGAACAAGAGTTCGTCACACGCAGCTTCTCCATTCCCGATGTGCGTGCGGTCCAGGCTGACTGGGCTGCCGCGGAAGCACACGCGACAGCGGGTCGCTGGAGTGATGCCGTGGCCTTGTGGCAGCGCATGGTTGAGCAGGAAAGTGCTACGGTGCTGGCCGGTGCACTCATTCGCGACGCGCGCGGCTCTGAATCCCAGCAGCTGGTGCACGCTGGCGCGGCTCCTTCCGCGCGCGCCAAGTTGCTGGCACTGCCAAAGTCTGCTCGTGATGCCTATCAGTTGCGCTACGAGCCTCAGGCTGCTCGCCTGTATGCCGGTGCGCTGGCTGCACAGGATGAAGCCGGTCTTTTGACCGTTGCTGCGCGCTGGCCGCTGTGCAAGTCCGCGGTGCAAGCAGCTTTCGCGGCCGGTGATCTGGCCTGGGAACGCGGTGATCTCACCAGCGCCCACGATGCGTGGTCGCGCGCGGTCGGTCTACTCAACTTGACTACGCGTGGCCCGCGTACAGCGGATGATTGGCGCATCGCCAGCCAAATGGCAGAGAGCCAAGCCGGTTTGCAAGCGCGTTGTGCGGTGATCATCACATGGCTCGGCGCCTACACCGACGATGATTGGCCCGCACGCGGTGCGGCCTTGGTAGGCGAAGGCAAGGCGCTGGGTCCTACACCTAGTGCCGATGCAGGTGGCGCAGGTGCTGCACGCCGCATCGCTTCAGCACAAAGCGATCCGCTGGTACGCGCCACGCGCAACGATGCCTTGTGGCCGACAGTCGCTGGCGACACCTTGCTCATCAACACGGGGTTGCGCCTGCTAGCCCTGTCGTCGTGGACCGGGGACTTGTTGTGGGACTCGCGAGAGACGCGCGGTTGGGAGTCTTTGTCGCCCAAACGCCGCGAAGATTGCTTCCTAGGCGTGGACCGCCAGAACTTGATGTTGGGCGCATGCGTCGCAGGCGGTGTGGCGGTAGCTTCGCTGCAGTTGCCTTACACGCGCTTGCCGCAACAAAAGTTCAACAACATCAACATCACGACACCCCTTCCCGAGCGACGGCTATTTGGCTTTGAACTCGCGACGGGGCGCCCGCTGTGGAGTCACGAGCCTGCGGTCGGTTGGGACGGCGAGAGCGGGACTCTCGTCGAGCGTGGTTCGGTTGCGGCTCCGCCCGTGGCGATCGGCCATCGTGTGTTAGTGCCCGTGGTGCGTATGCAGGGACGCATCGACTATCACGTGGTGTGCGTCGATGCGCGCGATGGCTCGACCCTTTGGTCTACCAACCTTGTCAGCGGTCAGCGCGAGCTCAACATGTTCGGGCGAGCTGAACATGAGTTCAGTGCGTGTCCGCTGGTGGTGCACGATGGCAAAGTGATTGCACTGACGCAGCTGGGCGCAATCGCTGCGTTGGATCTGCACACCGGCGAGATTCTGTGGGAGACGCTGTACGAGCGCATCGAGTTGCCGCGTACCCAGGACTTCCGCGCGCCGGCTTTCCGCACGCAGTGGCGTAACGCTCCGCCGGTCGTTGCAGATGGCTGCGTCATCGCCACCCCTTTCGACTCGCGTGAGTTGGTCGCGCTCGACCTAGAGAGCGGCGCACTGTTGTGGAGTTTGGCGCATGCCACCATCAATCGTGCGGCCGGAGCCATGAGCCAGCTGAATGTGCTTGTGGGCGCGGATCGCACCAGCATCGTGCTCGGTGGAGAGATGTTGGCCGCCATGGATGCACCGCAAGGTGTCTCGGTGCGCGGGCCCATGCGTTTGCGCTGGCGCCGGGAACCGAGTGACGAGGAAGATCCCTTCACCGGCCGTGCGTCTTTGGCGCGTGGTCGTGTGGTCTGGCCGCTGCGCGAGGGGCGTGTGGAACTGGACTTGGCAACGGGTGAAACGCTGCTCGAAGCCGTATGGCCGGATCGACAAGCAGCCGGCAATGTCTTGCCCTTGGCTGGGGCGCTGGTCGTAGTCTCCCACACCCATGTGCAGACCATTTTCGATTGGGATGCGTTAGTCGGTCGCGCGCGCACGGCCTTGGTGGCAGCCAGCGCATCAGCCACCGAACGCGCGGAACGAGCGCTCGAGTTGGCGCAGTTGCTCGACGGACGCGCGGAAGCCCTGTCCAAAATGGGACGCAACGAACAAGCGCGTGCGCTGTTCGAAGAAGCGCGAGCACTGTTGGAGTCGCTACCAACCGATCGCCAAGCATCCATGCGCGGTCGCTTGCACCGCTTGTTGCGTGGTGAGGCACGCGTGCATGCCGCGCTCGCTCAACCGGACCGCGCCGTGGAGCTGCTACATCGTGCGCGCGCCTTGGCTCTGGAGGGCGAAGAGATTCGTTGGACTTTGCTCGAGGAACTCGAGCTGCGCCGGCGCATGCGCACTGACCCGAGCGAAGTGTTGCAAGCACTGGCGCAAAGTGGTGGGACCGTGCGCGTGCGCTTCGAAGAGTCCAGTGCTAATCCGGCGGAGACCGAACCGGTCTATGTGGATGTGCTGGCGCGCGAAGCGGAAGCACTTATCGAGCCGACAGCAGAAGAATCCGAGACGGCCACCGAGCTGAGCACTCGCCTCTACGCGCGCTTGGAAGAGCTGCGTGTAGCCGAGGCACAACGCCTCGATGCCAACTGCTATCGGTTGCTCTACGACCTTGCCTCCACACATGGCGAGGAGTCACTCGCTGGATCTCGTATCCAAGACTTGTGCGCGGCCCGCATCGCACTGATGCAAGCAGCCGGGCGACGCACTGGCTTTGAAGTGTTTGAGCGCGAAGCACGCAACGCCTTGGAGAGCTTGGATGCCAGCGCGGATATCGAAGCTGTTGAACGCTTGGCACGCCAATGGCCAGGCACACAAGCTGCTGCAGACGCAGCCGATCGCATCTTGGTCATTGCCGCGCGCAACGGAGATCTGCGCCGCGCGGCGCAGATGACCTTGGCGGGCTTGCCCCCGCAATTGACGGCAAGCGCCTGTAGCCCCAAAGAAGCTGAGTCACTGGTGCGTTTGGCACTCGTTGCGCACAAAGCCGGCGCGCATGTCTATGCGGCGTCGCTAGCCCAAGCCCTGAGCGTGCAGCACGGCTCGTTGCCATTGCAGCTCGAAGACAGTGCCACGACTCTGTTGCAATGGGGTGCACAGTTGCCGCGCTTTGGGCGCGACGATCCCTTCGACGCGGCGGCGGCCTTCCGAGCCGAAAGCAAACGCTTCGAAGCTTGGGGCGGCTTCTACGAGTTCCTCGGGCGTGTGTTGCCCAGTGAGCCCGAGTTGGAATGGCCGGCCGATCGCCCTCGCACGGCGCTCTTTGCGCAGCTGCTCGATGGCGGCGGAGGTGATCTCGTCCTGCGGTTGTTGGTCTCTGATGACGACAGCGCACCGCGCTGGACCCAGCGCATCGACCAGAGCGAGATCCCGCCCGCGACCCAACTCGGCTTCTTTGGTGGTCGTGTGTTCCAGCTGCCAGGGCTGACTGTGCTGGCACTCAAGCAACGCATCATCGGTTTGCGCGCCAGCGATGGTGAGCTGGCGTGGAGCACACCCGTAGAAGCACTGGGCTTAGCGTACGCCGACGGTGTGCTCGTCGCGCGCGATGCGGAAGCGCGCTTGCATGCCATCGAGGCGCAAACGGGAGTGCTCCTGTGGCGCGAAAGCGACGCACAAGGCGTGCATGCCACTGCTCCGCTATGTGGTGCTGGTTGCGTGCTTTCGATGCCTGCACCGGGGCGGCGCGGCGTGACCGTGCGTGACTTGTGGACCGGACGCATGGCTGCTCGCGTTGAGCTCGACACGACCGTTGCTGCTGGTATCGAGCGCGACGCGTGGATTGATGGCAACCGCTTGTTGTTGCCGTGGTTCAACGAAGTGCGGGAAGCGCGGCGCAACCAAATCGCTGTGTACGCGCTGCCGAGCTGCGAACCTGTCGCGCGCATCGGCTTCGAGGAACCTGATGGCACCAAGCGGGTGCTGAACCAAGTCGTGTCGCAAGCGGGACAACATTGGGCGCTGTTGCGTCCTTGGGCTGGCGGCACGATCAACACCGCGCCGCAGCCGTTGCTGGTGCGCATTGATGCGCAGCGTGGGGAACTCGATCCCACTGCGAGCCATAAACTCGGATTTGAAGATCGCATTGCCGGTGTGACCCGCTTCCAGCGCATGGAGTTGCCGCCCGGGCCTGTGTTCTTGCTCGGGGTACGCCCCAATCAAGCGCAGCGTGAGGCGCGCGTACGTGCCTACGACTTGACGCGCGGTGAGTTGTGGAACGCTTCCGTGGGCATCCCCTACGACGAAGTGCAGCACGGTCTGCAGCCTCCGCCGTTGATGTCCGAGCACGCGGCCGTGGTCTGCCTGACGCAGTACGATCGTCGCCTGCCTACACCCGATTTCCGCACGCGTTTGTACTGGTTCGATCCCACGAGTGGCTTGTCACTCGGCACGCGTGATCTGCCGGCTGCTGAACGCGGCGACTCACCTGTACTC
>Ga0208788_1000889_pt1 | contig 14648 bp, 14 predicted proteins | sample Wag4_2014_7_11_3_FD_187363 | JGI IMG/M metagenome (GOLD analysis project Ga0208788, IMG submission 187363) | Fresh water mixed with fracking chemicals microbial communities from Ohio, USA - Utica-2 Time Series FC 2014_7_11 (SPAdes) (version 2) ...
CCCCCCTTCAGAGGAAGGTCCCCCTCATGAGCGAAGAACTCTTCAAGATGGCCCCCACGGTTTCCGAGGATGTCCTCGAAGCCGAGATCCGTCGCGAGGTCGCCGAGAACACGGTCCTCATCTACGGCAAGGGCACGCGCGAGATGCCCATGTGCGGCTTCACCCGCGAGACGGTCGTCTACTTCGAGCGGTACGGTCATCCGTTCAAGGTCATCGACGTCCTGCACAACATGCCGAAGCGCAACCTCCTCTCGCGCATGACCGACTGGCCAACGCTCCCCAAGGTGTTCATCGGTGGCGAGTTCTACGGTGATACGGACATCCTCGATCCGATGGCCGAATCCGGTGAGATCGTGGAAGTCCTCAAGGCGGCCTTCGAGAAGAACCCCGCCTGAGCACGTCACGCCCCTGCGATTCCCGGCGAGCCGGTTTCCTGACGGAAACCGGCTCGCCGCGTGAATTCCGGGAGGCAAGATCACCGGGAGAGTGTGCGATAGATAAGACGACGTGAAGGTTCGTTGAATCCGGAGGTCGTCCCGCATGGTGTCCCGTCTCGATGCCCCGCCCCGGACAGCCCATCCGTCAGGAGTAGCCCCACGAGCGTCCGGAGGGTCTTTCCGGGTAGCCACCGCCCCCGCCCGCGACGTCGCTCGCTTCGGAACGAGCCAGAGCACGCGCGAACGGTTGCTTCGCTTCGAATGGCCCTCTCCCGTGCTCCGGTTCATGGACTGGATGGGGGGCTTCATGGGCTTCACCCGCAAGCGGGTCGAGGTCGTCCCGGGCCTCTGGCTGGATGATACCCGTCGCACCGCGGACGGCTCCCTGGCACGGGTGCTGCTGATCGATCCCCGGCAGGTGAAGGTAGAAGCCGGCTTCTACGACGGCAAGACGGGCGTCCCCCCCTCGGCGATCCGGCAGATTCCGGGCATGCTCGCTGCCGTCAACGCGACCTTCTTCGGCATGGGCCAGGGCGAAGCCACCTACGGCGATCTGGTGGGCCTGGGGAAAGCAGTTCTCGACGAGGACAATCCCAATCGCGGCTACGACCAGATCAGCGATCGCCGCTGGTCTCTGGCCTCCCTCGAGGATGGCAGCCTCCGGTTCGTGAAAGGTGGGCTGGTCGAGTCGGGTCTGGCTCGCCAGGACGTGAAGGGCTTCATCGGTGGCCTGGGGCGCCTGTTCGGTCCGGAAGAGGCCTCGCGACTCGAACGTGACGTCGAAACCGGCGCATTCCGGGCTCGGCTCGACCGGGGCGTGGCCGACCGGAGCTTTCCGAACGTCGACCTGGAAAGTTCGATCGCCCGGACCTTCGTGGGACTCGATGCCCAGGGACGACTCCTGGCCGTGACGCTGGGCGAGGGCAGCTATCGCGGGGCCGGCGGCAACATGGCCGAGGGCGCGCTCCTGCTGAAGCGCCTCGGCGCCGTGGAAGCCTACGCACTCGACGGTGGGGGTTCGAGCCACATGCTCGTCCCCGGCAAGGCCGAGACTCGCACGGACGGACGCCTCGTCAAGAGCTACCTGGTCGTGCGCTCGGCAACCTGAGACCTGTCACTGCAGACGGATGATCGTGTGGCACCAGACGTTGTTGACGACCGCGTGACCGTCCGGATCGAAGTCGATCGCGTAGTTCCCCGTGATTCCCTGAAAGGGCAAGCCTTCGACGAACTCCCTGTCCCGTCTCTTGACGGTCGACACGAGGCCGTCCTTCACGCGCCGGATCCGGGTGCTCTGCCAGTCGCAGACCCAGAGAGCGCCCTCCCGGTCGAAACGGATGCCGTATGGCCAGCGAAAATCAACCTCGCCGAGCGGACCTTCGGCCGTGGGAGGCGCAAACAGGGCATCGAGCTGGGGCCCGTCGAGTAGCCCCACCTTGCGGCTGACGGTCCGGATGTCGCCCGCTGGATCGATGGTTCGCAGGCAGTTCCCCCCCACATCCGAGCTCCAGAGGATGCCATCGGGAGCCCATGCCAGCCCGTACGGCTGATGCAGGCACCCCGTTCCGACAGGCCCATCGACGAGCGCATCCTGACCCGTCCCGGCAAGAGTCGAGACGGCCCCGTTCACGATGAGCCGGATGCGATGGTTGCCGAGATCGCTCACGGCGATCCGGCCATCGGACGCCACGGCGATCGCCCAGGGATTCGAGAAACGCGCCGCGAGCGCCGGCCCGTCCGTGAAGCCTGCATCGCCCGATCCGGCCACGAGGGTCACCTCGCCGTCGGCACTCACGCGGTAGACTTGCTGCAAACCGGCGTCTGCGACCACCACGCCACCGTCCGGCGCGAGCGCCATGCCGCGAGGTTGAACGAACGAGAAGGGCTCTCCACCCGGGAGGTGCACGCTCCAGGGGCGCAGGACCCCATCGTCCAGGATGCGAAGCCGGCTCGCCTCAGGACCGGGGTCGAAGGTCTCGCCGTCTTCCGAAGGGTTTTCGTCTGCGAGGATGAGACGCCCGCGGGCATCGAAGACGAGTTGCGACGGACCGCGCAGGAGCGCTCGATCCGCGGGTCCGTCGTCATCCCCCATGACGAGATGCTGCCCGACGAGAGCAGAGGGAGTCCACGAATCCGACGGATACACGCGGATGTGCCGGGTGGCCTGGAGCCCCCCCCAGGTGAGGGCAAGTTCACCGTCCCCCTCCCGGACCGCTCGAAGCACCCGATCCGCGTCCATGGTAGCCGCGGTTCCCGAGAGGGTCCAGACCGGACCGACGGCCAGGTGTACCGGTTCGTAGCCATCGTCCGGAATCCCGATGGCGGTGGGAATCCGGCGCGTTTGCCCGAGCGACAGGGCGAGAGCTCCGTCCGGAACGCCGATCGCGAGGTCGACGATCTTCTGGAACGGCAGTTCGTTGCTCTCGAGGGAGCCCACCGTGACGAAGACCTTGCCGGAAGCCACGCCCGACGTGACTGGCACCTCGATCGTGGCCGCATCGATGGCCCTGGCGCCACGGACGACCTTCCCGTCGATGTACACCTGGAAGGGATCTCCCGTCTGGATGCCCAGGTTCTCGCCGACCAGCCGCAAGACGCCGCCTTCCGGCACGTACGGGGGATCGAGGCGAGTCAGACGCGGCACCCTCCGGGTGAGCACCATCGCCCCGACGTCCGTGACCCCGCCGGGTTCGACCCTGACCTCGCCCCGTCCGGCCTCACCGAGGCCCTCGCGGTAAGCGCGCAGCACGTGATCTCCGACGGGCAATCCGGTGATCAGGAAGGTCCCGTTCTCGGAAGGTCGGACCACGTACGGTAAACCGGGGACGAACACCTCCACCCGCGTGAAATCGTTCACGAGGGGCTGGTCGGGTGCCGTGACCACCCCGCGGATGCTACCGGTCGGCTGAAGGCGCAAGGAGACGCCGGGAGGGGCGCCATCACCCACCTCGATCCGGGCAAAGGCCTTGAGGCGATCACCTTGTTCGGCCAGCACGGCCCAGGGCCCCTCTTCAAGGTCCACCATCCGGTAGCGCCCGGAGGCATCGGTCAAGGTCTCACGGGCGTCGGTGGCAGCGAGGGCGCGGTAGGGAGCCACGGTCTTCAAGGGGGCCACCGTGCGCAAGGGGGCTACCGTCCTGAGGGGATCGACCGGTGCCGGGTAGATCCGCACGCGCACTCCCGCCACGGGGAGGCCATCCTCTCCGATCACCTGTCCCGAGACGCTGACGGGCCCCGTGGCCTCGGCCGCTGAGGTCGTCGTCTGCGGACGGGAAGACGCCCCCGTGCCCGGCAGCCCTGCAGGCGTGCATCCCGTGACCAGGAAGGCGGCACATGCCACCCCGAAGGGGAACCAATTCGTTCGCCACACTCCCACGTCAGGCCTGCTCGACGAGCTGGGCATGGAATCGCTTGAACGTGGCCTTTCGGAGGTGCTCGGCCCCGAACCGGGCCAGGTAGTAGTGGATGTTCTCCCGGCTCCGGAGGTAGAACCACAGCGCGTGGTCATAGGCCTCGGCGCACCGGGTGGTGCACGACTTCATGACCGCATGCAGTTCCTCGTCGGACATGCCTCCGCGGGTCTTGAACGAGATGTTGGACGACAGATCCTCGATGTCCACGACGGCCTCGAGAATGTCTCCGTTCTTCTCCAGATCGGCGTAGAGCGGGCTCTGCTTGCCGAGGGTGAAGACCGAGCGTCCGTACGCGTGGATGATGTCCGTGTTCTCGCACATGGCATCGATCGTGGCGTTTGCCTCCTCGAGGGTCTCGGAGGGGAAGCCGAAAAAGATGTACGCGAAATTGAAGATGCCCGCCTCCGCCGCCCCGCGAAGGATGTCATGGCGCCGGCTGAACGCCACCCCCTTCTTGATGAGGTTGTGGATGCGCGGCGCCCCCGTTTCGTATCCCCACAGGACCATGCGCAGACCGGCCTCATGCAGGAGGCACATGAGCTCCGGGGTGAAGCCCGTCTCGAGGCGTCCGTTGCTGAACCACTGGATGTCCAGCTTCTCCTCGATGAAGCGTCGGGCCATCGCCTCCATGTAGTTCGGTGGGAGCGCCTCGTCGATGAACTGGAACAACCGGACGCCGTAGGTCTCCTTGAGGTGACGGATCTCGGCGACGAGCTTGTCGATCGACTTGAAGTCGAGATCGACTCCGAAGAACGAATCGCAGAACGAACATTTACCCCAGTAGCACCCCTTGCTGGCCTGGATGGTCAGCAAGGGCTCGGGGGAGAAGTAGAGGTCCATGGGCAGACCGGCCAGGTCCTGATGACCGATCCGGTCCATCTGCGGCGGCTTTGCCGCCTTCGAGGCCCGGGGCACGCCGTCCTCGCCGACATACAAGATGTTGGGGACGTCCTCGAGGCTCCGTCCGTCCACGAGGGCCTGCACCATGTGGACCAGTTGCTGCTCGCCCTCGCTGGTCGCGAGACTGTGGGCGAAAAACTCGAAAAAATCGGGTCTCTCGAGCAACGTCTCCTTGACGCGCCCCAGGTGATTGCCCCCCAGTCCGATATGGACACCGGGCGGCGCGGCTTTCCGCAGCATGTGCGCCAGCGTGAGGCCCGGCAGCACCTGGGAGAACGAGTTGATCGAGATGCCGATGTAGGATGCCTCCTCGGCCAGGAGCGCCTCGATCTGCCCCTCGAAGAACGCATGAAACATGTTCGCCGTGGGTGAGTTGGCGAACTCGTGCGCCGTGCGGATCGTGAACCGGGCATCCGGCTGGTCGAAGTAGATGTACGAGAGGTTGGCCGGATGATACGGCAACGAGAGCGCCTGCAACGCCAGATCGATGGTCCGGAACGCCTCGATCAGGTAGTCGGGGTTGTAGTAACGGCGCGGGTCTCGCAGGGTCTCCTTCGCGTCGAGGATGAGTCCCGGCAGGCGATCGAGGGCACCGGGATGGTTGTCCTCGAAACGCTTCATGGCCATGAACCGAGCTGCGTCGACGTCCGCCTGGTGACTCTGCTCGTCGATCATCTGCCGGATGATGGTCTGATATCCGAGGTACTCCAGGTCCAGACGGATCCGATCCCGGGCCAGCGAGAGGCTTTCCGGCGTCAGGATGGAATCGTAGTACTCGACATTGAGGTCGCGCACGGCGACCTCGATGCCGTTGGCCCGCAGGTGACCCGCCAGAGCGCGCAGGGCGAAGTGCGGATTCTGGGGGGTCCACTGCGGGGGAAAGACCAGCAGCGCTTTACGACTTGTCACGGTTGTAGGCTTCCAGGACGGCGAGGCCTGCCTTGGTGAAACGGTCCAGCTCCACGATGATGGGCACCATCTCCTCGAGCTGGATGCGACTGATCTCGGCGATGAGGGCGTCGTGCTCGGACATCATCTCGCGCACGCGCTGGAAATCGCCGCGGATCTTCATGGTGACCAGCTTCTTCTTGAGTTCATGTTCGCGAGCCAGGCAGGCATTGAAGCGCTCGATGCGCTCGACGACCTCGGCACGGGTGAGCAGCGGAGTATCCATCAGGCCATTCCCTTACCACCGCCGGAAGGTGCCGACGGTGCTGCGGCAGCCGACGCCCCCGCCGCAGCGGCCGCCGCGCCGGCGGACGAGGCCCCTGGCGACGGCGAAGACGAGGACGAGGACGACGAAGAACCCGGATTCGAGGACGGGGTCACCGAGGTCAGGCCGGAAGCTGCGACCGCGGCAGCCGCACCGCGTGCCTTCGCATCGGCGGCTTCCGCGCTGGCTCGGATGGAGGCCATCGTCATCTCGCGTTCCGCGATCTCCTGGTTCATCTTCTGGAGATCTTCCGACACCTTGAGCGCGAGATTCATCGCGTTCAGACGGTCCTTCATCATCTCGCTGGCACTCTTGATCTGCGAGATGTCGACGCCTGCCGCAGAGAGGGCCTGACCGAACTGGAGATCGTTGATGTCGATGGCCCCGTTGCCCTCCGTGTCGACAGCGATGATGCGTCCGTCGGTCCCGACGATGGCGTTGCGGCCATCCACCTTGGTCACCTCGGCCTCGATCCCGAAGTAGGCCTGGAGGGCGTACTTCAGTTCATCCATCTTCCAGAGGGGCTTCTCCTTGAGCAGCGAGTACATGGCGATCGCATCGCTCTCGAGCACCTTGTAAGACTTCCCCGAGGCAGCCCCCATGCCGGTGCAGCCCTGGACGTCGAGATAGCGCGGTTCGGGCTTGACCGAGGAAGGAGAACTGTAGGACACGCTCGAGGGCACGTCCGACCGAGGCGTGGACTGGATGGGGGGGGCCGGCTTGGGTCGTGGCACCTCGATCGACTTGCCTGGAGCGCTCATCCCCGGCATCGCGCTCGCGACGGGAGCGCTACCGATGGCCGACATGAGATCGGCAGGAGCGGCCTCGGGCAGGATGCGCCCGCGCTGCCCCCCGGGACCTGCGGCTTCCCCCAGGCCCAGGTCGGACGCATCGGATGTCTGGATGCTGACCTGATCGCGGGCAGGGGCCTCGGTGGCCCCGGGCACGGCTTGCGCGGACGCCGCGGCGGCGGCGATCGCCGCCGCATTGATCTTGACGGTCTGCTTGATGGGATCGATACCCGAGATATCGCTCATGGCTCCTCCAGGGGGGAATGTGAGACCGGCAGGCCTCAGAAGACGAGTTCCTTGACGACCTGTCCCGAGGCCTCCATCCAGCGTTCCCGGGTGACGCTACCCACGTCGTCATACGTGAACTCCTGGACCAGAGGATTCTTGTCGGTGGGACCATACACGGTGAGACGAGACAGCCTGTCCTGGCGATCGTAGGTGTAGGCGAAACGGGAACGTCGCACGCCATCCGGTCCATGCCAGATGCGAGCGGTCAGCCGCCTCTGCTTGTCGTAGGTGAACGTGTTGAACCCCACCAGGGCATTCTCGTGGTCATAGAAACGTTCGCGGGTGACATCTCCCGCCTTGTCGTGCTCGTAAGCCTCCCGCTTCACGAACACGTCATTCCGGTCGAAATAGGCATCCTCGATGAGATTTCCGACCGAGTCGTAGGTGGATGCGACGCTGTAGAACAGCGTCCCGTCGGGCTGGTACTCGGCCCGCCAGACCATCTGACCGGTGACCCGGTCGTACTGGAAGCAGTGATGATGCTCGATGTGGCCATAGCGGTCTATCCAGATGGCCTCGTTCATGACGTTTCCAGCATAGCGATACAGCCGATACGTGGGCTTCGAGAAATCTCTCGTGTATTTCTCGAACAGGATGACTCGCCCGGCCTGGTCGTAGTGATGAACCTGATGATCCGTGGGCACGCGTCCGGCGGGATACTCGCGCAACCCCACGACATGGCCGTAGCGGTCCGTCCTGCCGTGCTGGAAGTACCGGCTCTTGACGATCGCAGCACGTGCCTCGGCCAGAAGCTGGGCAGGATCAGGAATGACGTGGATGGCACTGCTCATGACACTCTCCGTTGACCGGTCCCGACATGCCTGTTTTTTCCCCGCCGAAACGCAAGCTTACGGGGGCAAACGGAAACTTAATGGTATTTTCTCAAAGCCGTGCAGGAACCCGAGGTCCTCGAACAACAACCGAGCCCTCCCGGAGGAGGGCTCGGCATGAGCGACCTGTGAGAGCGGGCGATGGGATTCGAACCCACGACATCCTGCTTGGAAGGCAGGAACTCTACCGCTGAGTTACACCCGCGCGACTGGTCGGAGCGGTGGGATTCGAACCCACGACCCTCTGCTCCCAAAGCAGATGCGCTACCAAGCTGCGCTACGCCCCGCGACATCTGGAGCCTATCGTGCGACAGGGCAGGTTGTCAAACCCTGGCATGACCCGGGAGTTCATCTGGGCTTGAACCCGACTTAAGAAAGCTCGAACATCTCCGGTCCGATAAGCCCCTCGTCAGACCGTCCAGTGGCAGGAGGACCCCCATGCAAGTCCAGGGCATCCCGTCCCTCACCTATGCACGCCCCGTGCTGGCCACCAGCGCCGTCCAGGCAGGTGGCGCCGCCCCCGTCCTGGCCCGGCAGCCCGTGATGGAAAGCCAGGGCAGTGCCAACCTGTACCTGATGAGCCGGTTGCTCGGGAACGACCAGGATCTCCACCGGTTGCGGATGGTCGGCGCCGGAAACCCGTTCATGTTGCGCTTTGCGACGGGCGGAGGGTTCCGACGATCGATCACGTCCTTCCTCACCGGCATCCCTGCCGACCGGCTCATCGTATACGGTCAGATGGCCGACATGATGCGAATCCGGAACATGTCCCCGGATGCCGCGCACCTGATGGTCCGGTCGGGCATCCGGAGCCCCGGTGACCTCTCACGCTACTCGGGGTCCGGCTTCGGTCAGGACATCCAGCGCGGCGTGCTGTTCGCGGCCCTGACGGCCAAGGCTTTCGAGATCGCTGCCAACGAGGGGCGCTCCTACACCCCGCCGAGCATGCAGGAACTCGCCCTGCTGTCCCAGGCGGCGATCGGCCTCGGATCGAGCATTTCCTACTGACAAGTACTCGCCATGCCGATGCGGCGGGCCTCCGCGGAGGTCCGCCGTGCTAGCATGAGCGTCCGTCGCCCCTCTTCCGAAAGGCCATCCGGTGGATCTCTTCCAGGCAGCCGTGCTCGGCGCCGTCCAGGGAGTGAGTGAATTCCTCCCCATTTCCAGCACGGCACATCTCATCCTCGTCCCGGCACTCCTGGGCTGGAAAGACCCTGGTCTGACGTTCGACGTGGCCCTGCATCTCGGCACGTTCACCGCCGTCGCGGTTTACTTCTGGCGCGACTTCATCGGAATGGGACGGGCAGGACTGCTGAGCGTGACGAAGGGACGGGCTGCCTGGAATGACGAGGCACGCCTGGCCTGGATGGTCGTGCTGGGGTGCGTGCCTGCCGCCGCCGCCGGCCTCATGCTCGAAGAGGCCGTCGAGACCACCTTCCGTTCTCCCCTCGTCATCTCCACGATGCTCATCGGGGTCGCCTTCCTGCTCGGGCTCGCCGAGGTCGTGGGGTCGAGAGTCCGGGAACTCACCCACCTGCGCCTGCCCCAGGCGATCGCCATCGGGATCGCCCAGGCCTGCGCGCTGATACCGGGCACCTCGCGTTCCGGTGCGACCATGACGGCTGCGATGTTCATGGGGTTCAGCCGCGAGTCCGCCGCCCGGTTCTCGTTCCTGCTGGGCTTCCCCATCATCCTGGCCAGTTGCCTGTTCAAGGCCAAGGATACCGTCGAGGGCGTCGCTAGCCGGCTGCAGGGAAGCCACCCCGCCGGCATCGTGACCCATATCCTCGCGAGCCCGCAGTTGCCGGCGTTCGCCGTGGGAATCGTGACCTCGGGCATCGTGGGATACCTCTGCATCCGGTTCCTGATGCAGTTCCTGCAGCAGCGGTCGATGTGGGGCTTCATCGGCTATCGCATCGCCCTCGGCCTGCTCATCGCGGGGCTCGTGTGGACCCATCACCTGCCAGGCGAGATGCTCGCGAAGTGAGACGCCCGGGGCCACCTCGCGAAGCCTAGCCTAGGGCAGGTCCCAGAAATTTCGCACATCCGTCCGACAGGCGACGAGGCTCAACGCCCAGAGCGCGAGCACGGCCGACCGCCAGAGGGCCCTCCAGGTCACGGGAACACCACGCATCGATATCGCCCTCCCCCCGGAAGAGAGATACCCGGAAGCGGCCCCGGATCGACCTCAGTAGTTCCGGACGACCACCTCGTGGATGGCGCCTCGCTTGGAGGCATCCCGGTTGATCGCCCGGTTGCAGGTGACGAGGTCGAGCCGATAACCGGCATAGAGCTCGTGTACCAGGGGCGTGTCGGAGTTCGACAGCATGACCCGGGCACCGCGCGCATCCAGGCGACGGAACTCCTCCGCGAGTCGACGCTGGTCGGCTTCCCGGAAGTCATCGGCCCCGTAACTCGTGAATCGGGCCGTCGTGCTGACCGGATGATAGGGCGGGTCGAGGTACACGAAATCCCCGCGTTCGACGTCGGCCAGGGCCAGCTCGAACCCGGCCTGCCGGATGTGGACGTCCTGCAAGGCTGCGTGAACGAGAGCCAGGTTGTCGGCATCGACGATCCGGGGATTCTTGTAATCTCCGAACGGCACGTTGAAGCGCCCCTGCCGGTTGACGCGCCAGAGGCCGTTGAAGCAGGTCTTGTTGAGAAAGATCATCCGCGCGGCCCGCTGGACGGGACTCAGCTCGCGGGGATCGAGATCGCGAACGTGATAGTAGAAATCGCGATCATGACGGTACAACCGGAGCACCTCGATCAGGCTGGCCGGGTCCGCCTGGAGGACCTGGTAACACGTGACGAGGTCCGGATTGGTGTCCGAGATGAAGGCCTCGCGTGCCTGCAGGTGGAAGAACACGGCTCCCGCCCCGATGAAGGGTTCGTGGTAGCGCCGGAACCGCCGCGGAAACATCGGCTCGAACTGGGCCAGCAGGCGAGTCTTCCCCCCCGCCCATTTCAGGAAGGGCTGCGCCTTGGTGGGGAGAGACAGGGAACGTGTACGGGCCATGCGCGGGGGGTCCTCCGGGTAAGTGCCAACGATCATCTGGAGACATTTGATCACGCTGATCGACAGAAATATGTGATCAATAGATCAAATGTGCTCTGTGATCGATGTCTCCGTAACTCGATGTTTACAATAACACGTGATCTCCAGGATGGATACCCCTTGGACCGGATCCCCTCCGTCCGTGCACCCTGGAGAGCCCTTGCGCGTTTCGGCCTCGATGCATGTCCGGCTCATCGACGAGTTCGGGCTGAGCATGCTCAACACCCTGACTGCCTCCACCTCATCCCTTCGTCGTCGGCTGCCGGTCTTCGACGAGCGGGCCGGGATGATGGGAGGTTGTGAAGACCGGATCCTCGAGTACCAGAACCTCACGACCGCGACCGTCCGGGCGCCGGGAACCGGAACGATCGGAGTCCGCTATCGCTGCCGCCCCCACGACCTCGTCCATGCGGAACTGGGCGCCTTTCACACGCACCCGGTGCTTTACTCGAGCGACCTGCGCACCGTCCGGAGGCGCATCGAGCAACTCCTCTGGCTCTCCGATGCGGATGTCCATGCCTTCCTGGTCCAGCACCGCAGATTCGGACTGAAGTGGCACTTCGTGGCGGCGATGGACCTCGGATGCTTCCACATCGAGGATGTCGTCCGCGGGAGACGCGAGCCGCGATTCGTGCTCCGGACGCCCGACCTGTCGATGCACGTGAAGCGACTGGCCCCCGAGATTGCCTTCTATGACCACGTCCTGCGGGTGAGGGCCCGTGCCTCGGCACCGGTCGAATTGCTCGATCGCGTGCTCTCGCGGCTGACGGGGATCGAGGGAGAAGCAGGAGCCATCCTGGAAACCCTTCCCGCGGGGGTCCGGGCGAGCCTCGGCGAGCCAACGCTGAAAGCCCTCATGCACGCCGGACTCCAGCACGGGGCGAGGCTTCGGCTCTTCGAGCGGGCGAGCACCCGGCTCCGGGGCGTCCGCGAACTCGAGAGACTCGCCCTCGAGGTCGAGGTCGCCTGGACTCGCCTGACGGACATCCGAAAGCTGCCGTAACGCGAGCGTGAAAGCGACGTCACGCGTGCCGACGATGATGGTCTCGTTCGCCCCCCACCCCCCACCGAGGAGGAGATCCCCCATGACCATGCTCGCGAACTTCATCCGGGACGAGGACGGCCAGGCGCTGACCGAGTACGGACTCATCCTGGGCCTCATCGCCGTCGTGACGGTCGGTGCGCTGACCATGATGGGCACAAATGTCAACAAGATGCTATCAGCAATCGCCAACACGCTGAGCAGCACCAGCAAGTAACGGAAACACGTGATGCGACTTGCTGATGTCTCTGGCCAGGCCACCGTCGAGACGGCTCTGGCCCTGCCCCTGGTCCTGGCCCTGGTGACGGGGATCTTCGCCCTGGGACAGATTTTCGGGACCCAGCTCGTGCTCACGAATGCTGCCCGCGAGGGTGCCCGGCTGGGCGCCCTCGGTCGCCCCGACGGCCGGGTGCGCGAGACGACGCTCGCGTACCTGTCCGGTGCGGGGATCGAGACCACCGGGACCCGGGTATCGATCGGCCACCCCCGCTCGTCGGACGGGTCCGACGTGCAGGTCCGGCTCGATCACCCGCTCGAGGTGACCGTGCGCATCCCCGGGCTTCCCGTCCCGCTCTGGCTCGCCGCCACGGCCACGATGCGCCAGGAGGCTCCATGAACCCCGTTCGCATTCCCCGGATCGTCATCGCCGCCGGGCTCGGACTCGCCTCGAGCGCCGGCATGACCTGGTGGTTCAGCCGCGTCCAGGCCTCCGAGGCCGCACCGGAGGCCACGCGCCCCGTCGTCGTGGCCCTGCGTACCGTGGCCCCGAACGAACCCATCGGCCCGCGCGACCTGACCCTGCAGGATCGCCCGGAACGCTTCACCCCGGCAGGAGCCACGGACTCGATCGAGGGCCTGATCGGGCGCTCGGGACGCATCGCTCTGGTTCCCGGAGAACCCGTGCTCGAGGAACACCTCTGGCCACGCGGTCAAAGGGAACGTGCGATCTTGCCCGTTCCGCCCGGGATGCGTGCCGTGACCGTCGCCGTCGACGAGGTCGTCGGGGTGGCGGGATTCGTTCAACCCGGCATGGTGGTCGACGTGGTGAGCACGATGGACGTCGAGGGTGAAACGACGACGCACTTCCTCCTCCAGCGCGTCCGGGTCCTGGCTTGCGCCCAGGAGGCCGACCGGGCTTCCGGTGAGGGCGCCCGGGTGGTGTCGTCGGCGACGCTCGCCGTGACCCCCGCCGACACCGAACGTCTCATCCTGGCCGCCGACCGCGGCAAGATCAGGCTCGCCATGCGTTCGAACGCCGAAAGCAGCACGGCCAGGACGTCCGGGGTGACTCCCGATACGCTGCTCGGGGTCCCGCGTCGGGCCCCCGATTCCGGGCCTGCCCAGCGCGTGGTCCGGGTACCCGTCCGGGTCCCCGTGACCGTCCGGGTCGTCGAGCGTCCTTCCGCACCCCGGGGGATCCTCGTCATCCGCGGCACCCAAACAGAAGAGGTGAACCGTTGAATTCCAGAACGCTGCGCGGCTGGATCCTGCCATGCCTGTGGATCACCCTCCACCCCTGGACGCCCGCCAGGGCACAGGGTACCGAGGCGATCGCCTCGATGTCCTTGCCTCTGGACGTCGGGCATTCCGAGGTCGTCCGATCGGGGCCGCGCATCACGAAAGTCTCGGTCACGGACCCGACGATCGCGGACGTTGCGGTCCTCGACGGTCACGCCGTGCTCGTCAACGGCAAGCGGGCCGGTAGCACCCATTGCTTCGTCTGGACGGAGCGGGGCCTGACCCGGTACGAGGTCTCGGTGCGTCTCGACGCCAGCCTCCTGAAGGACACGATCGCCCGGGTGACGGGCGCCCGGGGTCTCGGCGTCCAGGTCGTCCAGGACACCGTCTTGCTGACGGGTCGGGTGGCCCGAACGAGCCAGGCCCAGCAGGCGGAAAAGCTGGCCCAGAGCTTCGCCCCGCGGGTCGTCAACCTGCTCGAGGCCGACTCGGTCCAGCAGGTCCAGGTCGACGTGCAGGTGGTGGAGCTGGGCAAGACGGCCAGTCACGAGCTCGGAATCAAGTGGGGCCAGATGAACCGCTCGTCGAACGGCGAGGACCGTTTCGAGCCCGACAACCTGGGGCTCACCCAGGCTGATGCCCGCAACCCGCGAGCCGGTCAGCCCCTTTCCGACCTCGGCGGCACGGCCTTCGGGCTCTACGAGCGGATCGCCGCCCGCCTGAGCATGCTCGTGGCCCGGGGCGATGCCCGCGTCCTGGCCCGACCCAAGCTGGTCGCCGTCAGTGGAGGCAAGGCCAGCTTTCTGGCCGGGGGCGAGGTCCCGGTGCCGGTGAGCCAGCAGCTCAACCAGGTCACCTTCGAATGGAAACCCTACGGGATCAAGCTGGACATGGCGCCGCAGGTGCTGGATGACGGACGCGTCTCGCTCCAGGTCGCCCCGGAAGTCTCCCAGCTCGACGTCGCCAATGCCGTACGCCTGGCCAATTTCGTCGTTCCGGCCATCACGACCCGCCGGGCCCAGACCCAGGTCGTGCTGGCCCAGGGCGAGGGCCTCGCCATCGGGGGATTGCTGCAGGACGTCAGCTCGCAGCTCGTGGAGAAGCTCCCCTTCCTGGGCGACGTGCCCATTCTCGGGGACCTGTTCCGATCGACGCGATACCAGCACCAGGAGACCGAACTCGCCATCCTCGTGACCCCCACCGTCCTGGGGACCTCCG
>Ga0208788_1000890_pt1 | contig 14646 bp, 20 predicted proteins | sample Wag4_2014_7_11_3_FD_187363 | JGI IMG/M metagenome (GOLD analysis project Ga0208788, IMG submission 187363) | Fresh water mixed with fracking chemicals microbial communities from Ohio, USA - Utica-2 Time Series FC 2014_7_11 (SPAdes) (version 2) ...
GCGATCAGGCGGCGGGCCGCCAGGGCGTGCGCGCGGCGGTTCACCGGAAAACCTCCTCGGAATTCCGGATGCCGGCGGGCGCCGGATCGGGGGATGATGCGTCCGAGAGAACGGCGGACCCGAGGTCGCGCTCCATCTCTGTCAGACGTTCGGCGGCCCGCTGCAGCCGGCGAACGCCGACATCCCGCCCAGCCCGGAGCGAAGCGAACTTCGCTCCATCGTTAAACAGCAGGGTCCCAAGGCGGGACTCGCTGATGCCGCGCGCCTGGCAGTACCGGCCGGCGCGCTCGAGGAAATGGTGAAGGTCCATGGGTTCGCATTGTGAAGTGGATTTTTCCACTACGGTCAAGCGATATTCCGCGCTCACCCCCAGCCGAGGGGTGCGGTATTCTTCCACCATGGACCTTCGCCAGAAAATTCTGGACCGGATTGCCGCGCAGCACACGTCCGTTCGTGACGTGTCCCTGAGGGCCAAGCTCTCTGCGGGCGGGCTGCGCGACTTCCTTGCCGGGCGTTCGTCCAGCCTGAAGGTTGATACCCTCGAGAAGGTCGCGACAGCCCTCGACCTTCCCCTTCACGAGCTGCTGCCCGGCGGCTCCAGCGGGGCCGTTGAGCTGCCCATTACGCACGAGGTCGCCGCCGGAACATGGCGCGCCGTGGACGAGGCCCGGCAGGCCGTGATCGGGACCGTGACCGTTCCCGGCCCCCTAGCCTTCCCTTCGGCCAGGCACTGGGCGGAACTCGTGCGCGGCGAGTCGATGAACCGGATCATCCCGGACGGGGCCCGGGTTCACGTGGTCGATGCCGCCGCGATCGGCTACGCCCCCCGGCATGGCGACATTGTGGTCGTGGTCCGGCGGCGCGCTCAGGGCGCCTTTGAGGAACGCTCTTTGAAGCAGGTCCGTCTGGCCGGTTCGACGGTCAGTCTTTGGCCATCTTCGCACAGCCCGGACTGGCAGGCCCCGCTGACCCTCGATGGCGGGCCCCAGGGCGACGAGACCTCCGAGATCGAGATCATCGGCCTTGTCCTGGGCGCCTATCTTCCGCTGAACAACATCGCCGCCTAGTCGTCGTCCTCGACGTCCTCGTCCACCAGGTCGAGGACCACGCCGAACATCCCTTCGGATCCCGGGCGCTTCCAACCGCCTGTGATCATGGCGTCGACCTCGAACGCCACGACACCAAAATCATTACGCTCGGCGACTTCATTCAGCACGGCCGTCATCCGGGCCTCAAGGTATCCGACCTTCTTACCCTCGATCAGCACTGCATAAAGTATGGCGTCGTTGAACCGCTCGGGCGCCAGGAAAGCGCGTGTCTCGAATTCCTGGCTCTCTTCGGTCTTTTCTCCAACAATACTCAGCAGGGCGTCCTGGTAGAGGCTTTCGCCCTCGACTTGGGTTTCGAAGTCGCCGTCGCCCTCCCAGGGCAGGATGCGCGAGGGCGTCAGGGGTGTCGGTGCAGACTGGGCCGGGTTAGCCGCCGGCGGGGCCGCACCCCCAGTCGATCCCGACGGCTTGAAGAGTTGTCCCAAGGCCCAGATCCCGACCCCAGCCAGGGCGAACACCGCCAAGATACCCAGCCACTCCATGCGCGCCTCCCGCTCCACAGGCCTCACTACGACCAGCAATTCGCCCGCGGCCTAGCGCAGAGTTTCCCGCACCCTGGCGGGTGGAGGTGGAAAAATCCCGCGTCTAATCCTTGACAATGGATATTTCCCGCACTCATCTTCTGACCTCACGGCGCCCCTGCGCCGCCCGGAGGTCACGTCATGAACACCGCCCGCATCCTCGATTTCCCCCGCTCCCGGGTCCGCTCGCCGGCTCCGGCCTCCAGCTCGCGCCTGGTGCTTCTCCACGCCGGCGTGGTGCTGGATTACGACAGCCCCGAGGACTTTGAGGCCGAGTTCCAGGCCATGCTGGTCCGCGAGGGCTGGACCCCTCCCCCCCAAGCTGCCGCCGGCGCTTCCAGCCCTCCCGTCGCGGAAACGGCGGGCCCGGGCCCAGAGGCCCCCGCCCGCATCTGGCCGCCGGTGCAGGACGTCCTGATCGTCGCCTTCGGCCTGGCCGCCGTGCTTCTGGCCCTGGCGGCCGGCCTGTGAGCGCCGCCCCGCACAACCGGCGCGACGTGGCCCTGGGCCTGACCCCCTATGCCCCCGGCGTCGAGGGCAAGGCCCTGGGCGACCCGGCGCGCTGGCTCACCTTCTACGCCGTCAGCCCGAACCGGGCGGTCGCGGCCCTGTGCCATCGGCTGGCGCGCCTGCCCTCGGCCCTCACGGCCGCCGACGCCCCCGGCTGCGCCGCCGTCATCCTCGGCCGCGTCGAGGGCGAGCGCGAGGCCGTGCCCCTCGCCCTGGTCGCCTGGGGTCTGACCGTCTCCGAGATCAACCTCGCCCTGGACGCCCTGCGCCTGGGCCTCACCCGAAAGGAAGCCGCGTGATCACCGTCCCCATCCCCCTCGAGACGCGCGCCCTGGCCGACGCCGTCGCCGCCGAGCTGTCGACCGTCCGCCGGGCCCTGTCGGCCAGCTGGACCACCCCCGCCGCCGCCGAGATCGCCGAGCTGGCCCTCGCCCGCCTGCAGGGCCAGACCTCCGCCCTGCGCCTCCAGGTCCGCCAGCTGCGCGCCCAGGCCCGCGCCGCGCGCCGCGAGGCGGCGATCCTGCGGAGGGTCGGGTGAACCCCGCCTGGCTATTTCACCACATCGTCGACGCCCTCAGGTCGCCGAGCAACCGCCCGCGCCCGCGCGACGTCTACTGTCCCGAGTGGCTGGCCGTCGGCCTCGGGGGCGCTGGCCTGGGCTTTCTGGTGGCCCTGATCGCCGGGGCCCTGTAGCCATGACCCTCCCCTCCACCCTCCGCCAGCTGGATCTGCGCCGCGCCATCCGGGCGGCGACGGACGCCGGCCTCCCCATCCGGGCGGTCGAGGTCGCCCCCGACGGGACCATTCGCCTCTTGACGGACCCCGTGCCGGCCCTTCCCTTCGACCCCTTGTCGAAGTGGGAAGCGGTCAATGGTCATGGTCGAGCTTAAGGGCGTCCACAGGGTCCGCGCAGGCGGCCGGGTGTATTACTACGCATGGCGCGGCGGCCCGCGGCTCGAGGGCGAGCCCGGCTCCCCGGCCTTCCTGCGCCAGTTTCAGGACGCGCACAGGGCCCGGAAACAGGTCGTCGACGGGACCTTCCGCGCCATCCTGGTCGCCTACCGCGACTCCCCGGAGTTTGCCCGCCTCGGCGTCCACACAAAGCGCGCCTACCGGCCGCACCTCGACGCCCTCGAGGCCCGCTTCGCGACCCTGCCGGCCGCCGCCCTCGACGATCCCCGCGTCCGTCGCCACTTCATCGCCTGGCGCGACACCCTCGCCGACCGGCCCCGGACGGCCGACATGGCCCTGGGCGTCCTGAAGCGGGTCCTGGGCTGGGCCGAAGAGCGGGTCCTGGTCACGTCGAACCAGGCCGCCCCGATCGGCCGCCTGCATCGCGCCGACCGTTCCGACTCCATCTGGTCCGACGCCCAGCTGGCCGACTTCCAGGCCCAGGCCTCGCCCGAGGTCTGGCGCGCCGTCCAGCTGGCCGTGCTGACCGGCCTTCGCCAGTCCGACCTGATCCGCCTCGCCTGGGGCCACATCGAGGGCGACGCGATCGCCTTCCGCACCTCCAAGCGGGGGCGGCGGGTGCTGATCCCGGTGACCCCGGCCCTGCGCCAGCTCCTGGACGACACGCCCAGGCTGGGCCCGATCATCCTCACGACCAGCCGGGGCAAGCGGCCCTGGACGGCCGACGGCCTACGGACCTCGTTCTCGCGCACGTGCACGGCCGCCGGCGTCGACCGCACCTTCCACGACCTGCGCCGCACGGCCGCGACCAACCTGCTATCAGCAGGCCTGGACGCCAGCCAGGTCGCCATGCTGATGGGCTGGAGCGAGCGGGACATTGAGGCCCTGAAACGCCGGTACGTCAGCCGCGCCGCCGTCGTCCAGGCCGTGCTTGCCAAGCTGGGCGGAGGCGGCTAAGAGAACGCCTCCCGAACGACCCCTGTAAAAACCCTGTAAAAACGGGCAAGGCGGTCGAAGCGGGACAGTCCTGAAACCCAGTGTTTCCGGGGCTTTGGGTGCATAGCTCAGTTGGTAGAGCAGCTGACTCTTAATCACCCGCTTATCGCGTGTTTTCAATGCCCTGAAAGCAAAAGACCCCCAAAAGAGGGGGTCTTAAGTCTTTGACTCCATTAGGGCCTGTAAAAGCTTCTAGGCCTCCAGGAAGATCCGCTTTGTGCAGACCCGGCCCCACTTCGGGCTGTAGAAGGCCAGCACCTGCAGGGGGGGCTGGGGGCGCAGGCGGTTCAGCTTGGCATACTCGCTGTAGCCCGGCAGGCACCCGTTCGAGATCACGAAGTCCTGGTCGGTGAAGGTGTGGAAGTGCCCCAGGTGGACCTCGTCGATCCGCCGGCCCAGGGCCTGTTGCTCCATGATGACCTTCTGCGCGCCCCGGGCGATCGTCGCCGACGGGCCGATGAACCCTTGCCCACCCCGGCTCCCGATCTTGTCACCATGGGTGGCCAGGATCATCCGGTCGTAAACCGGGAAGATGATGTCCGGGCTCTCCGTCGTGTGAAACTCGACCCGCGGGTCGTCCTTGAACTCGCGCTGCAGGATGTAGCTTACCAGGCGGTCGAAGCTGTGCGCCGTGGCCGCCTTGGACCTTGGCTTGTGCGTATCCCGGTCATGATTGCCGCCGCCGCAGTCCTGGACCAGGACCCGGCCGAAGGCCTCGGCCAGGGCGCGGATCCCGGCGGTCTCTTCCTCGGCCGCGATCTGGACGGACTCGATGGGTGTCACCTCATCCGTCTCGGCCAGCTCTTCATGGATCCCGCCGCTGATCGTGTCGCCCAGGCGCTCGTAGATGATCCCCGGATAGGTCCAGCAGGGCTGGTGATCGAGGCACAGGCGGATGGCCTGGGCGATCAGGGCCCGGTATCGCCGCCGGAAGATCTCGACCGAGTACCCGTGGGTGTGGTCGGTCTCCTGCGGCCGGATGACCTCGCCGATCTGGAAGTCCGAGGTGATCAGAACCGGAATGTGCTCATGCTTGCCGGTGGACCGGGCGACCGTCCAGTCCGGCGGGTCGATCCGCACGCCCTGGGCCCAGCGATAGTCCCCCAGCTGGGCCTCCAGCCGCGCAATCTCGCCCAGGGCCTCCTTCAGCCGCACCCGGGCCGCATCCGCCGAGCCCTGGGCCCGGTGCAGCTTGACGTCGTCGGCCAGGCTGCGGTCGGCAGGCGGCGGAAATCCCGCCGGGGCCTCAGGCACGGTGTCCAGGCTGACCGCCCCGACCTCGCCGGGCAGGTAGAGCCCCGCCTCGGCCCGGCCCAGCAGCTCGGGCCAGCGACCCCGGATCGAGGCCAGGCGCGTGGTCCAGGTCGCGGGCGGCCGTCCGTGCCGGTGCTGCAGGGCCCGCAGGGCGAGCTGTTGAACGCTCTCGCCGCGCCCCGGGCTGCGGTAGGGCAGAAGGGGATGGGCGCGCCGGGTGGCGGACAGGGTGGACAGGACCAGGTCGACCAGCTCGAGCGGCATGGCAGGCTGAGGCATGGGGGACTCCGCAAAGAAAACCCCGACAGGCAAAACGCCGGCCGGGGTCAGGGGGATCAGGAAGGCTTGAAGCGGCTCAGGGCCGGGGCGAAGGGGTGCGGCAGGCCTCGACGGCCGCCTCGAGGGCGACCAGCCGGGCGTCCCGCACGGGCCAGCCGGCCGCCATCAGCCGGATGAACTCGGCCAGGTCCGGCGCGGCGCGCAGGGCCTCGGCCGTGTCGGCATAGGTCGGGGCGCCCGGCAGCTGGTCCGAGATACACGGGACCGGGACCGGAACCTTGACGATCGTCGGCGGCGGGGTCGAGGTCGTGGCGCAGCCGGCCAGGGCCAGGGCAGAAAGGATCAGGGCGAAGACCTTCACGGCGTCACCTCCAGGAACCGGCGGCGGGCGTCGTCGGCGCGCTCGCACGCGGTCGCGCCCTTCAGCTGGGCGCCCAGCAAGGCCTCGGACCGCCGGCGCGCAGAGGCGGCCACGGCCCGGGCGTCGGCCGCCGCCCGGTCGGCCTGGGCAAGGCGCGCCGCGCCTTCCGCCCTCAGGGCCTCGATCTTGCCGGTCTGGAGGCCCAGGGCGGCCGTGCAGGTCTCTGCCGCCGCCTTGTGCCGGTCCGCCGCCGAACGGGCCTCAGCGACCGCTTTCCGGGCCTCTGCGGCCTCGGCCTTGAGACGACCGACCCGCACGGTCTGGACCCCGGCCAGGAAGACCAGGGCGACAAGGGCAAGGGTGGCCCAGGCCCGCAGGCTCAGGGCTGGAATGTAAGGGATCATGATCAAGCCTCATCCGTCGAAAGAACCGCCGGGGCCTTTGCGCCGACGATCCGGACCGGCCGGGCCGGGCGGGGCTCGCCCGCGGGCCAGCGGATGGCGATGCACCTGGCCTTGGCGATCCAGGCGAAGCTGACCGCGTCGCCCTGGTTGCCGCCCAGCACGTGGTAGGCCTGGCCGGTCTCGCCGGCATAGAGGCCCACATGGCCGCCGCCGGGCCGCTCGAAGACCAGGACGGCCCCGTCGGTCGCCACCTCCAGGGGCTCGCCCCAGCTGGCCCAGGCCTTAGCCCTCACGGCGATCGGCGGCGGGGCAATCCCGGCCGCCGTCATGCAATAGGCGATGAAGAGACCGCACCAGGGCGTGGCGTCTTCGGTGTAGGCAATGCCCAGCCGGCCGCCGACCTTCCGGGCCCAGTCGAGGATCCTGGGGTTGCTCCTGGCCCCGGGGACCTCGCGGACGCCCAGATGGGCCTCGGCGATCCGGCGCCACAGGGGGGGACTGGAAAGGGTGGCGCTCATGCGTCCGGTTCCTTCGGCGGTTCGGTCGGGTTGGTGCCCCAGATCATCGCCATGACGCCGCCGCCCAGGCCGCTGTACATCAGGCCCAGGGCGGCGAAGTCGAGGGGCTGGCCGTTGATCAGGGCGGCGACGGGCAGGGCCAGGCCGCTGGCCAGCATGGGCAGGGAGTAGACCCGGCCGATGGCCCAGGTGCGCCCATCCGCGCCCGTGAAAAGATCGGTAAGCAGCTTCTTCACTTCAGCAGCTCCGCCAGGCGCTCGCCCAGCACCCACCAGAGGACGGCGCCCAGCACGCCCGCCGCCAGGGCCGCGCCCGAGGCCATCCGGACCCAGCCGTCCCAGGTCGCGAACCGCTTCTGGACGTCCCGCTCCAGGCGCATGAGCCGGCCCACGATCCCCGTCCCGACGGGCTTGCCGTATTCGTCCTGGCTCTCGGACCCGATCGCCAGGGTCAGGCCCTCGATCAGGCCCTTGATCTCCGCCGAGGCCTGGACGGCCTGGTCGGCCTTCAGGGCCGAGGCCTCGACCAGCTGATAGATTTCGTCGTGGGTCTTGCCCTCGGGCGTATCGACGGCGCGGACACGGCGACGGGCAGCGGGCTCGGTCATGGAGGCCTCCGGAGGGGGTCGAGCGGAAGGGGAAAGGGGGAAGGATCAGGGCGCCGTCGGCGGCGCGATCAACGCTCGACCAGGCGGACGTTGAAGCTGCGGTCGTCGATCCGGCCGGCGGCGGTGGTGATCCGGTTGCGGACCAGCACGGTCTGGCCGGCCGTGCCGCCAGACAGAAAGACCGTCGTGATCTTGGTCGTCTTGCTATCGGTGCCGATCGTCAGGCCCCCGGCGGCTCCGGGGATCGACCAGGCCGAGGTCGAGATCGTGTCGGCCCCCAGCCACTCGGTCCAGTCGATCTTGTAATCCAGGTTGGCGTTCGGATCCTTGACGATCAGGGGCAGGCCATCCTTGCCGGTGACAAAGGCGCTCACGGGTAACCTCATTCGCTAGGGGTAAGGTCGCGGGCGTCGGCCGGGACCTTGAAGGCCTCGCCGCGATCGGGCGGGGTCAGGTCGCGGATCTCGCCGCCGAACTGAAGCTGGCGGTCCTGCGCCGGGACCGCCCAGGCGCGGACCTCGAGCGGGACCCGGGCGGTCCGATCCACCCGGTCCGCCGTCCAGGTCCGGACCTCGGGGTCCGGGCACCAGGCGCGGGCCTCGGCCTCGATCACCAGGATCGACCCCGCCTCGCCGAAGACCGGCAGGATCCGCAGCTCGCCCGCGGGGCTCAGGATCCGCAGCTCGGCGGGAAGGATGAAGACCCGGCGATCGGGCAGGCCGGTGCTGACTCCCGACAGGGCCAGCAGGTGTGCTCCGGCCGTCGCGGACGCCAGGGGGGACCGGGAGACCAGGCGCTCGCCCGCCGTCACCCCGAACTGCGAGATCGCGACCAGGTGAGCCAAGGCCGGAACCGCGACCAGGCCCGACACTTCGACCAGACGTTCGGCGGCCGTAGGCATGAGGCCCCCCAGGGGTCAGGGTAGGGTCTTGTTCCAGACCGCTGTGGCGGTCTCCGAGGCGGAGGGCAGGCCCAGCAGCTTGGCGCTTTCCGCCGGGCTCAGGGCCGTCCCGCCGGTCGTCACCACGGTCGAGGCCGCGGACTGGATCAGGAGGGTCTGGACTCCGGGGGTGTAGGCGATGGGGTCGTCTCCGGGTCCGCCGACAAGGTTGCCGCCGGCGACCCGGGCGACATAGTTTCCGGACCCGAAACGAAGTTGCCACGCCCCCAGAAGCGCGACGGTGAGACCGACCTGGACACCTGGGCCGAGGACGGACAGTCCGGATCCGTTGGCGATGCGGTCATAGATAATCCCCTCTTGGGAGGCCTGGGCCAGCTTGGCCGCCGTGTACAGGCCGGTGCAGTCGACGTCGGCGACCCCGGCGTCAACGTCGATCAGCTGCGTCTCGAAGCGAAACGTGAAGGGGGCGGAGTAAAAGGCCATTACACATCGCTGTTGCGAGAGGCGTTCACGGAACCGCCGGCTGAAGTGACAGACAGAAGGGTGGTGAACGGGATGATCGGCGCGCCGCCTGAGCCGTTGCGGACGTCGACCCGGGCGCTGAAGTTGGCCGAGTAGATGAAGGTCACACTCTCGCTGGAGGACCCGGCGACCGCGTCGATGTAGGGGACGAAGACGTCGTCGGCCGGGACGATGTTCTCGGCCAGGGCCGGCGACAGACCCGAGAAGGTCTTGGTGCCCGCGTTGAACGCCGAGTAAGTGTGCCGGCGCGACTTGATCCGGATCACCCCCGCGCTGGGCGTGTCGGTCTTGATAGCCTCGGCCACGGTGATCGAGGTCGCCCCCGAGCTGGCGGCCGCAGGCGTGTACTCGTCGCGCAGCAGGCCGCCGGAGCCGTTCTCCCGGGCGACCAGGACGCGGTCACCAGACACCAGGTTGCCGACCGTGATCCCGACCAGGGTCGGCGGGACCTGGGTCGCGCCCGCATGGTCCACCAGCTGGTAGCGGGTCGCCTCGGCCGGCAGGACGCCGGTCAGGGCCCAGCCCCGGGCGACGAAGAAGGTTCCGCCGGCGAAGGTCCCGAACGGAGCGGAGGGAATCTCCGTGTAAGCGGCATTCAGGACCCGATAGCGCCAGCCGGGGATCCCGTTCAGCGTTGCGGCCGAGGTCTCCCGGGCCAGGTACTGCAGATACTGGTAGGCCTCCTGGAGCGTGCAGCCGCCGGTGAGGGCGATCGTGCCCTTGTAGGCCCGCGAGCCGTTGCCGTTATTCAGGTCCAGGTTCGTGTCGCCGAAGGTCACGGTGACCTTGCTGGAGAGCGCCGCCGCCTGGCCTTCGGTCAGGACAATGTTGGAGTCCAGGGCCGTCGAAAGGGCGGCGTTGGACTCGCCACCCGCCGACAGGGACACGTCGAAGTGGGAGTAGGTCTGCCCCCACTTGCGCGAGAAGGCCGTGACGTTACCGCTGTCGATGAAGGCCCCGCCGGTGCGGACCTTGACCAGAATCTGGATGTGCCCGTCCGCCCAGAACTTAGTCAGCTTGGAGCCGTTCTGGACCACGTAGATGGGCGAAGCGGCCACGATGCCGCCGATGGTCTTCAGGCCCGAGTACTGGACCGCCGCCGCCTGTTGCTTGACCGAGCCAAAATTGATGAACTGGGCGGCCGTGTCGTCCAGGTTGAACGCGACCGCGCCGTCGGTCAGCAGGTTGAGGCGCGAGGCAACAGCCACGTCCCGAGGGCCGTCGAGTTTGGTCGGGTTGGGCGCCAGAATGTCCAGCAGGTCGCCCCCCGACGCCGCAGCATCGTCGGCCAGGTCCTGCAGCCAGGCGTGCAGGGCCAGGACCGAATAGACCTCGGTCGAGGCCCCCGCCTGCCGACGGATGTCGCCGGTCGCACTAATCTGGAAGTCCGTTGCAATGGGCATGGGGATTTACTCGTCCAGCTGTTGGTTGGCGGTCTGGTTGTTGTTCGAGGCCGTCAGCGTCGTCGTGGTTCGCCACTCTTGATAGAAGGGCGAAGCGGTAGCCTTTCGGAGGATGATCTCGACGGGAATGTCTGCGCTGTAGGTGTAGGCATAGGTGAAGGTGGTCCCGCTGACCGTTTGGTTCACGATGACGGCTTGGGTGTCCGTTCGCCGGATCAGGATCCGGGACCCGGCGACCACGCCCCCGACGGTCAGGGCGTAGCTGGCGGCGGGCGAGTAATAGCTTCCGTCGTCTGCCTGCATTCGGGCAAACCCGGGCAGCTCGTTGCCACTGGCGTCGACCACCCGCACGCCCTTCAGCGCCGCTCCCGTCGATCCGAACAGGGGCCCCCGCTGAGTTTCAAGGGCCGTACCGACCGCCACCACCATGGCGGGCCAGGCCAGGTTGTGGAGCCCGCCGCCCAGGGTGAAGGCATTTTGCGCCGTCTGCCAGGAAAGCCACTGCGCCACCTGGGCCGCCGAGACGCCGGCCTCGACGGTGACGGTGATCGACCAGGTCTTCCCGTTCCAGGTCACGGGTGACGCCCCGTGATTGGTCACCGAGATCCCGAGAGTGCCGGGGTCGGTGTCTGCAATGGCCGCGTCGACCTGATTGAGCGGGAAGGCCGCCCCGCTCTCTGTCAGGGTGAAGGGTGTCTCGATGGCGTCCCAGCCGGGGCGGCGAACCCGCAGTGTCACGCCTGCGTCGGCATACCAGGCTGGGTAAAGCCTCGGCAGGGTGTGCGGCTTAACATCGAGCAGGCGACCGTCGCTGTTCCTGAAAATCGCCGCCAACGACCCGGCGGTCATGTTCGCCAGCGCGACCAAGGGTTCGTTGTAGGGATAGTAGTTGTCGACGATCAGTTGCTGGGTGGTATTGCCGAAAATGCTGACACCCCGCAGGAGATTGGCGGCATTGGCCACGGCGCAGACGGCGCGAAGTCGCCAGCGGAAGCCCACAGTCGGAGAAATCCCCGTTTCACCAGACAGGTTTGCAGCGGTCAGGGCCTTGAAGGTCCCCGAAAAGCCGGAGCCCTTATCCAGGTCGTAGGTCAGGGTGATGTTGCCGATATTGGTGCCGTCCAGCACAGGCGCGGTGTTCTGTAGGCTCGAGATCCCCAGGATGTAGTAGGACCAGGTCCAGGTCACCTGATCGCCCACGGCCCGAAGCAACAGCCCGTTGGTGCCGTCTCTGACCGGAGTGCCGGCGTCGTCGGTGTAGGCCCCCACTGAAAAGTCGCTCGTGGTCCGCGCCGACCCGGGCATGACCGTCAGCATGATCTCGGTCGCACTGACTTCCTGTTCTACGAAATGCACCCCACGGGCCGAGAACACCGAACTGGTGCGACCGGCAGCTACGCCCGCTGCGTAAATCTTCTGCCCCCCGCCCCAAGTCCTGCGTGCGCGTCCGTTGTCAGTCACCGCTATAGCATAAACCCCATTGCTATATGAAAAACCGCTATCGGCGATTCCAACATCATCGCAAGATACCTGAACGATAGCATTGAAGTCATAGCCGCCAGTCGACCTGTAGAACACCCTTGAGGCTTTGATGTTTCGACCATTTGTAAAAGCGGCAAGCTCTCTCGCCCCGTTGGCAAAAAGCGGCGCAGTGCGCGTCCCGATGTTTCGTATTCTGACGTTACGCGCATTTGCGGCTTGCACTAACTGATTGGAAGGACCAATGCCACGCGCACCGCTGGTGCCATACACAAAATCTTCAAAGTGACTCATCCCATCTATAAGCAACCCGTTCACGTTATTGGCTAAAATCCAACTAATAGTAGAAGATTTAAAGCCAACTCCCGCCGCAGAGAACTTGCAGTTTTTTAAGGTTATATTGATACCCCCGTCCAAGCCAAACGGGAAAACCGCACCGCTAACATTAGAGCAGTCTTCGAATAAAACATTTGAAGAGGCGAGCACGTTCCAACAGCTGCTGCTGGCCGCACGGCTGAAGCACTCGACCCTGGTGAAGGCTGCGCTATTAAGCGCGGTGAACTGGATTGGATGACTTGATGAGTCAACGTTGAAAATCGGTTTGAATACTGAAACGTCTGTGAATGTCAGGTTTTCACTAAAGGAAAACCCAATTTGCGGCTTGCTTGTCGCACCGAGCAACTGCGAAGAACAGACGTTCTCAAATAACACTGATGAATGATATGTGGTTACACTGTTATTGAACCCAAAAAAGCAACCGTCTAGCCCCGTGCTGTTTCGCACAATAAAGGACGTGGTTGTCTGGCCACTCACAAAGCCATTACAGCTAAGGTTATTTATGTCCAAGCTGCCAGGGTTTCCGAATAGCTTGTACCGGCGTTCATAAACCGCGACATTCGCAGTATTAAAGCTATATCCGTTTGATGCGGTGATCGTTGTAGAGCCGGCAGTCATTGAAGCCGACAGGGTATAGGTTCCCACGCCGCCGTTGCCCGTACCCAGGGCCGTAATTGTGGTGCCAACACTAATTCCGGTGCCAGTAATAAGACTTCCGACCGAAAGAACGCCAGACGTAACCGCGCTGACCGTCAACACTGTGCCCGCGACCGAGCCTGTGACCACAGCAGTCGTTGGACCGCTGAAATAAAGAACTGTATTAGCGGCTACAGTCTGTGGAACGGAGACAACGTAGCTGCCGACACCGCCGAACGCGCCGGTCGCCCTGATCTCAAATGGGATTGTGGCGGTTGATGGCGCTGAGAGGTTATAGGTTCCAAGCCCGCCCGTGCCGGTGCCGAAGGAAGAAACCCTAGTCCCGCTAGCCACGTTCGCGCCGGTTAAAATCTGCCCAGGTTCAATTACCCCGGAGACAACCGCCGTAACCGTCAGCACCGTACCAGAAATGGTGCCTATGAAAATGCCGCTTGATACGGCAGAAACTACCGTTGTTCCTGCCGCGACACCAGGTCCGGTCACAAGCATCCCAGGGGAGATCGTAGTGCCGTTGCCGCTTATCCCCGTGACATTCAGCAGGTTGCCCGCGATGTTCCCGGAGAATACGGCGTTTGGGCTTGCCGTGGAAAGGTGGATATTCGGGACACGGATTTTCGCACCATTCGGAGGGATACGCCCAAACACCCCAGTGCCGTAGATCGTTGTAGATGCCGCCGTTGAAGACGCCGAGAGGTTATAGGTTCCCACGCCCCCGGCCCCGGTGCCGAAGCTGGTGATTGTGGTACCCGCCGTGACGTTTGCGCCAGACAGGACGCTGCCAACCGTCAGATACCCCGCGGTTACCGCTGTGACTGTCAGCACCGTGCCTGCAATCGACCCCGTGACCGCACTACTGGCCGTCGCCCCTCCGAAAGTCAGGACGCCTGTGGCCGACGATGAAAAGAACCTTCCGCGCAGATCAGCCGGAATGGTCGACGGACCAAACTCCTGCGTGTTGCACCCACCCCACCACTGATAGATTCCAGATCCGGCGGCGGTCTCGACCTGCAACCCCGACAGATAGTCCGCGACGTAGTGCTGGAAGACCTGCGAGGCCGACCCGTTAGAGACGCCCAACTCGAACCAGTCCCCAGCCGTTGTGATCTTGCCGAGGGCACTGGTCGCGCTCGCGCGACCGCTCGTTGAGCCTACTCCCTCACGCCCCACGAAGTGCAGCCACCCGCGCTGACCTGCGCTCGCCAGCGTGGCCGTGGTCCCGCCTGCGAAGGTCAGCACATCGCCGGTTGCCAGCGCGGCACTGCGGCGGCGCAGCTTGATCCATCCGGTTGATGGCATAGCGCCACCGGGCGCACGCGGTGCCGTACCAAGGGCGGTCCAGATGCCCAGGTATTCGCCCACGTTCGAACCGCCACGGGCCACGTCTGGTGTACCCTGAACGCCTAGCGCCGGGACATTACCGCTGGATGCGGTAAAAGCGACCCACCACGTTTCGGTGGCGTCAATCCGCAGCTCGCCGTTGTTGATATCAATGTCGCCAACGACCGCCGCCTGCTGTCCCCAGCGCACATCGCTGTTGATCGTGAGCGAGCCACCCGAGTTGATCGTGATGGAATCGCCGCTCAGAAGCCCCGAGATCGAGGCGGCGTCGTAGTTGACGGCGGTCGTGACGATCTGATTGGCCATGCCTAGAAAGGCTCCAGGTCGAAGGGTTGCTGGCGGCCGTGCCGCCGCCGGGGGGTGGGGAGGGTCAGACCGCTAGGCCAGGATCAGGCGGCCGCTTAGTGAACTGCCGGCCCCGTTTCGCGCGGAGTCGCCGGCATTGCCCGGGGTCGATCCCGAGCCGGAAAGCATGAGCTGGTTGGTTACGTAAGAGGGGTTGAAGTAGCTGGAGCCGCCGCCGCCGCCAGCGCCAGAGA
>Ga0208788_1000892_pt1 | contig 14640 bp, 7 predicted proteins | sample Wag4_2014_7_11_3_FD_187363 | JGI IMG/M metagenome (GOLD analysis project Ga0208788, IMG submission 187363) | Fresh water mixed with fracking chemicals microbial communities from Ohio, USA - Utica-2 Time Series FC 2014_7_11 (SPAdes) (version 2) ...
GTCCCACGCCGCCTCCAGTTGTTTGGCACCCGACTCGTAGTACACGGTCCAGCGGCCGTGTTGCGCTCCGTCGAGGTACTCGCCTTGACGCTTCAAGTTCCCATTGGCGTAGCGCTCGACATAGGCGCCCTGCCGCCGGCCATCGACCCAGCGCGCGGTCTCATGCGGCGCGCCGTTTTCGTAGAAGGTGCTCTCCGCACCATCTTGCACGCCGTTCTTCCACGACTTTTCGCTGCGCTTGACGCCGCTGGGGTAATTCTCGAGCCAGGTGCCGTGGTACTGGCCATTGAGCTGCACACCTTGCAAGCCCAGCGCACCCGTCTCGTGCCAATACGACCACGGCCCATTGGGCTGGCCATTGGCGTACAGACCCTCGGAGCGCTTCTTAGTGTGAGCCGCGTCGTACCACTCCACCCACGGTCCATCGCGCGGCGGCGTGGGCGGCTTGGATCCACCGCCATCACAGGCGCTGGCGAGGAGGGCGAGACAGACAGCGGCGCAAGCTAGGCGGGCAGTCATAGCGCCGCGATCTTAGAGGCTAGCGGCGCCAGCAATCCAGTATCCTGTGCGCGTGTACCGTATCTCCCGTCGCACCTCGCTCACCCTCGTGTGCTCCGTACTCCATGCGCTGTGCCTGCTGCTTGTGTGCAGCGCCTGCCGTGAGGAACCTCGTCGACCGAATGTGTTGCTCGTGACTTTGGACACGACGCGCGCCGACTTCTTGTCGTGCTATGGAGCGCGTCCGGGTGCCACGCCGGTGCTCGATGCGTTGGCCGCGCGCGGCGTACTCTTCCGCGATGCGTATGTGTCCGCGGCGGTCACACCGGTGTCGCATGCCACGATCCTGTCGGGGCGTGACAATCCCGAACATGGGCTGCGCGTGCTATCCGGTTTGTCGGGGTACAAGCTACCGAGCACCGTGCCGACCCTAGCCACGACCTTGCAGGACGCAGGCTGGCACACAGCAGCTATTCACTCGGCCTTTCCAGTCTCGGGCTTCTTTGGCTTCGCCCGCGGCTTTGAGCGTTTTGAGAGTTTCGACGGTGTGATGGCCCCCAGTCGTGCAGGCACGATTTCGTGGGATCTGCAAACGCTGCAGCGGCGTAGCGACGAAACCACCAATTTGGTGATCGATGAACTCGCTCACGACGAGCGCCCGTTCTTCTTGTGGCTGCATTACTGGGATCCGCACGACCCTGTCAAGCTCCCGCCGGCTGAGGCGCTGCCAAGCAACTTGCCGCGTGATGCGAACGGGTTGTTGTTGCCATCGCGCGAGCTGTATGGAGCGGAAGTGTCGTATGTGGACCAACAGTTTGGTCGCGTGCTGCAGCGCTTGGAGGAACGCGGCGAGCTCGAGAACACCATCGTGGTGGTGGTGGCGGATCACGGTGAGGGCTTGGGCGATCACGGTTGGGAGTACCACCGCATCCTGTACCAAGAACAAGTCCACACGCCGCTCATCATCGCGGGGCCTGGTGTGCCGAAACATGTAGTTGAGGCCACTGTGCGCAGCTGTGACATCGCACCGACGATCTGGGAGCTGGTGCAAGTGCCCACACCCGAAGGCGGCAGCGGACGCAGCCTGCTAGGGCTGATGCAGGGCAAGGTGGAGGCGCCACGCGCTGCCTACATGGATCAGATCAATGGCTACGACCTGAACGCCAAAATGGTGGAGGCGCGGCCACAAGACGCCTTCGTCTATGGAGTGGTGCACGATGGCTGGAAGCTGTTGTGGAGGCCACACATGCCGCAGGCCTCGGAGCTGTTTCACTTGCGGGTAGACCCGCGCGAGCAAACCAACCTGTACGCACAGGAGCCCGAGCGCGTCGCGGCGTTGCAGCAGTTGCTGGCGGCACGAGGTGGTTTCGTACTGGCCCCCTTCCCTCCCGAAAGCGGGGCGGACAGTGCTTCGATTCGGGCCGCCTTGGACAAGCTGGGCTACGCCGGCGGAGCCTCGGCCTATCTCGACTCGCGCTGGGGCTGGTTCTGCCCTCTCCATCCGCAGCTGCGCAGCGACGAACTTTCACCTTGCGGGCGCTGCGGAGCCCCACCGCTGGTGATCGCGCGCTAACTGCGTGTCCTGACGGGACATAGAAGCCAAAGACCTCCGGCGACGTGACGGTATCGAGGGCGGGGGAGTTACGGAAAAGGCACGACAGTGGTAGCTTTATAGACCGCCAATACGAATCTGCAGATGATCGATCCTGCAGAGCGTAGCAGGCGGTGGGGTCTCCCCGCCTTGGCTCCAACCTCACAGTCGACTACCCCTCAGGATCCTCCTCGCATGAAGCTCCCCTTCCTCGCCGCCGCGTGCCTCGCCGGCTCCGCTTCGGCCCAAGTGTCGTTCTCCGAGATCTACATTTCGCACACGGGCGCCGACACGCTTGAATTCATCGAACTCAAGGGCACCCCGGGTGCTTCGCTCGCTGGATACATGGTGCTGATCGTCGAGGGTGATGCTACCGGTGCGGGTACGCTCGATCGCGCCTACGACTTGGGTGCCGGAACGATTCCTGCTAGCGGTTTCTATGTGCTCGGCACGCCGACCGTGGCCAATGTGAACCAGACGCTGAATGCGCAAGACAACTTTGAGAATGGCACGGAGACGATCTACCTCGTCAACACAACCAGCCAAGCAGCCATCACGGCGCTGATCGGCACGAACATCGTCACCACCTTGCCGGCCACGCAAATCCCGGTGCTGTCGACCATCGTCGAAGCAGTCGGCTTCGCTGACAGCGGCATCGCGACCACGGACGCCATCTTTGACAGTGCCACCGTGTTTGGTCCGGACGGCACGAACTTGCCCGCTGGCATCTGGCGCTGCGGTGATGCCCCGTCCCAGTGGGCTACCGGCTTCCTCAACTTTGACCCGCTCCTCACGACGGGCAACACCCCTACTCCAGGCGCTGCCAACATCGTGTGTGGCATCACCCCGCCGAACTCCGGTGTGGCGTACTGCTTCGGTGACGGCTCGGGTGCTGCCTGCCCCTGCGGCAATGCTTCGGCGGTCGGCGCCGAAAGCGGCTGCCTCAACTCTCTCGGTGCGGGTGGCAAGCTCGTGGCGACCGGCAACGGCAGCCTGACCTCGGACACCATCGTGTTGACTGGCTCGGGCATGGCCAACAGCTCGGCACTGTACTTCCAAGGCACGACCCGCACCGCTGGCGGCGTGGGTGCCGCGTTTGGTGATGGTCTGCGTTGCGCCAGTGGCACCGTCGTGCGTTTGGGCACCACGGCCAACGTGGCGGGCAACTCGAGCTACCCGACCGCAGGCGCCCAAAGCGTCTCCGTGAAGGGCTTGATCACCGCTCCAGGCACACGCACCTACCAAGTCTGGTACCGCAACGCGACCGTGTTCTGCAACCCGGAAACGTTCAACGTGACCAACGGCTGGGAAATCGTCTGGGCGCCCTGATCGCCTAGGCCGCATAGCCTTACGCGGTCCCACCTTCGCGGGCCCTTCCTTCACCTCGGTGAAGGAAGGGCCCGAATCAGTTATAGGCCTGATGGAGTCACAAGCACGGGTCGTTATCCATACCCGGCGTGCCCGTGTCGAAATTAGTGGCTGACAGCGGTGTGGTCGAATGGCACCACATCGACGGGTCGTCATTGAGGAACGCTTGACGCGCCTCGTTGCGCACCTGAATGGAGCGTCCCGCCAAGTCCGGCCACAGAACACCATCGTCCCACGCCACTCGATCCACCATCACGCCATTGGGACGCGTGAGGATGATGGAGTCCGCCCCATTGCCCAGTGAATACCCACTCCACTGGTAATCAACCGCCACGCCTCCATTCAGGGCCATATCCGTACTTGCACCAAGTAGAATGGACCGGCCCGGACGAATCCGCACACCGTTGCCGCCATTCGCAATCACATGCCAGTTGCCGGCATCGTCGGTGAGGATCCAGCCTTCCAGATTGACGCGATGCGGCAAATTGTTGCGCACCTCAATCCACTCGCCGCGGGTGTCGCTGACCGTAGAGGGGTCCTTCATAAACTCGGTGATGGCGACCTCACCGGTTTGCATCCCGCCGGCAAAGGCCACGCTGGGGAACGCCGCGCTTGTACAAGTAATGCTTGCATACGCGGCGGGCGGCAGAGGCTGCTGGGCCTGTGCCTGCGCCGCCAGCCCAACCACTACAACCACACTCGTCAGAACTGCTGTCTTCAAGGTCTCTCCTTAGATGGAGGAGCTGCGCCACCATGGCACCCTCCTCGCCGACCCTGACGAGCGCGGCGGGCACCGCGTCGCAGAAGAATGTGCGACTTAGTGCCAACCACCACGACTTCCGGCACTTGCACTCCTTGACGAGTTTGAGAATCGGGTGGAGACTTGCCTGTTGGCAACGGAACTCAAGGCACCCCCTTTCCGTCCCAACCACGCACCATGCGCACGCTGATCGCCCTCCTCGTCCTCGGGCTCCCGGCCCTCACCACCTCGGCTCTAGCCTGGGCTCCCGCCGCCCAAGGGCCCGTGCCGACCACCATCGAGGACTTTCACGCACCAGGCACCCAGCCCAATCGGCTGCTGAGCCCCATCTATCCGTCGATCAATTGCACCGGCTGCCACAGCGGCTACGACCCCGATCAGGAGCCCTACGAGCGCTGGTCTGCCTCCATGAAGGCGCAGTCCGCTCGCGACCCGATTTTCCACGCCGCCCTCGCCATCGCCAACCAAGACGCCACAGGGGCAGGCGAGTACTGCCTGCGCTGTCATGCTCCGGGCGCATGGCTCGACGGCCGCAGCACGCCACCCGATGGCACCGCCTTGGATAACACCTTGGGCGATTATGACGGTGTGACCTGTCACTTGTGTCACCGCATGGTGGACCCCTTCCCGGCGCCTGAAAATCCGGCCATCGACGACCGCGTGTTGCTGTACACCCCGGAGCTGCCGGTCACGCCGAACAACGCTCAGTTCGTCATCGATCCGCAAGATGTGCGCCGCGGTCCGTTTGACCTGGGCCCGAACTTCTTCTTCCACGATTGGCGTCAGAGCCCGTACCACCAAGAGTCGCTGATGTGCGCGACTTGCCACGACTTGTCGAACCCGACTCTGTCCAAGCAACTTGACGGTAGCTACCAACTGAATGCTCTGAACCAACGTGCGCCGAGCAACAACAAGTTCGACCAGTTCCCGGTCGAGCGCACGTACAGCGAGTGGACGCAGTCGCAGTACGCGCGCCTGCCGGTGGACACGCGCGATGCGCAGCACCCGCAAGGCCGTTTCGGTGGCAACAAATACGCCGTACAGTCTTGCCAGGACTGCCACATGCCCGACACCACGGGGCAAGGGTGCGCGCCGGTCTTTGGTGCGCCGGTGCGCAGCGATTTGCCGTTGCACAACTTCAACGGCAGCAACAACTGGGTGTTGCTCGCCGTGCGCACTTTGTGGCCCGACAGCGAAACGGGCTTGACGGATAGTTCGGTGACCAAGGCGTTGCAGCGCACGGCCGAGATGCACGATCGCGCCTCCGACTTGCACACGTCGATCGACGGCAACGAGTTCCGTGTGCGCGTTGTCAACCAAACTGGACACAAGCTCCCCACCGGTTACACCGAAGGTCGCCGCGCGTGGCTGAATGTGAAGTGGTTCGACGCACAGAACAACTTGATTAGCGAGATCGGGGCCTACGATCCCGCTACCGCGGTGCTCGACAAGGTCGGCACCAAGATCTACGAAGGCGAGCTAGGACTCGACGCTCAACAAGCGGCGGCCACCGGTCGTCCGGTGGGCAAGTCCTTCAACTTCGTGCTGGTGAACTCGTGGCTCAAGGACAACCGCATTCCGCCGCGCGGATACACCTCGACGGGCTTCCAGTCGGTGCAAGCGGCACCAGTCAGCGCCACCTACGCCGAAGAGCAGTATTGGGACGAAACCGCGTACACGATTCCGGCCGGAGCGGTGCGCGTGGAAGTTGCGCTGCGGCACCAGACGACGACCAAGGAGTACATCGAGTTCCTGCGGGACACCAACACGACGAACAACACGGGCACGGTGGCCTACAGTCAATGGGTGCAGCATGGTCGCTCGGCACCGGCTTTGCTCGATCAAGCCAGCGTGACTCTGAGCGGACAGCAAGCGCTGCCGTCCATCGAGTACGGCGTGTCGAAGACCACTTCGCTGGCGACCACGCCGCGTCTTTCGGCTGTGGGCTCTCCGAGCGCGTCGTTCGTGGGCTTTGGTCTCCGTGTGGACGCAGCCATTCCCGGTTCGCAAGTGGTCCTGAAGTCCAGCACCACCTCGGCCTCCGTGCCGTTCAACGGCGGAACCTTGTACCTGGGCGGCGCCCAGCAAGTGGTCGGTCGTGCCCAGTTGGATGCAGCTGGTTCGGCGACCATCTCCGTCCCGACCACGGGCCTTGGTGGTCAAGCACGCAACTACCAAGCGTTCTTCCGCGACAACGGCGCCAGCTTCCGCTACGGCTTGACGCACGGCCTGCATGTGCGCTTCGTGAACTGAGCTCTACGCCAGCGAGATCGGTACCATGCGCGCCATGGTGCTGATCAAACGCTTGGTGGTCGCGGTGCTGTTGCTGGTGGTCGCAGCCTTGGGCTGCGTGTGGTTCTTCCTCGATCCGATCGTGGAGGCCGCCGTGTCGCATGGCGGCACCGAGGCAGCCGGAGTGCCCGTCAAGCTGGAGACAGCGGATGTGTCGCTGACAGCGAGCACGGTGCGTCTGGGCGGCTTCAGCATCGCCAATCCGCAGGGCTGGTCGGAGCGACCGTTCTTCGCCTTGCGCGAAGGTGGTTTGAAGCTGCGTGATTCGACGGTGTTCTCCGATGCGATCGAGATCGAAACGCTGGATCTATCCGGTATCGAACTCTCGCTGGAACGCTCGGCCAGTGGCTCCAACTGGGATCAGATTCTGGCCAGCCTGCAGAAGGCCGTGCAGGCACAGCCCGCACCTGAAGCACCTGCGGACAGCGGTCCGACACGCGCACTGCGCGCAAAGCTCATCGCCATCCGCGACGTGCATGTGACCGTCGAGATCAACGGTGTGCCATGGGTGTCCGGCAAGAAGGAACTCATTGTGCCGTTGGTGGAAGTGCGCGACTTCAAGAGCGATGGATCCATGACGGAGATCACGGGCGCGTTGCTGTCGGCACTGCTGCGCGCTGTGTTGGATGCTGCGCTCACGCAAGGCACGGACTGGTTGCCCAAGGAGATCACGAAGGACCTCGGCGTCGATCTGAAGGCGTTGCGCAAAGCGTTCGATGAACCCGGCTTGGTGCCAGAGTTGCTCGACAACGGCAAGCAGCTGCTACAGGGCGTCGAATCGCTCTTCGACAACAAGAAGCGCTGATCCTCGCACGGCTCAGCCCCCATCCTCGGGCAGCGGCACGCCCGCTTCGCGCCACTCTTTCAAACGCTGGTAGATCTTGGCGCGCGAGATGCCAAGGATGTCGGCAGCACGGCCCTTGTCACCACTGCAAGCACTGAGAGCTTTCGCAATGGCCAGGCGTTCGATCTCGGCCAGCGTAGTCAGCGGCACGCCCTCCGGTTCGACCTTGCGCGCAGTCAGTTCCTGAGGCGGGCGCACCAGCTGCGGATCGTTGATGCTGCCATCAGACAAAGCGCACAAGCGTGCCACTTCGTTGCGCAATTCACGCACATTGCCAGGCCAAGCGCGTCGCACGAGCGCAGCCATCACCTCTGGTGTCAGGGTCCAGGTGCGCGACAAGCGCGACGTCTCCATGCGCAAGAAGTGCTCCACCAACATGGGCACATCTTCGGGGCGTTCGGCCAAGCCCGGCATACGGATGCGCAAGCCGTCAAGGCGATAGTACAAGTCCGCGCGGAACCGCCCCACTCGCACTTCGTGTTCCAGATCGCGGTTGGTCGCCGTCACCAGACGCAACGACACACTGCGCCCGCGCGTCTCCCCCAAGCGTCGAATCTCGCCTGTTTCCAGCACCCGCAAGAGCTTGGCTTGCACATCCAGCGGCAATTCGCCGATCTCATCTAGGAACAGCGTGCCGCCGGTGGAGCTTTCGAGCAGTCCTGCGCGGTCGTTGTCGGCGTTGGTGAATGCACCACGCTTCCAGCCGAAAAGCTCCGCCTCTACCAGTGCCAACGGAATGGAAGCCAAGCTCTCGCGCACAAACGGACCACCTGCGCGCAGGGAGCGCGCATGAATGGCGCGCGCCGCGAGCTCCTTACCTGTACCCGACTCTCCCACAATCAACACCGGCAATGTGGCAGGGGCTGCGCGCTCGATCAGGCGCTGCACATCACGGATGACGGCCGAACGCCCAACCAAGCCATGTGTGGGTTGTACCTGACGCAACTCGGCCAGCATCGTCTCCGTGCTGCGCAAGTCTTGTTCGGTGTTCTGCACTTGGAGCTGCAGACGACGCGTGGTTTCGCGTAACTCGGAAAGGCGCTTCACCTGGCGAATCGCCAGAGCGGCTTGGTCGGACAGCAAACCCAACAAGTACTCGGCGCGATCACCGAAGGCTCCTGTGCGCACACGGTGGTCCAAGTAAATGACGCCACTGGTGCGAGCATCCACAAGGAACGGCGCACACAAGATGGAACGCAGCTCCAAGGCCACGATCGACGGAGAGGAACCCAACGTAGGATCCTGGCCCGCATTCGACAGGCGCAGGATCGTGCCCATGCGTAGCGTTTCGCGCAGAATCGAGGTCGAAACCTCGTGCTCTGGCGATTGGATCTCGCCCTGCTTGCTGTCGCGCGCTGTATCGAAGATGAAGCGTCCGTCCTCGGCCAGAATCAAGAAGCCGCGCTCCGCGCCAGTGACTTCCAAGGCACTCTCGACGATGGCCGCGAGCAAGGCCGGCAAGTCTTCTTGAGCGACCAAACGACGATTGATGGCGAGTAGCTGCTTGAGCTCGCTTTCTTCGCCACGCACCTCTTGGCGTTCGAGCGCACGCAGGTCTTCGGGCACAGGATCGGGTGTGCCCAACAAGCGTCGCAAGAGCTCGGACGATTCCGCTTCCGAAAGTCCCGAGCAGCAACTACGTACGAGATCCAGAGCCAGCGTGCGGTCTTCTTTAGCGCGCGGGGCATCTCCCCGCGCCGCCAGCGCTGCATAGAGGCGCGCAGCGCGATCATTGCGGCCACGGCGCAGCAAATCGTCAGCCAAGTCACGCACGCTGTTGGGGTCAAAGCGTTCCGCTGTCAACAACAGATGGATGCGGGCATCCTCACTGTTGTCCAGTTTTTCGGACACAGGACGACGACGCTGTTCATGTGCACGCAAAAGCTCTTGCGTAGCCAATGCCTGCGCCTGCACGCCGCCCTGACGCAACTTGGAAGCCAAGTCAGCGGCTCGTGCGAGCAATTCCTCAGCGCGCTCTACATCGGCACGCATCCACGCCGCCCGGCCGCGCGCCAGCAGTGCGCGCGGATCGGCGTCGAGTGTCGAAGACTCGGCCTTATGCGACTGGCGTTCAGCAGCAGACAATTCGCGTCCAATGCGGGCAAGCTGCTCTTCTAGTCGCCCAGCCAAGAGTGCAGCATCCGCACTGCGGCCAGCTGTGCGTAGGTCGTCCAGAGAACGTGACAAACCTTGTAAAGCACGCCTGACAACACCTGTCTCAATCCAAGCCAGAGCTTCAACGCTGCGACTGGTAACGGCACCTGCATCGTCACCCAAGCGTTCGCGCAGCAGCACCGCATGGCCCGCCATTTCACAGGCACGCGTAGGCTCACCACACTCCCGCAGGGTGCCCGCAAGCAGCGTCAACACCTGGGCCTGACCAGCCAAGTGGTTCTGGCTTTCATAGCAGCGAGCCGCACGCTCAAGTGCTTCCGCCGCACTGCGCTCATCGCCGCTGCGCCGACGCAGCGTAGCTAGATTGGTCAAAGCCGCAGCCATGCGCAGCGGCTCGCCACGCTCGTCTGCGCGGGCGTACAACGCATCCAGATCGGCCTTCGCACGCTGGACATCCCCGCGGCGCAGGCGCGCCATGGCCAACAAAGAGCGGGCATTGGCTACATGTCGCTCAGGTGCTTGCCGATCCTCTTCGATGCGCGCCACACACGCTTCCAAGGCGGCATCAGCTCGTGTGGCGTGCGCCTGCACTGCTTCTGCAAACACGGCATCACTATTGTAACGCGCATCCACCGCTGCAGCCTGGCGCCAAGCATCTACAGCTTCTGCATCTTCATGGCGCAGGGCAGCACTGCGCGCGCGGGCTGCTAGTTGCACACCCACCACACGCGGTGCAGTCCCACTCAAAGGCAATACGGCTTGCACGCATTCAAGGGCACGCCCCATCGCTGCGTGTGCGGCACTCATGGCATCACACACGTCAGGGGCTGCTCCAAAGCCACAGCGCAGCAGCCCTTGATGCAGCTCGCGCAGTGCATCGAGCGAACCCTCACTACGGCCAGCTTCGCGCAGCTGAACGCTGTGCTCTACGCACGCCTCGCGCGCCTCTGCATCGCCGCCCAAGGCTCGGTGCAGCCGCTGGCGCGCGGGATCGGACTCTTGGGCAGCCAAACGCTGATGCGCTACCCGCAGCGGTGCGTACCACATCGCGCCGGTCAGCTGCGCATGCGTCTCCCAGCCCTCGTCGACAGGACGGACGGCGCCGAATCGTCGCAGATCGGTCAGCAGAGCTTCTAGGGCGTCGGCACTCAGCTGCAACAGCGAGGCCAACTGTCTGTCCTCCAGCGCTCGCCCAGCGGCAACCAAACACGCCACCGCGAGCATCGCACGCTCGTCCAAGCCTTCGCCGCTGAGCTGCTGTGCAGCCGCCTGCGGCCGAGGCCAAGTCCCTGGCCGCAAGCGAGGGCGTTCCAAGCCCTCTTGCAACACACCCAAGCGCCGCGATTCCTCAAGTGCCCATGTCAAGCGCACTGCAGAGCCAGCGCTGGCCTCGATTAACCACGCCGCGTAACTAGCGATAGCGCTTGTCTCAGCATCCAACGCATCGCGCAAGGACTCTTGCAGATCGTCAGCGCGCACGGCGGGTACATCCACTACAGTTCGTGAACCAGAAGGGCTTCGCGTACCCACGAAGAGCGAGGCTCGTCCCGCTCGCGCGGCCTCAATCAACAAGCGCGTCGCCATCAGCGCCGCTGCTTCCGTCTCACCGTCGACGACGCACAACACACCTGTGTTGCTGCGGACCAGTGCCTGCTCGATGTAAAGAGCCAAGGCTTCGCCAGAGAGGCCGGCTGCATCCGTTGCCTCAACAACATGAAAGACTCGTGTCGCCAAGCTAGAGGCTAGCGCCGCTGCACGCGCCAACGCCAACGACTCGGCCGTATCCTCAACGCGCCACACTGCAAAGCCAGGGCCTTCGTGGCCTTCGGACAAGGCGGAAAGGCGCGGCAGTTCGGTCTCGATGAACTGCTTGCGCACGGCGCGCAATTCCAAACGCAAGCCGCGGCGTGTTTGGTCCCTGCGCGACTCTTCGCTGCGCCGCGTACCACCGCGTTCAGCGAACGCGCGTACCACGGTGCGCGCATCGCCAAGGCGGCGACGCGGATCGCGCTCCAGCATGCTCTCCACCAAATCAGCGACTTCAACGGGCAATCCCGCTCGACGCGCTCCACGCGCTTGGAAGTAATCCTCCTGCGGAAAACGCGCATGAAAGGCGCGCGGATCGACTTCGTCCGCGGCCCACCCACGCGCCAACACCGAGCCCAAGGCAAACACATCCGAAGCAGGACCCACCTCGGTTTGCAGCAAGATCTCGGGCGCAATGTGGAAGGGCGTACCTGACGCTCCCTGCGCCGGTGCGCCCATGCGATGCGTGAGGCCGTAGTCTGCGAGCTGCGCACCCCCATCCGGCGTCACGAGAATGTTGCGCGGCGATAGATCGCCATGCAGCAACCCCTGAGCGTGCAGATAGCTGAGCGCCTCGCCTACATCGCAAGCCACGCGGGCGACTTCGGCGACCGTACGCGGCTTGTCCGCCGCCCACTGGCCGTACTCACGGCCCTCGCTCCACGCGCGCACATACCAGACACGGCCATCGGGTAGCACCCCATGATCCTGCAGCTTCAGCAGACCGGGATGATCCAATGCCGCCAAGAGCCCTAGCTCCGTGGATGTGGGCCCCAAGCGCATCACGGACACGACCTGGCCGCGTACGACCTGCCATACTTGGCTTTGGCCGTCAGCCGACAGCTGGCGAATCGGCTGGTAGCCGAGGGGGGAGATCCATGAGCTGGACATGTGTCTAGATTCTGGATTGTACTCTGATACTGGCTGTCGGCTGAAGGAAGTCTGAATATTCATCGCAGGCTAAAAAACCGAAAAAAGCCCTCTGCAGGAGGCCTAGGGCGGGAACGCAAGTTAGCATTCGATGAAGAAGGCCGACCTTGGCACTGCTGTTGCTGGTAGCAGCTGCTTGTAGTCCACGGTCCTGCGCCTCCCTCCGCCCACTCCCATGAACTCCACCTCCCTGCTTGGCCTGACGCTCTGCGCTGTGCTCTCCTCCCCTGTGGTGGGACAGAGCTCCGGCGTCCCGGGCTCCGTGTGCGTATTCCATGGACCTGGTGGCGGCGTAGGCAGCATCATCACCGTTCAAGAGCAGACGGGCGCCGTGAGCCCAAGCCTGCCGCAATTGACCGGGATCCAGCTCATCTCCGTCGATGTCGCCCAGCGGAGCCACCTGACAGAGCTCTTGCCCAGCACCGCGCGCTTTGCCGTGGATGACTGGAGCGTCAGCCACGTGGTGCTGCCCAAGAATCTCGGCAGCGTGTACCACTACCGTCGTCAGGACGCAAAGAACTCAGTGTTTGGGTACTTCTTGGTACGACCAGACGGTGTGATTCAGCACTTGCTGGAGCGCCTGGAGCTGGCCGGCGGGTTAGACCCGTTTGCCCTGAAGATCGGTGTTGCACCTGACGGTCAAGCGCTGCTGATCGCCACCAAGTTGGCTGCCGGCGGTGACCTGTTGGAAGTCGCTCTGGATGGCACCGTGCAGAACCGCACGCAGTTCGCCCCGCCCTTGCGCATCGGTACGGATTCTCTGCACCTAGGCGCAAACTTTGGCGCAGTGGTCACGGGTCGTGGATTTGTACGCTTTGCCCGTACGCAAGGTGCGCAAGCGCAGCTGGTGCAGCTCGCCGGTGGTGAGATCCAGCCGATCTACTTCAATGCGCTCGCTTCAAGCACCAACGGTGATTGGTGTGTGGGCGTGGCGGGGGCTGATTCCTCGACCGCCTATCCTTTCGTGTTCGGAGCCAGCGGGCCCGCGCGCCGCGCTGCGACCACGCCCAGCGTCTTTGGTGGCGCAGGCTTCATGCCCGAGACGCCATCTGGTCCGTACTTAGCTGTTTCGGACGACGGCACGCAGGCTCTTTGGCGAGCGACTGTTACTACGCCGCTCAAGACCACAGGCGAGGCCCTGCTTGGACGAGTCGCGCAACAAGCAGCTCCCCAAATGTTGAGCGGCGATGCGAACATCCTGGATACGCTCGACGAAGTGGGGCTATTTGGCTTCCGCGTGGGCGGTGTGGCGCTGTATGCCGTTGGTGAACGCGCCCAAGGCGTCACCGGCATCACAGTGGACAAGGCTGATCTGTTCCTCGCCACCACCACGAGCACCGGGACGCAACTGACCAATCTCTCGGCCACCTCGGGCGACACGACGGTGCCGTTCATGGCCATTCCGCAGTGGGATTTGCAACAACTACATGCTCTGCCGGACGGCAGCGGTTGGCTCGTCGAGCAAGACGGTGCGGTTCCAACGATCGAACACCTATCGACGACCGGCACTCGTACCGTGTTAGTCTCCGGTGTGCGCCGCGTGCAACGCATGAACCAAATTGGTTCACACATGCTGGTGGCGGTGCAGAAGCAAAGCTCTCAGCGTCCTGTGGACCTGCACTGCCTGACCTTTGGCGCAGCACCCACCAGCCAAATGCTGCAGTCGAGCTCTGAGACCACGATTTACAGCAACCTCTCGTACCGCCAAGACGGTTGGGCGACTTGGTCCACGTCGGGCGCGAACTTGTCCACGATGGTGCAGCGGATGCAATTGGGCGGCCTTGCCCCGCTGTCGAATCTTAATCTGGGTGCGCAGTCCGTCCGGAGTGGACTGGATTGGACGAGTGCTGGATCGACCGTGTTCAGCACGGGAGATGGTGTCACGAATGGCAGCTTGCAGTTGTGGTTGATGGGGCAGAGCCAGCCGACGACGTTGGGGACGATTGCTGGGCCGTTGCATATCTTGCCGGCGAATTCCTGAGCAACCGTGATACTGGTCTAGCTGAGTGTGCACTAGTTGGCACGCTCAGCGTATGGAAAGTGTCAAATCTACCTTACTAAGGTCACACGCGACGACGCATGAGCGTCTAGCGTGAATCAACTTGCTGTGAGCGCCTCAGCAGCTCATCCCCTAGCCCCGTAGGCAGGCCTCTGGGGTTCGGCACGGGTCGAAAGAGCCAGCCTGGCGTGCTTGTCGTTCTCACACCTTGTGCGAGACCTGGTGCCCATCGCGCGCTGATTTTGCCGCGGTCCTACGTTGGGCCGCAAGCACGAGCCCCACAGGCCCGGTGCCCTTCGCAAGTCGTGCACACTCAGCGGGGCCAGTATCGGTTAGCGCCCCCGCTCCTCAACCGTCACCAAACTCCCCTTCTCCCACCAAGCATCCGCCACCACCGCCCCATCGCTCCCCCCCAACTCAAAGCGACCGTGCCGCCC
>Ga0208788_1000894_pt1 | contig 14631 bp, 16 predicted proteins | sample Wag4_2014_7_11_3_FD_187363 | JGI IMG/M metagenome (GOLD analysis project Ga0208788, IMG submission 187363) | Fresh water mixed with fracking chemicals microbial communities from Ohio, USA - Utica-2 Time Series FC 2014_7_11 (SPAdes) (version 2) ...
CAATACGAGCAAGGGCCCTGAGCAATCGGGGCCCTTTTTAATGCTCGCAATGTAATTGGTCGGGGATGTTGGACCTATTGACTAGCGCTGGGGCGTGAATAGGCTTCATAGATGAAAAAGACATTGATGGTTATGGGTATCGCTTCCGCTCTCTTGCTGACTGGTTGTGGCATGGGCGAGAAGGAAGAAGTGAAGGCAGATCCTGCGGCATACAACAAGTGCCTGGAAGAAGAGGCTGCGAAGTTGTTGGATGAGACAGGTTCAAACTTGGATTATGCCAATGAGAAAGCTGCTGAAGCTTGCGCTGATTTGATGTAGTTATTCGATTTTCTTCCTTCGAACTTACTTCTTCTTATATCCGGCAGGGCACTTCGGGTTAGCGCCGCTGACTTTCTTCACCAATTTACCCTTGGTGCAGGTAATGCTCACTTTGGCCTTTGTTTGAGTTGCAGGCTGAAGATTTACCAGCGCTTCTGCCTGACTAATGAGATCTAGATGCTTGTGTACCGGTGAGAAGTATCCATATGACCGTGGATCATTTTCTTTTGACTGCGCATTCCCAGCGCCGCAGGCATACACATTTGAACCATTGAGCCCTTGACCTAAGTAGAGCAGTGCACCCTGATACATCGTGGTGATGGGACCGCCAGAATCACCAGAACATGCCTTGTGGTTAGAGATAACTGCTTCAGATTGAAGATCTGCCTTTACGTCAGCAGTCATCCAGGTGAAGTCTGCTGTTGCGGCGAGATTTATCTTGTTGACTCTTGGCAGCTCGCTACCGCTCTGGTTTGGATTGTTCCAATCCTTTTTGCAAGGAGCTTTCTCACCTGGTGCGCAACGGTCTCGATACTCGCCGTATCCGTGATAACTGACTTCAGATTTGCCCGCGACTAACTCTCGTTCAATATCAATAGTCATGAGCTTTGATGGCGGCATTGGGACGAGGTCTTTTTCAAGAACATACACAATAAAGTCATTGATGCCCGCTCCGAATGCACTTATCTTGTAGTCACCAACAAAAGTTTTTATCACTTTTACTGCGCCGGTTGGATCTTTAACGTTTGAGTTTGGCTTTCCCACCATGATAAATGGGGGTTCATTTACTTGACGGTTTCTATTTGAGTCAAATGTGTAGGTTGAATGGGCGGCCGTGAGAACTATTCGAGATGAATAGAGATATCCGCTCCACCAGCCGCGATTGGAAGCTCCTTGAGCCTCACTCTGGGCTCCCCAAATTGGCACCACTCTTGGATTGTCTAGGTTGATAGGTGCATCGAGCGCTGCATGTGAAATTGGCGCAGCTGAGATAAGCATGGTCGCGGCAATGAGCGCTGCTAAGGATCGCTTTCTCATGCGCACAAAAGTACTCCTGATTTATAGGCGTTGCCTAGAGTCAATCTAGGTACACGATGAAGTTTTCTGAGCCTACGGCGGCTACGGAAACGCGTCTAAGTTCTGATTCGAGGTTCATGTCAGTGGTGGGTTCTAGGCTCACTACATGAGTGAATCACCTGCCAATAAGTTCGTTGCCTTTCTTGTCATCATTGCAGCTCCTTTTGCGATGGGGGCATTCTTTTTAGCGTGGGCGCCGGCGCAGCAGTATTCGATTACTGATCCAGCTATTGACGGTTATGTGCAGCCGCGGGATGTCAACAAGATTGTTAATGACACATCCCGCTCCACGGTTGCAGTCTTCTGCGATGCTCCGAAGAAAGAGGGCATCGGTTCAGCATGGGCAGTTGTTCTCGATGAAGAGCAATACAGCGAATACCAACAGGTTTACATCACGAATTATCACGTCATCGATGATTGCATCGGCCAAGTAAAGTACCTGACTATTTCACGAGCCTATAAGAAGGCTTTCTCGGCGCGAATCATTACGATGGATAAAGAAAATGATTTAGCAGTGCTTGTTTCAGATCTCAAGGTCCCGCCGCTCAAGCTTGCGCAAAGTGCGCCGTTTCCTGGTTACTGGGTGATGACCTCTGGAAGCGCCGATGCCTACCAAGGCTCGATTTCATTTGGAACGGTGTTAAACATAACTGATACCGAGGTGTTGATTACCGCCAATGTCTCTGCCGGAAATAGCGGTGGGCCACTTGTTGATAATGAAGGAAATGTAATTGGCACTGTGTCGTGGTCGAGCACAGAGGAGCAATACAACGGCGCTATGTCGCTGGATGCGATGTGCGCAAAGATTCTCACCTGCGAAGGTAAGTACTACTGGGAATTCTGAGGCTCAGACTTAACCAGAGCTAGAGACGTACTGCTTCAGCGCTTGATTCTCGACAGAGATCTCGTTGAGGTAGTGTTTAACAACATCCCCAATTGAAATCACCGATAGTAGTTTGTTTTCGCTATCAACTACCGGAACATGGCGGATTCTCTGCTGTGTCATCATCGCCATAATCTCGGCAACTGTGGCATCGGGTGTGCAGGTGTGAACATTGACTGTCATGATGTCGCGGACATGCAAATATTCAAGCTGGTCAATCTTTCCAGGCATCGCGCGAACAACATCTCGCTCAGAGACGATTCCGTCAATGGTTTTGCCATCGGTAGAAACAACGAGCGCTCCCACTTTAAAGCTATTGAGGAGTTCAACAAGATGAGGCACCGTGTCCTGGGCGCTAATGGTGTAAGCCTTCTTGTTGGCGATAATGGTTTGGATTTTCATCTTCTCTCCTAACCTTGGGTAGCCAACATATTTCTCCTCCTGGCAGTGAAATTCAATAGGTGCAGGGTTAAATCTTGAGCTGTTCTCACCCGGCGCAGCCCCCGTCAGGCTGATATTTTGCTCGCTATGAAGATCTTGGCCGCGCTTGTCTCGCTCTTTCTTGTAGCAGGTGTGCCTGCTAGTGCTGCGGATTTTGAAGATGGTTCTGTATCGCTGAACATCACCAGTCGCTCAATAGATAAGGGCGTGACTGAAGGTGGTAATACACGTGGGCCAGCGCTTGCGCTCTTAAAAGATGACACTGTCTTATTGGGTGGCGGGCGCAGTGGTGGCGAACTATTGACATGGAATAAGGCAAGGACTTCTCTGCGCAGTTTAGGAAAGTTTATTCCGGCAGATCGTCGTCAAGTTGATTCACGCTTTGCCATTAACGATATTGCTGTTCTTTCTGAAAGTGCGGCTTCAGCGAAGTTGCTGATCTCTTATCCACGATTGGGCGCTGGCGGTTCGTGTGTTGAAGTCGTAATCGATGAGTTGGCCTACGACCGAACGAAGCAGCGGGCTGCCTTTGTGCGTAATTGGTTTGTGAGCAAGCCATGTGTGCCGGTATCTGCGGTGCAACATACAGCTGGGCGCTTTGAAGTCATTGATAAGAACAGCGTCTATGTGACTATCGGAGATTTGGGCTATAGCGAGATTGATAACCGCAGCAAGCGTGGTGATTTAGGTTCGGTCTTTAAGTTAACCGCTAAATCTGCAGTGAAGGTCTCGCAAGGCCATCGCAATGCACAAGGAATTGTTCTCTTCGATATGAAGGTCTTGATGACGGCAGAACATGGGCCGCGTGGTGGCGATGAGTTAAATGTGATTGAAGATGGCGGCGATTACGGATGGCCCTTTGTTTCTTATGGCCAGCCATATAGCGGTGGGGATTATGTGAAGCCGGGTAAGACGGGATCACATGAAGGATATATAGAGCCGATTACTTATTGGGTTCCATCGATTGCACCGACTGAATTAGTGCAGTTACCTGTCGCGGGTTGGGGCAGTTGGGGTCGTGCGTTGGTGCTGGGAACTTTGCGTGAAGAGGTATTGGTCTTTATGAAGGTCAATGAGAAGTTAGAGGTCACCGATAGCGTGCGCGTTGATATGGGCGATCGCATCCGTGATCTTGAGGTGTTGAGTAATGGTTCTCTTCTTGCAACTACTGATTCAGGAAAGTTGATTACGGTCAGTATTTCCTTAAAGTGACTTAGTATCTGGCCTTGTTACCACTTCCGGTTATAGGCGATGTGTCAGAACCAGCAGTGCAGCTTGATCGGACGGGTCACCTTCATTTAACTCAATGGCAAATTGGCCACTTCTTCTCTGCCAATCATTGACTGATAAATCTCGGGATAGACCAGATAAATGATCAATATCTGCAAGATCAATTTTTGTGTAATCCTGATGCACAACCCCTTGATGTCCAAAGGGTGCGGTTGCGATGCAGACCTGGTCCTGCTCGTCAACAAATACTTCGATGGTGCGCCCTTGTTGCGGCCAGTCAATTAGGGAAGCCGTTTCGATCTGCCAAAATCCTTGGCTTGGGTTTTCGCCGAAGTAGGTAATGTGATGACGATGTGTGTGGCCACAGATCCACGCAATCACCTCTTTTTTGCCGAGAAAGAGTTTTTCAATTTCCTCGCGCACAACGCGTGGCTCCTGGTGGGGGGTGTATGCGTTATACATATCTTGCAGAGGGTGATGTGAAGTAATGATTGCAAGTCGACCTTCTAGGGATTCCAGTTGATGTTGCAGCCAATTAAACTGTGTGCGATCTAACGAACCTTGCCAACCGCCAAATGGATTTACAGTATCGAGAGCAAGCAAGGTCACATGCTCATAATCTTTGCGCCAATACTTCACCTGCCCAAGCTCGGAATAGAGCGGGAAATTCTCTGCCCATGAAGTGGCTCCAACAAAGTCTCGATTACTGTCAGCTGTCACTGGAATCTGAACTGGGCTCACTGGTTGTGGATATGAGGCCGGTCCAATCTCAGTCACATTACTCAGCGCGCGAAGGGCTTCTTCATCTGGAAGTTCAAAAATTTTCAACTCTGATTGAGCAAGATCTCGCAGGAATTGATCGGGGGCAACAGTGCCCTGCAAGAGGGCATCGTGATTTCCGTGAACTGGAAGAACTTCGTGCTTAATTCCAGGAGCTAAGATCGAAGTGCGAATTGCATTGAGTAAATCTGGAATCTCTGGATAGCCATAAAGTTTTCTCGGGAAATCATCGCTCTCACCGGCAGGAGTGCCGTGAGGATTCCAGAAGAAGGGAGAGTAACGATCTCCTCCTGCGCCTTCCCAGCGTTCAGGGGAACCGCTATCGGGAGTTACGACTCCTCCAGCAAGGAGCGTTGCGCACCATTCCAACTCATTGCGTTGAGCGTTATCGGTAAGGTCGCCAGTAATCAGAACTGCATCGATAAATGAATGTGTCACAGGAGCTACATCAATCGCGTTGATGGTCTCAATCATGCTTTGCATGACATGCACAGTCAAGATTTCGTGTGCTCTATAAGTGCCAATTAATGAGCCTATAAGTGCGGCCGCAGGATGATGGGGGTCTGCGAAGCGATCTAAGTATTCAACCCGTGCTGGAGACTGTGAGTCACAGATGTGGGTATCTGAAATGTGAATCAGATTCAGGAGCGAAGATTTCACTTTACTTCTAGGAACAGGAAGGTTTGCGGGCTCTTTACTGAGTATCAAATGGCGCCATCCGTTTTGGCCTGACGAAATCTTTTGTAAGGAATGAGCAAAAGGAAAATCAATCATTGTGATGCAACCAGTATTTGCGGTCCATTAGCTTGAACAGAGACAGTCTGACCTGCAGGAAACTCCAGCGCGGCATGGGCAGATAAGTGAACCGAAATCTGAGTTCCTGAATCTAACTTTACGTGCACCAGAGATGTTGCACCCAAGAAGGATGAGCGAAGTACGGTGGCCCTGCCTCCCTGCGAGGTGCCACGACTTAAGGTCAACGCTTCGGGGCGTACCAACGCTAGATGTGAGTTACTGCTAGGTGATAACTGAGAACGGGGGGCAATATCAAAGGTCTCACCAAAGAGCGTGACCTTACTGCCACCAATTTGCACAGGAATTTCGTTCATAGCTCCAACAAAGCGCGCAACGATTGGGTTGGCGGGCAGATCATAAACAATTTGAGGTTTATCTATCTGCAAAAGTCGACCTTGATGCATAACACCCACTTGATCTGAGATGGTCATCGCTTCTTCTTGATCGTGGGTAACAAAGAGCGTCGTAATGCCAAACTCCAATTGGACTCTGCGAATCTCATCGCGAAGCTGGTTTCTGACCTGAGCATCTAAAGCGGAAAGTGGCTCATCAAGTAAGAGAACCTTTGGCCTAATGACAATCGCTCGAGCAAGAGCTACGCGTTGCTGCTGTCCCCCAGATAACTGAAATGGATACTTGTTCTGGTGTTCGCCCAAGCCGATAATCTCAAAAATATCATCAACTTTTTTCTTGATTTGATCAGCTGCCATCTTACGAGTGCGCAACCCAAACTCCACATTGGAGCGGGCGCTCATATTGGGAAAGAGGCTGTATGCCTGAAAGACCATCCCGATATCGCGCTGTGAAGCAGGAGTAGCTGACACATCTACAGAGTCAAACATGGTGCGACCTTTGTCTGGCTTGAGTAGACCCGCAAGAATTCGTAACGCCGTCGTCTTACCGCAGCCTGACGGCCCAAGTAGGCTGACTAGCGAGCCTTCGGGGATGGTCAATGAAAAATCATCTAATGCAACAGTCTTACCAAACTCCTTACGCATATTTACCATGGTGACGAGTGACATAGTTAGCTCCTTGCAACTTGCTTTGTAGGTTTGCTTAATAAGGTGATTGCGTTAAGTAAGAGCCATACGCCAACAAGGCTCAAGACTGAAAGTGCTACAGCTGTTGAGGCGCCTGACATCCCTGCCACTGCCAACACGGTTGGAAAGGTGTCCCATAGAAGCAACGATGCATAGGCGAACTCACCGAGCACCAAGGCAATGGTGAGAAATACTGCACTGTAGATTCCTGGTAAGACATTGGGAATCAACACTTTGCGCATAACGGTGATGAAATTTGCTCCCAGCGAGGTCGAGGCATCATAAAGAGTGCGGATATCTAGTGAAGCAAAAGCTGCATCTAGTGATCGATAACTAAATGGCAGTGCCAGAATGACGTAGGCAAAGATGAGTGCATATGGGGTTGCCTTGAGCTGGGTCGGCATGGAGTAGAGATAGCCAACTCCCTGCACGATGGGTGGAATGACCAGAGGAGTCAAAGTAAGAAATTCAATCCAGCCACGAGCGTGTGGAATGACGAGGTGTATGTAGGCAACAGTTGGAACGAGGAGCAACAGCGTCAGAATTACTGTGCCTGCTGCAATATTGAGCGTCAATAGAAGTGACTCCATGAGTTCTTCATTCTCTCCCGCTTTTCTGAGCGGTTCGATTGAAAAGCTTCCATCACTACTTTGAAAGGCAAAGATTGTCGATGCATAAATTGGTAGTGCAAAAAATCCTATACCGATGAAGATAACTAGATATTGTGCAGTGCTGCGAATAGTCTTCAAGCTCGCCACCTTGAGCTTCTTTTCTCTAGCAGCGCATAACCAATCGTCGAAAGTCCTACGCAGATCACCATACCTAGCCCTAAAGCCATTGCAGTATTGGCTCCATCGACTTGAACATTTGAAGCAATTAGCGATGCAATCTGCACGGGAACCAACGCAAGAGAACCGCTAGTCAGAGCCGCTGCAGTTGCATATGCTGCAAAAGAATTGGCGAAGAGTAAGAGAAATAGGGCTAGCAACTGGGGGGTCAAGATGGGTAACAAGACTTTTCGCCAATAGGTCAGCTGGGATGCGCCCAACGATTGGGCAGCTTCAGCCCATTCTTTCTTGATGTTTGAGACCACCGGCAAAAAAATCAAAACCATCAACGGAACTTGAAAGTAGAGATAGACGATGAGCAACCCCGTGAAAGAGTAAATTGTCCAGCCGCCGCCGTAAAGATTGATTCCTGCTCCCTTAAGCCAACCAGTGAGCGTCCCGTACGTTCCTAAAACTGCAATAAACATAAAGGCGAGGGGAACGCCTCCAGTGTTAGCAAGAACGCCGGAGGCGGTAGAAACTGCCTGCTGGAGAAATTTCAAATTTGAGTGTACTAGCGCAAAGGCAAAGAAAAATCCAAAGATGAGTGAGAGTGTGGCTGATAAAGCGGAAAGTTCAAAACTTAAGATAAAGGCATCTCGATAAATACCAGAGGTGATTGTCGTGAAATTATTGAGTGTAAATTCATTCTGCGAATTTAAGAATGAGAATCTAACGATGGTCACAAGTGGCAGACCTAAGAACAGGGCCATGTACAGAAGTAGCGGCGCGATACCGAGGTACCTGGCTTTACCGATCACGGAACTCCCTTTTTAATGAGTCAAGGTGGCGAAGTTAGGAAGGAGCTTCGCCACCTTGAATCAGTTACTTATCGTTAGAGCTTTGGCCAAGCAGGGGTGAGAGTGGCCTTTGCTAACAACTGCTGTTGCAGTGAAGGAAAGACTGGCTTTGCGGCTTTTGGAGTTGCAGGCAAGGTTGCATATGCAGCCTTGTTCTGCTTTCCAGCCTTGACCATCGCATCCAAACGGATTGGACGGGCGCCTCCTTGTAGCCAGAGGTTCTGACCTTCATCGCTGTAAAGAAATTCTTGCCACAAGCGAGCTGCTGCTGGGTGTGGAGAATTCTTAACAACTGCTTGAGCGTAGAAGCCACCAAGAAGAGCGTCGGATGGAACTACAACTTTCCAGTCGACCTTTCCTGACTGACCCTTGTACTTACCGTGTAGATAATCCCAGTCAAGCAAGATTGGTGTTTGACCTGCTTCTACCGTTGCAGGAGTTGCAGCAACCGGCACAAAGTTGCCCGATTCCTTCAGCTTCTTCCAGTAATCAAGGCCGTATTGGATGTTGTTTGCTCCCTTAACTCCCTTACCAGCTGCGACAGATGTTGCGAGAACTGAGAGGAAAGCTGAGTTTGATGAAGTTGGATCTCCATTGAGCGCAACTTGATTCTTGTAGATTGGGTTAAGTAGGTCGGCAAAGGATGTTGGAGGGGTTGTTACCAAGTTTGCGTCATACCCAATTCCAATATACCCGCCGTAATCTGAGAACCAGAGACCATTTGGATCCTTAGCAGTTGCTGGAATGTCATTCCATGTCGCAACCTTGTATGGAGCCCATAGGCCTTCTTGTGCTCCTTGTACTGCGAATTGAAGTCCAACGTCGACGACGTCTGGCATACGGTCTTGTCCCTTAAGAGTACGTACCGCTACAAGCTCCTCAGCAGAACTTGCTTCAGGGTCATAAGAGTTCACCTTGATTTTGTACTTGGCTTCAAATGCCTTGATGACATTGCCGTAATTTGCCCAGTAGTCTGGCAAAGCGATTGTGTTGAGCTCGCCCTCTTTCTGAGCGAGCTTAATGAGGGCAGCCATACCACCCACATCCTTGGCAGATGTGGCCTTAGCTGGCGCCTTGGTTGCAGCTTCTGCTGCTATAAAGTTTGATGAAAGCGCAAATGCAAGCACGGTGCCTGCAAGAACGCGGAAGAACTTTTTGTTCATTTTTCTCCTAACCTCGGGTGGTCGAAGAGAAACGCTTACAAATTGAATCTACATATCAAAGAGATAAATTGTTGTCTAACAATTTGTTAACAGATGGAACCGCGTATTTGAAATTTACTTGCCGTTCACTCTTTGGCACCTTGGGCAAAAATGAGATGAACGTGCACCAAAAACAATTCGCTTAATCGGTGTTCCGCAGCGTGGGCAAGGTTCACCTTCTTGTCCGTAAGCGGCTAGTGATTGTTCGAAGAATCCGCTCTCACCATTGACGTTGATATAGAGATCATCAAATGAAGTGCCACCTTTTTCTATGGCCTCACTCATTACTTCGGTTGCGTAATCGATGATGGTGGCAATCTTTTTGGCTGAAAGCTCTGATGTGATGGTCTCGGGGTGAACCTTTGCTCGCCATAAGGTTTCATCGGCATAGATATTGCCAACGCCAGACATGATCTCTTGATTGAGTAGCGCAGTCTTTATCTTGATAGTGCGACGTAGGTAGTTTTTCACTGTTGTTGCTTTATCAAAGAGTGGATCAAATGGGTCTGGGGCGATGTGTTGCGCTGAAGTTGGGACGTTGTCTGTGAGCTCTTCTATTGAGAGCCAGCCAAAGGTGCGTTGGTCATTAAAGACAAGCTCTTGCGTGCGCATCGTCTTCTTTAAGTTGAATTGAGCACGTACATGCGTTGCTTTGGGAAGATTCTTCTGATGAATTAAGAACTGGCCGCTCATTCCTAAATGTGCAACTAATACATAGGGGCGATTGAGGGTCAGCCACATAAATTTGCCACGGCGATTGGTGCCGGTGATATTTGCGCCATTGAGCGTTGAAAGAGGCGCAATTGATTCAGGCTTCAGTGCACGTGGATGCAGATCAAGGGCTTCGGTGATGCGATAGCCGGTCACAAGGTGTTGTAGTCCACGGCGGACAGTCTCCACCTCAGGAAGCTCGGGCATGTGACCGAGAGTACTAGAGGGGCTGCTAATTATAAGTTGCGGGGCTTGATGGCTGCACTTACCTTGTTAGTTCATAGTCTGCTAATACCAGGTACGAAAAAGGAGTTATAGAAATGCGTAAACGTTCTATCGCAACACTTGTGGCTGTAGCAGTAGTCACATCCCTCGGTATAACCGGTGCAAGCGCCGATGCCAAGGCAAATCAGAGCATGACTCACATTAAGACCGTTGCTGGTCTTGCATCTCTTCTGGAGGGCGCTGGCGTCGTTATGTATGTCCAGGGTGGAGCAACTGCCGGAGTTATCGGTGATTCACTCGATGCAGCTAATTCACAGATGGTCTTTCACGTACCAGTAACTGCCACCAAGGGTGGAGTTGCACATGTGGGCAGCAATATCGTTTTTCACAACACTGCAAACAATAAGCAGGTAGTCCTTCGTAACCCACTCATTGATCTTGCCAAGGGCACAGTTTCAGCCGTGATCCCACAGGCAGGAATGGATGCCATGGTTGCACTATCAATTACTAATGGCAGCGACATTAAGGCGAAGGTTACAAATGACCGTAAGGCAAAGCTACGCACAACTGTGTACCCAGGTGCTGCGTTATCTCTTGCTCCTGGAATTGCGGCGGCGATAGTCTCGCTCCTGGGCCTACCTGAAGGAGCACTTCCTGATGGCGCTGCATTTGCAACAGCAGATGTAACTATCTATAGCAAGATTGCAGGTAAGTAAAAAATGGCTGATCTCTCACGTCGCTCACTAATCGCTGGCATTTGCGGAATTGCAACGCTTTCTCTGACACCTTTGTCAGCTGAAGGCGCCAGCGTTGTGAAGAAAGCAGCTGGTGGACGTCTCTCAATTCGTATGAGAGATATTCCTAAGGTTGTCGCCGTGGGAGAGTCTGCAAGCATTGGAAGTGTGAAGGGCCGGCCTGTAGCTTTATTACGAACCGGCACTTCCACCTTCAAGGCTTTCTCACTTATGTGTCCACATCAGGGCGTGACAGTTATCAAGCAAGAAGATGGCTGGTACTGCGATGCGCACGGATCAAAGTTTGAAGTTGATGGTGCGCTCAATATGGGACCTGCAACGTCTGGTCTTCCTTCAGTGCCAGTAAGAGTCAGCAAAGGCATCGTTACAATCGGTTAGTTATTTACCTGCTTTACATTTCTCTGAGCAGTACTTCACATTCTCCCAATCGCGCGCCCATTTCTTGCGCCATTCAAAGGGGCGGCCACAACGTTCGCACGTCTTTGGTGGAAAGCCGTTCTTGGTCTTCGCCTGCACGGCTTCAGATTACTCTGCGTAACCACATTTAAGAAAGATGAAAACTTTTCACAATTTCGATTGCTCGCTCTGTATTAATGCTGATATAAAGAACCCCTCGAGAATTACTTCTCGAGGGGTTCCTTGCTAAGGACCTCAGCTAACTGAAGTCGCCGTTATCGCGGCGACTTCGGCTTTTTCTGGACAAGTATCCAAAGAAAGACTTTATAAAAGTCACCACGACCTTTGTCCAGTCAAATTCTGGAACCATGGCAATCACCTCCTTTCACTCTTCCCGAGCTTGGGGAGCGCTCGAGAAATCGCTGGCCCCAGATTTTTTAGAGTGTGTTGGTGATTCGAAGCGTTGGAAGATTAGGCAAATTGCTACTTCAGGAGAAGAAATTCTCAAGCCGCTGTGGACCAAGTAACTGCGTAATGCAATTCATAGAGATGTGGTGAAGGGCGTGTGGTTACCGCGAGTAACCTGTCTATATGAGCCACTTATTTGATTCGTTGCAGATCCGAGATGTTGAATTTTCTAATCGCGCTTGGGTTTCACCGATGTGCCAATATGAGGCAAAAGATGGCGTAGTCGGGCAGTGGCATCAGGTGCACTTGGGTGCATTTGCAAGCGGTGGTCCCGGGTTGATTATGGTGGAAGCAACTGGAGTCGTACCTGAAGGTCGCATCTCTATTGGTTGTCCATCGATTGAAGATGACGCACATGCTGCAGCCTTTGCACCGATGATTGAGTTTGCTCATCGCTTTGGCGTGAAGATGGGAATTCAGTTAGCTCACGCAGGTAATAAAGCATCGACGATGAAGCCTTGGGATGACCATCTGATGGCAAGTGCCGAAGAAGGCGGATGGCAGGCGGTCTCGTCCACTGCCAGCGCATTTGAAGGTTATCCAGTGCCCCGTGCGCTCACGGTTGAAGATATTGCGGGACTGGTTCAATCGTTTGCAGATGCAGCAGTGCGCGCGGTCAAAGCTGGCTTTGATGTCATTGAAGTCCATGCAGCACATGGTTATTTGCTACATCAGTTCTATTCACCGCTCATTAACAATCGCACCGATGAATATGGTGGCAGCTTCGAAAATCGCACACGTTTCTTACGTGAAGTTGTAATAGCCGTGCGCAAGGTAATTCCTGAAGGCACTCCCCTCTTTGTCCGCATCTCATGTAGCGACTGGGTAGATGGCGGTTGGAACCTCATTGATTCAGTAGAACTTGCTAAAGTATTAAAGGATTTGGGAGTTGATCTCATTGATGCTTCTAGTGGCGGTGCAATTCATAACGCCAAGATTGATGTGAAGCCTGGATTCCAGGTTCCCTTTGCAACGGCTCTTCGTACAGAAGCAGGAATTCTTACTGGAGCTGTAGGCCTCATCACTGAACCAGAGCAAGCAGAGCACATCCTGGTTACAGGGGAGGCAGATGCAATCTTCTTAGGTCGCGCGATGTTACGTAATCCTCGTTGGGCGCTTTATGCCGCTGAAAAGTTGGGCGTCACAATTAAGTGGCCGTCTAATCTTGATCGTGCGCGCACGCTAAAGAAGTAGTTACAACCAAGGGCGAGAATCTTTTGGCTTATCCCAACTTGGGATGGGCGCTTGCAGAGGATCTTCAATCCAACAGAAGAGTCCATTTGTATCGGCCGATTCATCGCTCACTAACTTAAGAATGAGATCTGCTGCCTTGGTTGGCGCATCTCCCCCGGTTTCTTCAACCCAATCAACCCAGGCTTTGTAATCTGCGCCATCGGCGCCAAGTGCATCTGCCTTTGCTTTGATATCTGCCCACATTTCTGTGCGGACATCTCCTGGATGAATAACGTTTGCTGTTACTCCTGAACCGCTAATTTCTGCAGCTAAATGTCGCGTGAACTGATTGAGAGCAACTTTAGCAGTGGCATAGGCGCTATTGAGTTTGCCTGGTTGATGCAGGGCTGCAGCAGAACTGACATTGATAACGCGGCCCCACTTGTTTTCTAGCATGGCTGGTAAGAATGCGCGCGATGTGTAATAGGCAGCGATGGTGTCGATCATGATTGTTTCAACCCATGCATGTGGGTCGGAATCTTTAATCAGCGCGATGGGGCCAAATACTCCAGCCGCATTGACAAGAATATGCACTGGTCCATGTTGCGCTGCAACATCTGCCTGTAATTTGGTAACTGCGTTGATGTCGCTGATATCGCAAGCGATGGTGGTGATCTTGGAGTTGGTCTCAGGCGTTGGATTTCGAGATACCGCAATGACGTGATGGCCGGCTGCAGCTAGCGCCAAAGTGATTTCACGACCAATACCGCGGGATGCTCCGGTGATTAGCGCTAGTGACATGGTGTGATGATAGGTCTTTTACTTCGATTTGAAACTAGCGCTGACGCTCAAGTATGCGTGTAAGTAATGTGATGGCGAGCGAATTGCGGTGCGTAGCAACCCAGCGATAGCCGAAGCGACCAAGCGGACCTGATGCCGTGATGACAATGAATGCGAGGCGATTGCCGCGGGCTTGCAGTAAATATGCAACAGCTGCGGCGCCACGGTAGGTGGTCTTAGGTGTGTAAACAATTACCTCTTTGGCACATTCTTCGGGGGTTACACCAAAGCGTTCTAGGTGTGCGCGCTGAAAAGGCTCTGCTGCAATATCTAACTTAAGACGGAGCCAATTAATACTTGCCTGACAGAGGCGGCAATCGCCATCGTAGATAACTGTTGCTTCGTCTAAAGACACATTTTTACTTTAGCGCAGATTACTTAGCGAGTGGACCAAGTAGGTATCCAGTAAGAATGGAGGCAGGTCCGCCATCTCCGCGGTGTTTGCCATTAAACGATGATGTGCCATCAACTCCACATAAACCACGAATCACAGATGGCCCGCCAGGATGCGAATTGATCCACTGTGTCAGGTTGTAGACGTTTCCATTAATGACTGACCAGCAGCTAGCTGCTGAGTTGTTCTCTTTCACCTTGGCCATCGTGTAGCCAGCCTGAGTTGATACCTCGGCTGTTGGTGTTGGAGACGGCGTAGGAGTTGCAGCTGGTGCGG
>Ga0208788_1000895_pt1 | contig 14627 bp, 17 predicted proteins | sample Wag4_2014_7_11_3_FD_187363 | JGI IMG/M metagenome (GOLD analysis project Ga0208788, IMG submission 187363) | Fresh water mixed with fracking chemicals microbial communities from Ohio, USA - Utica-2 Time Series FC 2014_7_11 (SPAdes) (version 2) ...
CTTCTGAGTAGACCAAGGAGCGAACATGGCCGGACTTGAAGACCTCTACAGAGAAATCATCCTTGATCACTACCGCACGCCCCGTAACCGCGGCGAACTTGATGCACCAGCGGTAAGCGCTGAAGGTCATAACCCACTGTGTGGTGATGAGATTCGCATTTTCGTCGATGTTCAAAACGGCATCGTCACTGACGTTCGCTTCAATGGTTCTGGTTGCTCAATTAGTCAAAGCTCTGCATCCATGATGACTTCGGCAATCAAGGGCAAGCCTGTCGAACAGGTGAAAGCAATTGTGAAGAAGTTCAAGTCCATGATGACGGTTGATGAAGATGAATCACCAGTTGATGAATCGCTTAACCTCGGCGACTTAGAAGCTCTTCAGGGCGTCGTCAAGTTTCCAGTACGCATCAAGTGCGCAACGCTTGGCTGGAACACATTGCTTGATGCGTTGACCACTGCCGGTCAATAGACCTAACTAGCCAACAAGGTTTGGTGCGGTTTTACCCGCAAGCACTGCAAGCGAATTTGTCGCAGCAGTAGTTGCCATCGCGGTTCGCGTTTCAACAGTTGCCGAACCCAAATGCGGAATGAGCACTGCATTATCTAACCCAAGTAAACCTTCATGCACCTTTGGCTCGTGCTCGAACACATCAAGCCCTGCTCCGGCAATTGCATTGCTGCGCAATGCGTCTACCAACGCCGCTTCATCAACAACTGGGCCGCGTGCGGTGTTAATGAGGTATGCAGACTTCTTCATTTTGCCGATGGTTTCAGCGTTCATGAGGTGATGCGTCTCTGGCGAATACGGGCAGTGCAGAGAAACCACATCACTCGTTGCCAACAGCTCATCCATTGACATGTGCTTGGCATCGAGTTCTTTTGCCGTTGCAGCATCGAGCGGACTGCGCTTTGTGTACGCAATGGTCATGCCGAATGCTTTTGCGCGACGCGCAACCGCTGCACCAATCAATCCCATACCAACAATGCCAAGTTGGCTTCCTTGAATTCCGGAACCAAGCATGTAGAACATTCCCCACTGCCATGGCTCTTGCTTACGAATAACGCGCTCGCCTTCTGCCAAGCGACGCGTGGACATCAGAATGAGCGCCATTGCAATATCGGCTGTTGCCTCGGTGAGCACACCAGGCGTATTCGTCACCAAAACATTGCGTTCTTTGCACGCAGGCACATCGATGTTGTTGTAACCAACAGCAACATTAGACACCACTTTCAGTTGCGGGCCGGCAGCATCAAGCAGCTCTGCATCTACTTTTTCGGTGAGCAACGAAACGATGGCGTCAGCGCCTTTTACGCGCTTCAACAACTCGTCACGTGTAATCGCTACTGGCTCATCCCACGAAACAACGTCGTGCTGTGCACGCAATTGCTTTACGGCAATTGCAGGAATTTTGCCTGTAATCACTACCTTTGCCATGGTTATTCGGCAATCCAACTACCGAGCAAGTCCATGCCTTCTTGGATGTCTTGCTTGTCAATTCCCGAGAAAGCGAAACGAACGTAGTTGCGCTTTTCGCCTTCTTGTGGGCGACCAAAGTGGCGACGAGTGCAGAATGAAACACCAGTTGCATGCAGAGCCTGCTCTGCAAACACCGCCAAGTCGTCAATTCCCTTGCGCTCCATCGCCTCAGTCACATCTGGGAACAAATAGAACGCGGCTTCTGGCGAGTTGCAACTAACGCCAGGCATTGCGTTCAACATATTTACCGCAACGTCACGACGCTCTTTCAAGATGTTCAACATTTTTGGAATGGACGACTGATCGCCACGAACACCTTCGACTCCGCCGTATTGCACAAAGTGAGTTGTGCACGACTCATCGTTGGTGTTGAGCTTGGCAATTTGGTTTGCAAGCTCGGTTGGAGCAATCGCTGCACCCAAGCGCCAGCCCGTCATCGCAAACTTCTTTGAGAAGGTGTACAAAATGACTGTTCGCTCCAGCATTCCTGGAAGCGATGCGATCGACTTTGAGGTTCCCGAGTAACGCATTTCAAAATACGCTTCGTCCGACATCACCCACAGGTTGTGCTTAATAGCAATCTCTGCAATCGCTTCGCGCTCTGCGTCGGTCGACTCCGCACCAATCGGGTTCTGCAAGTCGTTGTAGATGATTGCTTTTGTCTTGGAAGTAATTTGCGACTTCAAGTGATCAAGATCGATATTGAAACCTGTTGATGACGGGATGTAGCGATACGACTTTGCTACTCCACCGAAGTATTCAATTTGGCTTTCATAGATTGGATAGCCAGGGTTTGGATACAACACTTCATCGCCTGGGTTCATCACCGTTTGAATGAACTTGGTGATGACTGGCTTGCCACCAGGTTGAACAACAACATTGGCTGGCGCAAAGTTCAATCCACGTCGACTACCGACATCTTCTGCAAGCGCTTCACGTAACTGTGGAATTCCTGCAGCTGGGCAGTAACCCGTCTTTCCATCTTTGATTGCTTTGTTCATTGCATCAACAACATTTTGCGGAGTCGCAATGTTTAAGTCACCAAGGTGAAATGGGAAAATGCGATTTCCTTTTGCGCCCCATTCGGCTGCGGCAAGTGAAACAGCAAATGCGGTCTCGGTTCCGAGTCGCTCTAAACGTTCTGCAAGTGCCATCAATTCCCCCTTGTAATACACATCTGATATATGACGCTCTTTACATTACATAAAGTTCAGAGCCTGAAAATACAAGACCCAGCCCACATGGGCTTAGGGCTAATCGGCCAACAGCGATTCGGGGGAAGGCGCAACCACGGGGTTTCGCATGGTCAGCCACACCCCGGTTAGCGCTACCACGAGTGCCACAAGTGCCAGCGGGCTAAGTCGCTCACCAAACAAAATGGCGCTTTCAATTGCACTCAGGGCTGGAGTGAGGAAGAACAAACTGCTCACGCGTGCAGCGGAATGTCGCGAGATGAGGAGCATCATCAGCATCACCGCTGCAATCGAAAGCACCAGTACCGACCACAGCAGCGCAAGCACCAACTCGGTGTTGATGTTGAATTCCCAGTCTTCAAACAAACTCGATGCAACGAGCAACACAGCACCTGCAGAAACATATTGCGCCGCAGTACCAGTAACGAGCGGCATTTCCTTTCCGCGTGCACGTTGCACCAATGTGCCAGTAGACATGCCAATTACAGAAATGACCATTGCGATTAATGCAAGTCTTGTGACGTCACCTAGTCCATCACGCACTTTGTCAACCACTACAACAAGTACCCCAGAAATTCCCAGCATCACACCAACCCATTGGCTGCGTCGAAGGCGTTCTTTCAACAGCACTCGACCCGCGACAGAAGTGACAACGGGATGCAAACCTGCGATGAGCGCGCTCAATCCAGAAGGAAGCCCTTTCTTAATTGCGTAAAACACGCCACCCAAATAAACGGCATGCATGCACGTGCCAACAATTGCCGAAGTACTCCACGAACCCCTAGCAAGTTTTGGAGCCTTCACAATTTTGGCGATGATGTACAACAGCACTGCCGCGCACAACATGCGCACGGTAAGAAACGAAAGCGGACCAGCGTTATTCGTGCTGTAGCGAGCAACAACAAAACCAGTACTCCACAACGCAACAAAAATCCATGGCGTCAATCGCTCAAACAAAGACGTGCGAGTGGTCATGCAGGTTGAATGAGATCCCACGTGTTGCCATACACATCTTCGAAAACAGCAACTGTTCCGTACACCTCGCGTCGTGGTTGCTCCCGAAACACAACGCCACGTGATGTCCAAGCTGCGAAGTCTCGTTCGAAGTTGTCGGTCTGCAGAAAGAAACCCACTCGCCCACCAGTTTGATTTCCAATACTTGCTTCTTGCTGCTCGCCTTCCGCACGTGCAATGAGCAAAGAGGCGCCTTCGCCAGCAGATACCACCACCCAGCGTTTGCCATCACCCAAATCGGTGTCTTCAACGAGAGTGAAACCCAACTTTCCAACAAAGAACCCAATCGCTTCGTCGTATTCGCGCGCCACATAAGTAACGAGACCAAGGCGATTCATAGTGGCTTACGAATGAATGGTGTTTTCCACCACGAACATACGACGACGACCTGAAACATTTGCCAACGAATCAGCAACAACAGACTTGCCAATTTCACTTGCATAAGCAGCTTCGAAATCGGCTTGTGAGTCGAACCACAGTTCAGAAACGCCGTCTGGGTCGCCATCAGCTGGGTTTTCCACCAAGTTGAATACGCCTTTACGCAAATTTGGCAATTGCTTTGCCAGCGGTGCGTGCTGCTTCAGCCACCAATCAGCAAACTGCTCATGCGTTGCACCCTCAGCGCGAGTGAGCAAGATGATTGCTTTGAAACTCATGATGGCTTCTTGGTACGAGCGAACGGACGACCACCAACTGCCAATGCAACGCTGACCACAATTTCGTGAGCCATTGGTGCATCACCGATGCAAATTTCAATCGAGTCCATTTCATTGAATGACCAGATGTCGTCTTTGTTTGTGATTGGAATGGTCAGCGATGCACCAGGTCCTGCAACCTTCTTCGTAGAAGGAATGATGTCGTCGCCCTTAATGACCACCTTGCGCACCGGAGCACCAAAACGTGGGTGAATCAGCGCTGCCGCATGCTCAATTTCGCCTGCAGTACCCACAATTGCACCCTTGCCATATGCAGTTACTTCGCTTGCCTCTACACCAAGCGCTGCAAGTGCACGCTCTGCGAGCAAGCCCGAAATCTCTGCTCCCATGGCTTCCAAAATAATGAGGTCTTTATGACGCTTACCGACGAGTGGGTTATCGATAACCGCACTGGCAACGGCCTTGCGAACGATACGACCCGTAGGTTCGCCAAGTTCGGATTGAATATCTTCACATGTTGTAACAATTTTGCGAATGTCCATGCACAGAAACTATCAGCACCGCAACTTCAATCAGGAGTGCTCAAACTCTTCCTAATTTTACTAAATGCCGTTCCAAATGCCTTGATTTCATTCTCACTCAAATGATCTATCAGTCTGTTGCGCACACTCTTCACATGTGCAGGTGCAATTCTTTTAAGAAACGTATACCCCTTATCCGTGAGATGGGCGTAGGCCGTTCTGCGATCAGTCTCAGCCGAAACGCGCTCAACGAACTTCGCTTTCACGACTCCTTCCATGCGGCGAGTGAGTCCACTTCGTGAGAGGCGAAGTATTTCTGCCAGTTCACACAACTGCATTCGATGCTCGGGGGCTTCAGACAGCATCGCTAACAATTGGTAATCACCTCCGTCTATGCCGAATTGGGCAAGGTCAGATTCAATTGCACGATGTAATTCGGCAGCAGTAGTGACGAACCCTCGCCAAGCCTTCATTTCATTGTCATTGAGCCACTTAGCGCTTGCCACACGGTAACCCTACCGTAATAGTTGCGTGCACAACTACTTTCGCACTATAGTTGCGATAGCAACGATCTCCACCCCGGAGGCGTTTCATCTACAAGGAGAAATTCAATGGAAGTAGTAATGCTCGTAGGCAGAATTCTGTTCGCCTTCATGTTTATTGCAAGCGGACTCAATCATCTCACCAAAGCTGAAGCAATGGCGGGATACGCCGCATACAAGAAGGTTCCAGCACCTAAGTTGGCAAACCTTCTTTCTGGCGTGCTCATGTTGCTCGGTGGTCTTTCAGTAATCCTTGGTGTTTACGCAGACTTGGGCGCATTGGTGCTCGCTGTCTTACTCATCGTGATGGCACTGAAGATGCACGACTTCTGGAACGCACAGGGTGAAGCAAAGCAGCCAGAAATGATCGGCTTCATGAAGAACATCTCAATGGCTGGTGGCGCATTGTTCTTGTTTGCAGTTGCTGCAATGCAGGACTCAAACATTGGACCAGCACTGGGCAGCAGCCTCTGGTCAATCGCACCATAAGTTGCAGTTCTGCGGCTTAGACGCACAGAAATTCGAAAAGGGCGGCCCACACGGGTCGCCCTTTTTGTATGCAAAAACTCAAGTACGGTATGTAAATGCTTCGGAAACTTTCGATCCTTAGCGCACTTGTGAGCATTTCAGCTCTCTTTTTCAGCGTTTCCTCTGTCTCCGCTCACAACACATTCAGTGAGAGTTTTCCAAGCGAAGGCCAGCAGTTAACAACTGCGCCAACAGAGTGGTCAATCATTTTTGAAAAGCCCGTTCCACTTAACTCGGCATCTGGCACGGTCACCAATGGCGATGGAACGCGAACAACTCTTTCTGTGCCGCGACATGGCGCTACCGAGAATGTCATCATTTTTGATTTACCAGCAGGACTTTCCGGTGAAATTTCAACTCGTTGGCGACTCGTTGGCGTAGACGGACATGTCATCTCGGGTCGAGTGAAGTTTTCTGTTCAACAAGATTCTCAACCTCAAACATCTTCACCCCTCCCGGTGTTCACTCCACCTGTAGAGCCCGAAGATGACGAGCAAGTTGCACGCGAAGAAATTCGCACCGCCCTACGTTTCATAAACTTCGCCGCCATCGTCCTTCTTGGCGGACTTTTGTTTGTTGAAATATTCATCGCCGCAGGTTCACTTTTCACTCAGCGCGGCAAGTTAACGGCGCTACTTTCAGCGGGTTCTCTTGCGATTATCCCCATTGCACAGTTCTTCACTTTTACAAGTGACATCAACTTTGAACAGAAAGGGTTTATCGGTGCGGCTCGAGACGCAATCGAATTGACGGCTGGCGGAATGCATCTACTTCGCGCGGTGTCTGGACTGCTTCTTGCATTGATCATCCTCAGCATTTTCCAGTCACGACAGATGGAAAAGCCACACCTGGTGTTACTCGGAGTAACCAGCGCGATGTATCTCGTTTCACTCGCTTATGTCGGTCATTCCCGATCACAGGCTTTGCCGTGGCTGGGCATTCCTACAGACGTACTTCACACCGCTTCGGTTTCTGTTTGGCTAGGCGGACTCATCGCAATAGTTTTCGTCGTGCTACCAAAAGTTGATCCCGAGCAAGGCCTGCAAACCTTCTCACGATTCAGTTACATCGCAAAACGTGCCGTGGTGCTCATTGTGATCACGGGCTCCATACAGTCACTGCGACTTCATGGAAATCCCATTTCACTTCTTTCAAACAGCCACGGACTCTTGCTTCTACTCAAAATTGCACTTGTTGGCTTCATGCTGTGGCTTGCCTACGGAAATGAGCAAATCGTCCAACGCTTTCAGCTCTCCCAGTCTGGTTCGCTAACCCAATCGCGCGACAGGCTCAGACGCGCCTCAATCACCGAACTCCTCGTTGGTCTGATCGTCATTTTGGTCACTGCAATCCTTGTAAATGTGACGCCCAACTGACGACCTGCATTTTTTCTCGCTTAGTGTTACCTTCGTTCACAACTCAAGGAGTACGTATGAAACGCGGATTCGTTTTTTCAGCACTGCTAGCAGTCACGCTTCTTTCTGGCTGCGGCCAATCATCAACTTCCGAGACGGCCGACTTCAACGACGCTGATGTGATGTTTGCGCAAATGATGATTCCCCACCACGAGCAAGCCATTGAAATGTCAGAAATTGCGCTTGATCCAGCCTCAGGTGCAAGTGCTGCAATCCAAGATCTTGCAATCAGGATCAGAGATGCTCAAGATCCTGAGATTGAGTTGATGAAGGGTTTCCTTGCGACTTGGGGTTCACCCGTTACCCCAGAGGACGGGGTGGATCACAGTTCAATGATGGAAGGAATGTTGACGGTCGAAGAACTTGATGAACTTGCAGGCCTTCAAGGCCCCGAATTCGACGTTCGTTGGGCACAAGCAATGATCGCCCACCACAAAGGCGCGGTAGCCATGGCAGAAGATGTGCTAGCCGATGGCAAAAATGCCGAGACGCGAAAACTGGCTGAGGAAATCATCGCAAACCAACAATCCGAAATCGACGAGCTGACTCCTCTCTCAATCCCTTGACGAGCATTCCTGCACACATAGTTGCGTATTAACAATCTGCGCAATGTGTATAGGAGGTGTATGGTATGTCCATGGCAAGAACAAATATTGACATTGATGAGGTTGCGTGCCGCAAGGTAATGAAGCGGTATCAGCTAGCCACAATGAAAGATGCGGTCAACTTCGCACTCAATCAATTAGTCAATGAGCCAATGACCCTTGAGGAAGCTCTGGCCATGGAAGGAACTGGATGGGATGGCGACCTAGCCGAGATGCGCACGGTCCGTTTCCCGTGCCTTTAATCGATACTTCAGCCTGGATTGAGTACCTACGCAAAACTGGTTCTGAAACGAATGCAGAAATGCGAAATGTGCTCGCAAAACGACACCATATTTGCGATGCGGTCACCATGGAAATACTTTCCGGTGCACGCGATGAAGCCCATGCCAAAAATCTGAAGCGACTGTTATCCCGAGCAATCGTTATCGAGACCAAGCCGATTGACTACCACAATGCCGCGACAATTTATCGTGCTTGTAGGCAAGTAGGTGTCACGGTGCGAACCCAAATCGATTGCCTCATTGCTGCAATCGCAATTCGCACAAACACCCCGCTATTGCATCAAGACGCCGACTTCACTGCAATTTCACAAATCACCAAATTAAAGATGCATACCGCACGCAAATAGCTATTTCAGGTTCAGCCACTCTTCTTCGCCGCGACCAAGTTCTTTCAATCGCTTTTTTACTGAAAGTGGAACTTCAACAAAGTTTCCTTCTTTTACCTTTGCGGCCAACGCGCCGTTCTCATCCCACATGTGACAAGTGTTAATCGTTCCTGCGAATTGCCTGCGTCGCTGCTCTTCAAAGTTGCCTTCTTCAACAGCATTTGGCTCTTCAGACGATGAAGCAGCAACACGCATCGACCATCCAGCCTGAATAGCAACTGGCGCCATTGCCGATAACAACGCAGTGATGTGAGTGCAACCGCGCGCTCCAGCAAATAGTTCCTTCACTTTCGCATTAAACCCGCGCGCAATTGACATACCTTCGAGTTTTTTGTAGTGATCGGTGATGTGGGTGCATTCAAGATGCGGATGTTCGTGAAAGGTTGCCGAAGCCTTTTCAATCAAGAATGTCGGATACACAATTTCAAGATCCACAATCATGTGGTGCAGCCACAGAGGTTGCTCGTCGCCCTTCAAATACAGGCCAGCCGGTTTTTCATCTACCACTACCCCGCGAAGCATGAGTCGATCGGCGGCCATTCGGAATGCGCGAACCTCGTACCGACGAGTATGAATGAGTGGAAATTCTGGGTTTTCAGGGAACATCATCTGCGCTGACATGGGCGCAACGCTAACCAACTAACCTGCGCATATGACTAACGAAGAGCTCGTCAACACCGTTTGCCCAATTCTCAACGACAATGGCTGGAAGTACTACTTCACTCCTAACGCCATCGAAGTTGGCAAGTCAATGGGGCTAAAGGGCATGGAGTTTTATGTTGCAGGTCGCGGAGGCAGCCTTGGCGATTGTGAAGGCAGCGTTGTTGCAGCAGCATTCGGTTACTTCAACCCGGTCATCATTGGTGCGGCATGGAGCCTTGCTACCGCAAAGCAACCTGCACGTGTAATTGGCGATGCGCACTACGAGGTGGCAGCACAGTTGGGCCGAGAGAAACTCACCGACATGCCAGGACTCAACGAATTCACCGCTGCGATGGAAAAGGTATTCAACGCCGCTGACCCTGATGGTCTTGCATTGTTTGCAGCATTCAAGTCAATGCCGCTTGCAGAAGACACTCCGGCACGAGCAATGCAACTTGCAGCATCGCTTCGAGAGTTCCGTGGTTCAGCGCACCTCATTGCCATTCGCGCAGTAGGCCTTACGTCGAAACAGGCTCACTACGTGAAGCGACCAAATGATGTGAAAGGTTTCGGCTGGGGCGAAGACGACGCACCTGTAGTTGATGACACAGTTCGCGCACTGATGGTTGAAGCCGAGAAGCTCACCGATGCATTGTGCATTCCTGCATATTCAGTTTTGAATGAAGCAGAGCGCAAGGCTTTGGTTGATGGAACTAAAGCCTTCGAAGCAGCCCTCAAGTAATTCATGCCGCATCCGCTTACGCAAGTAACGCTTCGCGGAAACAGAGTACGTCTCGAACCGCTTTCGCTCGATCATGTTGAGGGTTTGCGGTTAGCCGCTACAGACTCGCGCGAATCTTTTCGCTACACATGGGTGCCTGAACCAAATGAAGCAGCTGTTGCGCGCTACATCGAAAGCGCATTGAACGCACACGCATCGGGAACAGCATTGCCATTCGCCACCATCCGAACCGATACTGAAACTGTTGTTGGTTCAACTCGGTTCATGTCAGCCGAATACTGGACATCGCCAGATGGCAAGCCTTCAGACTCGGTGCGACCGAACGCAATAGAAATTGGTTCAACGTGGTTGGCCGCTTCTGCACAGCGGACATTTGTGAACACCGAAGCAAAGCTGCTCATGATGTCGTACGCATTCGAGCAACTTGATGTTGACCGACTGTTCTTTAAAACCGATGCGCGAAACGCCGCTTCACGAGCAAACATCGAACGAGTTGGTGCAAAGTTTGAGGGAATTCTGCGCCACAACATGTATTCATCTGATGGAGCAAATGATGGTTACCGAGACTCGGCTTACTATTCGCTACTCCACGACGAATGGCCAGCCGCCAAAGAGTCATTGCTTCTACGACTTCGTGATTGAGGCTCTCGGCTAGATTTGCCCTGTGGCTTCGTCAGGAAAATTGCGTGTTGGCGAGGCAATCATTGATCTTCTCGCTCGCGAGTATGAACTAGCCACAGTTTTTGGTATCCCAGGCGTTCATAACATCGAGCTCTTTCGTGGCCTGCATCTATCTGGCATTCGGGTTGTTGCACCTCGGCACGAACAAGGTGCCGGTTTCATGGCCGATGGCTGGTCAATCGCTACCGGCAAGCCGGGCGTGTGCGCACTCATTTCTGGGCCTGGACTGACCAATGCGATCACTCCAATTGCGCAGGCGTATCACGACTCGCGACCAATGCTTGTACTTGCAAGCACCACGCCTACCAATGCGCTCGGCAAAAAGTTTGGTCCGTTGCACGATCTTGATGATCAATCCGCTGTGGTTCGCACCGTCACCGCCTTTAGCGAAACCGTTACCGATCCAAACCAATTGCCGCAGCTCATTGAGCGCGCATGGAATGTGTTCACTTCAAGCCGTCCAAGGCCTGTGCACATCGCCATTCCCACCGATGTGCTGGAACAGTTCGTCGAACCGTTTACTCGCGTGACAATTCAGCCGTCGCAGACACGGCCAAGTGAATCCGATATTCAGCGCGCCGCACAAATGCTTGCAGGTGCAAAACGTCCGATGATCATTGCCGGTGGAGGTGCAATCAAAGCCGGCGAAGCACTCGCGCGAATCGCAACCGCAATTGACTCACCCATCGTGCTTACGGGAAATGCAAAAGGCGTAGTTCCGTCAAGCCACCCGCTGTGCGCAGGCTCGGCGCTTGTTATCCCACGTGTTCAAGACGAGATTGAACAGTCAGATGTGGTGCTGGTGGCTGGTTCAGAGCTATCCGATGCCGACCTATACAACGGTGGGCGTGCACTGAATTTTTCAGGAAAAGTGATTCGCATAGACATCGACGCAGAACAAATGCAGCGTCGCACATCACCTGAAATTTCTTTGCAAGGTGACTCACTCGTCACGCTTAATGCTCTCGATCAAGAACTGAACAGGCTCGGTGTTTCATCGGCAAACAGCGGAACCGCTCGTGCGACAAACTTACGAATGTCAGCACGTGCGGGAGTGCGACAAGACCTGTTGCCATGGCTTGATGCAATGGAACAAGTTATTCCCGAAGGAACAACTGTTGCACTGGACTCCACGCAACTTGCCTACGCCGCACATACCGTTATGTCTTGCAACACATCGCGCTCGTGGCTTGCGCCGTTTGGTTTCGGAACTCTTGGTTGCGCACTGCCAATGGCAATTGGCGCAGCAATTGCAGATTCAACGAAACCCGTACTCGCAATTGCAGGAGACGGCGGTTGGCTTTTCACGGTTGCCGAAATGGCCGCAGCAATTGACGAAGGCGTCGACATCGTGGTCGTGCTGTGGGATAACCGCGGCTACGCACAAATTCGTGAATCGTTCGACGATGTTCATGCACCACGAATGGGCGTTGATGTTTCATCGCATGACCCAACCGCAATCGCTCGCGGGTTCGGGTGGAATGCTGTTGATGTCACCACCATCGAGGCGTTTTCAATTGTTCTTGCCGAAGCGTTCGAGCATCGCGGCGCGCACTTCATTCGAATCGGCGTTTCGTAGCAATGGCGTCAAAGAGGTCGATCGGAAAAAACTTTCGTTCGGTGTGGCTCTCGGTCATGGTGTCTAGTGCCGGTGATGGAATGTTCCTCACTGCGTTTCCACTGCTTGCAGCAATCCTCACACGCGACCCAGTTCTTATTGCTGGTGTAACGATTGCATCACGTTTACCGTGGTTGATGTTCTCGCTATTCACCGGAGCACTTGCCGACCGAATGGACAGACGCAAACTCATGATTGGCGCCGACCTTATTCGGCTAGTCATCGTTGGTTTGCTCGGCATTGCGATTCTCACCGACGTGGTCAACATTTGGATGCTGTACCTCAGCGCATTCCTCCTTGGAAGCTGCGAAACACTTCATGTCAACGCCGCACAAGGCCTTATCCCGGCAATTGTTAAACCAGAAGATCTGCTTGAAGCAAACGCCCGCTTCGCCAGTGGACAGATCGTTGCTGCACAGTTCATAGGACCACCACTTGGTGTCGCCATGTTTAACGCGTCAATGTCGCTGCCGTTTCTTGCCGATGCCGCAACGTTTGCTGGATCGGCCGCACTTGTTGCTCGCGTGCCCGACGAACATGCAGTTGAGCCACCTACAACCAAAATTCTTCAAGACATCAAGGAAGGTATCCGCTACACCATTGAAACAGTGTCGCTGCGCAGGCTCACTGAAATTCTCATGGTGGTGAACTTTTTCTACTTCGCTGCCAACTCGCTTCTGGTGTTGTACAACGAAGACTTACTTGGGGGAAACAAAATCACCTTCACCGCGTTATCGGTGGGTGCTGCTTCAGGAACCGTCATTAGTCGTTTCTTCCTTGAAAAAATCACCACAAAGCTTGGAAAAACTCGAACACTCCAGGTTTCGCTGTGGGCATGGGCCATTGCCACCATTGGGCTGGCAGTTGCATGGGAACCAATCTTGGCAATCACAATGCACCTTGTGTTGGGTCTGGGTTCGGGTTGGTGGATTGCACTGAATACCACTCTTCGACAACAAATCACTCCGACGCGCATGCTTGGACGCATGAACGCCGTGTCTCGCACCGTGACCTGGGGAATCGTTCCGTTTGGCGCTCTCTTTGGCGGCATTGCGGCACGAGTCTTTGGACTTCGAGGCCCATTCATCATTTCAGCAGTTGTGATGACTGGATACGCACTCTTTGCGAAACGTTTACTTAAACCTGTTGAACATGCCATCAGCGAGCTCGATATTCGTGCTTGACTGAGTTGATGCGCTTTCTCCCCTCACTTAACCCAACGCGCAAACGAATTCTTCTTTCTACCTGGGGACTATTCGCCGGACTTTCTTTGTTGCTGGTGACGGCTGGCTTGTTTAGCACCATGGTCGGTATTCGCGCAGAATTAAAACAGTTGCCCACCATTGTCAGCGGCGGAATTACCACCGCGTATTACGCGGGCTTTCTTCTTGGTTCTTGGTATACATTGCGTGCACTTGCACAGGTTGGTCACATTCGTGTGTACGCGGCACTTGCATCACTGCTCAGCGCTTCAGTTCTTGTGAGCGGAGTGTTCGATTCGCCCGTTGTGTGGATCATCATGCGAGTGAGCACTGGCTTTTGTTATGCAGGGCTCTACGTCGTTGCCGAGTCTTGGCTAAATGGCCTTGCAACCAACACATTCCGCGGCCGACTGCTCGCGGTGTACAACGTAGTGACAGTAGGCGCTTACGGCGCTGGGCAGTTGATGGTGTTCAATTTTGATGCGCGAAACCTCACAGGTTTTGCGTTTGCCGCAATGATTGCGTCACTTGCTGTCATCCCCGTTTCCATGTCGGAACAAGCGGCTACGCCAAGTATCGAAAATCATGAGCACATAACGCTGCGCGAACTTGCACGAATTGTTCCCACTGGATTCGGAGCCATCTTGCTCGTTGGTCTTGCACATGGTGGCATGCTCGGAATGGCCGTCATTTACGCCACCCGAGAAGGCTTGAGCATCGGTCGCACGGGAGTTCTTGTGGCAGTTATTCAATTAGGTGGCATGGCGCTGACCTGGCCAATTTCTTCTGCTTCCGACGATCTCGACCGACGCATCATCGGTTTACTCATCACGCTAGGTGCGATAGTGATGAGCGTTGTCATGCTGTATCAGCCTGCAGAAAGCATCTGGACCATTGTGTTGTTGTTCGTTATCGGTGGACTCAGCTTCCCGTTGTATGCAATCGCTAGCGCGTACACGAACGACTGGGTTTCTCCCGAACAGATGGGTTCTGCCGCATCACAACTTGTCACGCTCTATGGATTAGGCGCCATGATCGGACCACTACTTGCTGCACCGTTTCTTGACATTCTTGGCACCGATGGATTTGCGTGGTCAATCATCACATTCCATTCGGCGGTATTG
>Ga0208788_1000899_pt1 | contig 14595 bp, 12 predicted proteins | sample Wag4_2014_7_11_3_FD_187363 | JGI IMG/M metagenome (GOLD analysis project Ga0208788, IMG submission 187363) | Fresh water mixed with fracking chemicals microbial communities from Ohio, USA - Utica-2 Time Series FC 2014_7_11 (SPAdes) (version 2) ...
TGAAATCAAGGGCGATGGCCGCGTGGAGGAAGTTGTATTTCAGAGAACTGGCAGCGAAGAAAGATTCAGTATTAAGTGCGGTCTAGTTGTCACCGCAATTGGTTATGAAGCGACCGCACTTGAAGGAGTGCCTTATGAAAAAGGTAAGGTAGTAAATACTGATGGGCGCGTAGTTGAAAACGTTTATGTTGTTGGCTGGGCAAAGCGCGGACCTTCAGGAGTCATCGGTACTAATAAATCCGATGCCGCCGATGTCATGAAGCTATTGGTAGAAGATTTGGGTGTGCCTAAGAGTGCGGGTGATATCACCGATGTAATTACACATAACAGAGTTGTCACTCAGGCTCATTGGCAGGCTATTAATGAGGCTGAGATAGCTGCGGGTGAACCGCTGGGCAAGCCGCGGCGCAAGGCTGTGGATCGCGAGGAGCTCTTGAAACTCGGTAGGATTTAGTACGTGCGATTTATTAACGAACCAATCTACGACCTGACCTACGACGATGTTTTTATGGCTCCAAGTCATTCTGAACTCATTAGTCGACTCGATGTTGATCTCTCCTCTAACGACGGCACCGGAACAACTATTCCGCTCGTCGTTGCAAATATGACTGCGATTGCAGGTCGCCGGATGGCTGAGACACTTGCTAGACGAGGTGGCCTCGTTGTTATTCCACAGGATATTCCGATTCCTGTTGTTGCCGAAGTGATTGCATCGGTGAAAGCCCGACATACATTCTTTGAAACACCCATCACGTTGACTTTAAAAGAGACAGTTGCAGATGCGGCATCGCTGATTCATAAGCGGGCACATGGAGCAATCATCATCGTTGACGGCACAAAGCCAGTTGGAATCGTGACTGAAGAAGATTTAGCAGGTGTCGATCGCTTTACCCAGCTCAGTCAGGTGATGACACAAGAACTGACGAGCATGCCCGATACGTTAAATCCCCGCCAGGCTTTTGACTTCTTACACGAGCGTCTGCGCACGGTAGCGCCGGTGGTTTCAGCAAAAGGTGACCTCGTTGGAATCATCACCAAGGTGGGCGCGCTACGTGCGACGTTGTATACACCGGCTGTCGATAAGAACAATAAATTAAGAATTGCTGCGGCCGTTGGAATTAATGGCGATGTAGCCGATAAGGCAGCCAAGTTAGTTGCTGCAGGTGCCGATGTGCTTGTTGTAGACACCGCTCATGGTCATCAGAAGAAGATGATTGAAGCGTTGCAGGTCATCAAGAAACTTAATCTCGGCGTGCCTATCGTTGCGGGCAATGTTGTTACCGCAGACGGCGTTCGCGATTTAGTTGCAGCAGGTGCTGACATCATTAAAGTTGGCGTAGGACCAGGTGCCATGTGTACAACGCGCATGCAGACCGGTGTTGGCCGCCCACAATTTTCCGCAGTTCTTGAGTGTGCAGCGGAAGCGAAGAAGTTAGGCAAGCATGTGTGGGCCGATGGTGGCGTACGCCATCCTCGCGATGTTGCACTAGCGCTCGCTGCAGGTGCATCACAAGTAATGATTGGCTCTTGGTTTGCTGGAACATATGAATCACCTGGCGATTTGATGCGCGATAGCTCTGGACGTGCATATAAAGAATCTTTCGGAATGGCATCAAAGCGCGCTGTCAGTGCACGTACTTCACAAGAGGATGCTTTTGATCGCGCACGTAAATCACTCTTCGAAGAGGGCATCTCTTCTTCACGCATGTTCCTTGATCCGATTCGCCCGGGAGTAGAAGACCTCATCGACGAAATCATTTCTGGACTTCGCTCATCGTGCACTTATGCAGGTGCTAAGAATCTCAATGAGTTTGCCGAGAGAGCAGTCGTGGGAATTCAGTCGGCATCAGGTTATGCGGAAGGGCGCCCACTTAATCAAAGCTGGCGCAATTAAGCGCCAATTTCTGTGTTTTTCGGAAGGGTAAAAAGCCTGTACTATTCGCTTTCGCAGTACACAATTAAATAAGCGTGCGTAGCTCAACGGATAGAGCATCTGACTACGGATCAGAAGGTTAGGGGTTCGAATCCCTTCGCGCGCACAAGTTAAGCCTCGAGTGCCTTTCACACTCGGGGCTTTTCTTTTTTGCTTAAGAAGCTATTTACAGATCTCAGCTGCCTTTTCCATGGCGTAATCAGCGTTTGACCCAGTTTCATCAAGTAACTTCGCGGATTCGATTTCTAGACAGGATAGATTCTCCGTCGAGCCAGCTGGCTCTTCATCTTTCGCGCTGCCACACCCCACAAGTGAGAGGATGAGGAGAGCGCTTACAGCCGTAGATGCGAGTTTCATGAGGCAATCGTAAGCGTAATGAGATGAGAAGAACGTTAAATCAGGGCTTGCGCCTGCGGATAGTCCGGTAAATATATCTGGCGCTCCCTCCCTTTCTCGGGCAGACTCCGGCAATGAGAGGGATTCGCGCCCTGGGTATTTTCTTGGCCCTGACCTTAGTTTTAACAGGCTGCGGCGAAAGTTCTAACTTATACCCATCGTCAAAAGCAGACGGAGTTTACTTTTCCATCCCTAAGAATTGGACTGGTCTCACTCAAGAAGTACTTACTAAGTATGAGAGAAAAGCAAGTGATGAAGACCAAAAAGTTAAACAATCTTTAGTTAAATGGCAGGTCGCATATTCACTCGATCCCAAGCTAAAAGTTGAGACGGTTTTTACCCTCAAACCACCTTCGTCTCCGCTGATTTTTGCAAGGGTTCGCGATTTAACAGGACCAGAGTTTAATGAATTCTCATACAACTCTCTTCGCAATGTAATTGTCCCTGTCACGCAATTAGCTGACGGTGAAGATTTAGGAATACCTGATTTTAAGATTCTGTTGGATGAAGAGATTGTAGAAGAAGGCGCCCGCGGTGTTCACACAATTTACACCTTCTCTCTTGATGGGATTGAACAGACGTTAAACCAGACTGTTCTCCTGTCCGATGATCGGATGACTGTTTATATATTAATGGCCCGCTGCACCACCACTTGTTACAAGAAGAATAAGAAGAGTATCGAGGAAATTGTGTCCTCATATACAGTACTAGGAGCAAAATGAGTCAGATCGAAAAAACAACGAGCCGCCCGCGCGATATTGATAGAAAGACACGCATTCATCTCTCCTTTTACGACCGTGTTAAGTTCTTAATTCTTTTCGGTCTTACCTTTCTAGTTCTCACATGGTCAAGCCTGGCTGAGAATCCCATTCTTAGCGTTCAAGATGCGCTCAATGAAACCGCACGTAGCAAATCCTGGCTGATAGTTCTTGCTGTCATCGAAGTAATTCGCCAGATTCATTTTCTTATCGCCGAACTGTTGGCTCCATATCACGGCATCTGGACCAAGTATTTTGCTTTTGTAGATCGCCAAGTTCATAGACTCAGCGACTGGACTCGTTTCCGCCTCTCTCGTATCGTTAAATGGGCGCTTGTTATCTTCTTACTTGCAATCATTCTGGGTGCAATTTATGACGAGCCACCAATCAAGGCGTTGTTCTTGGCGCCAAAAGCATTCCTTTCAGCACTTCCATTTCTAGGACAACTCCTTTTTGCTGTCTTTTTCGTGATTATTCAATTTGGTGCCATCTTCTGGTTCTTGACCAGAGGCGGTGTTGATACTTACTTCCCGGATGACATCAGAACTCGTTTTAGCGATGTATGGGGACAAGATCATGTTCTTAATCGCATCCGTGAAAATTTGCTCTTTCTAGAAAACCCGGAAGAAATTGAGAAGCATGGCGGGTATGTGCCAGCTGGAATTCTTTTGTGGGGACCTCCTGGAACTGGCAAGACCTTGATGGCTGAGTCAATGGCTGGCGAAAGCGGAAAACCCTTTGTCTTCGTAGATCCTGGTGCATTTACCAACATGTTCCTCGGAGTTGGAGTCTTGAAAGTAAAGAGCTTGTTCCGCAAGTTGCGTAAGCTGGCGCTTCGTTACGGCGGAGTTGTTGTCTTCTTTGACGAGGCAGATGCACTTGGCAATCGCGGAATCATTACCCAAGGTGGACCACAGCGAAATTCCACCATGAGCAAAACCAGTATCTTTGAAAGCAATTGCCACGGCGGAACCTATCTTTCCGAATCAGCTGTCTCTGCAATTGCCCGCGAAAAGTTTGTCATGGGTGGCGCCGCGGGCGGCGGCGGCGGAATGGGAACCCTGCAAGCTCTTCTCACTGAACTTTCTGGGTTGAAAAAGCCGCGTGGTTTCTTCAACAGAATTGTTCGCCGAACATTGGGTATGCGACCTAAGAATCCACCAAAGTATCGAATTCTCGTTGTGATGGCGACCAATATGCCGGAATCTCTAGATGAAGCGCTCCTTCGTCCTGGACGTATTGATCGCATGTATCGCGTCGGCTATCCAAGTAAAGCTGGCCGTATCCGCACCTATGAAGGTTATCTATCAAAGGTCTCGCACTCACTGACAGCTGAAGATATCGACAAGATTGCAACCATAACTCCTTATGCAACCGGTGCAACCATTAAAGACACTATCAATGAAGCGCTAATCATGGCGATTCGAAATGGCCGCACTTCGATTGAGTGGTCAGATATTGTAAAAGCAAAACAGCAGAAAGAACTCGGACCTTCTGAGGATGTTGAGTACATCGAGCGAGAGCGCCATGCTGTTGCTGTTCATGAAGCATGTCATGCAGTGATGGCGCATCGCACTCGTCAACATATGTCTATTGATTTAGCGACGATTGAAAAAGGTTCTGATTATCTGGGAATGGTGGCGAGCATCCCGCCTGATGATCAATTCACGCGCTGGAAGAGTGAATATCAATCAGATATTTTGGTCTCTCTTGCATCGCTCGCCGGAGAGCGGATGTTCTTCAAAGACGATAATTCATCAGGAGTTTCTGGCGATCTTGAAAGTGCAACGACAATCGCCTCATTGATGGAAGGGCATTGGGGAATGGGGTCCACAATTTCTTCACATGCCAGTAATCGACGTTTTGAGATGGGCGCTCCTGGTGGAGGAAAAGGGAAAGACGATACCGAAAAGCAGATGCGCATGGCGTTGAGCGATCGTATTGAAGAAAATTTAAATAAGTTATTGATTCAAGCTGAGGAAATATTGCGCGAGAATCGCAATCAAGTTTTGGCCCTCGCACATGCGCTGGAAACGCATAAGACACTCTCCGGTGAAGATGTAGTAGCAGTCATTGACTGCACCCAGGGATCTATCGTGGACGGCCGCCCATACCTTGATCCTGGTTTGCTGGCCGAGATTGAGAAGTATCACGAAGCTTCGGTCGTGGCTCATCAGGAGCATCGAGTCCCTGATGTGCGTTTACCTGTGATTGGTTCTGCCGGTATCGTTACCCAGTGAGCAAAATCTTCCTCTTTGTGGCTATTGATGTGCGCCCAGGGAAATATGATGAATTTGTAACTGCTCTCTCAAAGCACATTTCAGTAATTCGCACAGAAGCTGGTTGCGAATTCATCGATATCTACCGCGATACTCAAAAAGAGAACGTCGTAAATGTTTGGGAAATCTGGTCTGACCGACCATCATGGGATGCTCATATGGTTAACGAGAACAGCAGAGCATGGCAGGCAGTTGCAAAAGATTTAGTCTTCGGAGAAAGTATTAGTGTGATGAATCAACTCCCATGAGTAATTTCACGCTCTCCATCGATTGCGGTGGACTTTTTCTCAAAAGTTGTGTACTCGATGATTCAGGAACGATGCATGCTGCACCTACTCGCATAGAAACACCGTACCCACTTACAACAGAACGTTTTCTTGACACCATCAAGCAGATTGCTGATTCACTTCCGAAGGCAGCGCGAGTTACTGTCGGAATTCCGGGAATGATTCGAAACGGCGTTGTTGTGGCAACGCCTCATTACATTAATGATGCAGGTCCACACACGCGCATGAACCCAGAGCTAAAAGAGCAGTGGTGGGGTTTTGATGCCCAGGCAGCGATTGAGGCGAAGTTGGGAATCCCAACAAAAGTTCTCAATGATGCTGAAGTACATGGCGCAGGTGTTGTAACAGGTTCAGGTTTGGAAATCGTGCTCACCCTCGGTACAGGTCTTGGATTTGCAGTGTTCCATGGAGGAAAGCTCTCTCCTCACTTTGAACTCTCGCATGCAACTGTACGGCGCAATACAACGTATGACACGTGGATTGGCGATCGCGAACGTAAACGCCTTGGTACAACGTTCTGGTCACGGCGTGTGCGCCTCATGGTTTCAGAGCTGCGTCCAGTATTTCTTTGGGACCGCTTATATGTCGGTGGCGGAAACTCACACAGTATTCAGCAGCGCGACTTAACCCTGATGGGTGATGACGTTGTCATTGTTCCAAACTCTGCCGGTGTTTCTGGTGGAGTTCGTGCGTGGCAGTTGTAGTACTTAAGCCCTAATTGCAATTGCGAATTCGCGGAAATCTTCGACGAGTAAATCAATTTCGGTTTGGCCATGCGCCAGTGAAATTAACCATTGCTCATCTAGTCCTGGCGGAGTAATGATTCCGCGGTTTAGCGCGAATAACCAGTGTGCTTCGGCAACGCCAAAGTCTGTCGCTTTGTAATCACGGTAATTGCGCACAGGTGTAGTTGACCAGGTAACACAGCCCTTAACACCAAAACCAACAGTGTGTGCTGGTAACTGGTACTCATCAATAATTTCACCGATGCGAGTCAGCGCCTGCAGATTGAAATCTTCAGCCCGTGCCATTGCCTCATCGGTGCAAATGCGATCGATTGCACGAATGCCAGCCATCGCAAGGGGATTGCCGTTAAATGTACCGAAGTGAGCCATCTGACCATTGGTAACAAAGTCCATGTACTTCTTCTTGCCACCAAAGGCTGCAAGTGGAAGTCCACCACCGATTGATTTTGCAAGAGTAATGAGATCTGGCTTTACACCAAGTCGGGCAGAGGCGCCATGTGCTCCAGCGGTAAGACCCGTCTTTACTTCATCAAAGATAAGAACAACGTTGTATTGATCGCAGAGTTCGCGAACTCGCTGGAGGTAACCAGCATCAGGTAGAACAATTGCGAGGTTCTCAAGAACTGGCTCAACGATAAAGCACGCAATCTTCTTCGCGTTCTTCTTAAACATTTTTTCCAGAGATTCAATATTGTTAAAAGGAACAACGTAGATATCGCCAGGAACTAAGTTGGGCTCAACATAAGGAGTTGGCTTCTTTGGGTTACCTGCTTTTTCTACCGGCGGTTTAGCAGAGACTACAAATGGGTCGTAGCTTCCGTGGTATCCACCTTCTACTTTAAGGATTCCCATCTTCTGGGTTGCCGAACGAGCTACGCGAACTGCGTACATGGTTGATTCGGTACCAGAGTTGGTGAAGCGAACCTGATCGATTCCAAAGCGCTTGCAGATTCGCTCTGCGGCATCGGTGGAGGTAGGTGAAGGTGTAACGAAGAGCATTCCCTGATTGAGTGCACTCTGAATCTCTTCAACGACAACTGGGTTGAGGTGGCCGGCGAGCATTGCGCCAAAGCCCATGGAGAGATCGAGCAGTTGGCGGCCATCGACATCGGTCATGTAGGCGCCCTTGGCGGAGACGATTGAGATTGGGTATGGATCCCAGTGCTGGAAGCTAGAGGTGACACCGAGCGGCAGTGAGTCAAAGGCGCGCTTGCTCTCGAGTTCAGAGCCCTTGGTGTTCTTAGTGAAAAGTTCCCACTCGGCGGCAAGTACTGCGGCAACTTTCTCAGGTGAGATTGGAGTGGATGTTGTTGGTACGTAACGATGTGATGTTGCTTGTTGCGATTGGATCGCTGCTTGTGTAGTCATTGTAAAGCTGTACGGCAAAAGTTTCTGATTTAGAAACCGTTTGAGAAGTACTCTCCCTTTAGTCTTGCGAATGAACGCAAAGCAATTATCTATGATGCGGTAAAAACTTGCAACAAATAACTATTTCAGCGAGTTTTACGCACGAATAATCTGAATTGCATTCAATACGATAATTCCGACCGCCACGATAATTCCAAGATACTTTGCAGGTAAGCGACCGACAAGCTTTGCAGCTATTGGGGCAGCGATTACTCCGCCTAGAGCTAAACCGCCAACCGTCGCCCAATTGATATCTATTCGTCCAATTTGCGCTAAGAATCCGGCAGAGGCACAGAGTGCAACAACAAATTCTGCTGCACTTACTGTTCCGATAACTTTACGAGGTTCAGTAGCAGTTGTTGTCATAAGTGTTGGTGTGACGATTGGTCCCCAACCTCCACCACCTGATGCGTCAACAAATCCACCGGTGAAACCTAAGTAGGTGAGAAATCGTGGATTCTTGATCTGCAAAGAATTTATCTGAGGCTCTGACTTAAAGACATTGCGATAGAGAAGTAAGAAACCTAAGAAGAGAAGGAGAGTCGAAATAAATATCTTTGAACTTGAGATGTCTATAAACGAGAGAAAGGTTGCACCAAGGAAAGCACCAATGCCACCAGGGATAGCTAATCGCAAGAGAATTTTCTTATCTATATTCTCAGCGTGCCAATGTGAGGCACCAGAAGCGAGAGTCGTACCAATTTCGGCGATATGAACAGCCGTTGAGGCAACTACTGCAGATGCCCCCAGTGTCACCAAAAGAGTTGAGCTGGTAAGCCCAAAACCCATTCCTAGAGAGCCATCGATTAACTGAGCTACTGATCCTACGAGTGCAAAGAGGAGCCAATTCATAAAAGAATCTTAATTATCTTCTCAACACTCTCGGTGACAGACACGGTTCCATCGAGGTGTAAATCTGGCGAAGTAGGTCTCTCGTAGTCTTGTCCTACACCAGTGAAGTTTGGAATCTCTCCTGCTGCAGACTTCTTGTAAAGTCCCTTGGGGTCACGCGAACGACACGTTTCAACTGGTGTATCAACGAATACTTCGATGAACTCGCCATCTTCAAAAATACTCTTTGCGCGTTGGCGGTCGACTTCAAAAGGACTTACCAACGCAGTAATCACGATTAGACCAGCGTCAACCATGAGCTTGGCAACTTCTGAGACGCGTCGAACATTCTCGGCTCGATCTTCGGGAGTGAATCCAAGATCCATATTCAGACCCAATCGCAAGTTGTCACCATCTAATACGTATGCGTGCGCACCGGAAGCAAAGAGTCGTTGCTCTAAAGCGTTAGCAATTGTTGATTTACCTGAACCTGATAAACCGGTAAGCCAGATAACGCGCCCCCGCTGTGATTTCTGCGCTCCACGTTGGACTTTAGTAATCTCATAATCTTGATGTGTAACGTTTGACGCTCGTCGCAGTGAATGGCGAACCATGCCGGCGCCAACTGTTTTCAGCGTTAAGCGATCCACGAGAATAAAGTTTCCAAATTCGCGTGACTCTGTATACGCCCGCATGATTACCGGAATATCAGTAGCGACCTCTACATCTCCGATCTCATTCATCGCCAGCGCATCTGAAGAAATATGTTCGCCGGTATTGACATCAATTTTGTGTCGTATTTTTGTAATAATTGCTGGCGTTGTCGTGGCGCCACTCACTAGTAAGTAGGACCGACTGTGAATGAGCGGCTCCTCGTTTAGCCAGACAACATGGGCAGCTAATCGATCGGATGGGGTTAAGTCATCGGCAGATTGCGCGATGACATCGCCTCGAGTGACATCTACTTCAGGTTCCAATACCAATGTCACAGCAGAATCCAATTCAGCAACATCGTGCTCCTGATTGAAGGTCACGATTGAGGCAACCTTTGCCTTCTGCTTACTTGGGAAAATTGTGACTTCATCACCCTTGCGAAAACTTCCGCGGCGAACAGTGCCCGCGAGTCCGCGGAAGTTTTCTGCTCTTGCAATCATCTGAATTCGCATCAACCCTTGGGCATCTGCATCGACGGGCTTGCTCCAGCCTTGAATGCAGTCAATGAGCGTATTTCCGGTATACCAATTCATGTTTTCACTTGGGTAAACAACGTTATCGCCTGAGAGCGCGCTCAAAGGAATGATGTGAACATCTTTAAGTTGAAGCCGGTCAATAGTTTTTTGAATCTCAGTTGAAATGTCATCAAATACTTTTTTGTCAAAGCCGACCGCATCTAGTTTATTGATGGCAACAATTACGCGAGATACGCCCATAAGTGAACAGATTGTTAGGTGGCGCAATGTTTGTGTGCGAACACCCTTAATTCCATCGACTAGTACGAGTGCAATATCAGCACGCGATGCAGCAACAACCATATTTCGGGTGTACTGCTCATGTCCGGGCGCATCGCTAATAATCAGACGTTTGCCATCTAACAGATTCATAGATCGGTAGGCGACATCAATGGTGATGCCTTGTTCGCGCTCAGCTTCTAAACCATCGGTGAGAAGACTGAAATCAATTTCTCCAGCAGGAATAGTCGAACCTGTGCGACGCACTTTCCTGGCTGCGCCAATGGTGTCGTGCGGAATGCTGTCAGTCTCTACTAAAAGGCGACCGATCAGGGTTGATTTACCATCATCAACACTGCCACACGTTAAGAGGCGAACTATTGCACCGGACATTAGAAGTACCCCTCGGTCTTCTTCTTCTCCATAGAATCTTCATTGTCGCCATCAATAAGTCTTGTGGCTCGCTCACTTAACTTCACTTGCAATACTTCTTCGACGACATCCTCGATAGTGTGGGCGCTGGATTCAACTGCCGCGGTAAGCGGGTAACACCCTAATGTGCGGAAGCGAACCTGCTTCATAAACGGTGTTTCGCCATCCTGTAGTTGATAACGATCATCATCGACCATGATTAATTGATCGCCACGTTTAACAACTGGACGTTCTTTTGCAAAGTAGAGCGGATTTACTTCGATACCTTCTTGCAAGATGTAATGCCAAATATCATTCTCGGTCCAATCTGAAATAGGAAAGACGCGCATAGTCTGTCCTGGGCCGAGCCGAGTGTTGTAGGTATTCCAAAGTTCTGGGCGTTGTTCACGAGGATTCCATCGATGGCCAGGATCGCGGACGCTAAAGATTCTCTCCTTCGCGCGAGACTTCTCTTCATCTCGTCGAGATCCGCCAATTGCAGCATCAAAGCCATGTAAATCAAGGGCCTCGCGCAGCGCGACAGTCTTCATCACACGCGTGTACTCCGAGATACCTGTTGTAAATGGAGTGATATTTGCTTCTACGCCAGCTTGGTTTGTATGGACAATTAAATTTGAATTTGTCTCTGCAACGACACGATCTCGAAAGGAGATCATCTCCTTAAATTTCCAGGTGGTATCGATGTGAAGTAGTGGAAACGGTATCGGCGCTGGATAAAAAGCTTTTCGCGCAAGATGTAATAGAACTGTTGAATCCTTACCTATTGAGTACATCATGACTGGCTTGCGGAAACCAACCGCAGTCTCACGGAAGATCTCTATCGATTCGTTCTCGAGTTCCTTCAGAACACGCTTTTTTATAGTCATGTCAGCACCTTTGGAAATACGAAGTCAGCGTAATTCTTACCCATTGATGAGAGAAAATCATCCTGAACCTTATTGGAGCGATCCTGCTTTACTGTTGTTGGAGCAAGAGTTAACTTATCCCAATCTGAGAATCCTTTAAAGTGTGCAAAACTCTGAATCTCTCGCACCTTATCTGGGCTATGTAAATCATCGAAATCAACGTCAAGAATATGGCAGCCCTGATCCTGTGCAAATTTTAAGTAATGGGTATAAAACTTGGTGAAGTCATCAATAAAGCGATTCAACTCAGCTGCATCTAAATTAATCACGAGATCCGAAGTCGAAGCCGTGTGCCATTTACCGGTTGCATTGGCCTTCTTATGAGATACAAAACGATCGAGATGGTTTCTGCGCAAGAAAATTATGTGGGGCTTATATTCAGAGATGAGCGATTCCAGCAAGTTATCAGGCAGATGCTGCGGAAAAATCTTTATTACGTGTATGCCAGGAATCTTTTTTAGGGCGTCCAATGTTCTATGAGCATCTAAGGATGTTGTTTCGAATTTGTTGTAAGACCAATTCTTTCGTTGTTGTTTCAGATTTTGTGAGTATCGAAATGAGAAGAACGGATAGAAGCGATTAATCTTCTCAATGTTTTTATTCCAAGCATTGAAGATAAAAAATTCACCGTAGTAGTGGAATCCCACATGATCATTGGATAGCAAGCTACCGATTGCGTGGGTGCCAGAACGGGGAAATGAAAGTATAAAAACTATTTTTGAATCTGATGGGCCAGGCTTACGAAGGTATTTGGCAACAAAGTAAGGCAGAAGTGCCCTCACATTAAGGAGAAACTTCTTTGTTGAGGGCATTTTGCCTTGGCTAGACACTTTTGAATCTTATCAGTCGAAGTTTTGAAGATTGATAGTCTTGCCTAGTGTCAGAGCCAGCAATTACGAGTCTCGGTAAACTCACCAGTTTTTCTCAGGAAATTGCCGCTCTAGAACTATTGCGAAAAAGCCGGAGATCAAAAATTAAACAGTATCCCTCAGTCTCCGTGCTTGTTTCAACGGTTCGCTCAGACGATCTTGCTAATCTGCTTAATCAGCTCTGCACCCAGACACTGACCAAATTTGAGTTAATGATTGGCTTGCATGCAATTGAGTTAAATACAACGCACAAGAAACTCATTAAAGAGCTAAGCCAGAGAAAAGTTTCAGTGCATCTTCACAGTTTTGCCAAGGAGCAGAATCTCGGCAGTATTCTCTCCGCGCTTGCTGAAGCTTCAACCGGGGATTACATCGCGAAGATGGATGACGATGACTATTACGGCCCAGAACATCTAAGGGATCTAGTAGATGCCGCAATCGAGACCGGCGCTGATGTTGTCGGTAGAGCCATGAATTATGTTTATTTAGAGCCGTTGCAGCTGACGGTACGACGATTCTCACCACACGGCACGCAAGCGGTTGAGTTATGGAGTGACTGGGTTTGCGGTGGCACGATTTTGGCGAAGCGGTTGAGTGCGCAGGCGGCCGGTTGGTTTGGAGATGGATACACCGCGGTAGATCGCTACTTGCTAAGCGGAGTGACAAATAATGGCGGAAAAATATGGCGCACTTTTGGTGCCGGATATGTTTATCGCCGAACATTCACATTCCATACCTATGCGACCAATTATTCAAAGTATCTCAACGGCGCAAACGAGCATGTCGTCGGTCAGTGGCAGCACCCGATATTTGGGAGCTACAGCAAATGAGTACTCAATTTCGATTCGAACGGCCAGAAGAGCTTGCAATCGTTACTCGACCATCGCTATCTGTTGCAGTCGTAATTTCATGCCGAGATGGTCAGGAGAAACTAGATCTAGTGCTGGCTTCTTTGTGCGCTCAGAGTTATCCATCAAAGCTTCTTCATGTGTACATAATCGATGATGGCAGCCAAGTGGCCATCACAATTCCAGCTCTTGCACCAAAAAATACCAACATCATTCGCTATAAGAACTCTCCATCACATTGGGGCAAGACAGCAGCCACCAATTACTGTGTAGCAAAACTAAAGGAAGATGTCTTGTGGTTTGTGGATGCGGATATGGTTTTTGAACCAACTCACCTGGCAGAACATATGAAGTGGCACCACGACGCCGACGATTACGTTGTGTTGGGATGGAAGAGATTTGTACAAGAGTGGGGCTACACCCCGAAAGATCTCTATCACTCGCTATCACAAGGTGAATTTCATAATCTGCACAAGCAAAGTTGGAGTAAGGATCTGTGGGAAGAGCGAATCAATCGCACAGATGATTTACGGAAACCAGCGCTAGAAGGCTACCGATCAGTGGTGGGTGCGACTTTCTCAATCATGAATTCACAATGGTCCAAATTGGGCGGTTATAACCGTGAACTCATTACGGGAGAAGATACTGAACTTGGTTGGCGCATTTTTGTAAATGGACTACGAACAGTCCCTGAGCGTAACGCCCATTCATGGCACTTAGGATTTAGTACAGTTGAAAAGAATAAAGATTTAATTCAACGCCACAATGATCCGGCGCTAGCGCAGTTCATACCCGAAATGCACTCAATTCGCTCACGTTATGAATTCGATTGGAAAGTTCCAACGTACAAAATCTTCTTTGATGTCCGAAACCTAAAATTATCCGAACTACTTGAGTATCAGACCGAACTCTTGGCACTCAAAGGAACCTCGGCTCATTTCACATTACTTGGCCCGTGGAAAGTACTAAGAAATCGATACTCTCCGACGACAGATGAATACGCAGATCTACGCGAAATTCACTCTTGGCTCAAGGGCGATGAGCGCTTTGACTTTGTGGAGATTGGCTCTGATGTAAATCTCACGATAGATGACATCATTGAACTAATCGAGCCAAGTTCCACTGCGCACTATATTTTCGCCGAAGGTAAGTTAAAAGTTAACTTTAAGCACTTGTCTGATTATCAGCTCTTGAAAGGCGAAGGCCTAACTGGAATCGTTGATCAGGAAGATAATCGCGCTTTTGTAATTTTTGGTCCAGCGCTAGCTCGGGCAGTATCAACCGGTGGATGGGTTTATGAAAACATCTCACAGCAGTGGGGGATTTCGTGGCTGACCCATGAGAGATTCATGCAAGTAAACGTAGGCAAGCGTTCTCGGATTGGTCGATTCTTCAGATTCATTAAGCGTGAAGGAAAGAAAGTTAACTCACCTAAACAGTTGGCTATTTTTATTAA
>Ga0208788_1000900_pt1 | contig 14555 bp, 12 predicted proteins | sample Wag4_2014_7_11_3_FD_187363 | JGI IMG/M metagenome (GOLD analysis project Ga0208788, IMG submission 187363) | Fresh water mixed with fracking chemicals microbial communities from Ohio, USA - Utica-2 Time Series FC 2014_7_11 (SPAdes) (version 2) ...
CTATTTGAATTATTCTCGGTTAAGTCTTTGAAATATTCTTCAATAATTATCTTTATATCAAATGGTTTAAAGTTTAAAGCAGCTACCGAATCTGCTCTGGTTAGAGTTAACAGATCTTTTACTAGTTTTTCCATTCTCAAGCTTTCAGTTTCAATACGAGATGCTGCACGATCACGTTGGTCTGGATCGATGTTGTCTTTTTGTAATATTTCGGAATAACCCCTTATTACGGTTAATGGGGTTCTTAGTTCATGGGATGCATCAGAAACAAATTGCCTTAATGCCAACATCATTTTATTGATTGCGATTGATAGTTCACCAAATTCTGTTCCGCTTTTTGCTCCAGGCATATTTCGTGAAAAATCTCCTTCTGCCACAGCGTGAGCCACATCTACCATTTGATTCACGGGTTTAAAAAATTTACTTACCGTTAACCAGGCAAGGATTCCACTCAATAATGAAATTATTATGGCGGCTAAAGCTGTGCGACTAAGAATTTCTCCCGTTGCTCTTTGTGATTCTTTTAGGGAAGCCGCCAACACATAAATTTCATTTTGGCGACCCTCAAAAGCTAAAACACGAAATAGACCTTCATCTCGTACAGTTATTATTCTGTTTTCAGCTTCTAAAACTTGGGCAGAGCTTAATTTTGGAAATCTATCTTCTTCTGTTCCGGAAAATCGAAGAATAGTTAAAGAACCGTCTGAGTCATATCTAGCAATAGAAATGTAAGAATCAGCAAGACCTCTTATAGGTGCCAACATTTCTCCACGTAATTCCTTTAATAATCTTGGTTGGCGAATTGAGGTAATTAATGCATTATCTATAGAGTCGCTAAATGTATTTTGCGCATTATTAACCGCAATACCGCCCAAAGCAAAAGTTGGAATTGCTGATAACACCGCAGTTAGTAGTGAGATCCTAGTTCTAAGTTTCACTTTGATTCAATCTGATAACCAACACCGCGAACAGTTCTAATGTTTGCGTTGTCTCCAATTTTTTTTCTTAAGTACGAGATATATGTATCAAGAACTGCCCCATCTGTAGCAAAATCCAATCCCCATACAGCACTTAAAATTTGTTCTCTAGTTAATACCCGACCCATGTTTTCCATTAAATAATGCAGAAGTTTAAATTCAGTTGGCGAAGTTTCAATAACTTCATCTTTAACACTAACTCGATAATTTGAAACATCTAGTGAGATATTTCCAATTACTAAAATGTTTCCTGAAGTGGGAGTATTTTTCGATCTTCTTAAAACCGCAGCTACCCGCATAAGTAATTCTTCCAACCCAAAAGGCTTAGTCACAAAATCATCTGCCCCTAAACCAAAACCAATTGTTTTATCATCTTTTTGGTCTCGTGCTGTTAAAACAATGACGGGAACGTTATTATTTTCGTTTCTTAATTTTTCAATAACACCAAAGCCGTCTAATTGAGGCATATTTATATCAAGTATTACTAAATCTGGTTTTTGTTCTCTTATAAGTCTTAGCGCTTCCAAACCATGCTTGGCAGAAATTGTTTCATAACCATTCATGCGTAGAGCATCCTGCAACAGATCGTTAAGTGACGTCTCGTCTTCTGCAACCAGAATTCGAGCTAGGGAGTTAGTCACAGTTACTAATCTATTCTCTTGGGTTCGCAAGATGCTCTACAAGTCACCAGTTTTAGTAAATCAATGATGCAGTATTGGCAGTTCCCAAACCAGCACCACGTTGACTTCCTAATTTTCCTACCCAATCTGCTTTTGCGGCTTTGATTGCATCAGCTTGTGCTTGAGTGATTGTGTTGTTTGTAACTAGATTCGCAAGCACTCCATCTCTAATCACTGAGTTGTCTTCTCTGGGAAGAGCATGCAATGCGGTGCGAATAGATTTTGCCTCAGCTGAAGTGATCGTTCCCGCTCTCACAAGATCTCTTAAATCTTTTTTGGTTTTTGAGGCTGCTTTAACAGCATTAGCTTTTGCTTGCGTTAATGTTGATTTGCTTACCAAGTCTGTTAAAACGGTGTTTAACTTAGTTACAAATTTGGCATCCTGTTTGGTTTTCATCGCTGCTTTAACCGCATCAGCTTGTGCTTGGGTTATAGTTCCAGCGGTTACTAGCGAAGTTAGAGCTCCGCCGCCGCCGTGTTTTATGCCCCATGTATCTTTACCGCCACCACCGTGTTGTGCAAATGCTGCAGATGAAGTTGTAGCAATTAATCCTGAAACAACTAAAGCTGCAATTACGGTTCTTTTCTTATTCATCAAACTCCTCATTTCAGTTGACTTGCCTTAATTACACTTTGATGGACTTACCCTTAAATCATCTGAAACTAATCTGTGAGTTTTCTGAGAATAAACAGCATTTTTAATTCGCATATAGTCGATTTAGCCGTCATAATTAGCCCTATGAGAGTTGTCATTGTGGGAGCAGGCTTTGGTGGGCTAGCAACGGCTCGAAAGCTGGCTGGACAAAAAGACATTGAAGTAACAATTATTGATAGACATCCATATCAACTTTTTTCTCCTCTTCTTTACCAAGTTGCAACAGGTGGTTTACCTGAAGATGACATTGCTTATCCAGTAAGAGCAGCAATTCCTGGTGTTCTTTTTCGTCGAGGTGAAGTAACAAAAGTAAATACTGACTCAAAAACTATAACTTTGGCAGATCAAGTCACAATTCAATATGACCAACTAGTTTTAGCAACTGGTAGCACTGGAACAACTTTTGGTGTGAGCGGTGTGCAAGAAAATGCTCTACAAATGAAATCAATAGTGGAAGCGCGAAAAATAAAGAAGCAATTGCTTGGCATGTATGAAGAAGTTGAAGCAGGACATCAACCAACAGAGGCTCTAAAAGTAGTTGTAATTGGTGCTGGCCCGACTGGTGTTGAAGTATCAGGTGCTGTTGCTGAATTACAAAAAAGTATGAAACATGAGTTTCCTAAACTTTATAAAAAAGCAAGTGTGACTTTAGTTGAAGCAGGACCACGAGTTTTACCGATGTTTCATGAGAAATCATCAAAACATGCTCAATCAGAATTAGAAGAAATTGGCGTAACTGTAAAAACTAATGCAGCAGTAGATCAAATGGATAAGACAGAAGTACACCTAAAAAGTGGTGAAGTTCTAACTGGTGGAACATTTATTTGGGCTGCAGGAGTTGCTGCTTATTCAACTTGGACTTCTTTAGGAGAAACAGATAGATCTAATCGATTAATGATTAGTGACAATCTGCAAACTACTTCAGGAGTTTTTGTAATTGGTGATGGTGCTCATTTGCAATTTAAGGGAAATCCTTTGCCAATGATTGCCCCAGTAGCACTACAAATGGGACGACATGTTGCGAAGCAAATAATAAACATAAAAAATAATAAAGATTTAACAAAGTTCAAGTACACCGATAAAGGTCAAATGGCAACAATTGGTAGAAGAAGAGCAGTTGTTGAAATGCCTGGTGGTTTAAGACTTCATGGAACACTTGCTTGGCTAACTTGGTTAGCACTTCATGTTTTCTATTTAGCTGGAGGAAGAAATCGAATCAGTGTTATTGCTGACTGGATGTGGAATTACATTGCGTGGGGTGTAGGACCAAGACGAACGGTGATTGATTAAATAAGTTATTTCTGCTTCACTTATATTTATATCTTTAGGAGAAGTATAAAATTGTCCAAATTGTCTGTAATGTTATTAACTCTAATTTTATCTATATTTATGGCATCACCTTCTTACGCCGAGGAAGCAATTCCTGAAACTCCAACTGAAACAATTGCACCAATTCTATCTGAAACTAGTCCTTCGTACGAACCGCCGGCAGAAGCAATGAATGGTGTAGGGGGATGGGCTGTAGTTGATCCAATAACAGGAAATGTTCATGGCGTAATTGTTGCAACAATTGAAACTTTTAGAGAAAGAAATGGTGTCATCGGACATGAATATATGGGTTGTGCTTCTAATTGTGTTCTAAGATTTCAAACCAGAGCAACTGACGATGGAAATGTGGCAGGTTGGCACGGAACACAAACAAATATCGATGCAAACGGAAATGCCTCTCAAACAAATGATGGAAGTGTTAAATGGAATGACTCCACAAAAAATTTCACAATCAAAAATTCCTCAACTGATTCTTCAAATTCAAAGATAACAAGAACTCAAACTTTAATCCCAGAGAAAACAGCAAGTGATGGCGAGAATCTTCACACTGGAATAGTAGATATAAATACTGAATACGAGTCTTCAACTATTGCTGGGCAGCGAGTCAAAGGCTCAACAAAGCAACAAAACTCAGATGATAAGAATTCAACAATAAATGTTGAATTTCCAAATTGGTCCGCAGGGAAGAATTTTACCTATGAAAACCCAAATCTACTTGTAGAAAATATTGAAACCGATGTTGAAAACCAACTTAAAAAAGATGGTTTTGACACCACGACATATGTTGATCCTGAAACTGAATTAGTTGAAGAAAGTCAAGAGGAGATATTTGTCAAAGCCATAAAAACGTTGACTGAAAACGTAAAAGTATTTTTCTCAAATATATTTGGGTTTATTCAACCTCAGACACCTGTCTCTTCGAACGACTCAACCAATCAGGATTAATCTCTACTCCCCATCCAGGGGCATTGGTAATCTCTACTTTTCCATCAACAATTTTGTATGGATCTCCTAAAAATAAATCTTTTTGCCAAGGATAATAATCTTCCTTTTCGATAGAGAATTCAAGATATTTTCCCGCATTAGGAATTGCTTTTAATAAGTGCATGGTGCACATTGTCACTAACGAAAGATTTGCTGAGTGTGGAGTAATTGTTTTATTAACTTTTGCTCCCATTTTTGCAACTTCTAAAGTTCTAGTAATTCCACCCATATACATCACATCGGGTTGGAAAATATCTACAGCATTTATATCAATCATTTTTTGCCAAACAATGAAATCCCAATCTTGTTCTCCACCAGTTACATCTATTTCTAATGCTTCAGTAACCTGTTTAGTCTCCTCCAATTTCCAGTATCTACAGGGTTCCTCAAAGTGACTAATTCCATGTTGTTCTAATCTTTTTCCAACTTCGATTGCTTTCTTAGGCGAAAATCCGCTATTCCCATCAACTAACTTTGAAATATTTTCTCCCAATGCTTTACCAACAACTTCAATTACTTCTTCAGTTCGACCTGGCCACTCATCAATATCGCGGCCATTCTCGGAACCCACTCTCCACTTGAATGCATCGAATCCAAATTCATCACGTAGTTTTACAAATCTTTTGGCTTCATCTTGCGGTGTTATATCCCGCCTCATGCTTGAGGCATAAGTTCTTAACCGTCCAGGCTTCCCGCCAAGAAGTTCTACTACGGGTTTATTTTGTGCTTTGGCATAAAGATCCCACAGGGCTGTATCTAAACCAGCAATGGCTCTACATCGATAACTTCCTGGAAATTTATGTTCCTTTTCCTCAACTCTCGTAATCAATTCACTTAAATTATTAGCATCTTGCCCAAGTACCCAAGGGGCAACTTGTCGGTGGAATATCTGAGCTGAGATATCTGCGTTGTAAGTGGAAAGTTGTCCCCAGCCAATATTTCCTGTAGAAGTCTCAACTTTTACAAAAGAAACAAATTCATTTGCATAGGTTTCTAAAGACTTAATAACCCCAAAAGAAGCATCGAAGCTCATAGTTCTTTTGCGAATACCGGGAAAGGATTAATTCTTATTAACACCTGGTCGCCAATTCTATAATTGAGATTTTCCGAACTGGGTAACTGCGCTGTTATCATGGAGCCATTATTTAATTTCAAAAGAACTCTTAGCATGGCACCAAGAAAACTAATTGTTAATACTTGGGCATTTGCATTTGATTCCTTGTTGATTGAAATAGCTTCTGGGCGAATTAAAGCCTTTGCTTTACCTGAAGTGACTGACCCAGGCAGAATTTCAATTTCTTGACCTAAAATATTGATTTTCCCATTACGAACTTCTCCTTCAATTGGATTCGTTAATCCAACAAACTCCGCAACAAATGAGGTAGCCGGTTTATCGTAAAGTTGAGCTGGAGTTGCGATTTGTTCTAATACACCCTTTTTCATTACTCCCACTCGATCAGCAATTCCCAAAGCTTCTTCTTGGTCATGTGTTACGAAAAGTGTGGTAGTTCCCACTTCTAACTGAATTCTTCTAATCTCATCTCGCAATTGACTTCTAACTTTTGCATCAAGAGCAGACAGTGGTTCATCCAGTAATAACACATTAGGAGAAATTGCTAGAGCTCTTGCTAAAGCAATTCTTTGTTGTTGTCCTCCCGAAAGTTGGTGAGGAAAGTGATTCATATGCGATGCTAAATCAACTAAATCCAAGAGTTCCTTTGATTTTTTTTGCCTTTCGGTATTTGAGACTTTTCTAAATCCCATTTTCAGACCATATTCAACATTTTCTAATGCACTCATATGAGGAAATAAACTGTAGGATTGAAAAACCATTCCCATATTTCTCTTATTAGTTGGCAAATCAGTTATATCTTTGTCATGGACGATTATTTTTCCGCTATCAAGAGGTTGTAATCCAGCTAATGCTCTTAACGCAGTAGTTTTGCCGCAACCAGATGGACCAAGTAGTGCAACTAACTCGCCCTTTGCCATATCTAATGAAAAATTATTTAGCGCTTGGACATCACCAAATGATTTTGAAAGCCCGATTAGCCTTACTTCAATTACATTACTCATATTTTGCCACCTTAGCTTTTCTATTTGTTTTTAGTTTTGATGATCTAGATCTATTAGTGGTGGGGAGGATTGCTAGAAGAACAAATGCAAATATTAGGGCAGCAAGAGATACTGCTACTGAAGTTGCAGCATCTCGTTTTCCTAGAAGATTAATCACAACTTGCATTGTTTCAAAATTTAATAAATTAGAAATTGTGAATTCGCCTAAAACTAGTGCAATAGAAATTACAGCTCCTGACATTATGCCTACCTTAATATTTGGGACGATAACTCCAGCTATCATTCTTATTGTTGATGCTCCTAAGCTTCTAGAAGCTTCAGAAAGTGTGTGGCTATCAATAGAAAATAGAGATGCACTGATTGAGCGATAAGAATATGGTAAAACCAAAATAAAATAAACAAATGACAAAGTTAATGTAGAGCTTCCAAAAATCTGATACAGAACCCTATATGTGGGAGCTATGCCCACCACTATTACTATGGCTGGAATCGTTAAGGGTAAGAGGCATATCAATTCCATGTATCGTCTCAAATGCGGAAGTCTTAGGTGAATCCAAATCATAGTTGGAACTAAAATAAAGACCACCGCTAAAATAACAACGACTGCTAACTGTAGTGAAGAATATACTGAAGATAATAGTTTTGGAAATGTTGGAATTGCTGTCCAAGCATCGGCGCTTCTTTCACCGGGAGCTCCTCGTGTCGAAAATTCCAACATCGCAAAAACGGGGATTAGTAAATAAGATCCAACAAAAGCGATAATCATCCAACGCCATAGGTCAATTCTCTTAATTTTTTTCATGATTTAACCCATTTAGATACTTTGCTCTGTAACTTAAAGTAACCAAACATAACAACAACAACAATTAAAATCATTCCTACAGCTAAAGCTTTTGAAATTCCAGGATTTGTCCGGGATACTTCCCCAGAAATAGCAAACCCAATCTGCAATGGAACAATTGGTGAACCTTGACTAATTAACGCGGCTGCTGTTGCATAAGCTGAAAAAGCGTTTGCAAACAAAAGCAATAGTGCCCCTAAAAAACTCGGAGCAAGAATTGGTGCGCCTATTCGCAACCAGTAATTTGTAGTTGAACCACCTAAACTCTCTGAAGCCTCTTTCCACTCAGGCTTTAAATTCTCAATTGCTGGCAAAAACACAATTAGCATTAAAGGAATTTGAAAAAATGTATAAACGACGACCAAGCCTAATAATGAATAAAGCCATGAGGCATCAGTGAGAATATTTTGACCAAAATATGAATTAGCAAGAATTGTTAACATCCCGTTGAATCCAAATGTTGCAAGAAAAGCAAAAGTGAGCATAACTCCACCAAATTGCGCAAAAACTCCCGACGCTGCTAAAACTAATCTTCTAAAATAACCTTCTCTGTTTCCATTAGCTATTGCCCACGAAAATAATCCGCCTAAAATTGATCCGGCTAAAGCAGAGTATGCCGCTAATTTTATCGAAACTTTAAACCCATTTAGATACTTTTCGTTTGTTACTACTTCAATAAGGGAACCAAAACCATACCCACCCTCAAGATTTTGAAATGAACCATAAACCACAACCAGTGTGGGCCAAATTAGAAAAAATAATGCAAGTAAAGCAAAGGGGACTACACCCAAATATGGAAATATTTTTCGAAATAGGCTATTAGTCTCAAATTTTTTGAGACTAATAGCCCTTTCTTTATTTTGCAAGGTTTGCAAAATTATGTCTACGAATAGTTAAAAACTATTCGATGGCTCCAACTTCAGCAGCCCATCGTTCAACAAGAACTGCATTTGCTGCTTCAGTTTGTGCAACTGTTGCAACTACTGGAGTTCCAGTCACAGGTGGCAATGCACTAAATGCTGCTTCATCAATAGTTCCTTCTGAAACCATTAAATCTGCAAGCACTGGGCGAGCGCCTCCACGTAACCATTCGTTAGAGCCTTCTGGTGAATATAAATATTCTTGCCATAGGCGAGCACATGCTGGGTTTGGTGCATCAACGTTGACTGCTTGGTAGTAATAACCACCTAGTGCAACGCCCTCTGGAATGAAAATCTTCCAGTCGATGCCTTTTTCTTTCAAGCCAGCAATTTGTCCTGCATGCAAGTAATCCCAGTCAAATACCACAGGGGTTTGACCAGATTCGATTGTTGCAGGTGTTGGATCAACAGGAATGAAACTTCCTGCATCCTTAAGTGATTTGAAATAATCAATACCTTTGCTCACATCATCAACTGATCCACCATTAACGATTGATGCCATTAGGACACCATTCATACCGGCAGCTGCAGCTGTTGGATCGCCGTTAAGAGCAACTTTTCCTTTGTAATCAGCTTTGAGCAAATCAGCTAAAGAAGTAATTGCTGGAACTTTGGAAGCGTCATATCCAACTGACATGAAACCGCCGTAATCCATGGTCCATAGCCCATTTGCATCTTTAAATGCTGGAGCTATGCCATCCCAACTTGCAACTTTGTATGGAGCAAACATTGCGGTGTTATTGATTGCAACTGCTTGTCCAAGGTCGAACACATCTGGTGCTCTATCAGTACCTTTTGTGTTATTAGCCGCATCGATTTCATCCTGGCTTGAGCCGTCTGGAATTTGTGAATCAATTTCAATTCCATATTTAGCTTTGAAGCCATCAATGATTTTTCCGTAATTTGCCCAATCTGGTGGAAGTGCAATTACGTTTAATTTTCCCTCTGCTTTGCATGCTGTTTCTAGACCTTCTAGGCCTCCGAAGTCAGCAGCAGAAGTTGCTGTCTTTGCATCCACTTCCCCTGATGCTGATTCAGCTGAACCAGAATCTGAAGATGAACTACAGGCAGAAAGCACTAATGCGCCAGCGGTAACTACAGCGAATAGTGATTTTTTTAACTCCATTACTTTCCTCCTTCTTTCCTTTGGTATTACCTTTCCTGAAGTTAATCAGGAATCTTTATCATGACGTGCTTTATTTGGGTGTAATCCTCTAATGAATAAATGGAACGCTCTTTACCATAACCTGATTGTTTAAATCCACCCCATGGCATTTCAGCTGTAACTGCACCATGATCATTTATCCATACGGTCCCAAATTTTAATTGTCTACTTGCTTCCATAGCAATTCCAATATTGTTGGTGTAAATCGATGCGCCCAACCCATAATCAATATCATTTGCCATCTCGATTGCCTGGTTATTATTTTCAGCTTTTTGAATAGTAATTAAGGGTCCAAATACTTCTTTTTGCACAATTTCGCTCTTTTGATCAACATCTGTCATTATTGTAGGTTCAATAAAATAGCCTTGACGATTCATTCGATTTCCTCCAGCTACTACTTTTGCACCATTTTTTTTAGCCCGAGAAAAATAGCCCAAAACATTTTCACTATGAGCTGCATGTGTGAGGGGACCCATCTGCGTTGATTCAACACTAGGATCTCCCACCCTTAATGATTGTACGGCATCGACCAAAGCCCTAATAACGTTTTCATAACTATTCTTGGTGACTATTACTCGAGTTGCAGCGCTGCAATCTTGACCAGCATTCCAAAAAGATGCCCATTTTAATGACTCGGCAACCTGATTTGGATCAGCATCATCTAACACAATTGCTGGTGCTTTTCCACCAAGTTCTAAATGGACATGTTTTAAAGTGTCCGAAGCAATTCTTGCAACAACTTTTCCTGTATCTGTTCCACCTGTCAAAGAGATAATGTCGATATCTTTATTGGATGCCATTTCAGCGCCAGCGTTTTCACCATAACCAGTAATAACATTTATTACTCCAGCTGGAAAAATTCCTTCTGCTAATTTCGCAAGCCTTAAAGTTGTTAATGGAGTTTGTTCAGATGGTTTTAAAACAATTGTGTTTCCTGCAGCTAAAGCTGGACTCATTTTTGTGATTGCTGTAAGTAGTGGATAGTTCCAAGGGGTGATTAAGCCTGCAACACCAATTGGTTCTCTTCGAATAATCGATGTGTAGCCTCTGGCATATTCACCGGCAGATCTTCCCTCTAACGTTCTTCCCGCGCCACCAAAAAAACGTAATCGATCTGCACCACTTCTCACTTCGCCTGAAACAACACTTGTTGGGTGACCAGAATTAAAAGTTTCAAGTTGTGCCAAATTATCGATATCTGCCAGAACTTTGTCGGCTAAAGCAAACATCATGTCTGCGCGTTCTTTTGGAGGAGTTCTTCCCCAATCAAATGAAGCTTTTCTTGCAGCACTTGCAGCTCTTTGCACATCTTTTTTTTCACCTAGAGGAACTTTTGCAATAACTTCTTCAGTAGTTGGACTTATCACATCTATCGTTTTGCCATCAATTGCTTCTACCCATTTACCGTCGACAAAGTTTTCAGAGACGATTAAGGCTTTATTCAAAGACAATGACATTTCTTGCTCCTTCGCCTTGTCTAAGTCTTTCAAATGCTGCATCTAAATCTTCAAGCTTTATGCGACTTGTGATTAGTTCATCAAGTTTTAATTTTTTATTCATATAATTATCAACTAACATTGGCACATCCTTTTTGATGTCAGAAGAGCCAAAATAACAACCTTTTATGGACTGCTCGTTTACAAAAGGTCCTGCATCAATTGTTAAAGTCGCACCATGTTTCATGAGTCCAACCAAAATAAGTTGTCCAAACGCGCCCACTGATTTCCAAGCGGCCTGAATTGTTTCTTCTCTACCAAGTGCTTCAAAGGCATAATCAACACCACCTGTTAAGTCCTTAATCATTTTAACTGGATCATCATTTTTTGAATTAACAATGTGAGTTGCTCCTAATGCTTTAGCTAAATCTAATTTTTCTTGTGTGATGTCAACAGCTATTATTTTTGATGCGCCAACTATTTTTGCTGCTTGAATTGTATTTAAACCAACGCCACCGCAACCAAAGACTGCAACATTTGATCCTGCTTTTACTTTTGCCGTATTCACTACAGCCCCATATCCAGTAAGAACTGCGCAACTAATAAGTGCTGCCCTATCCAATGGCATTGCTTTGTCTATTTTTATAATTCCAGAATCAGGAACTACAGAATATTCTGCAAAAGCAGCAACGCATAGAAATTGATTTATTTTTTCACCATTTAAACTCAATCGACTAGTGCCATCAAATAATCCACCTTGCCCCATGGCATCACCTGCGGTACTGCAAAAATTTGGTTGCCCCTTTTTGCAGTATTCACATGTACCACAATTTGGAACAATAGAAATGATGACGTGATCTCCTGGTACGACATTTGTGACATTTTCACCAATTGCTTCAACAACTCCAGCTGCTTCATGACCAATAACTGCAGGAAACGGTACGAGTTTTCTTTTCCCATCAACAGCATTTAAATCACTAGCGCATAATCCAGTTGCTTTGATTTTTACCAAAACTTCATTCTTTTTCGGAGTATCAATTTCTAACTCTTTGATTTCAAATTTTTCACCAATATCGGCCAGAACCGCGGCACGCATTTTCATTCAATGACTCCTATTTGTTTGCTTCCATCGTGCAACAAACTTCTCATTTTAGTGTAGGCTCAGATTTTAAGTACTGTCAATAACCAAGGAAGTCCCATGGCAAACCGAGTTCAAGCAGTAGAGCGAGCACTGAAGTTACTTATAACTATTGCGAAATCAGACACTCCTCCAACTGTTCCAGAGATGGCTTTAAAATCAGGAGTCAATCGAGCGACTGCCTGGAGACTCTTAAATACTTTAGAATTTTTCAGTTTAATTCAAAAAGATGAAAGGTCAGGCACTTACAAATTGGGACTAGGTGCCTGGCAACTTTTTTCCACATCAAATCTAGATGAATTTGTTAAAAACTCAAAAAAAGTTTTACAAGATGTAGTAACTAAAACCGGTGGAACAGCATTCTTAGAAATAGTGTCTCAAGGAGAAATCATTGTCATTGATGAAGTAAAACCTAATAATCCAATCCAAGTCGACCTTGCCGGGCTTGTTGTTCCTTACTATTGCAGCTCTGTAGGAAAACTTTATCTATCAACACTCGAAGAGAAAGAATTAAACCAATATCTTAATCAAAATTTTAAGGCACTTACAAATCAAACAATTACTGATAAAAATGAGCTAAAAAAACAAATTGATCAAGCACGAGTAGAAAAAATTGCTTACAACTATAAAGAGCATCAAAAAGAATGGTGTGCTATTACAAGTACCGTTATAGATCAGTCAGGAAACCATTTTGCATATGTTGGTTTAACACTTCCTGCTTATGCTACAACGAAAAAAGAGTTATATGGATTAAAAAATATTATGCTTGACGCTGCTAAAAAAATTACTAAACAAATAAAATAGCCCCCAATTTCTTGGGGGCTATTTTAAATTATTACCTTTGATTTGCACCTGAGTCATAATCATCCAAAGGCACAGCTTGTCCGCCACCTACACCAAATGAGGTGTAATCAATATCGTCGTAACTTGACATTGAGGCATACATTGCAGCTTTTGCTTCTTCGGTTGGCTCAACGCGAACGTGACGATAACGTGGCAAACCAGTTCCAGCTGGAATTAGTTTTCCAATGATCACGTTTTCTTTCAAACCAACTAGTGAATCTGATTTCTCATTAATTGCAGCATCAGTTAGAACACGAGTTGTTTCTTGGAATGATGCGGCTGACAACCATGATTCAGTTGCAAGAGATGCTTTGGTGATACCCATAAGTTCTGGTCTTCCTGAACCTGGTTTACCACTTTCTTGAACAACTCTTCTGTTTTCAGTTTCAAATACCACGCGATCAACCAATTCACCCGGTAGTAGATTTGCATCTCCAGATTCAATGATGGTTACACGACGTAGCATTTGGCGCACAATTACTTCAATGTGCTTATCGTGAATGCTTACACCTTGAGAGCGGTAAACTTCTTGAACTGCGTTCACCAAGTGAACTTGAACTTCTCTAGGTCCAAGTACTCGAAGTACTTGTTTAGGATCCACAGCACCAACAACTAATTGTTGACCAACTTCAACTGCTTGTCCATCTTCAACCATTAAACGAGTTCTCTTGGAAACTGGATAGGCAACTTCTTCAGCACCATCGCTTGGAATAACAACGATCTTTCGAGTCTTATCGGTTTCTTCGACGCGAATTCGTCCTGCTACTTCGCTGATTGGAGCAACACCTTTTGGAGTACGAGCTTCGAACAACTCAACAACACGTGGCAAACCGTGTGTGATGTCTGCTCCTGCAACTCCACCAGTGTGGAAAGTACGCATTGTTAACTGAGTTCCTGGCTCACCAATTGATTGAGCAGCAATAATTCCAACAGCCTCGCCCACATCAACTAACTTGCCACTAGCCATTGAGCGGCCGTAGCAACGAGCACATGTTCCAAGTTTTGATTCGCAAGTTAGAACTGAGCGAACCTTAATTTCAGTAACACCGTCTTCAATAAGTTCAGTAATTAAACTCATTGATAGTTCATCATCACGATGAGCAAGTGTTTCTTGGTTGATTTTCACTTCGTCAGACAAAACACGTGAAGCAACTGTGGTGTCAACGAATTCAACTGGGCGAATTACGCCATCTTGACCTTTTTCACCAATTGTTACTTTCAATCCGCGATCTGTTCCGCAATCTTCTTCTCGGATGATTACGTCTTGTGCCACGTCAACAAGACGACGAGTTAAGTAACCAGAATCTGCAGTTCTTAATGCCGTGTCAGCCAAACCTTTACGAGCACCGTGTGTAGAAATGAAGTATTCCAACACAGAAAGTCCTTCACGGAAGTTTGACTTGATTGGGCGAGGAATAATTTCACCCTTTGGATTTGATACCAAACCGCGCATACCGGCAAGTTGTCTGATTTGCATCATGTTTCCACGAGCACCAGAGTGAGCCATCATC
>Ga0208788_1000907_pt1 | contig 14455 bp, 11 predicted proteins | sample Wag4_2014_7_11_3_FD_187363 | JGI IMG/M metagenome (GOLD analysis project Ga0208788, IMG submission 187363) | Fresh water mixed with fracking chemicals microbial communities from Ohio, USA - Utica-2 Time Series FC 2014_7_11 (SPAdes) (version 2) ...
TATAAAATCAGCCCCTGCTCTTAAGCCCCAGCGCAGATCTTCTTTATCTTTTTCTGAAAGCGCTGGAACAGAAACGGCAACACCTGGCAGATTTATTCCCTTGTTGTTGCTCACTGTTCCGGGCTGCACGACTTTTGTTACAACATCGTTGCCTTTAACTTCAATAACTTCAACGGTCACTTTTCCGTCATCGATCAGAATTCGATCCCCAGCTTTGCAATCGCCAGGCAAACCTTTATAGGTCGTTCCTACTCGCTCTTTTGTGCCTTCAACCTCATCGATTGTGATCGTGAAAATATCTCCACGTTCTAAATCATGTGGACCATTTGCAAACTTGGCTAAACGAATCTTGGGGCCTTGGAGGTCTACAAGAATTGCAACGGACTTGCCTGCAGCTTTTGCACCAGCCCGAACACGATCAAGGCGAATTTGGTGTTCTTCATACCCACCGTGTGAAAGGTTAAGGCGAGCCATATTCATGCCTGCCTCGATGAGCTCCTTTACTTTTTCTGGAGATTCAACCGCTGGACCCATCGTGCAAACTATTTTGGCTCTACGCATGTGCCTACCTTAAACCATTAATGAGCGGTCAGTTGGCGCAATCGGAGATGCCAGTTGGGTACGCCCGGTTAAATACTTATCAACTGCAGCTGCTGCGCTTCGACCTTCAGCAATTGCCCAAACAATTAGCGATTGTCCGCGTCCAGCATCTCCAGCAACAAAGACTCCTTCTTGTGTTGTTTGAAAATCTTTATCACGTTTAATCATTCCACGATCATCTAAATCAACTTCTAGTTGAGTAATCAAGGCAGACTTTTCTGGGCCGGTAAATCCCATTGCCAAGAATACGAAATCGCACTTAATTTCTTTCTCAGTGCCAGCAACCTGTTCAAACTTTCCATTTTTGAATTCGGTTTCTACTATTTTAATGGCGCGAAGATTTCCTTGCTCATCACCCAAGAACTCTTCGGTGCTAACTGCAAATACTCGGTTATCTTTTTCCTCATGCGCGCTAGATACCCGATAAATCATTGGGTATGTTGGCCATGGCTGACCGGATGGGCGCTCATCGGTTGGACGAGGCATGATTTCAAGTTGGGTGATGCTCGCTGCGCCTTGACGGATTGAGGTTCCTAAGCAATCTGCGCCGGTATCTCCGCCGCCAAGAATGACAACATGCTTACCAGTCACATTGATATCAGGATTTTCAATTTCACCTAACGCTTGCTTATTACCCCACGGCAAAAACTCCATTGCCTGATAAATACCTTTATATTCCCGGCCCTTAATCGGCAGGTCTCGCCACTGCGTTGCACCTACTGCCAAAACAACCGCGTCATATTTTTTGCGTAAATCAGAACCTGTTAGCTCGCCGCCAACATCTACACCTGGGCGAAAACGTGTTCCCTCTTTTTCCATCTGCTCTAGGCGACGATCAAGAATGTGCTTTTCCATTTTAAATTCAGGGATTCCATAACGAAGCAATCCCCCGATTTTATCTGCCCGCTCATACACAGCCACAGTGTGTCCTGCACGCGTTAACTGCTGAGCAGCTGCAAGACCAGCTGGGCCTGAACCAATAACTGCCACAGTTTTTCCGGTCAAACGATCTGGTGCCAGTGGCAATACATTGCCGGCATCAAATGCTTCTTCAATTGTTCGTAGTTCAACCTGTTTGATTGTTACCGCTTCGCGATTGATAGCTACAACACAAGCAGTTTCGCAGGGTGCGGGACATAGTCGTCCTGTGAATTCAGGGAAATTATTGGTCGCATGTAAACGATCAATGGCTTCCTCTTTATCTCCACGCCAGATCAAATCGTTCCATTCAGGAATCAAATTACCCAGTGGGCAACCGTTGTGACAGAAAGGAATTCCACAATCCATGCAGCGTCCCGCTTGCTTTTGTAGATGTTCAAAACTTTGTGGCTCATAGACTTCACGCCAGTCTTGAATACGAACATCTACGGGCCTGCGAGTTGGAGTTTCTCGAGGAGTTGTCATAAATCCTTTTGGATCAGCCATTTGCTGCAACCTCCATCACTAGTGCATCTGCCGGTAATCCTTCTCGAACCGCTCTTTCCATCGCCTCTAGCACGCGGGCATAATCGCGCGGCATGATCAAAGAGATCCGAGCAAGTTGGTTTGTCCAATCATTTAAAATCTCAGAGGCAACTTGCGACCCTGTTTCGGCAAAGTAAGAAGAAATATGCGCTTTGAGAACTTCCTTCTGATCATCCGGAACAGCAAGCACATCCACCATGTCAGTATTTACATTTGCTGTATCAAGATCTAGGACATATGCACGGCCGCCAGACATGCCTGCTGCAATGTTTCGTCCGGTACGACCCAGAACAATTACTGTTCCGCCCGTCATGTATTCGCAACCGTGATCGCCAATGCCTTCAACAATGGCCAAAGCACCAGAGTTTCTTACACAAAAACGTTCGCCTACCATTCCGCGAATAAAGATTTCCCCGGCGGTAGCACCGTAACCAATGACGTTTCCAGCAATGACGTTTTCCTGTGAGGCAAATGATGCTTTCTCATCTGGGCGAACAATTACTCGACCACCTGAAATGCCTTTACCTACATAATCATTTGAATCTCCATACAAGCGGATAGTGAGTCCCTTGGGAATAAATGCACCCAGAGATTGACCTGCCGATCCATGTAAGGTCACATCGATGGTGCCTTCAGGCAAACCTTCGGCTCCGTATGCGCGTGTGATTTCTGCACCCAACATTGTTCCTACTGTTCGATTTACATTTCGAACTGGTAGATCAATTCGAACCGCTTCGCCCTTAGTCAGTGCAGGTTGTGCAAGCTCGATCAAGGTGTTGTCCAGAGCAGCAGCCAAACCATGATCTTGCTTGATGGTGTTGTGCAATGGACTATCAACATCTGGACGGACCAATAAAGGCTCGAGGTTTAACCCTGCTGCCTTCCAGTGTTCGACAGCTTTGCGAGTATCCAATGATTCAACATGGCCAACTGCTTCAAGGAGTGTTCGGAAGCCTAATTGAGCCAAAATCTCTCGAACTTCTTCGGCGATGTATTCGAAGAAAGTTTCGACGAATTCAGGTTTGCCGGTGAAGTTTTTGCGAAGCTCTGGGTTTTGTGTTGCAACGCCAACTGGACATGTATCCAAGTGACATACGCGCATCATGATGCAACCTGAAACAACCAGCGGCGCAGTTGCAAAGCCAAACTCTTCGGCTCCTAATAGCGCTGCAATAACGACATCTCGACCGGTTTTTAGTTGACCATCTGTTTGAACCACAATGCGATCACGCAAACCATTAAGCAACAATGTCTGCTGAGTTTCGGCAAGGCCTAATTCCCACGGTGCACCCGCATGCTTCAAAGAGGTAAGAGGTGAAGCTCCGGTGCCACCATCATGACCGGAAATGAGAACCACATCAGCATGTGCCTTTGATACACCGGCTGCAACTGTTCCAACACCTACTTCGGCTACCAGCTTTACGTGTACGCGAGCATTTTTATTGGCATTCTTAAGATCGTGAATTAATTGAGCAAGATCTTCAATGGAATAAATATCGTGATGCGGCGGCGGCGAAATCAAACCAACGCCAGGTGTTGAGTAACGAGCCTTGGCAATCCATGGGTAGACCTTGTTGCCGGGAAGCTGTCCACCTTCGCCGGGCTTTGCTCCTTGTGAAATCTTGATCTGAATATCATCACTATTAACCAAGTAATTACTGTTTACACCAAAGCGTCCTGATGCAACTTGCTTGATTGCAGAACGCTTTGAGTCACCATTTGCCATCGGCAAATAACGCTCTGGTTCTTCTCCGCCTTCACCCGTATTTGATTTTCCACCAAGGCGATTCATTGCGATGGCTAAAGTTTCGTGAACTTCAGCTGAAACAGATCCGTAGGACATCGCACCAGTTGAAAAGCGCTTAATAATGTCGCGAGCAGATTCAACCTCATCGATTGAAATAGGTTGATTGACCCCATCTTTAAACTGGAATAAACCGCGAAGAGTCATCAGACGGGTGCTCTGTTCATTTACCCGATCGGTGTATTGCTTGAAAATGTCATAGCGCTTATTGCGAGTTGCGTGTTGCAATCTAAATACAGTTTCTGGATCAAACAGGTGCGGCTCACCTTCACGGCGCCACTGATATTCGCCGCCAATTGGAAGACGCTTGGAACCTGGAACTTCTCCCCCAGGCGGATAAGCGATGTGGTGACGGGCAATTGTTTCTTGGGCAATTACATCTAGTGAGACGCCACCAAGTCGAGATGTTGTACCGACAAAGTATTCGTCAACTAATTCTTGAGATAAACCAATTGCTTCAAAAACCTGAGCACCCGTGTAGGAAGCAATGGTGCTGATGCCCATCTTTGACATCACTTTGAGAACGCCTTTACCAAGACTCTTGATCAGATTCTTAACAGCCTTTTCAGGTGTAATACCTGTGATGACGCCTTGCAGAACTAGGTCTTCAGCTGATTCCATCGCAAGATATGGATTTACGCATGCTGCGCCATAACCAATAAGAAGTGCAACATGGTGAACTTCGCGAACATCGCCAGCTTCAACAACTAATCCAACATTTGTGCGAGTCTTTTCGCGGATTAAGTGGTGGTGCACAGCAGATGTCAGAAGTAATGACGGAATCGGTGCGTTTTCAGCATCTCCATCTCGATCTGACAAAACAATCAGGTGAGCGCCATCTTTAATTGCCTGTGACACTTCAGCTTTAATTTCATTCAGGCGATCACGAAGTGAATCTCCACCATCTGCAATGCTAAACAACCCTCGAACCACATGTGCAGCAAGCTCTGGATAATCTCCATCTGCATTGACGTGAATTATTTTTGCAAGCTCATCGTTGTCGATAACAGGAAATGCCAAAGAAATCTGTCGACAGCTAGCAGGTCCTGGATCCAGCAAATTGTGTTCTGGCCCCATCGATGTTCCAAGGCTTGTAACAAGTTCTTCACGAATCGCATCTAACGGTGGGTTGGTAACTTGTGCAAACAACTGTGAAAAGTAATCAAAGATCAAACGTGGCTTTTCTGAAAGCGCTGCGATCGGAGTATCTGTTCCCATTGAGCCAAGTGGCTCCATGCCATTTTTGGCCATAGGTGTGACAAGAATTCGTAGATCTTCTTCGGTGTATCCAAATGCACGCTGTCTACGAACAACAGATGAGTGCGGATAAATGATGTGCTCACGGGATGGAAGTTCACTGAGCTTGACCATGCCATCGCTTAGCCATTGCTTGTACGGAGCGGCATTTGCTAATTCATCTTTAATTTCACCATCTTCGATGATGCGGCCTTGTTCAATATCTACCAAGAACATTTTTCCAGGTTGCAAGCGACCCTTGCGTTCAATGCTTTCTGCAGGAAAATCTAAGACGCCAACTTCAGATGCCAAAACGACTAGGCCATCTTTTGTTACCCAAAAGCGTGAAGGTCGCAAACCATTGCGATCAAGTACCGCGCCAACTTGATGTCCATCTGTAAAGGTCACACATGCAGGTCCATCCCAAGGCTCCATTAGTGAGGCGTGGAATGCGTAAAAGTCGCGACGATTTTGCGGCATTGAGGCATGGTTTTCCCACGCTTCTGGAATCATCATTAAGACTGCGTGAGGTAGTGAACGACCACCAAGATATAGAAGTTCAAGGACTTCATCAAAGGATGCAGAGTCTGAGCCTGACATTTCTACAATTGGAAATAGTCGCTTGAGATCGCCTGGAATTACATCGCTAGCAAGTAAAGATTCGCGGGCGCGCATCCAATTGCGATTTCCCTTAACGGTATTGATTTCACCGTTGTGTGCAATAAAACGGTAAGGGTGTGCAAGCGGCCATGACGGGAAAGTATTGGTTGAAAAACGTGAGTGCACCAAAGCCAGTGGTGACACGACTCGTTCATCAGATAGATCTGGGAAGAATTCTTCGAGTTGACCGGTAGTAAGCATTCCCTTGTAAACAATTGTTTGAGCTGACAAAGATGGGAAATAAAGGTCGAGCGCATGTTCGGCGCGCTTGCGCAAGCAAAACGCTAAACGATCTAGGGCAATTCCAGTTTCGCCATGTGCGCCCTTAATAAACAACTGATGAAATTCAGGCATAACAGAAACAGCAGTTTTTCCCAATGATGTTGAATTAATTGGAACTTCACGCCAGCCAAGAATGATCAATCCTTCTTCTTCAGCCAACTTTGCGATTTCGTTCTTTACATCCGCCCCTTGTGCAACAAATGCAATTCCTGTTGCATAAGAATTGGCTGCGGGAAGTTCAAAATCTACGACCGCTTGATAAAACGCATCTGGCACGCGAATTAAAATTCCGGCACCATCTCCGCTATCAGGTTCGGCGCCCGATGCACCGCGATGCTCCATGTTTCGAAGAGCAATGAGCGCTTTGGACACAATCTCGTGAGTTGCAACTTTGTTAAGGGTTGCAACCATCGCAACACCGCAGGCATCATGTTCTTGGGCAGGGTTATAGAGCCCTTGTGCGTCAGGATAATTTGATGCAAGTGCCATGAGAGGTGCTCCTACGGAATGGTCCTATGAAATCAGGGACATCCTTGGCCCGGCTTGCTTAGTGGGAAAGCGTAGCAACAACGCAGCAGAAGTGAAGAGTCAGGCAGGGTTAATTAGATGCCTGAAACATTGGCTATTTGGCCAATTCCAGCGGTAATAGCCATGCCTAGGCAGCCACCTATCAGGACTCGAAGGGTTGGTCCGAACAACTTGGATCCAGAAATCTTGGCGCTGACAACACCCGTCAAGATCAATCCTGCGATAGCAAAACCAACGATGCTCATCGCTTTGGCTGTGTGGGTTGGTGCAAATGCACCGACAAATGGAATTAATCCCCCGGCGGTAAATGAAACGGCCGATGCAATAGCAGCTTGAATTGGACGTGCTTTGGTGTGTGGTGTCTGCCCAAGTTCATCGCGCAAGTGAGCTTCAAGTGGATCCTTGCGATGCATTTCAAGTGCAACCTGTAAAGCCAAGGCAGGTGTTAAGCCACGATTAATATAAATGTGCTGGAGCTCTTGTAGTTCACCTTCTGGATCAGCTTTAAGGTGAGCTATCTCCAATTCACGGTCTGCTTCTTCCACATCATTTTGGGAACGAACAGATACATATTCACCAACTGCCATCGACATCGCACCAGCAGAAATGCCTGCGATTCCAACAGTTACTAAAATGTCATTTTTTCCGGCAGCGGCAACGCCGATCATTAAGGATGCCGTGGAGACAAGTCCATCGTTGGCACCCAACACTGCAGCGCGAAGCCAACCGGCACGATTTGTGCGATGGTTTTCATTGCGCTCGTGTACATCTTCTAATGCCATACAACGAGCCTACCTGAAGCTACTTGCTTTTTCCTGAGGCACGGGCAAAAAACAATGCAGACCCGGTTGCGACAAGGATGCTAACCCAAACATTCACGCGCAATCCCGCAATCGTGTTGGCGGCATCGATCCGAATAAGTTCGATGAAAAACCTGCCCAGGCAATATGAAAACACATAGGCGGCAAACACTTGTCCCGCCTTTAACTTGTTACCAAATTTGAGCAAAAGAACCGCAATTACAACGCACCAAATTGCTTCGTATAAAAAAGTTGGGTGGAACGATTCAAATTGGCTGTAACCAAATGGGCGATACTTCAACGGAACTTCAAGTGCCCACCAAGCATCCAATGGTCTGCCAAAGAGTTCACCATTGAACCAATTGCCAAAACGCCCAATTGCTTGAGCAAACAAAATTCCAGGTGCTAGCGCATCAGCAAAGACAGCAAAGGATGGAAGTTCTAACTTTTTTTGTAATGACCGGTATCGCAAATAGGCCCCTAGTAGGCCAATAGAGATCGCTCCCCAAATTCCTAAGCCGCCCTGCCAAATCTTTAAAGCATCGATCGGATTGCCATTGGCTCCAAAGTATTTGGCTGGCGAAGTGATCACGTGGTAGATGCGACCGCCAATGATTCCAACTGGAACCGCTGTTATCGCTACCTCAGATACAACTGATGCGCCATTAATCGTGTGGGCGCGAAATCTTTTGTCACTCAACCAGATTGCAACGGCAATCCCGGCAATTATGCATAGGGCGTAGAAGTGAAAGGTGAGCGGGCCGATCTCCAACACCGATTGTGTTGGAGTTGGAAATGCGGCCAACACAATTTACTTCGCTTCTACTGCAGCGCGGAACTCGTCAGGATTGAACTCTGAAGTTTTACGCTCCCATAGCTTTCCATCGATGAAAACAGTCGGCGTTCCTTGAACTCCGTACTTTGCCATTGAGTCGTAATGCGCCTTTACAAGATCAACTTTTTGACCATCGCTTACACAATTTGTAAAGGTGTCAGAAGAAATGCCAACTTTTTCACCAATTGCAACAAGGTTTGCATTACTCCAAAAACCTGAGTTTTCAAGTGGTGACTGAACACGGTACAACGCTTTGTGGAAATCTAAATACTTGCTTTCATCTGCTGCACAAAAAGATGCATTTGCGGCACGGACTGATTCATCACCTAAAAATGATAAGACATGGAAACGAACAGTGGCTTTCTTTTCGCGGATTAGAGAGTCTATGTATTCTCCGTTTGCATCTTCAAAGTACTTACAAACAGGACACTGAGGGTCTTCCCAAATATCAATTACTTTTGGCAAGCCAGGATTAAAAGTTATTGCCGAACCATTTTCAGTATCAATTGTTGATGCGACGGCGGCATTTACTGTGAAGCCATCAAGTGATGCCAAGGATGCGGTCTGCTCTTTATCTTGGTTGAAGTATGAAAATACAACTCCGGTTACAACGACAAGTGAAACCATTGCTACAACAATCCAACGGGTTACATTGTCACCACTTTTTGCCTGTTGCTTTGCCATCTTTACTCCTCCACCGCTGCCTTTTCAAAGGAAAGTTTTCCGTATGGGAAAAAGTACAGATAGAGGGCGCTCAGAGCCAAGCCTAAATCGCGCATAATCTCTATGAAATAGGTCCTACGAACCTGAGAGGCTAATGAGGGATCTATCTCCCCGCCTCCCCCAAAACATCCACAATCGATCAACATGCCGCGTGCCCACACCGATGCAATGGCTCCGATGAATACAACCATGATTACGCCGCTTAGTACCGCCGCGGGACGAACCATGAATCCAAAAATTAGCAAGAGCGCGATCGCAACCTCTAGCCATGGCAGGGCATAACCGATTAGATGCGCCAGTTCGGTTGGCATCAATTTATAGGCCGCAACAGCATTTGCTGATTCAGTTGGTTTAAAAACCTTTAGGCCGCCAGCGGCCAACAAAACCCCACCTAATACCAGTCGGGCCACCAATGTGATTACTGGCTGAAAACGCAGATTAAATTGCTTCATCGACCCTCACGAACTCCCAACGCTAGCTCTTTTGCTAGATGGGAAATTGAATCTAAACCCTCTTGCTCTGATTTTGCTTCGAGCAATAACTTAATAAAAGCTGAGCCAACAATTACACCATCGGCATATGCGGCTAATGATTTAGCTTGTTCGCGAGTTGAAACTCCAAGTCCCACTGAAATTGGCAGGTCGGTCACTGTGCGAACACGAGAAACTAACTGACTAGCAGTTGAAGAAACCGCATCTTTCGTTCCGGTAACACCCATCATGCTTGCGGCGTAGACAAAGCCACCGGTTTTTGCAGTGACATCTTTGAGTCGTTGATCCTTAGTGCTTGGTGCTACAACATAAATAGGATTAATCCCTGTTTTGTTAGTCGCTTCAATCCACGCATCAGATTCATCGATTGTTAAATCTGGGGTTATAACTCCGGATCCACCGTTGTCCGCAATTGCTTGGGCAAATTTTTCAACGCCATACTTTTCAATGGGATTCCAATATGTCATCACAACGGCTGCAACACCTGTGTCTGCTGCAACTTTGAGTGCAGAAAATACATCAGCTGCGTTAGTTCCACCCTTAAGCGAAATATCTGCAGCTTCTTGAATGATGGGACCATCCATCACAGGGTCGCTGTACGGAAAGCCAATTTCAATCGCATCAACGCCAGCAGCTGCCAAGGCTTGAATAGCCTTTGCGCATCCTGATTGTGTTGGAAATCCAGCCGGAATATAAGCAATCAGAGCTGCGCGATTTTCCGCACGGACCTTTGCCATTACAAGATCTAGTTGTGTCATTAGAGAGGAATTCCAAAGTATTCCGCTGCGGTTTGTACATCCTTATCTCCGCGGCCCGATAAATTAATCAAAAGATTTGCAGTCGGTCCCAGTTCCTTACCGATAACCAAAGCGCCAGCTAAAGCGTGTGCGGTTTCAATGGCAGGAATAATTCCTTCGGTTTTGCACAATAGTTCAAACGCCGCCATCGCCGCATCATCATTGATTGCGCGATACTCGGCGCGACCAATGTCGTGTAGATGCGCATGCTCTGGACCAACGCCTGGATAATCAAGACCTGCTGAAATCGAGTGTGATTCAATTGTTTGACCATTTGCATCTTGTAATACATATGAGCGGGTTCCATGTAAAACTCCGGGTGTGCCACCGGTGATCGTTGCTGCATGGCGACCAGTTTCAACACCATCGCCTCCAGCTTCCAAACCAATCAGGCGTACATTTGAATCTGGAATAAATTCATTGAAAATTCCGATTGCATTTGAACCACCGCCAACACAGGCAAGGATCGCATCCGGCAATCTTCCGGTAAGTGTCAACATTTGTTCGCGTGCTTCGATGCCAATAATTTTATGAAAATCACGAACCATGGTTGGAAATGGATGCGGCCCCGCAACTGTGCCTAACATGTAATGAGTATCGGCAACATTTGTTACCCAATCACGCATTGCTTCGTTAATGGCATCTTTCAAAGTTCTAGAACCTGATGTGACTGGAACAACTTGTGCGCCTAGTAATTTCATACGAGCAACATTTAACGCTTGGCGACGGGTGTCTTCTTCACCCATGTAAACAACACACTCAAGTCCCATCAATGCAGCAGCTGTTGCAGATGCAACTCCATGTTGACCTGCGCCTGTTTCGGCGATGATGCGCTTTTTGCCCATGCGCTTAGTAAGAAGTGCTTGACCCAAAACATTGTTTATCTTGTGGCTACCAGTGTGATTGAGATCTTCGCGCTTGAGGAAAATACGGGCTCCGCCTGCATGTTCTGCAAAACGTTTTGCCTCGGTGATGATGCTGGGGCGACCGGTATAGGTGCGGTGCAGTTCAGCCAACTCGACTAAAAATGTTGGATCATTTTGCGCCTCATTATGGGCGGCCTCTAACTCTTCGAGCGCACCGATAAGAGCCTCGGGAACAAAGCGCCCTCCGTACTCACCAAAATGACCGATAGCACTCATTGTCAAAGCCTACCGAGCAATTGTGCCATCGCAACCTTTGGGTCATCTGAGCGTACTAACGCTTCACCTACCAAAATTGCGGTCGCTCCATTCTGATGAGCGAATTCAACTTCGCTTCGGGTTGAAATTCCAGATTCAGCAACTCGCGCTATGTGCTGTGGAATCTGTGGAATTAAATGAGAAAACACTTGAGTATCAACTCCTAATGTTTTTAAGTTCCGAGAATTGACACCAATTATTTCAGATGAAATATCTAATGCACTTTCTAATTCAGGGAAGGTATGGACTTCAATGAGCGCTCTCATTCCGAGCTCTTTTGAAAGATGCAAGTAATCATCTAATTGGTTCTTGCTTAGAGCTGCAACGATTAGCAATACGACATCAGCCCCATGTGCTCGCGCTTCATAAAACTGATACTCATCGATCATGAAATCTTTTCGCAGTACTGGCAGTTCCACAGTTTTGCGAACCTGATCAAGGTCATTTAAGTTTCCGCCGAAACGACGCTGTTCAGTTAAAACGCTAATCACCGAAGCTCCTGCTAGCTCGTAACTTGCCGCTAGTGCTGCTGGATCAGAAATCGTTGCCAGTGCACCTTTACTGGGTGAGGATCTCTTAACCTCTGCAATCACTGAAATCTCTTCAGTTAATAATGCTGGCAAGCAATCTTTCACCGGCGGTGCAACTTCGAGTGCTTCCAAAAGTTGTGCCATTGGTAAGCGTCTCGTTGCTAGATCTTCACGAACACCAGCGATAATCGAATCCAAAACGCTCATTTTTTCTCATCCTCAGTTGGATCGATCCCGTGATCAAGTGCGCTCCAAGTGTTTAATTCGCGGGGCGAACGCTCGTAACGACTAGAAATTCTAAATTTTTTGCCAACAAGGATGACGACTCCAAAGACCAGGATTGCTGCAATTGCAACGGGCAACAGATCACGCACCTGGTGCTCCTAACCGATTGGCTGCGTGTACCGAGGTTAAAACAGCTGCCGCCTTGTTTCGGCACTCCTGATTTTCTGATTCAGGATCTGAATCAGCAACTACACCTGCACCGGCTTGCACATAGGCATTACCTTTGTATAACAAGGCGGTGCGTATAGCAATGCAGGTATCTAAGTTGCCGGCGAAATCTATGTAGCCAACGATTCCGCCGTAAACACCACGGCGCGTAGTTTCTAACTCTTCAATGATTTCCATTGCTCGTGGTTTCGGTGCGCCAGAAAGAGTTCCAGCTGGGAAAACTGAAAATAATGCATCCACTGGTGTGGCTTTATCTGAGAGCTTTCCTATAACCGTAGAGACGATATGCATAACATGTGAGTACCGCTCAATTTGCATGAAATCTACGACTTCTACAGATCCCGCAGCACACACTCGGCCTAAGTCATTTCGACCCAAGTCAACAAGCATTAAGTGCTCTGCGCGTTCCTTAGGGTCTGCAAGCAACTCTTCTGCCAATCGATGATCCTCTTCGGGATTTGAAGAACGCTTACGTGTTCCAGCAATTGGATGGATCATTACATCTTTTTGATTAACCTTTACGAGCGCTTCTGGGCTTGAGCCAACAATTTCAATTCCATCCGTAAAACGGAATAAATACATATATGGAGATGGATTGTTAAGGCGCAGCATTCGGTACACATCGATTGCATCTGCCGTGCATGGCATAGCAAATCGCTGCGATAAAACAATCTGAAAGGCTTCTCCTGCAAGGATCTCTTCTTTGGCTTTAAGAATATTTTCCTTAAATTGCTCGCCGGAAATATTGCCAACGTACTCGGGCAGCGAGAAATCCGGTATCTCAGTTGCTTCCCCGGCTAATGAAATTGAAAGTTCCTGTTGCATGCGATCGAGGCGATCAACACAGGATTGATAAGCCTCATCGATTCGATCATTACTGCCATCCCAGTTAATTGCATTTGCAATCAAGGTGATCGTTCCATCACTGTGATCCAAAACAGCTAGATCACTTGTTAACATAAATGAAAGTTCAGGCAGTGGAATATCTTTACTTGTTAACTCAGGTAAGCGTTCCAATCTGCGCACTACGTCATAACCCATGAAGCCAACTAGCCCACCTGTTAAAGGTGGCAAGCCTGCGATCTTTGGTGATTTCAAATGCGAAGCCGATAGCCGCAATGCATCTAATGGATCGATTCCAGTCGGTGCTCCAGCTGGCGCAGTTCCTTGCCAGTAAGCCAGGCCATCTTTCTCGCTCAATGTTGCTTCGCTACGAACTCCTATAAATGAGTATCTAGACCAGGCACCACCGTGTTCGGCGGATTCGAGTAAAAATGTATTTGGCATGCTCTTTGCCAGTTTGCGATAAACGCCAAGGGGTGTCTCGCCATCTGCGAGCAATTTTCTGGAAACAGGAATTACATTTGAAATCTTTGCGTAATTTCGAAATTCTTCTATGTTCATTGTTATTCAAGCTCTATCGGAGTGTGAAAGCAGGTGGGCTCCCCTGTATGACATGCAACGCCAGTTTGTGTTACTCGCAATAACAAAGCATCCCCATCGCAATCAAGGGCAACAGAGTGAACTTGTTGGTAGTGGCCAGATGTTGCACCTTTAACCCATAGTTCGTTTCTGCTGCGACTAAAGTAGGTTGCCTTGCCGGATGAAAGTGTTAGCGAGAGTGATTCGGCATTCATATAAGCCAGCATTAAAACTTCATCACTTGTTGCATCTTGAACAACTGTAGGGATCAATGCATCTGCATCCTTTAAAAGGGCTGCAACCGCCGGATCGAGTGTGTTCATGTGCTCATTCTGCCCTAGCGCAGGCTTGGCATGCGCACCGGATAATTGTGCTTAGAAAGGTATGACTTCACATCCCCGATGCGATGGATTCCAAAGTGAAAGACGCTTGCTGCTAGCAGTGCATCTGCGCCAGCATCAAGGGCTGCCGAAAAATCATCAAGACTGCCCGCCCCGCCACTTGCGATCAATGGGACTTTAGAGACGGCTCGCACAGCTGTAATCATGCCGATGTCATAACCTGCTCTGGTGCCATCGGCATCCATTGAGTTCAGCAAGATTTCACCCGCACCAAGTGCGCACGCTTTTTCAACCCAAGCTAACGCATC
>Ga0208788_1000909_pt1 | contig 14444 bp, 9 predicted proteins | sample Wag4_2014_7_11_3_FD_187363 | JGI IMG/M metagenome (GOLD analysis project Ga0208788, IMG submission 187363) | Fresh water mixed with fracking chemicals microbial communities from Ohio, USA - Utica-2 Time Series FC 2014_7_11 (SPAdes) (version 2) ...
CCTTAAGCCCGGCGGCAGCAGCCTCGGTGGGTGCGATGGCCGCATGCTGGTTCGAATTTTGTGAAGGACACGAGCGAGCGCACGGCCGGCCCGGTCTTCACGTTGTACCGCTAACTCTGATGCTTGGTGCGGCGCTCAATAAATCTTACGGCGAAGTACTGCGCGCCACGCTCATCGGTTACGAGATCGGAGCGCGCGCGGGTATCGCGATGCGGATCCGCCGCGGCTTGCACGTGGATGGCACCTGGGGAGTGCTTGGCGCAACGGCGGCAGCCGCTTATCTCTTGGGTATGAGTGCAGAGCGCGCTAGCGCCGCTGTCGGTATTGCAGCCTCACAGATCGCCACCTCGCTATATCGTCCCGTCGCTCTCGGCATGACGGCTCGTAACAGCTACGTGGCACGAGCCGTGGAGGATGCGCTGCTCTTTGCCGAAGCGGCTGCTGCTGGGGTGAGCGCCGCGGGTGATACCTTAGCGATCGCTGCGGCTGAACTTGCTGGCGATCCGAGCTTGAAAGAATCTTGGCAGTGGCCGAACCACGATCAGCCTTTGCTGCTGAGCGGCTACCTGAAGCCCTATGCGGCGGTGCGACACTCACACTATGGCATCGCCGCGGCGTATCAGTGGCGTGACCAGCAGCGCGATCCTGATATGCGTCGAGCGGCGGCTCGAATCCAGAAAATCGTACTCAGCGTCTATCCGGAGGCACTGCAATACTGCGGTAATCGGGCGCCGCGATCGATGATTCAAGCTCAATTCAGTCTGAGCTATGCCGTGTCTCGCGCGCTGGTGGGTTTTGAGATCACGCCCACTGCCTATTCGATCGAGGCTTTGGATGATCCGCTAGCCTGCCGTCTTGAGCGTGAGTTGGTTCTCTTAGAGACGACCGAGTTTTCACGCCGCGCCGCGCGTCTACAGGTGGATACCGATCAAGCTTCGTTCGTGACGACGGTTGATCGGGTCGATGGTGACCCCGATCAGCCGATGTCACCCAAAGCGGTGTTGCGTAAGGCTGCAGACTTGATATCGCCCAGCCTCTCTGTCGGTGATGCCGCGGCCTATGCGCGACGTTGGCTCGAAGCCAAGCCAGATACACCGGTTAGTAAGGTGCTCAAGTTGGCACCTTGAGTCTTAGCGCGTTGAGTTCGTCACGCTGTCGAATATCAACGTCGACGGGTCGCGTTCGGTGCGCAGTTTTATCGCGACCTTCTCCGCTTGCTCCCAAGCTCTGAGTACGTTTTCGCCTGCCAGTTTGCGTAACTCGTCGTCCGTCCAGCCGCGGCGGATCAGCTCGGCGAACAGGCGTGGGTATGTTGACACATCATCAAGACCCTCTGGCCAGTTCGGATTTCCGTCGAAGTCGCCGCCGATGCCGACATGGTCGATTCCTGCCACGCGGCGTACATGTTCGATGTGATCGGCCACCATACCGATGGTCGTTACCGGCGTTTTGATGGCTGCCATGCCTTCACGCATGATGCGCTCGCGCTCTTCTGGGCTCGCGGCAGCGCGAGCGCGTAACGCGAGCTCAGCCATGGCGGGTTGAACGATGCGGCCGACCTCACAATTCACGAAGCCCGCTACGAACGTGATCATCACGACACCGCCATTACGCGGCAGCTCACGAAGGATGTCGTCGGGGACATTACGCGGCACATCGCATACACCACGAGCGGACGAGTGCGAAAAAATCACCGGTGCTGCGCTGATACGCAGCGTCGCAGCCATGGTTGCCGGCGAGGCGTGCGATAGATCGATGAGCATGCCAAGACGGTTCATCTCTCGCACGACTTCCTCACCGAACGGCGTGAGACCGTTATGACGCGGCGGCAGTTGTGCCGCGGCGTCTGCCCAGTCGGTATGTGCATTGTGAGTGAGCGCCATGTATCGGACGCCGAGGTCGTAGTAAGCGCGCAAGGCACCCAAAGAATTCTCGATGCCGTAGCCACCTTCCATGCCGAGCATCGAGGCGATGCGGCCAGCGCGCTTTGCCGCACGCACGTCGGCTACGGTCGTGGCGAACTGAAAGGTGTCGGGGTAACGCTCGATGATTCGACGAGCAAGTTCAATCTGCTCAAGTTGGGGGCGCGCGAACGGGCCGCGACCCTCGCCGGGAATGTACACCGACCAGAATTGAGCGCCGAGTCTGCCCTCGCGTAAGCGGGCGATATCGGTATCCCCTTCGGTCGGTTGGCGCAAATCGTAGGCCGCGACATCGCCCGGTGCTTTCGCATATTGCCGAATCGCCATCGGTAGATCGTTGTGGCCATCGACGAGAATGGTCGATTCGAGCACCTTGATCGCACGTTGCAGCGACTCGTCAGTGCTGACCTCGGTGGCGAACGCGACGCCGGTGAAGAGCGGGGCGAGAGCAGCGCTCATCGCGAGCAGAGTCATATGCAGTGTTCTCATGTGCCGAGTGTTATCCCTTACCGAGCGGTTGCGCAAGCGTCGACGCCACCGGTACTCGAGAGGCGAGCGCCACGTATACTCCTGCGTCGGATCAGCAGGGGAGACGTCATCATGGCCAATCGTCGTGAATGGATTGCGGCAGCCACGGCAGCCACTGTCGGTGCACTCTTGATGCCGCCGAGCATGGGTAGTCCTTGGCCCGTTGGAGCAGAGCGTCGGCGACGTCTCGTCAAACCACCGCGCATCCAGGCGGGCGATACGATCGGCTTGATGATTCCGGCCAGTGCCAACTGGGACCCTGTCGATGTCGATGTATTGCTCGAGTCACTCGCCGCACTCGGCCTTAGAGGCAAGCTCGGTAAGCACGTCTTTGATCGCTATGGCTATCTGGCTGGACGCGACGAGGATCGCGCTGCCGATCTCAATGCGATGTTTCGTGATCCTGAGGTCAAGGCTATCCACTGTATCCGGGGCGGTTGGGGGTCAGCGCGTCTGTTGCCGTTACTCGACTTCGACGCGATCGCCAAGAACCCCAAGGCTTTGATCGGTTATAGCGACATCACGGCTTTGCTACTTGCATTGCAAGCGAAGACCGGGCTCGTCACGTTTCATGGCCCCAATGGTGCGAGCGAGTGGAACAAAACCAACGTTGAGTGGTTACAACGCGTGCTCTGGCAGGGCGAGGCAGCGACTTTTGAAAACCCGCGTGATGCGGGCGAATTGTTGGCGCCTGTCAAAAACCGAACACGTACGCTGAATCCCGGTGTCGCTCGCGGTCGTCTGCTCGGCGGAAATCTCACGGTGCTCACGGCACTGCTCGGTTCGTCGTATTTGCCTGACTTCAGCGGAGCGATCTTGTTCTTGGAAGATATCGACGAAGCGCCTTACCGTATCGATCGCATGCTGGTCCAGCTAAAGCTTGCCGGTGTGCTCGACAAGCTCGCGGGTTTTGTCTGGGGCAACTGCACCGATTGTGGTCCCGGAGAGGGGTATGGGTCGCTGACGATCCCGGATGTCTTACGCGATCACATTCAATCACTCGGAATCCCAGCTTACTCGGGCGCCATGTTTGGCCATATCAGTCGACAGTTCACCTTGCCCGTGGGCGTGGAGGTCGAACTCGATGCTGTCCGCGGTACGATCAGAATGCTGGAGAGCGCTGTTGCCTGAGTGCATTGCGAGAGCGTTCGTGGCTCTTGCGCAACAGCCAAGGGTTGCATGCGGCGTTAGAAAGTATTTGAATCCCAAAGTCATTTGGCCCTGAGACAACAAGACCCCGAGGGAGGGAATATGAAGGGTATTAGGTTAGTCGTTTCCGCGATCATCGCGGGATCCGTATTGAGCTCGCCGATCATCGCTCAGCAGGTTGGCGGAATTCGGGGCAAGGTCAGTGCCGAAGTGGCCGGTACCAGTCTCTCGGGTATCACTGTCACGGCCACCTCCGATGTGATGCCGAAGCCGCGTTCGGCGACGGTGCGCGAGGATGGCAGCTACAGCCTTCCCTTGTTGCTGCCGGGTCGCTACACCCTGACATTCGCCAATGCGAGCGGTGTATTGCAGAAGGTTGACGTCGAGGTGCTGCTGGATCAGACCACCACGGCGGACGTATCGGTGGGTGCGTCGCGAGGCGATGCTGCTCTCGAGACCGTGCGCATCGTCGCTAGCGGTTTGTCGCGTGAGGGCAATGCAGCCATCTCGAACTCGCTCGGTTCAGACAACATCGAGCGTTTGCCGATTGGTCAGGAGTATCGCGACCTTCTCAAGTTGATCCCGGGTGTCCAGTACTCGGAGAACAAGGTGCTCGGACCTTCTGCTGGCGGCTCGGGTGTCGACAACAAATATGGATTTGACGGTGTCGACGTGTCGTTGCCGTTGTTTGGCAACCTCGCCTCGGATCCTTCTACGCACGACGTCGCAAACGTCTCGATGGAGCGTGGTGGCGCCAAGGCGATTGGTTTTAACCGCGCCGGTGGCTTCTCTATCAACACGACCTCGAAGTCGGGTACGAACGAGTTCAAAGGTTCGGTCGAGTACAAGACGCAGCCGAAGAGCTTGGTGTCGAAGATTCGTGGTACCACGAGCTATCAGCTGGAGCAGACTTGGATGAGCGCGGGCTTCGGTGGCCCGATCATCGAAGACTCGCTGTTCTTCTACGCTTCCTACTATCGTCCGGAGGTCAATCGAGACAATCCGGTCACGGCATACGGCAATGTCAAAGATTACAAGAGTGTTCGCGACGAATACTTCGGTAAGCTCACTTGGGCGCCGACGGACGATGTATTGTTGAATCTGAGCTTACGTACTTCGGATCGTGAAGGTCGCGGTGCCGGTATCGGCGCCTTCGATCCCGATACTCAGAGTGTCGGCGAGGCTTCGTACCAAGACATTCTCACGCTCGATGGCTCATGGATTTTGGGCGACAACTCGACCTTGAGTTTCAAGGCTGCGAAGTTCGAGCTTGAGACGGGCTCGGTGCCTGACTCGCTGCTGGGCTTTACCGGCAAGATCGGCGATAAGCTCAATATCGCGGATCTGACCAATCAAGGCCGTTTCTCAGTACCGACGCTGATCACGGCGACCACGGCGGCGCAAATTGCGCGTAACGCTGCTGCTCAGACGCTGATCAATCAGTACGGTTACACCAATTCGTCGGGCGTGAAGGCCGGTGGTGGTCGCGTGGGTGTGTTCCCCGAGATTAACTACCAGAACTTTTACCGTGATACGGCTGAGGTCGCGTTCGATCATAAGTTTGAGCTCGGTGAAACCCAGCACAAACTGCATGTCGGTGCAAAGTACTCGAAGATTTCGGAAGAGTTGCTACGCACCGCTAACGGCTGGGGCAGCATCACGTTCAACGGCAACTTGAGTAACACAACAACGCTAGGCACAAAGAACGTACCTTACGCTTATCAGGCGACCTTGCTGCAAGCGGGTGCGACAGATTCGGCCGGTAACGCTTTGACGCCAGCAATCGACTCGCAGGTCAAGTCGTATAACCTCGAAATCAACGACACCATTACTGCCGGTGATTTCGAATACAACCTCGGCGTGTTGATCAGCCAAGACGAGCTCTACGGCCAAGGTCTGCGACCGAAAGCCGGTACGATCTCGGGCTTCGAGCTCGCTCCGGGTAATCGCTACAAGATGTACACCGTCGACTGGAAGGACATGATCCAGCCGCGCTTGGGCGTCACATGGCGATATGAAGGTAACGACACGATCTTCGCCAACTTCGCCTCCTATAACCCCGAGGCGTCATCGCTTGCTCGCGCTGCGTCCTGGGATCGAAGCTTGTTTGGTCGGGTGGTCGACGTGCGTTTCGATAGCGCCGGTAACTTCCTCGAGGCTGCTTACCGTGGTTCATCGAGCGGTAAATTCTTTGCCGAAGGCATGAAGCCGCGTCGTATCGACGAGTTCACGGTCGGCACGACCAAGGCACTTGATTCGGGTTGGTCGCTGCGCGGCCACTTGCGATATCGCGAAGGGTCGCACTTCTGGGAAGACACGCCGAACGATGCGCGTTTGCGGGTGTATGGTCCTAATGGCGGTGCGCCGGCAGACATCCGTGCGTTGGGCTTGTACGTACCCAATCTCGCCGCGGTTCGTGCCGAGATCGGTGGTTCGACCTATGTCATCGCAGAAATGGATGGTGCGTACACCAAGTACTACGAGGCGAGTCTCGAAGCCGAGTGGGTGGGTGAACGTACTTATCTGAATGCCTCGTATGTCCGCAGTCGCTACAAGGGTAATTTCGACCAGGACAACACCACGAGCGTCAACGATGCCAACACGTTCATTGGCTCGTCGTACTACGCGGATGATCCGGGTAAGTTCACGTGGGATAACAAGGATGGCACCCTCTCGGGCGATCGTCCGCACTTGCTCAAAGTATTCGGTCACTACACGACGGATTGGAAGGCAAACATCGGCGCGTACTTCGTATTCCAGTCCGGGCAGCCGTGGGAGAAGTGGTCGGGCACTTACTACGGGCTGCGCGTGAACAACTCTTACGACACCATCTCTTCGTTCGCGGAGCCCGCTGGTTCCCGTCGTACTGCAAGCCACTGGCAGCTCGATCTGAACTACACGCAGGAGTTCAAAGTGGCATCGCTGCCAACCCTGAAGTTCCGTGCAGATCTGTTCAACGTGTTCGATCGTCAGACCGGTTACAACTACCAGCCGTATGATTACAGCCCGCAATTTGGCGAGGCGCGTAGCTTCTTCCTGCCACGGCGCGTACAACTCTCGTTGCGCGTCGATTTCTGATCGAGTCGCTACCGACGAAAAAACCCGCTTCGGCGGGTTTTTTCGTCAAGCGAGACCTAAAAATTTGGGGAAGGCATGAATAAGCTCGCCGCGATACCGAGATTGTCAGTGTTGATGCTGACCATGTTGGCTTCAGTAGTGTCTGTAGCGAAAGCGAATGCGGCGAAAGCGGGCTGGACCGACAAGGTTGATGCTGCGATCGAAGAGGCGATCACCCAGCAACAGATCCCTGGTGCCGTGGTTTGGGTTGGTCGTGGTGATCAGATGCTCTATCGTAAGGCCTACGGCTATCGAGCCGTGAAGCCTGAGCTGCTGCCGATGCAGCTCGAGACGGTGTTCGATCTGGCATCACTGACCAAAGGGATTGCGACTGCAACCTCGATCATGATTTTGGTCGAAGAAGGCAAGCTTCGACTCTCCGACAAAGTTTCCCAACATCTTCCCGAGTTTGCTCAAGACGGCAAAGACCCGATCACGCTGCGTCATTTATTGACGCACACCTCCGGTTTGAATCCCAGTCTCGACTTGCGCGGCGATTGGCTTGGAGCCGACGAGGCCATACGGCGCGCTGTCGCAGAGCTACCGAGGTCTGCGCCGGGTGAACGCTTTGTCTACAGTGACATTGGTTATATCGTCCTCGGGGAAATCGTGGCCCGAGTTTCCGGACAACCGCTGCCGACGTTCGTTCAGCAACGCATTTTGAATCCATTGCGAATGACATCGGCGGGGTTCGCGCCCGCCGAAGCGCGGCGCGCTCTCATTGCACCCACCCAGTTCTGCACAGCCTATGGATGGCCCTGCGACGGCCCTAATCAGTTTCTCCTGCAGGGAGTGGTGCACGATCCGACAGCGCGTCGCATGGGTGGTGTCGCAGGGCATGCGGGACTCTTCGCATCTGCCGAAGACTTATCACGATACGCTCGAATGCTACTGCGCGGCGGAGAGCTCGACGGTCGGCGGCTGTTGTCGCCGGCCGGTGTAATCCGTATGACGAGCACGGCGACCGCGCCATCCATGAGTGTGCAACGTGGTCTCGGCTGGGATATCGACAGCAGCTATTCGGCTAATCGCGGCGATCTGTATCCGGTCGGGTCCTTCGGTCATACCGGATTTACGGGCACCTCGATTTGGATCGACCCAGTCAGCCGGACCTATGTCGTGTTGCTCACTAATCGGGTGCATCCAGATGGAAAAGGGGATGCGACTCCCGTGCGATCTAAGGTGGCGACGATCGTTGCTGCCGAGTTTTCAACCACGGTGCCGGTTGAGCAGTTACGCGCACAGCGCTATGCCTCGCCCGAGTTTTCGGCTACGTCGATAGCGCGACCACCCGCAGTAGGAGAGGTCAGGCAGGGTATCGATGTGCTTCGCGCCGGTGGCTACGTCGATTTGCGCGGTAAGCGTGTCGGGCTTTTGACCAACCAGACTGGCCGCGCGCGGGATGGTTTAACGACCATCGACCTATTGGCGCAAGCCAACGGTGTGACGTTGGCGGCGCTCTTCAGTCCCGAGCACGGAATTCGTGGTGAGCTCGATGAAAAGGTGCCTTCATCGCGTGATGCGAAGACAGGCCTCACGATTCATTCGCTTTATGGTGAGACGCGTCGTCCAACTGAAGCGATGTTGGCGAACCTCGATGTCATCGTGATCGACTTGCAAGATGTAGGCGCGCGTTTTTACACCTACGCGACTAGCATGGCCTACATGCTCGAGGCTGCGGCGGCGCGTAAGCTTCCTGTGATCGTGCTCGATCGGATCAACCCGATCGATGGGGCGAGCGTGGAAGGTCCGAGTCTTGATACGTCGGAGTTGTCGTTCACGGCGTATCAGCCCATGCCTATTCGGCACGGGTTGACCATCGGTGAGCTCGCGCGTTACTTCAATCAGCAAATTGCAGCATCGCTGACGGTCGTTCCGGTACAGGGGTGGAATCGACGCAGTTGGTTTGACGAGTCGGGTTTGAGTTGGGTGAATCCCTCGCCCAATCTGCGCAATCTGGTCTCCACCACCTTGTATCCCGGCGTTGCGACGATCGAGGGTGCCAACGTGTCGGTAGGCCGCGGGACCGACACGCCATTCCAACTCGTTGGCGCGCCGTGGATCGATGCTGTGCAACTTGCACGGGAACTCAACTCAAGAAATATCCCGGGACTGCGGGTCTATCCGACTAGCTTCACGCCGCAAAGTAGCAAGTTTGCGAGAGAGGTCTGTCACGGCGTGTTTTTGATCGTGACCGATCGCGCGGCGTTGAAATCGGTGCGACTGGGGGCCGAACTCGCCCATGCTCTACATCGGTTGTATCCGCGTGACTTCGAGCTCGATCGTATCGCTGGATTGTTTGGTCGACGAACCGTCGAGCAAATTCGTAGCGGCCTGACGGTCGACGCGATCGTCGATAGTTGGCGATCGAGCGAGAACGAGTGGCGAAAGTCGCGCCGAGCATTTTTGATTTATGGGGTCGAGGATCCATCGAGATGAAGTTGACTGATGCACAAGTTCGCGAGTTTTTCGAGCGTGGTTGGGTCGTCGTGCCGGCGATTTTTTCGCAAGACGAAATGCTCCAAGCCCGCGAGGCCTTCGAACGGCTTTACACAACCGCGCAGCAACTACGGACGACTCAAAATCACGCCGGTGCTTACTTCGTGTTAGATGCTCCCGCCGAGGGTGATGTCGTCGTCAAGCGAGTGGTCTGGGCGGGCGGCGCCGAGCCTGCGTTGCTAGATCTCTCGGCCGATAGCCGATTGGTAGAGCCTGCCTTGCAGTTGCTCGGTAGTGATCATTGCGAGCAATTACTGTGTCAGGCGCATTTCAAGATGCCAGGTGACGGCGTGTCCTTTGATTGGCATCAAGATATCCAACACCGAGACAAAGGCCCGGGCACTTGGAAGGACGTGAATGGTCGAGGCTCGTATGTGCAAACCATCACGCTGATCGACGATATGACCGAGATCAACGGGCCGCTTAAGTTCATCCCTCGCGACTCAGTGAGAGGTGATGCGGAGGGTCGGATTTTCTCCTCGCACTACGATTACGGCACGCCGATGGATCCGATGGCGGCTGCGTCGCAGTTTGATGAGTCGGCTGCGATCACGGTCACCGGTAAGAGTGGCTCGGTTTTATTCTTTGGGCCGTATGCGGTCCATGGCAGCACCTCCAATGAATCGGCGCACTCGCGCCGTGTCTTGATCAATGGATATGCCTATCCAGGCGCAAACGGACGCGTGTATCCGGGTGAAGGCTCCGGTCGTAGGCTGCCAAGCGCATGACTTATTTTGGCATCATCGATTGGTGTGTGGTCGGCGCGTACTTCGCCCTCGTTACCTTCATCGGACATCGCTTGAGCGGGCGCCAAGCGAACGTGCACGAGTATTTTCTCGGTTCGCGTAGCCTGCCGTGGTACGCAGTATCTGCATCGATCATTTCGACGACGGTCAGCGGCGTGACGTTCATTGGCGTGCCTGCGCTTGTTTTTGCTGAGGGCGGAGATTTTCGCTATTTGCAGTTCTGTGTCGCCGGGTTCATCTCGAAGTGGGTATTCGGTCACTGGATCATGCCCAAACTCTATGCGGGTGCCTATGCCAGTCCCTACGACTACATTCGCGATCGACTGGGTTCACGTTTTGGGCAGCTCTCCGCATTGTTGTTCTTTGTCGGCGCGATTCTGGGTCAAGGTGTGCGCATCTTTGCAGTGTCTCTGGTGCTGGAATTACTGACAGGTCTCGATTTCACATGGTGTGTGATGCTGAGTGTCGGCGTTGCCGTACTGAGTACCTGGCTTGGCGGAGTTCGCGCCGTTGTTTGGACCGATGTGGTGCAGTTCATCATGCTGATCGCAGGTGGATCAATCGCGGTGTGGTACGTGACGATGGAGTATCCCGGCGGATTCGCCGCGCTCATGAGTGCGGCTGACGACGCTGGGAAAACTCGCATCTTCGATTTCTCCACGGATCCGCTCGTTAGCTTCACATTTTGGGCGGGTGTCTTCGCGATGCCGTTCCAGAATTTAGCGGCGTACGGGACGGATCAGCTGAACACGCAACGTATGTTGTGTTGTCGATCGGTAGCGGACGCAAAACGCGCTTTATATGCAAGCAACATCGGAGAGGGTGTTGTCGTTCTGTTCTTACTGGTAGGTGTGTCCCTCTGGGGTTTTTACGGTACGAAGGCAATCGACCCGGCGTTTGCAGGCATGGTTGCTGAAAATACGGACCGTATTTTCCCGGCCTTCATTCTCTCGGAGTTGCCGAGCGGCTTGCGAGGTTTCATGGTTGCAGCACTGTTCGCAGCAGCGATGTCGAGCCCGGTTTTGTCCGCTCTAGCTGAAACGAGCCTCACGATGTTTCACGAGGGGCATCGTCAAGGCACCTTGATGGATGCTGACGCCGTGTGGCTTTCGCGGCTGTTAGTGGCGTTCTGGGGCGTTGCGCTGGGTGGTTTTGCGATCATGCTCGGCGGGACTGACGAGCGACTGATTCCCCTTGCATTTGCGATGACCGCGTATACCTACGGCTCGATGCTGGGCTTATTTTTAATGGCGCTTTTTATTCCGAAGCAATATATCCGCCAGCCGGCACTTGGTGTTCTAGCATCGATTTTGGGTGTACTGATCATCGATAACGCAGCGTTCTTTGGATTGGTCGACAGCGGCAAGCTGGTGGCATTTCCTTGGTTGTTCCCGTTGGGTTTGGGATTGTGTCTTGGCGTTTCGTTGCTGCCGTTTGGAAAGGGTTACGGGCTCGATAACAGGGGTCTGTCATGAGGTTTCGTCCACTCGTTGCAGCAATGTTGATAGTCATCGGCGCTTGTATGCTCCCGGTAGAGGCGGATGAACTGCAGGCGCGGTTGCTAAAACTATCGAATCAGATCGATGGGCGAGTTTCGCTTTATGCGCGTAACCTCGATTCGGGTCGCGACATCGGTATCAACGCGGACGATCCGGTTCGCACTGCGAGCACGATCAAATTGCCGATTGCCTGTGCCGTCGTCAAATTCGTTGCGGATGGCAAATATACGTGGGCGGACAGGCTGACGATTCGTCGCGAAGATAAGGTTTCCGGTTCCGGTATCCTCACCGATTTGAGCGATGGCGAATCGATCTCGTTGCGAGATGCCACGACGTTGATGATCATCGTCAGCGATAACACGGCGACCAATCTCATTCTCGATCGGGTTGGTGGTGATGCGGTCAACGACTATCTTGCGACGCTCGGTTTGGAGCGGACCCGTGTGATGCGCAAAATTCGCGGCGATGGTAATCAACTCAAACCTGCACAGGGTTGGACTCGAGAGGGCTTGCGCCCGGAAAACCAAGGTTTCGGCATCGGTGTTTCGACGTCTCGGGAAATGGTGAGACTGCTCGAGATGCTTGAGCAAGGAAAAGTCGTGGATGCCGAGTCCTCACGATTGGTCTTGCAGATGCTCGAGCGACAACAATACAAAGACGGTATCGGACGCAAGCTTGAGCAGTTTCGCGTGGCGAGTAAATCAGGTTCCCTCGATGCATTGCGCAGCGATGTTGGGATCGTACATACACCCCACGGGCGCATAGCGATTGCCATCACGGTGGATGGTCTGCCCCAGATAGACTATTCGCCAGACAACGCGGCACAAAAATGGATTGGTGAGGTGTCGCTTGCGATTATCGAGGGGTTGCGATGATTATCCATAAGCCCTATTTATTATTTCTTGGCGACGCTCACGATGATTTGGCGGCCAAGACGGCGATCGGTGTGTGGCAGTGGCGACCCGACGAATGTGTCGGGCAGCTACGCCTAGCGGGCTGCGTTCCTAAGTTACCGATCGATGAAATCGATCTCGAAGAGGGACGTCGACGTGGCGCTCGTACGTTGCTCATTGGTGTGGCGAATCGCGGCGGGACCATTACCGAGACTTGGATCGACGTGCTCGTGCGCGCTCTAGAACTCGGTTACGACCTTTGTAACGGGTTGCATACGCGGCTCGCGAGTATCGAGCGTATCCGTGACGCTGCCGCGCGATCGGGTTCAAGAATCATCGAAGTGCGCGAGCCCGGGCATTATCCGATCGCGGTTGCACAGCCCCGTAGTGGCCGTCGTCTTCTTGCCGTCGGAACAGATTGCTCAGTCGGCAAGATGTATACGACCCTGGCACTGGAGCGTGAATTGCGCAGTCGCGGAATCCCCGCGGATTTCCGTGCCACCGGGCAGACCGGCATTATGATCGCCGGTGGCGGTGTGCCGGTTGATGCTGTGGTGTCCGACTTTGTAGCGGGTTCTGTCGAGCAGCTATGCCTCGCGAATGCACCTGACCACTGGGACTTGATCGAGGGGCAGGGGTCGCTGTTCCATCCTTCCTATTCCGGCGTTAGTCTCGGCCTTTTGCATGGCGCCGCACCTGATGCCCTCGTGATGTGTCACGAGCCGACACGCAAACACATGCGCGGCTTGCCGCACTGGCCGATCCCCGCGCTCGATGAGTGTTTCGACCTCCATCTGCGCTGTGCGAAGTTGATGAATCCCGCCGTACGTTTCGTTGGCATGGCGATCAATACTTCGGCACTGGCAGACGATGCCGCTCGCAGCCTGCTTGGCGAACTCGAGCAGCGCTACGGTCTGCCGGCATCGGACCCAGTTCGCTATGGTGTCAGCTCTATAGTCGACGAGATGCTGCGCTAATTTTTAGCGACAAATCGACGGCTGTTGCTGAATCAAACTGCGAGTCGCTGCAAACTGCTGCAGTGCGGTGGCAGAGGGCGTGTGGCCCTCGCCGGGCAGATAAACGCCGAAAGCGATGTCGCCCTGTTTATCGTAGAACAGCACGCCGCGTTGCGTTTCATCGCCGATCGGCAGCTCCATGACATAGATCGCGGACAGTAAATCGGGGCGCAGATGGCCGTGCATTCCCGCCGCTTCCGATTTTAAGTTGAAGAACTGGCTGCGCTTCGAGGGTTCACCGTCTGGAATGCGACCGTGCGTTTCAAAGATATGCCCGTTTTTCATGACGACCGTTACAGCCTCTTCCCAGGCGGTGAGGCTCGTCCAAACGCTGCGAAAATGACTCGCATCGATACCGTAGCTCGAGGGTGCTAGCGCGCTTTGCACGGTAGCCTCGGGTACGGCGAGTTTCGCGGCGACTCGGTAGGGCGCTGGTTTGGCCGGGTCCGCCATCGCCGCCTGGATGGCAGCGCGTTGGGCATCTGTTGCGCAGAGCGTGTTGGCGATGCTGGATGGCGCAGCCCAGAGGGTGCAGAGGGCGAGAGCAATCAGAGTCGTTTTTTTCATGTCACGATTTCCTAGGCATCGAGAAAAGGGGCTTGGGAAAGGCGGTCGCGGCTGGCTACACTCGTTTGCATGAGTCGTCGGTATCTTGCAATGGTCGTATGCCTCACGCTGATCGCTTCAGCGCCACGATTATTTGCGTCCGAAATTACACCAGCCGTCATCGAAATTCGACCATCGACACTCGACATTGAGCGCTTGGTGGACGAGCCAGTAGCAAACGCATCCCGTCTCGATGCCTTTCACAATCGACTCTTGTTAGGCGTGCAACGACGTTTACTGCAGTTCGATCATCGATTTATCGAGCCTTTCGAGCAGGCTTTACCCGTTCCGGTTTCGCCTTTTCGAATCGGGATTGATTTACTCGCCATCAGTCGCGATGGATCCGTCGATCTCGAAACCGCTGCCGATTTTGATATTTCTTTGAATTTGCCCAATCTCGAGCAGAGCTTGGATGTGTTCATCACGACCGATTCGCTATCGGAAAGCACGCTCGAACAAGCAACGGAAT
>Ga0208788_1000910_pt1 | contig 14413 bp, 15 predicted proteins | sample Wag4_2014_7_11_3_FD_187363 | JGI IMG/M metagenome (GOLD analysis project Ga0208788, IMG submission 187363) | Fresh water mixed with fracking chemicals microbial communities from Ohio, USA - Utica-2 Time Series FC 2014_7_11 (SPAdes) (version 2) ...
AATTGAACACAGCATCAAACTAGAATTGAAAAATGTATATTTATCCGGCGCAACTCGAAAAGCCATGAATAGAGTAGAGGAAGGGTTTATCTATAGAAAAAATGGGAACAGATAATATTGAATCAAAAACAACTGGATTGCAAGCCGCAATGGAGAACTTAATTGGGGCAAGAAGGGAGTCTAATGGAGTAGTTATCTTCAACCCAAAAGAGTGGCCTAAGTTCTTGGTTATTGTACTTGCCCTCCTAGTTGGATACTACCTATTCAACATACTCATCGCCTTAGCGGACTTTAATAATTACGATTTTATTTTCGGATTATTATTTCTCCTGCTTTTTACATTGGGGCCAGTAATTTGGGCTGTATACAAACTTATTCGCGACCGCAATGACTATGTGCAAATTGACGGACATGTATTGAGTTATAAGGATAATGCAAAAACTGGTGAAATTGATTTGAATACTGTTGTTAAAATCAGCGGAAAAAAAGACATCAAATTTGAACTTGAAGATCAGTCGTATGTAGTTATTAAATTATCTGAGATGAATTTTAACGAAGCCGATCGAAAGGCTTTAGTTAAAGAAATACATCTTAGGCTTTCACAACTCGCCTAGTATACCGTTTAGAAGTACGCTTTTTAAACACAAGCTAGCAGCAAAAATCACCTAACAAAATTTCGGATAATCTTAAAATAGGTTAATCCTCCTTCAGGTAATTCCCTGTTTTACCGAATGATTTTCACCTCCTGAATTTTTGTAGGAAGCCAAACCTGCATTTCATTTTGCCCGCGGTTTGCCCAGATATAATAAGGAATAGCAGTTATCCTTTTGGTGTCCGATTGCAGCGTTGATCCGTCTTCTGATCCTTTCATCACCTTCATTTCTGCCTGGACAGCCATTACTTTTTCATCTAAAATAAATTAGTACCTATGGAAGTCATCAATTTACATCAATCCCAATGCATACTCGGAGAATCTCCCTATTGGCATGCGAAGCGGAAAAGCTTTTTCTGGGTAGATATCGAAAAGGGAGAATTGTATGAGTTTCAGGTTGCTCTCAAAAAAACCACCAAACGAAAATTCAATCAGCGGCTTTCTTTGGTACTGAAAGGCCAGGGGGACTATTTAATCCTAGCCTTAGACCGAAAAATTGCGCGTTACGATTTTGAAACTGAAAAATTGACTTGGCTGATTGAGGTTGAAGAGGACCAACCCCTCAATAGATTTAATGATGGCGCTTGTGATGCTGACGGTAGGCTATGGATTGGAACCATGAGCACCAAAATTACGCCCGAAGCCGGGGCTCTTTACAAGATTACCTCGGCACTAAGTCCGGAAAAAATGTTGGGTAAGATCACCATTTCCAACGGAATGGCTTGGACTTCCGACAATGAAATCTTCTACTACATTGACAGCCCCACCCAGGAGATAAGAGCCTATCAGTTTGATTTGGAAACAGGCGAAATTAATTTTGATCGAACGGTCATCCGCGTGCCTAAAGAATTGGGTACACCCGACGGAATGAGTATGGATCAAGAAAGGAAACTCTGGGTCGCGCACTACGGCGGATTTGGCGTGTATTGTTGGGATCCGGAAAATGGGAAGCTCTTGAAAAAAATTGTCTTGCCTACTCCTCATGTGACATCCTGCGTTTTTGGAGGCGAAAATCTAGATCATCTGCTCATCACGACGGCAAGAGAAAATCTCACCGAGGCTCAACTGCAAGAATATCCCCAAAGTGGGGATGTGTTTTTGGTTAAGACAAACACGCAGGGATTCTTATCCAATCCTTGTCAATTCTAAATTCTATACCCAAGCATGAATTCAACCCTGAACTATTTATCCAAAGGAATTAAGCTTTTCCTACTGATACTTTTCTCAATTCCGGCTTTCTCCCAGCAACCGGCATCTCCACTGGAGGCCTCCTTTCAAACCTATTCCAAGATGAAGGCAGAGACGTCCTACAAATTGGATTGGATCACACTGGGCCCAGCGGTCAATTCAGCACGCGCCGATGTAGTGCAAGTGGATGCCAAAAATCCGAGCACCATGTATGCTGGCTTTGGCTCGGGAGGATTGTGGAAAACTACGAACAACGGCATTACCTGGAAATCCATCTTTGAGGAGCAGTCGTCCATAGGAATTGGAGATGTGGAATTGGCTCCCTCCAATTCAAACATCATCTACCTTGGAACGGGTGAAAACCTAAAAAAGCCCAGAAACTTCACGCTTCCAGGCACAGGGATGTTTCGCTCGAATGATGCTGGAGCCACCTGGAATTCGATTGGCTTGGAGGATTCCTGGTCCATTGCAGAAATTGAAATTCACCCGACCAATCCGGAAATAGTTTTTGCAGCGGTCCTCGGTCACCTCTGGTCCAAAAATAAAAACCGTGGACTCTACCGCTCTACCAATGGGGGAAAGACTTGGGAACAGGTATTGTATGTAAATGAAATGACCGGGGCCAATGAAATTGTCATTTCTCCCGCAAATCCTCAAATTATGTATGCCTCCCTTTGGGAAATGTACCCGGGCATCAGTGGCGAAACTAGTGCCATCTACCGCAGTGTTGATGGAGGTGCCACCTGGAGCAAGTGCAATCAAGGCTTGCCAACCGGTCCCAAAATCGGTAGGATTGGCCTGACTGTCTCGGCGACAAACCCAAACAAGGCCTATGCACTGGTGGACAACCTAAACTACCCGGAGGGTCAGTCTGCTGAACTCTACAAAACAGTGGATGGAGGGCTGAGCTGGACCAAAACCCATACGGGCCCCTTCCAATTATTCACCACCATCGGTTGGTACTTCACGGATGTGTATGTAAATCCAAAAAATGACGAAGAGGTGTTTTGCCTTGGGATCCGCCTGGCACATAGCGAAGATGGAGGCAAGACGTTCAAGTTTATCGGAGGTCAGGTGTCGCGCATGAATCAAAGTCTAGCCCAAGGACTACATTTGGACCAAACCGAATTATGGATTAATCCCAACAACCCGAATCACCTCGCATTGGGGAATGATGGTGGATTTTATGTAAGCCATGACAAGGGATTGACTTGGATGCATTACAACAACATTCCCACGGGAGAATTTTACGACATCACCCTGGACCAAGCCAATTACACCATTTACGGAGGTACACAGGATGATGCCACGGTATCGGGACCTCCTAAAGAATTGGATACCCGCTTCCCAGACCCCTGGAAATATGTTTGGATTGATGCTTGGGACGGAGGCGATGGTTGCGTAACCGCAGTGGATCCAGTGGACAAGAATATTATTTACTACAGCCGTCAGCATGGAGATGTGATGCGATTGGACAAGTCCAAAGACGTAGCAGTCTCAGTAAAACCCAGTCTCCCCAAAGACAGCAAGGATACCCTTCAGTTCAATTACATGACGCCTTACTTTTTGTCAGCATACGACCACAAAACCTTGTATCAGGCTGGAAATTACCTGATGAAAAGTACGGACAGGGGAGATACCTGGCAGGCCATCAGTCCGAACCTTGCTCGTTCCTCCGTGGCCGATAAGAAATCAGTGGCTGCGGGAACGGTTGTAGAATCTCCACTGGCCAAGGGATTGTTGTATGTGGGGACCGATCATGGTGCCTTTTGGGTATCAAAAAATGATGGTGCCAACTGGGAAGAGCAGTCCACAGGAATCGCATCGAATTACATCCGAAGCATCTCGCCTTCCAATCACCACCTAGCGCGGGTGTACATGGCCATGACTGGAATTAATTACGACGATTTACACAGCTATGGCTATGTTTCCGAGGATTATGGCAAGAATTGGAAAAGCATTGCTGCAGGCCTGCCAGATGAGCCAGTGAATGTAATCAAAGAAGATCCCACGAATGAAAATATCCTGTATGCCGGAACCATGCGAGGGGTGTTTGTTTCTACCGATCGGGGCAGTAGCTGGCACTACCTGGGGGTAAATATGCCTGCTGCAGCCGTAGCCGATCTAGAGATTCACGAAGGAACGCAGGACTTGGTTGTGGCCACACATGGAAGAGGTATCTACAAAACCAACCTCAAGCCCATCCAACAGGGGCTTGCGCAAAAATCACCGCGCGATCAAGACTACTTGTTTGAAATTGAACAGGCAAGCAGGCCCTGGTTCAATTCTTCGCATGGGAATGTGGATTACCGAACCCTTGAAAAAGTTTCCTTCACCTTCTGGTTGAAGGAGGCCAAACCGGTGACCCTGTCTGTTCGCGATGCAGCAAACAAGGAACTCTGGAGTACGGCACTAAATGGATCGCTAGGATTCAATCAATTTCGATGGGATTTGATTGTCAGCAAGGAAGAGAGCGCTTCTCCCTATTTTGTTCACTTTGATAAATTTATCGATTCCGCAACCTATACGCTCGTGCTAACGACTGCTGAGGGAAGTATGTCCCAAAAATTTAAGGTCGTGGATGGAATCTCCCCGTACCTTGAGAACTAAGCTTCTTTTTTTCTAAATGCCGCCGTCAACATGGTGGCGGAGGTATACAAAATCACTCCAAGGACGACCCACTGCAGGGTTTCCAAGGGGAGTGATTTGACAATGAAGGCGGCGATTAGCACTGCGATCGAACCTGGAATAGCCATGGCTAGGGCAGCTTTCCGGTTGTAGGATGCTGTTTTTATGAATTTTACGGAAGCCACAGGCATCAAAAAAGCACAGGAACCCATCATGATGGGGAATGCAACCGTTGGTGACATCCCTAAGGCAAAAATCAAGGCCATGCATGGGGCATACAAACCCACCCCTGCGGTCATGATGGCCCCCAAAAAGAAGTTGACCACCACAGCAAACGCCAGCTTGTAGCCTGTCAGTCCGATGGCATCCCCGCCTCCTTCAATCCAGTTCATGATTCGTGCCAACATAAAGCCTGCGGTAACGACTAAGGCAATGCCCATCGTGATTCGGATCTTTCGTTCGGACAGTCGCGATACAATGCCCGCTCCAATCATGGCCCCCGCAGTAGCGGACAGCAGCATCAAAATCAAGGTGAGCGGGTCTACTTCAATGATGTTGATAAAAATAAACGCCTGAAGCAGGACCGGGATGGTATTCGCTACATTCATCGTGCCAGGGATCAGTCGGTCCTCCGTTTGTCGGGTAAACTTGAGCAAGGCGGTTTGCGGCGCAAAGGCCCCAATACCCAATACGTCGAAGAAATTTACCACAAAGCCAATCACCGAAGTTTTGAGCCAACTTGAGTTTTCGAGTTGGGATCGGTGCGCCACGTAATCTTTGATAAATACAAAGGAGAACCAAAGGGCCAATAGAATTAAGGAAACCCAAACAAAAATCAGCATAGAAGAAGTAGGAGTAGTTGTCTATTAATCGTGTACTATAGATAGGAAATTAGCACACCTTAAAGAAGGTCTTGGCTGCTTCTTGTTCCTGTTGGTTCAACATCGCCTCAATCTTCTTCGCGGTTTTGGTAATCGCCAATCCCCCAAGCCCGGTGCAACGCAGGGTATTCGGGATGGCATCTCCTACTTTTTTCATGGTTTCCACGACTTCATCCAATGGAATCAAATGGTTGTAGTCCGACAAGGCCATGTTTGCACAGGAAATCGCGTTGGTGGCAGCCATGACATTTCGATTCAAGCAGGGAGCTTCCACTCGGTCAGCAATCATGTCGCAAATCATGCCCAGCGAAGATTGCAAGGCCATAGAAGCAGCTCCAAGCGATTGGTCTAGTGTCCCCTTTTTCAATTCCACAATACCTGCTGCGGCCATGCCTGAACCAGAACCGCATTCGGCCATACAGCCACCCACTTCGGCGGCAAAGGTGGCATGAGCTGCAATAAACACCCCAATGATACCTGCTGCCAGCATTGCTTTCACCGTTTCATCTTCAGGCAAGGAAAGTCCCCTGCTGATCCCGATGAGAGCGCCTGGGAGTGCTCCACAGGAGCCCGCCGTTGGGGCTGCTACCACGACGCCCATCGAACTTTTGACCTCCATCATGGCAGAAGTATAGAGGATCACTTGATTCAGGATATCGCCTTCCACCAGCTTTTTATCCTCTAGCTGCTTCTGAAATCCAAGGGATTGAGGGCCCAAAATTCGGTCTGCGTACTTGGTACCCTTCAGTCCAAGATCAATGGAGTTTTGCATGATCTGAACAATGCTCCGCATTTTTTCAAAAACCTCGGCTCTCGAAATATTACCGCGCATGCTTTCGTAATCCACTGCCAGTTCCCAGAGGGCGTGGTTTTTGTCGGCATTGAACGCCAACATTTCTTCGCAGGTAATAAAGGGAACCTCCAAGTCCTTTCGAGACATGATGGGGAGTACTGGGTTGATCTTTTTAATGAATAACACCTCCTCCATCTGGAGAAGCTGCGTGCAGATTTCGGCTGTCAGAAATTGGTTGGCCTTGATTTCGATAAAGGTGGATTTGCCTGTGCGCAGCGCTATGTCATCGCAGGGCATGGAGGCCTCAATAAATTCAATGATGCTGCCAGGCGAGGATACGTAAACAAGCGTCTGGTAAAAATCCCCAGCCATAGACACCTGGGCGCCATCAATTTCAAGAATTTCAATCATCCCTCCGCCCGTAGAAATAGCGGTCAGCTCTCGGGACTCTTTTTTATTGGTAAGCGTGAGTTTGTAGGTATTCGGGTGGGTAGCGCCTATGGGGTGGATATCGATTTTTACTTGGATTCCTGCTTCTTGAATGGCGATCAGGTACTCTGGAAGGCGCTCTTCGTAGGCTTCCCAACCTAAAAATCCACCAAACAATCCCATGTCTGACCCCTGCCCCTTGTGTGTTGTGGCTAGCGAGCCGTTCGGGTCAAATTCAACATACACCTCCTGGATGTCCCCATCCATCAAGTCGCGGCACATGCGTCCAATTCGGATGGATGCAGCACAGTGTGAACTCGAAGGGCCTCGCATGACCGGGCCAATCACATCATTGAATATGCTTGGGTAGGTTTTCATTTGGGTTAAATTTTAGAGTTTCTTGACTACAGCTGGACTTAAATAAAGGGGTTTAGAAAAGTCTCACTTTTTTCTATAGGTTAAAAATAGAGTTTTAACCTTCATATCCTGCACTTGTAAGAATTTTATCTGAATTTAGGTGCCTAAGAAAACCGACTTTGAAAAGTCTAAGCCTAAAAACAATCCATCATGAAAACCTCCTTGCGAGTTACCCTGTTATTTTTTGCATTCCTGCAGGCCGCTACCCTTGCCGCACAGGAGCGATACACCGTGAAGCCGGGGGATCCCAATGGCATCAATAAATGGTACATGGGGCGCCAAATCGCGCAAGTCATGAGCCATTATGGAATTGGCTGGCTGGAGCGAGAAGAAAGGGAGCAGGAAGAAAACACGACGCAGTTATTGAAAAATCTTGCTGTACAACCAGGCCAAGTCATCGCAGACATTGGTGCTGGAAGTGGCTACCACAGCACCTTGCTATCAAAAATGGTGGGGAATGGGAAAGTGTATGCCGTGGATGTGGAACCGGAGATGATTGCTTATTTGAAGGACCGGATCAAACGTGAAGGCAAAAAGAACATCTTTCCCGTATTGAGTACCGAGAAAAATGTGGCCCTGCCTGCCAACAGCGTGGACCAGATGTTGCTGGTGGATGTCTACCACGAATTTTCTTTTCCTTACGAGATGGCACTCTCCATGTTGGAAGCGCTCAAGCCTGGTGGCAAGCTTGTTTTGGTGGAGTTCAGGGCCGAAGACCCAAATGTACCCATCAAAGCCATCCACAAGATGAGCCAGCAACAGGCGGTTAAAGAGTTCAAAGCTGCTGGTTTTACCTTTGAAAAGAACAGCAGCAACCTGCCCTGGCAACATTGCCTGATTTTCAGAAAACCAAAAAATTAAATTTGGCAAGTCAATTTTGACCTGATATTTCCCCAAGGATTGTTACTTAAGGGGCGTATTTTCCTTGCTATAGCTCCACCGCAGCTTCGTAGACATACAGCGTAGATTCGTTGTCGTCAGGGAGAAAATAGGCTCGCACTCGATTTGGGGCTACAGCTTCCAAAAAGCAAGGATTTTGAGTCATGACTCTGCCTGTTTTCGGTGACCAGAGGGGTATTGGAACCTGGTGAACAACTTGACCTTGGAGTACATCCCAGATTTCCAGTCCCCCAAGTGAAAAGACAGGCTCTCCCGGTTTTTTATAGGTTGCCACTCCTGAATAGAGCATTTCTCCTCCGCCGAGGTACTGGTTGTCCTGGTAGTCGATGTAGCTGGAGGGATTGAGTTGGCTGGAGGAGGGAATGGATTCTGAGGAACCTTGGTTTTTTTCAATTGCTTTGCTATCCCATTGGTACAGACGGCGGGAACCCCAGCTGGCACCGTGCAAAATCTGGGTGTCCGGATTGAGTGCGATGGCCCCGAGGTGATCTTCCCATCTAAAAACTTCCTTCACTGTCTTTTGGAAGGGGTCAACTTGATAAACGATCGATTGGCTGTTGGGCTTGTAGGCCGCAAGGGCAATCCAAAGGTGTGAACCATCGAAGTCGATGCCACTGGGATGGTACAATGGTCCTTCCCCGAGTTCTAATCTAGTTAAGAGTTGGCCGCTTGCACTTACCTGAAACAAATGTCCTTTTCCGTGGGAACGATCTCCTGCAAATTCTGGGATGACTTCCACCGAGCTTACCCAATAATTTTCCCCAATTTTTACCATGCCTTGGCAATGGTGACTGGAAAAAGAAAAAGGAATCGATGCCACCTCTTTCCAAACCGTGTGACGGGTCATGGACTTGAGGAGCTGGCTGAGCAGACTTTGGGAGGGAGATAGGGTCGGATTAGCCTGGACTAGCGAAGGGGCCAGAGTCAGAAGTGAAAGTGGAAGAAGGCCTGATTTAAGAAAGTTTCGTCTAGAAGCCATGTTATTGGAGTCAATAAAAGCAGGAACCTAAATATTAAATAGAAAAACTGCTAGCAGTGGAGGTTATCCTTTTGTGTTGTTTTCGACACCTCTAACATGCAACAATTCGATTTATTTTTTGTGGTTTGGCGGGTAATATGCTGCTGAGGCAATTAAAAGTATCCCCCAATCTGTACCCCAAAAACAATAAAACTCATCTTTAAATGAGGAGAGGGCTTGTTTTGTAGCCTAGCTAGGAATCGAACCTAGATCTAGCGTTTAGGAAACGCTTGTTCTATCCGTTGAACTACAAGGCCAAATAGTCCTGCAAGATAGTCCCAATCTCAACTTTTACACAAATAATTTGCGGGCAACTTATGGCAATTCAATCCTTTATCGTATCTTTGCAGTCCAAAATTAGGATGGACGGGTTCCATCCACTCACTAAAAACAGTTAATTATGTCCGTAAAAATCAGATTAGCACGTCGTGGCCGCAAAAAACAAGCCATTTACGACGTGGTTGTAGCTGATGCAAGAGCTCCACGTGATGGACGCTTCATCGAGAAACTCGGAACTTACAATCCGAACACGAACCCCGCTTCCATCAACATCAACAATGAGCGCGCTCTTACCTGGTTGTTGAATGGAGCTCAGCCTACCGATACCGTGAAAGCCATGCTTTCTTACAGAGGTGTCATGCTGAAGAAACACCTCCAAATTGGAGTGTTGAAAGGTGCAATCTCTCAAGAACAAGCCGATGTTAAATTCAATGCATGGGTTTCTGAGAAAGACACCAAGATCGAAGGCAAGAAAGACCAACTTGCAACTGCCAAAGCAGATGCTCGTAAGGCTGCCCTTGCTGCTGAAACAGCTAAAAACCAGGCACGTATCGACGCAATCAAAGCAAGAGAAGCAGCAGCACTAGCCGCCGCAGCTCCAGCTGTTGAAGAAGTTGAAGCTCCTGCTGCTGAAGTAGAGGAAACTATCGAGGTAGTTGAAACTCCTGAAGTTGAAGCCGCAGTTGTTGAAGAAACTCCTGTAGTTGAAGCTCCTGCTGCTGAAGAAACTGCCCCGGCAGTTGAAACTCCCGCTGCTGAAGAGACTCCTGTAGTTGAAGCTACTACCTCTGCTGATGCTCCGGTAGTTGAAGCTGCTGAAGAGGCTCCTGCTGCTGACGCTGCTGCTGCTGACGCAGCGGATGCTGGCTCAGCCGATGGCGGAGCTGCTGGAGAATAATATATCCCTGCCATGAACAAGGACCAGTGCTTTTTGATAGGCCGGATAGCCAAAGTTCATGGACTTCGTGGTGAAGTAAATGTGGTGCTTGACGTAGATTATCCTGAGGAATACGAAGGATTAGAGCACCTCTTCCTCGATCAAAAAGGGCGCTTAGTCCCCTTCTTTCTGGAACACTTTGTGATTCAGCACGGAGGCAAGGCACTCGCTAAGTTTGAGGAACTGGATCGAATTGAAGAAGTGGAACATCTCGTAGGATCGGAAGTATACCTTCCCCTCTCCGAGCTTCCCCAACTCGATGAAGACCAATACTATTTCCACGAACTGATCGGTTTTGACGTCATCGATTTGACGATGGGACCCATCGGACCTGTGCAGGTCGTTTACGATCTGGAAACACAGGACCTCCTCGGAGTAACCTACCAAGGCAAAGAAGTGCTGATCCCCATACAGGATGGCATCATTACCCAGGTGGACAAGGCAGCAAAAAAAGTTTTCTGCCAGTTGCCCGAAGGCTTACTTGAAATTTATCTGGAAGATTAACCCATGCATATCGATCTCATCACGGTAGTGCCCGGATTATTGGAAGGCCCTTTTTCGCATTCGATCCTCAAGCGGGCGGAAGAAAAAGGAATCGCCACAGTTCGGATCCACAACCTCAGAGACTATGCCACCGGCAAACAAAAGCAAGTGGACGATTATGCATTTGGTGGGGGCGCAGGAATGGTCTTAATGATCGAACCAATCGCCCGCTGCATTGAAGCCCTTCAAAAGGAACGTGAGTACGATGAAATCATCTACATGACCCCCGACGGAGAAACCTTCGATCAGCCGATGGCCAACACCCTTTCCCAAAAGAAAAACCTCCTGATCCTCTGCGGTCATTACAAAGGAGTGGATCAGCGGGTTCGGGATGCCTTCATCACCAAGGAGATCAGTATCGGAGATTACGTCCTTTCAGGAGGAGAATTGGCAGCTGCTGTAGTAGCAGATGCACTTATTCGTCTGATTCCAGGCGTGCTCAACGACGAGACTTCGGCCTTGACGGACTCTTTCCAAGATAATTTACTTGCCCCGCCGGTGTATACCCGGCCCGCAGTGTACGAAGGAAGAGAAGTTCCAGAGGTACTGCTCTCGGGTCATGAAGCCAAGATAAGCCAGTGGAGATTTGAAGCGTCGGTTCGTCGAACCCAAGAAAAAAGACCCGATCTTCTCAAAGATTCAGGTTGGGAGTAGACGAGACAAGAGTATTGAAAAAGTAATTCATTTATACCGCTGCGGCGGAGCACTGCGAAAGCATTAAAACATAGAGCTATGAGCGATCTAATGAAAATTGTAGAAGCGGAATACAGCGAGGCGAGAGCCAAGTTCCCTTCTTTCAAAGCCGGTGATACCATCAACGTACACGTACGTATCAAAGAAGGTAACAAGGAAAGAATCCAGCAGTTCCAAGGAACTGTGATCCAACGAAAAAACCCAAACTCCAACGGAGAGACTTTTACCGTGCGTAAAATATCCAATGGCGTAGGGGTAGAGCGTATCTTCCCAATCATCTCCCCAGCCATCGAGCAAATCGACTTGGTAAGAGAAGGTAAAGTGAGAAGAGCTCGTCTATTCTACTTGAGAGGACGTCAAGGTAAGGCGGCTCGTATCAAGGAAAAAATCAGAGCAAGACACTAAGTCTAGCCCAACCCAAAAAAAGCCCCGTACGCACGGGGCTTTTTTTATCCTTTTAGATTTTTTAAATCTCGAAGGATTTATTTTTTAACGCGAGTTGAATTAGGGAAATGACCTTTGCTGTTTTTTTCAAACAGCGACCATTTTGCATTCCATTTGAAGCATTTAAACCTTCGAGGTCAAGAATAGGTTTTAATCCTTATTTTCTTGTGACCTTGCTGATTCCTTATTCGGTTCCTGATAGTCTTACACGTACCTCATAAAGCGTAAATTGCTGATTAATGACAAAGCGTTTTCTAGAACAATAATCTTCGGGTCTTAGCAAAAAAATTTTCCTTTTATCGTTATCCAATTTCAGCCAATCCTCTTTCATTAATTCGGAGGTGTATCTCGGATTTTGTTCTAGAATGTCAGCATAGCGCTTGTTGATTTTTGACATGCTGTCCTCTGGAAGCATCCAGTCGTGGATTAACATAATACTATGAAAATCTGGGGTAGACTTTACTATGGAGTATCTAGCAGTTTTTCTATAGGGGTCAATCTTACCCCAATTTGTACAATCGTCCGCAATCAGAATAATGTAATCTGAGGGAGCAGGATTTGGAGCTAGCCAAATTGCAAGTACTAAAATTAGTTTCCACATGGTTTTGTTAAATAATCTGCTCAAGTTTATTCAATCATCTGGCAAGGTTAGGTCAATGTACATTTCATAGACTGTAAATTCTGAGTTCCAATCAAATCGTCTAGCAGAACAATAAGATGATGGCAGCAAAAAGTAAATTTTTTTATTAGCAGATCTCAGCTTGTACCAATCTTCCCAAGTTAACTCTGAGGAATATAGGGGGTTTTTGGCTAAAATTTTAGGATAGGATAGTGTCAGCTCTTCCAAGCGTTCATTTTCTTCAATCCAAAAATGTTTAAGAAAAAAAAAGGGAGAATCGTCTTTTTTTCCTAGGCTAAATCGGCGTCCTGTGGAAGATTTTTGTAGTGATTCGTTGAATGGAGATTCCCATTCTTCCCAATTCCCACAATCGTCTACGATTATAAAGAGGCTATCTTTTTCCGGTTGGAAAACGGTAAGCCATAGTGCCAAAATAAAAATTAACTGGTACATCCTTTTGTCAGTAAGTCTTTCAAATCTCTAATGTCTCGTTGGTAATTTGGAAATTTAGACGAATTTTTAAAATTCTCGTAGGCCTTAGTCCCTTCCATCCCGCCCCAAAATAGATTTTCATAAAAATCTACCGAAACTCCTTTGGAATAGGCCCATGATACTTCTGCATTAAACCTTTTGAATTCGTCTGGAAAATGAGTTTGATGAAGAAGCATCAGTTCCCTACCCATAGTTGGCATAAGCACCTCCGCCATGTACGAGTGGTGAGCGTTCTCGTTGCTACCATACAGTTTGTCAAAGGCATCGAGATTAGCTGGAAAATGTGGCAAGGGGGTGATGCCCCCATTCTCCAAGGCTCGCCAGATTTCCACATGAACCAACTCGTGGAAAATGCTTTTGGCAAAAGCCAAAGAGCTCCATAAAGCTTTCGCGTCCTTATTGATCACTATCGTAAATGTACCATCCGAATTTCCTGTAGAAGTTCCGTTTGATGGCTTTCCATCAATTCCTTTTGTTGTTTCTCCTAAGATCAAGGTTACCGGAGAGTTTTGGCCTTTCGTTTTTGTAAATTCAGCAATGCTACTCACAAATTCAGAGAGCGCCAACTTGTCCACAATGCAACTAAGTCGAGGGTCGTCTGTGATGGAGCTGTCGATGTAGATGCGCAGCATGGGCAACGGCACATCCGGAGGGTTGTAGCTCCCCAAAGCCCCACCTGCCCTAGGGAAGGAGTCCCCGGGTAGATAAGCGTAATTTCCTCCAGCTCCCGAGCCCTCCCCCTGCGGACCCCCGACAGCACAGGAATAGCTGCGGGTAGGAGAGAGGGTGATGGTTTCAAGTCTCTTGGTCTCGTAGTTGAAGTAAATCTGGATCCAATCTGTAGTGGTGACCGAGCATCGGATATCCAGCTGCTCAGGACCCATCCCTCGACGTCCACCTTCCCCAGTTACCTCTACCTTTCGCGTAGCTAAAATCCTGCCTTTCTCGATCTCAAATCCAATAAAAAAATGCTCGTCGTAGGTGAAAAGATCTACAGTCCCAGACCATTTTTCATCGATCATCTGGTAGTTGATGTCTTTAAAATCCCGTTTTGAATTTTCTGCATCTGGATAATACCGGACAATCAGCGGGTCATAGCGCGCCTCCGTGGGGTGCTTGACAAAAAGAATATTTTGAATGCTGCGTCGCATCAGCAGTTCATCCTGCTGCTGCTCCCCCAAAGAAGGGATAAAAATCTCCTTGTTTTCTAAGTTGAACTCAAACACCTCTCGCCCATCCGGAAAAAAGTAATGATGTACCTGATCCCAATCCGGTTCCTTTTCAAAAAAGGGTAAAATCAACTCCTGAGATTCCGTTCGAAAGTTAGATCCTCGCTCGGGGAGGCGCAAGCTTCCCTTGTTCGCCTCAAACCAGGCTCGTACTTGGGTTGTTTGATCCAGCGCTGTTTGCCCAGGTTGGGGAAGCTCTGGTTCCTGCACACAGCCACCCAGTGCTAAAATGAGCAGGCCTAGGCCTGCTCATTTTAGCACTGGGTGGCTG
>Ga0208788_1000911_pt1 | contig 14406 bp, 10 predicted proteins | sample Wag4_2014_7_11_3_FD_187363 | JGI IMG/M metagenome (GOLD analysis project Ga0208788, IMG submission 187363) | Fresh water mixed with fracking chemicals microbial communities from Ohio, USA - Utica-2 Time Series FC 2014_7_11 (SPAdes) (version 2) ...
TGGCTAACACTTCCCCTTGCCGGGTGTGTAGAGGACTTTCACCTCCAAGTCGTCCAGTCCACCACCACAGTGAACCGAACAGCGCCAGTCACGGCGCTACGCGCCATGCCTGGCGCACAACGAAAAAAGGCGCCCTGATGGGCGCCTGAAACACATCTTCAAACCAAGGGAGCAAAACTAAAGAAGATGTGGTGTTGCTCATGGTGTTTCACAAGATCGAGAGAGGGTACTCGGCGATGAATCGGACCTCATCGAGGTCGGACTCGAAAGCAGTCGCCCGCGTGGTAGCCTGGCGCACCCGCAGAGACAAATCCTTGAGAGAGCCAGTCTGTACAACGTAGCGGGCTTCGACGTCGCGTTCCCAGCGGTTCTGTCCCGTCAGCGGCGCACCGTTATCGTCTTGGCGCATGTACACCTCGTTCGCGTTGCTGTAATCGGCGCCCCAACCGCGGGCGTAGCGGGTCATGAAAGTAAGCCCGGGTATGCCGTACTCCGCCATGTTCAGGTCGTAGCGCAGCATCCAGGACTGCTCTTTAGGTGAGTTGAAATCACTGTACTGAATGGAGTTGTTCAGGTAGATCGAGTCCGCCTGGCGCAAGTAGTCAAAGTCGTTGTTACCGTTGTTTCGCTGATACGACGCCGTGACGGTGTGCGCGCCGAAGGCGACACCCAGACTGGAACTCCAGATGCTGTTGTTAAACTCGCCCAGCAATTTCCGACCTTCGTCGGTTGCCTTGTAGTAGTTGAAGCTGCCCAGCAGCACGACGGCATCGGAAAGTGGATAGGTGGCCGAGACACCGAAATAATGTTGATCCCAGGCATCCTTCAGCCGGCTGGTATACAGGCTAAGACTGAGGTTTTCGTTCACGCTATAGTCGCCGCCTGCGTAGCCGAGCCAAGGCGAGTCGACGCCGCCGCCATAAAACGTGACGAAGTCATCGTTCGTGTTGCTGGTATTGGGCTGGCTCATCGCGTGCAGGCGGCCGCCCTGGAGGGTGAGGTCGTCCAGCGAGTTGTTCACAACGGTGACACCCTTGAAAGACTCCGGCAGCAGCCGTGCGTCACCAAAGTGCACGACAGGAGTAGCGGGAAATACATCGCCTGCCTTGATCTCGGTGCCCAAGAACCGTGCTTTCACGGCCCCCCCTACTCGAGAAAAGTCATCCTCGGCATCGCCGGCGCTATTGTAGGGGAGAAGATCGACGGTTCCGCCAGCACCGGAACGTCCTGATCCAGAATCGAGCTTGAGGCCGAGCATGGCGAAGGCGTCGACGCCGATCCCCACCGAGCCTTGGGTATATCCGGACTCGAAGAAGGCCATCAGCCCTTGAGCCCATTCCTCAGAGTAGCCATTGCCGGTTGCGTTCTCACCGTCGCGGAAATCTCGATTGAAATAAAAGTTGCGATTGATCAGCGATAGCGTGCTGCCTTCGATGAAGCCCTCCGCTGCTGTTTCCGACTGGGCAAAGACCGAGGCGCCGCCCAGTGCCAATGAAAGAGCTGTCAGTGAAAGGGCGGCCTTTTTGCTCATGATGATGCTCCTGATATACGGCATGTCAGCGTTCGAATGACGTCTCTTGCCTTTTTGTTTTTAGCGCTTGGCCATGATCTCCCCCTACAAATGACCGCAGGATTAGCGGCAAATGACGATCTTGTAATCTGTAGCGACGCAACCGCAAGCATTCCGTGGATTACAAATTCGTAATGTTGCGGTCACCCGGTCGATATCCGCCCTTATATAAAGTCACCGCCGTTTACCCATCAGCTATCTGGCCGGTTTAGCGCGGCTGGAGAAACGCGATCGACAATAAAGGGGGCACTGCCCGGCAGTGTTGCGTATGTACCAAAAGAAACGCTTGTATCTGCTTGCCAGCGGCCTGCTTGGGCTGGCACTGATGTCGCTTGAGGTGGGCGCGCAAGAAGGTCTGACACTGGAGCGAGCCGTGTCCCTTGCGTATGAACGCAACCCAGAATTCTCCGCCGCGCGGGCAGAGATAGGTATCGCGAGCGGGCTGCGCCGCCAGGCTGGGGCCATTCCAAATCCGGAATTAGGATTCGAGGTGGAAGACACTCAGTCCGATCGCCAGACTCGCTCAATCACAATCACTCAGCCGATCGAGTTAGGCGGCAAGCGCGGCGCTCGAATCGGTGTGGCGGACGCCAATCGCTCGATGGTGGATGCCGACCTTGACTTTCGACGCCAGGGGTTGCGTGCAGATGTGATCCAGGCTTTCTTCGCCGCCTTGCGTGCCCAGGAGGGCATGCAACTGGCCGAGGCCTCTCTGTCATTGGCCGAGCGGGCTGCTAAGGTCGCCGACGCACAGGTCGATGCCGGAAAAGTTTCGCCAGTGGAGGCGACGCGCGCCGATATGCAACTGGCGACCGTACAACTGGACCTGCGGCGAGCACGCCAGGAATGGGACAACGCTCGACAGATGCTAGCGCGCCTGCTCGGGACCGACGCACCGGAGTTTGGCAGTTTGCTGGGCAGTTTCGAACACCTGCCAGATGTGCCTAGCGAATCTGCATTATTGGCGCGCGTGCGTGAGAGTGCCGATATGCGTAGGGCTCTGCGCCAAGTGGCCTTGAGTGAAGCCGAGCTGGGGCTTCAGCGAAGCCAGCGCTACCCGGACATAAGCGTCAGTATCGGTAGCCAGTACGACGAAATCGAGCGTGAGCGCGTCAACCTCGTCGGCCTCTCTGTTCCGCTGCCTTTATTCGATCGTAACCAAGGCAATGTTCTGGCGGCCGCACGGCGGGCGGAGCAGGCGCGTGATCTTCGTAATGCGGCAGAGCTGCGCGTTCGTGCGGAGATCCAGCAGGCCCTTCGCGACTGGCGTACCGCACGTGCAGACGTCGAGGAAATACGCAACCGGATACTGCCGGCAGGACAGCGAACCGTGGAAGCGGCCACACGTGGTTTCAGTCTTGGCCGCTTCGCGTTCCTCGACGTGCTCGACGCACAGCGTGCGCTGATCGATGCACGCACGCGCTATCTGCAGTCATTGCAAGCCGTGGTCGACGCCTGGGCGCGTATCGAGCGGCTGTACGGACCTACCACTACCTTCGAATGACCGAAACGCCGCCATTACGTATTGGCGGTGGGGGAGCTTGCATGAAAAAACAGACGGGAATCGCTCTGGCGGTCGCTTTGGTACTGCTGACCGGCGTTGGCGTAAAACAGGGCTTCGTTCTTGAGGCGCAGGCTAGCGATAACAAGGCTGAGCACGCCGAGGATGGCCATGCGCATGAGGATGGAGAAAGCGGTCAAGAGAAATCCAAGGACGACCATGGGGACGAAGATGGTCATGGCGCTGAAGGCGATGACCACGGCCATGGTGACGAAAGCGGTCATGGCAGTGAGGAAGACGAGCACGGCAACGAAGAGCACGCCGAAGGTGAGATTGAGCTATCTGAAGAGCAAATACGTGCCGCAGGCATTCAGCTAAGCATGGTCGGACCAGCCGAGATCGGCTCGTCCGTTTCCCTGCCGGGCGAGCTGCGTTTCGACGAAGACCGCACGGCGCATGTCGTGCCCCGTGTGGCAGGCGTTGTCGAATCTGTTTCGGTCAACCTGGGTGACCAGGTGAAGAAGGGCCAGTTGCTGGCGGTTATCGCCAGCCAGCAGCTGTCCGAACAGCGTAGTGAGCTGGCTGCCGCCGAGCAGCGCCTCCGACTGGCTCGCATCTTGTTCGAGCGTGAGCGCACTCTGTGGCAGGAGCGTATCTCTGCAGAACAGGACTATTTGCAGGCCCAGCAGAGCCTGCGCGTAGCAGAAATCGACTTGCGTAATGCCCAGGAAAAAACACGGGCGCTGGGCGGCGGAAGTGACTCCGGTGTGGGCAATCGCTACGAGCTCCGTGCACCTTTCGATGCAGTCGTCGTCGAGAAGCATATTGTGCTGGGCGAACGTGCAGATGAAACGACCAGCGTCTTCACCCTGACTGATTTGTCGCGGGTTTGGGCCACGTTCAGCGTACCTGCCCGTGATTTGATGCGCGTAACCGTCGGCCGAGAAGTCGAAGTTGTTGCCGGCGAGCTAGGGGTGCGAACAATGGGTAAGGTCGCCCATGTGGGCAGCCTGCTGGGCGAGCAGACGCGTGCCGCGACAGCCCGCGTGACCCTGGCCAACCCCGATGGAGCTTGGCGTCCCGGTCTTTTCGTGACGGTGCGAGTTAGCGCCGACGGCCGTAGTGTTCCGGTCACGGTTCCAGTCGAGGCGGTCCAGACCGTAGAAAACGCGCCGACGGTTTTCGTTCGCACGCCGCACGGCTTCCAGGCGCACCCGGTCTCGCTGGGCCAGCGCGACGAAAATCGCGTGGAAATTCGTGACGGATTGCAGGCCGGCCAACAGATCGCGACCGCTGGCAGCTTCATCCTGAAATCCGAACTCGGCAAAGGCTCCGCCGAGCACGTTCACTGATCCTCCGGATACCTAACTCATGTTCGAACGTATTCTTCGCTTCGCCATCGAGCAGCGCTGGCTAGTGCTGCTGGCGGTCTTGGGCATGGCGGGCGTCGGGGTTTATAGCTATCAGCGCTTACCTATCGACGCTGTGCCCGACATCACCAATGTACAGGTTCAAATTAACGCCGCAGTCCCAGGCGCGTCGCCGCTTGAAACCGAGCAACGCGTTACCTTCCCCATCGAGACGGCGATGGCCGGCTTGCCCCACCTGCGCCAGACACGTTCATTATCGCGCTCCGGGTTCGCTCAGATCACCGTAATCTTTGATGATGGCACCGATCTCTATTTCGCCCGGCAATTGGTGAGTGAACGGCTGCAGGCCGCGAGCAACGAGCTTCCGCAGGGCGTGGAGGTCACTCTCGGTCCCATCTCCACCGGCCTGGGGGAAATCTTCCTCTGGACGGTCGAGGCCGAGCCCGAGGCGCGCCGTCCTGATGGTCAGCCCTACACGCCGACCGACCTGCGTGAAATCCAGGACTGGATCATCAAGCCGCAGCTGCGAAACGTTCGAGGCGTTGCCGAGATCAACACGATCGGTGGCTTCGCCAAAGAGTATCAGGTAGCGCCCGATCCGAAGCGCATGGCCGCTTACCGAATCACTCTGGAACAGCTCGTCGTTGCGCTTGAGCGCAACAATGCCAACGTCGGCGCCGGCTTCATTGAGCGTAACGGCGAACAGTTGTCGATCCGCACACCTGGCCAGCTCGGCTCCCCCGCGGACATTGGCAATATCGTCCTGAGCAACGCAGGCGGCGCGCCCGTGCGGGTTCGCGATATTGCCGAAGTGGGGATCGGTCGTGAGCTGCGTTCAGGGGCAGCCACCGACAATGGACGCGAGGTGGTCCTTGGGACCGCGTTCATGCTGGTAGGAGAAAATAGCCGTAGCGTGTCGCAGGCCGTCGCGCAGCGCTTGGAGATTATCAACCAGAACCTGCCAAAAGGCGTAAGCGCGATAACGGTCTATGACCGGACCGACCTCGTAGACAAGGCAATCGCCACGGTTCGCAAGAACCTGATCGAAGGCGCGATCCTGGTTATCGCCGTGCTGTTTCTCTTCCTCGGCAACCTGCGTGCAGCCCTGATCACAGCAATGGTCATCCCGTTGTCCATGCTGTTCACCTTCACCGGCATGGCCACCAACAAAGTCAGTGCCAACCTCATGAGCCTAGGGGCTCTCGACTTCGGCATCATCGTCGACGGTGCGGTGGTCATCGTCGAAAACGCCATCCGCCGGCTTGCCCACGCGCAGGAAAAACATGGCAGGATTCTGACCCGTAGCGAGCGTTTCCACGAAGTATTCGCGGCGGCCAAGGAGGCACGGCGTCCGCTCATCTACGGCCAGCTGATCATCATGGTGGTCTACCTGCCCATCTTTGCGCTCACTGGTGTCGAGGGGAAGATGTTCCACCCCATGGCATTCACCGTGGTAATCGCACTGTTGGGTGCCATGATTCTATCGGTCACCTTCGTGCCCGCTGCTGTTGCGCTTTTTGTCACCGGTAAGGTGCAAGAGAAGGACAACCGCCTGATGCGCGCGGCGCGCAATGGCTATGCGCCCGTGCTCGACTGGGTCATGCGTCATCGCACATTGGTATTCAGTGGCGCCGTCGCTAGCGTGCTGCTGTCTGCCCTGCTGGTGATGCGAATGGGTAGCGAGTTCATTCCGAGCCTTAGCGAGGGTGATTTTGCGCTTCAAGCTCTGCGCGTTCCAGGGACCAGCCTCTCCCAATCCGTGGATATGCAGCAGCGGCTGGAAAAGGCAATTGCCGAGCAGGTCCCGGAGGTCAAGCGTACATTTGCCCGAACCGGCACCGCCGAGATCGCGGCTGACCCGATGCCGCCGAATATTTCGGACAGCTATGTGATGCTCAAGCCCAAGGAAGAATGGCCAGATCCGGACAAATCCCGCGAGCAGCTCATTGAGGACATCCAAAAGGCGGCCGCATCTGTGCCGGGCAGCAACTATGAGATGTCTCAGCCGATCCAGTTACGCTTTAACGAGCTAATTTCCGGAGTTCGCAGCGATGTGGCCGTTAAGGTGTTCGGGGACGATATGGATGTTCTCAACAAGACAGCTGACGACATCGCGGCGATATTGCAAGACGTACCAGGCGCTTCCGAAGTTAAAGTGGAGCAGACGACGGGCCTCCCATTGCTGAGCGTCAATGTGGATCGTGACAAGGCGGCACGCTTCGGGCTCAACATCGGCGATGTGCAGGATACCGTCGCCGCCGCGATTGGCGGACGGGAAGCGGGAACCTTTTTTGAGGGTGACCGTCGTTTCGACATCGTTGTTCGTCTTTCCGATACGCTGCGTGCCGATCCGGATGTGCTGGCTCGCCTGCCGATTCCGGTGCCAGCGGTAGCGGGTGCTGCCAACGACCGAATCGACTTTATCCCGCTGGCTGAGGTTGCTACGCTGGAATTCGTGCTGGGCCCGAACCAGATCAGCCGTGAGGATGGCAAGCGTCTGGTGGTGGTAAGCGCCAACGTTCGAGGACGTGACATTGGCAGTTTCGTCCAAGATGCGTCTGCAGCAATCGCTGAACGAAACCCGGTACCGCCCGGTTACTGGACGACGTGGGGTGGGCAGTTCGAGCAGCTGCAGGCTGCCGCCAAGCGCCTGCAGTTGGTTGTCCCAGTCGCCTTACTGCTGGTCTTCGTGCTGCTGTTCATGATGTTCAACACACTGCGCGATGGGCTGGTCGTCTTCACTGGCATTCCGTTCGCGCTTACTGGGGGAATTCTTGCACTCTGGCTCCGGGACATTCCCCTCTCAATTTCCGCTGGCGTTGGGTTCATCGCATTGTCAGGTGTGGCAGTACTCAACGGACTGGTGATGATTGCTTTCATTAAAGGATTGCTAGAGGAAGGCCGGCCTTTATCCGAGGCTGTGCGTGAGGGCGCACTGGTGCGATTGCGCCCAGTCCTGATGACAGCGTTGGTGGCGTCGCTCGGCTTCGTCCCGATGGCGTTGGCCACAGGGACCGGTGCGGAAGTCCAGCGGCCTCTAGCAACCGTAGTCATTGGCGGCATCCTCTCCTCGACGGCACTGACGTTGCTGGTATTGCCTGCGCTCTATTACACGGTCCTGCAAGGCCGCGTGAGACGTAACGAAGAGGATGAGGAAGCGAGCTGATATTGGTTCTCGCATAAAAAGGCCAGGCTTGATGCCTGGCCTTTTTATGAACTTCGAATCGAAGCTTAGAATGGTTCACTGAGGATTTATGGTCCCAATGCTCTGGTAACGACTGGCGGACACGTTATCTGGAAGCAAAAAAAGCGCCTCGAAAGGCGCTTGAAATACAACTTTACCAACGGGATTCTGAAGCTATCGGAGGCGGAGATTGTTCGGAATGAAGCGGTTAGTCAGTTTTAGTTTATTTCTTGATTTGCATATTGCTCTGATCTGGTCGCGTACTCTTAGCTTCTAGAGCGTCTAATTTTTTTTCAGCAGCCTCGGATCCGTGAATTCTTTTTTGATCTGCACGAAATTTTTCATTGAATTTCATTGAACGATCGTAGCCATCTCCCGCATAAGACAATGCGGAGCCGAAGATTACAGATCCAACAACAACAGCTTTCAACAGATTCATAGACAGTCCTCGCCAAATTCAAAGTGGTTTGTTGAGCTTTTCCTGTGAGCTCTACAGGTTCGAATGAATTTTGCGTGACTGAAGATAACGGCAATGTGAGCCAAACATTACATTATTGAAATGTAATGCGATGTTCGGCAGTGCAGCTTGGGCCCACAGAATGATCGAAAGATTACAGATCTGTCATATTCAGATCATGACAAGGGTCGGCCAGTTATCGGCAGTTTGTAGGGAATGACGCACGAACGCGGGCGGTGGTGGTCGGATTCCTGTCAATGGTTTGGAAGCTGTTTCCGTGCAAGACGATATAAATGGGGCGGTTGCAGGAGCTGAGTGCAACACGGTTATTGAATTGAAGCCGGAGCATCATGCCGCATTGCCATGGAATTTTGCATGACCTCTCCCATCACCTCGATGGGGCATTTGAAGTCGAAGCGCTTGCGCGGTCGCATGTTCAGTTGCAGCGCAATGGCGTCCAGCTTCTCCTGGCTATGTACCGACAGGTCTGTGCCCTTGGGCAAGTACTGGCGAATCAGGCCGTTGATGTTTTCGTTGCTGCCGCGCTGCCAGGGGCTGTGCGGGTCGCAGAAGTAGATCGCCACGCCGGTTCTTTGGGTGATCTCGGCGTGTCGCGCCATCTCCCGGCCCTGGTCGTAAGTCATGCTCTTGCGCATCTCCAGCGGCATGCTATTGAGCGCGGCGCTGAAGCCTTCCAGTGCCGAAGTCGCCGTCGCGTCGTTCATCTTCACCAACATCAGGTAGCCACTGGTGCGTTCCACCAGCGTACCGACGGACGAGGCGTTGGCCTTACCCTTGATGAGGTCGCCTTCCCAATGCCCCGGCATCAGCCTGTCTTCAATCTCCGGCGGGCGCACATGAATACTGACCATCTCGGGGATCTGGCCGCGCCGATCCACGCCACCAGAGCGCGGCCGGCGCGTCGTCTTGCCTTGGCGCAGACAGATGATCAGCTCCTTACGCAGCTCACCCACTGGCAGGGCATAGATCGCGTTGTAGATCGTCTCGCGACAGACGTAGGCATCTCGCAGGTTGGGTATGTTCATGCTGCGCAGCTTGCCGGCAATCTGCTCGGGAGACAAACGCTCACGCAGCATATGGGTCACCAGTTCGAAGCGCTCGCTACCCGGCAACAGTTTTCGCATCGGTCGACAAACCTGGCGGCGGGCCTGCATTTGCTGCTGGGCCAGGCGGGCCGAGTAGCCACCGCAAGCACCTCGGTTACGGCGCAGCTCACGGCTGATGGTCGAAGGGGATCGGTTGATCAAGCAGGCAATCCTGCGCAGGCTGAAGCCTTGGGTACGACCGATTTGAATGGTGGCGCGCTCTTCAACGCTGAGTTCGGTATAAGACATAGGGGCAGCACCGTACCGGAAAGGTCAGGTGTTGCACTCAGTTTTTGCCGCCGCCAAGGCTCAAGGACTTGTTCCGCTCTTATTCTGATGAGCTGGCTTGCATATGCTGCTTTCGAGAGCTGGAGTCTTATAAAATTTCCTACCGAAGGCAACATGAGAAAAATAACATCCGGCCCAGCCATGACCCGGACTCATATAGATATGTGGAAAACGACTCCTGGCTATTTGATTATGCGAGAAAACGAGAGCTTCTTTGTGCGACGTTCGATAACCTGATCTTTTTCGGATATAGCAAGACTCATATGGTTGAGCGTTTCATGCGCTATATTGGCTATCCTATCGACACACCCGAATATGAAATACCACGCCTAAACATCACTGATGCGGCTAAGTCAGGTGACGCTTGAGCACATGTTGTTATCGCTCGCAGGAGGTGTATCCCTGATGCCGTAGCCAAACAGGGCGATATCCTCTTTATATAGTTCTGCAACCTGTTCATGACTTTCTTGATCCAGAACGTCGGTCCCAACTGAGTGACTGGCATTCACGTGTGGAACCTGGTCGCAGCTTAACCCGATGCGTCGAGTTGCCTCTTTGACTGCCTGCTCAAATACTTCAAAACGCCCGATATAATCAACCAGCACATCGCCCGCAGCATTCAGCAAAAATTTATGCTGCGGCATCCACTGCACATGCTCTTTTGTCTGGATTCGCTCAAGATAGCGTTTGAAACAGTCACCTTCATGCATGCCGATGAAATTCATCAAATCGGGGCGGCTTGCCATGTAGCGGTATTGGGATAGCGCCTTGTCCCACGGATTTCTGACGATCGAGAACTTGAAGTAACTGGAAAAAACTTCATCACCCAGCACATGGCGAACCTGCTCGGCACGTAAGTGCTGCAAGCCTCCTGTTTGAAACTCATTGTGGTAGGCGTCCTTGAAGCCCATCCATAATTGTGTTTCGGAGCGACCTTTTTCCATGGGCCAGATCATTTCTTCGATGCTGCTGCCCCCCCCCGTTTTGGGTATATGAATAAAAATAGCCTTTAGCTCGTGCGAAACCATTATTTGCTTCCTGCCCAGAGCTCACTGGTCAAACACTTTTGGAATGGTAATGAATGAAGTAAAACGCCGCTCGTTATACCCAAACTGCTTAAAGTGCTTTACCGGGTCGACCTTCGCCACCAATACATCCTGATTGAGCAATAGGTAATGCACCGGGTCAAAGGCATCACGTGTAGGCACCAATTGCTCTGTATACTCGCCGAGTAAGTCATTCATCTGCATGAGTTTGGCAATTTCTTCCAGCGCCATCTGCATCAAATCTTCGTTGGTTGGCTGATCTTCAGTCGAGAAGATGATTCGCCCATGTTCAGCCTCTCCTTCACCCGTTGTATGGAGGGGCATTAGAAGATTCAGCATCGCCTGGCAGGTGGGCGATACTATGGCATCTGCACGCTCTGACACACGTTCTTTGCACACCGAAAACAATAGCTCACTTTCAGTCTGTTCACGTACGCTTTTGGCGTGTGGATTGGCATATATCCAACGGTCACTGATGGACGTGGAAAGTTCTGGCCTTTTGAAAATCGAATTGATTTGTCGTAACAGCTGCAGCTCATTTTTAGTCAATGACCGGTTGACCACGGTATCCGTAAAAGGCACCTGTAAACTCGGATCTTCACCGAGCATGCTTAGTATTACTGCCAGTAAGCCGCCCATGCGGTAGTCAACCACATGCACTGTACACGGCAAGTTGCCGATGAACGCTACCTGATGTAGCAGCTTTGTACAGAATGCATTAAAAAATGATGCATCATAGCGTCTGGATTCGGCATGACGCTTAACTTCCTGGTGGTAGCGTGAATGACACAAACGATCTACCGGACGTAAAAATACGATTACTTCTACAGCGGCTGCATGTCCTTTCAGTACATCCAGTACGTATTGCATGCGGGAGGGTTCGGCATTACTGAAATGCTCGCTCGAAATCAGCAGATTTGCCTTTGACTGATCCGCAGCCGCCAACAGGTTTTCTATTAGAGTTTTGACCGTCTGCGCACAAAAAACAGGCACGTGTTCCGCAAGTAGTTGATACGCAATCGCCTCACCGTTACCCGACTGTATATGCGTAGGATCACAATCCCCGTTGAACACCGGATAACTCGTCTGCGAGAGCAATGCCTCTCGGGATAACGCATCAAAAGCGTTTTGCAGATACGTGGTGCCCGTTTTGGGTAAACCGATATGCAGAAATATTGTATTGAACATTATCAGGTTCTGGCTGATTGATTATTCGACAGCGCGTTGCTCACCGTTACCTGCTACTCAGGACAACACTGATAAAGATCAAGCCCCGTTGAGCATGCAGCCGCTTTACCGGCTTACGCCAGCCTGCGGCAGATTATTCAGCGCCTTTGATACTTACAGGGTGTCGCGATGACGGGGACAAGCATAGAGGGCTTTTCCAAAAACGCCATGACTCAACCGGTTAAAGCTCACTCATGAACGCCGCTAGATCGCGATAACTCTTGATTGCAAGCCGTTTACACCAAGCCTCGCAATCCTTGACTTCACTCCAGCCACTGAGAAATACAAAATCGAGCCCCGCGGCGCTGGCTGCACGGTGGTCATACTGACTGTCGCCGATAAACAATGCCGGCATTACGATGTTGCCCCGGCTCATTTCACGTAGCAGGATTTCGTCTTTCGTATCAGGACTGCCATAGATCCCCCCGTCGAATAACGCTGCCAAATCACGCGCGGCGAATACCTCTCGCAACTCGGCCTGATCCCCCCCGGACACGATCAACCAGCGTGTGGCTGTTGTCGCCTTGCGCAACGCCTGCAACGCCGGCGCTACGTCGCAGCTCAGCAGTCCTTGTCTGACAGCATGGGCGTAGTGTGCGAGTAGTTGCTCAAGATCAGGTCCAGGCTGATGGGCGAGTACCGGGACAATCGTCTCGAGAAAGTGAGTGAATTTTTTATAACGCGAAATGCCCCCATTAGCCGTGTGGTAGTCAACCAGTGCCTTGGCAGCTTCTTCCCCGTAGGGGAGCGCCGCTTCGTAAAAGGCACGTGTCTTTACTGCGTTTGAATTGAGGACAACGCCATCACAGTCAAACACTATCGTTGCATAGTGCTGTAGGGTTCGCTCAATGCTCACGGTTACTGCGTTCCCTTAGCAGTGCTTCAACTTTCAGGACATCCGCCGGTATGTCTACAGCATGGCTTCCTGGACGCGTTTCTATCATCTTTACTTTCTTTCCTACTTCTAGGAACCGTAGGATTTCGATATCTTCACTGTGCTCTAATGTACTTTTTCTAGCAAAGGCTTTGAATGCACTGAGTTCTTCACGATTGAACGCATAGATACACACCTGCTTCTTATAACGTGCCGGTGCATTCTTCGCTTCCTTGAACCCGGGTAAGGCGGAGCGCGACATATAAATCAGTTCATCTTGTTCGTTAGTGATGACTTTGGGGATGTTGACATTGTGTGGGTCTTCATCGCCAGCAATCCAACTGAACCCATTTATCACATAATGGGGCATCTCCAGTTTGGCATCTCGAACCTTGATAATATCTTCAGGCTCAACAAGCGGCTCGTCTCCCTGGACATTGATATAGATATCGGCCTCTATGCATTGCGCTGCTTCAGCCAGCCTATCCGTCCCGGTCATGGCATCCGCAGAGGTCATGACCGCCTTGAATCCCGCTTGCTCAACAACGCTGGCAATGTCTGGGCTTTCGGTGGCTACATAAACGTTGGCTGCTCCAACTGCTCGCGCTGCCAACTCTGATACCCAGATGATCATTGGCTTATTCAGCAACTTCACAAGCGGTTTTCCGGGGTAACGACTGGAGCTGAAACGTGCGGGTATCACTACGACAGTTTTCATAACTACCATCCTTTAAAGTGCATATACTGAGCGCGCCGGCAAGCTGTAGCGCGTTTCGGTTATGCTTTGCATCGGGCAGGCATCTGTTTGTTGCCGGTAAAGATCCAACAGATGTTGCATTTCTCTGCTGCGCGGATCATCACCGCTGTAACCGTCAAAACCCGCCAGCCATAAGTGTGCAGCCTTACCACTGGTGGCAATAGCCAGTGCATACGCTACGACAAGGGAATTCGGCAATGTGCAGTCATGTTTATTAAACACAAATGATTCGGGTGCCACTTTTAAGCCGAAATCAAGAACGTTACCTTTATCCAGTGCTCTCTGAATGTCATCCGGTAGCATGGAAAAAGGGGTTATCAGAGGCTGGGGTAGCTTGCTATGCGCCTCACAGTCAGCTCGCAACCGTACCGGATGACAGGCAACCCGGTAATCAATCAGCTCAGCGGATATCGCACTTTGTGTATTCAATGCGACGACAAGTGGTCGATGCTTGTGAATGAATGCCTCGATGGCGGTTCGGTGTCTCGCTACCCCCGGCCCAGTGCCAAGTAGCAGCACTTCACGTCCGGCAAAGGCATCGACAGGTGACCAGTTACCTGTTGGCTCCCCTTGATAGAAGTTGCGGGCAGCATCCAGCGCTTTGGCATTGAACTTACGCCCCCCTTCAATCCTGAGGTGCTCGATTACCGCCAGGATATCCTCTTCGCTGTAACGCGTGTCGCTGAGCATCTCCTGGATATAGGTAGGATGAATGCCATATTTGCCTGCCAGGTAATAGTAGGGATTGGTCCCCCAGCCGCATTGCTGCTGCAGCGGTTTGAAATAGGCGCGAATCAACGCCATGAGTGGCACCAGGTTGGCAGAGCTGCCACGCTGCTCAGCCAGCTCAATGGCCAGTTCCTCCGTTCGTGCGTTGCCTGGCCCTCTGCCCATCCCGGTTACGGTGGCATCTACCCAGGTCACCCCTTCACTTAGTGCGTGCAGGGTGTTGGCCAATGCCAGGCCCATATTGTCATGGGTGTGGATACCCAGCGCCCCCCCCCATTCGCTGCGCAACCAACGAAT
>Ga0208788_1000913_pt1 | contig 14400 bp, 13 predicted proteins | sample Wag4_2014_7_11_3_FD_187363 | JGI IMG/M metagenome (GOLD analysis project Ga0208788, IMG submission 187363) | Fresh water mixed with fracking chemicals microbial communities from Ohio, USA - Utica-2 Time Series FC 2014_7_11 (SPAdes) (version 2) ...
GTTTTGCGGTGGTTTATTGCCAGTGGCATTACGATCACGGAAGCCGGTGCTGGCAAATGGTGCTTCTTGACCATCACGATTGGCTTGACGGCGTTGTTCGTTTGGTTTGCGATCACGGTAACCCGTGCTGGCAAACGGTGCTTCTTGACCATCGCGATTGGCTTGACGACGGGGTTCGCTTGGTTTGCGATCACGGTAACCGGCACCTTCTGCGTCCGGCGCAGCGGAGGCAGTACGGCGACCTTGAGGGGTGTTTTGTTGGCGGAAGGCGTTGTTGCCTTGACGCGGCGATTGGGCGGCATCACGCGCCCGATGGCGTGGAGTTTTAGACATAGAAAAACACTTTATTGTGATTCGTACTGTGCGGACGCACAGCACTGCTTTTAGTTGGTGGAAGATTCTGGGGTTGCAACCACAGAATCCAGATCAGGCAAATCGGGCACAATTAAGTGACCCAAATCGGTAAGAGGTGGTAAATCGCGCAAACTGGCGAGGCTTAAATCATCTAAAAATTTGCGGGTGGTGGCATACAAGCCGGGGCGACCCGGTACCTCTTTATGGCCAATCACTTCAATCCAGCCACGTTCACTGAGGGTTTGCATCACATGACTTGATACACTCACCCCGCGAATCGCTTCGATATCCCCACGGGTCACCGGTTGACGATAGGCGATAATGGCCAAGGTTTCCATCACTGCCCGTGAATAACGTGGCGGGCGGCTTGGGTGGAGGCGATCAAGATAGGGCTTAAATTCAGCGCGGGCACGAAAACGCCAACCCGACGCCAGTTTTACCAATTCCACCCCACGCGCCTGCCAATCGGCTTGGATATCTTGCAGCAGTTCATTTAACAGCGCGGTCGAAATCGGCTCATTGAATAATTTTTTTAAATCACCCACCGAAATTGGTTCGGTACTGACCAATAAGGCCGTTTCCACCACGGTTTTCAAGTGGTTCAAATCCGTGTTTTCCATCGGTCTCACTGTCCATCAATCTCTAATTCGCCCTGACAAAAGGACGCGTTCAGTTGCAACCAAATAGGTGCAAACGGTGCTTCTTGGGCAATCCGTAACAAACCTTCTTTTGCCAATTCTAAAATGGCGATAAAACACACCACGATATGCGCCACCCCAGCCAACGGCGGAAAAACAGCCGTCCACTCAAGAAAAGGCTGTTGTTGCAGTCGGCGCAAGATATCGCTCATTTGTTCACGCACCGACAATTCATCTTGTTGCACTTGATGATGACGGTGATGGCGGGCGCGCGATAATAACGCTAACCACGCCTGCTGCAAATCAATCGCTGAAACATCAGGAAGAATATGTGCCGTATTTGGCTCAACCCATACCGATAACCACGTGAAATCACGCTCGGCTTGTGGCCGACGGTCGAGGGCTTGGGCGGCCAATTTCATCTGTTCATATTCCAACAACCGCCGCACCAATTCGGCACGCGGATCTTCCGTTGGATCGTCTTCAGTGACATGAATGGGCCGTGGCAACAACAGGCGAGATTTAATTTCAATCAGCGTCGCCGCCATCAACAGATATTCCGCCGCCAATTCTAACCGTGCCGCCTGCATGGTGTTGATGTAATTGAGGTACTGCGTGGTTACCGCAGTCATCGGAATATCTAACACATTCAAGTTTTGTCGCCGAATTAAATACAGCAACAAATCCAGCGGCCCTTCAAACCGTTCTAAAAACACCCGCAGGGCATCAGGCGGAATAAACAAATCCTGCGGGGCTTCAAAAACTGGCTCACCAAATACATGGGCGAGAGGGACTGCGCTCAATAGCCTAAACCCATGGCTTCGCGCACATCACGCATGGTGTCTTGTGCAATTTTACGCGCCCGCTCACAACCATCAGCAACAATCGCTTTGACTAAGGTTGGGTCATCTAAATAACGCTGCGCCCGTTCAAACATCGGTTTTTGTTCTTCCAACACCGCATCAATCAGCGGCTGTTTACATTCCAAACAGCCAATGCCAGCGCTCTTACAGCCGGCTTCGGCCCATTCATGGGTATCGCGGTCGGTATAGACCTGATGTAATTGCCAAACCGGACATTTCTCGGGATTACCCGGATCGGTGCGGCGGACTCGCGCTGGGTCGGTTGGCATACCACGAATTTTACGCGACACCGAATCGGGTTCTTCGCGCAAGAAAATGCCGTTACCGTAGCTTTTCGACATCTTTTGACCATCTAAACCCGGCATCCGACTGGCTTCAGTTAACAAGGCTTGTGGTTCAACCAAAATCACTTTGCCTTTATTTTCCAAATAACCAAACAAGCGTTCACGGTCGCCATGACTGATATTTTGTGCATCGGCCAACAACGCCCGCGCTGCTTCTAACGCCTCGTCATCACCTTCTTGCAGATAGCGTGTGCGCAATTCTTGATAGAGGCGGCCTTTTTTATTGCCCATTTTTTTGATCGCGGCACAGGCTTTATCCTCAAACCCCGCCTCACGGCCATACATATGATTAAAACGGCGCGCCACTTCACGGGTGATTTCAATATGAGGAATTTGGTCTTCGCCCACCGGCACATACAAGGCGCGATAGATCAAAATATCCGCCGATTGCATCAGGGGATACCCAAGGAAACCGTAGGTGCCGAGGTCTTTATGCGCCAATTTTTCAATTTGGTCTTTATAGGTTGGTACTCGCTCTAACCACGATAAAGGCGTAATCATCGACAACAGCAGATGCAACTCCGCATGTTCAGGCACACGGCTTTGGATAAATAATGTCGATTGAGACGGGTCTACCCCTGCTGCCAACCAGTCGATCACCATGTCCCATGTGCTTTTTTCAATGATGGAAGGGTCGTCATAGCTGGTGGTTAACGCATGCCAGTCAGCCACAAAGAAAAAGCACTCGTGTTCGCTTTGCAATTTCACCCAGTTTTTCAAAGCGCCGTGATAGTGGCCAAGATGCAGGCTACCCGTAGGGCGCATACCAGAGAGAACGCGATTGAGATACATGGAAATCGTCTTTCAGTTAAAAACACACAAGTTGAAACAGATTAAATAAAGAAGCGGAACAAACCATACAAAGCCGCCATAAACGGACGCATAATCACGCTCAACAAGCCGGTCGCCAGCAAGCCAAGCAAAATCCACATGCCGTAGGGTTCAAGGCGCGAAAACTGCCACGCTTGTCGATTGGGCAACAGACTCATCACAATACGACCGCCATCCAGCGGCGGCAACGGCAACAAGTTGAGCACCATCAGCGACAAGTTAATCATCATACCAGCCTGCCCCATCAACACCATAGGCTGGCTATACATGCCGTCCATCGCCAAGCCCAACTTTAAGACGATTAACCAGCCAATCGCCATCAAAAAGTTAGCCGCTGGGCCGGCGGCAGCTACCCACAACATATCTTTTTTGGGTTGGCGTAGCTTGCCAAAATCCACCGGCACCGGCTTGGCCCAGCCAAAAATAAAGCCGCCCAACATCACCGCCAATAATGGGACAACAACCGTCCCGATCATTTCAATATGTTTTAACGGATTGAGGGTCATCCGCCCCAACATAAACGCCGTGTTATCGCCAAAGTGACGAGCGGCATAAGCATGGGCAGCTTCGTGTACAGTGATGGCTAATAACACCGGCAAAGCATAGACACTGATTTTTTGAATCAGGTTTAATTCTTCCATAGAGGGACTCTTTATGGTTGCAATTTAGGCAAAGCCAAATAAGCTGGTATCCCCAGCCCCCTGCCGTATTAACACCGGAACATCATCTGTTAAATCAATCACCGTTGTCGGGTCAATACCGCAATATCCCCCTTCGATAATCGCATCAACCTGATGTTCCAACTGTTCACGAATTTCCCACGCATCCGCCATCGGCATGGTTTCTCCGGGCAGCAATAAGGTACATGACAACAAGGGTTCTCCCAGTTCGGCCAACAAGGCTTGTGCCACCGTATGTTCAGGCACCCGCAGGCCAATCGTGGCACGTTTGGGATGTAAGGTGCGCCGTGGCACTTCCTTACTGGCTTGTAAAATAAACGTATAAGGGCCCGGCAAGGCAGCTTTGAGCTGACGGAATTGCACATTGTCCACTTTGGCATAGCTGCCTAATTCAGATAAATCACGGCAAACCAAAGTAAAGTGATGGCGAAGATCCAACTGGCGAATGGCCATAATGCGTTCCATCGCCTGTTTATCGCCTAAATGACAGCCGAGGGCATAACACGAGTCGGTTGGATAAACAATCACACCGCCTTGTTGCACGATTTTCACTGCTTCACGGAGCAAGCGTTGTTGTGGATTATCGGGGTGAATCGAGAAAAATTGCGCCATAATTTGCTAAAAAACCTATCAAAATAAACCATAAAAAACTTATACCGCTTCGAGTGCCGCCTGTGCGCCAGCAAACCGCGAACACACTGACACCACATCAGCGGGCAATGGTTGTGTCCAACCAATATCACGCCCACCTTCGCCCGGCCCATGAAAATCGCTGCCAGCGCTGGCTAACAATTCATACTGACGGGCATAACGCGCAAACAATCGGTTATCGTCCTCGCTATGGCTACCGCTGACCACTTCAATTGCCTCGCCACCATACGAGATAAACTCTTGCAGCAATTCACTCATTAACTGCTTACCAATCGGGTAACGGCCCGGATGGGCCAATACCGCCACACCACCGGCGGCACGAATCCATGCCACGGCATCAGCCAGTTGTGCCCATTCATGTTTGACGTAACCGGGTTTACCTTCAACCAAATACTTGCGAAACACCGCCGCCACATCTTTACACACCCCAGTTGCCACCAGATGACGAGCAATATGTGTACGGCCAATCATGTCTAAATTCGCGCAGTGGGTTTTTGCACCGTCAAAAGCCCCCACAATTCCCACTCGTTCCAAATCCGCCGCCATCTGCCGCGCCCGTTCAATCCGCCCTTGGCGAATCGACAACAAGCCGGCCTGCAACTCGGGATGGGTTTCATCAATTCCCAAGCCGACAATATGCAGCGTCCGTTTGCGCCATGTCACCGATATTTCCACACCAGCAAGAAAATACAAGCCATGCTGTTGTGCCACCTGCCGCGCCACTGCAATCCCTTGTGTGCAATCATGATCGGTGAGTGCCAATACCCGACAACCACGTTCGGCGGCCCGTACCATCAACACGTCGGGAGCCAAGGCACCATCAGAAGCAGTGGAATGGCAATGCAAATCCAAGGCCATCATGAGTGTGTTTCCTGCGTTTTGTGTTGTCGTTGCTGCCACGCGGCGTGTAGCTGTCGCCATTGCGCCAGCTCGACGTAGTACATATCCATAATGCAAGGGTCACAACCGCTTTGACAGCACGCGCCGTCTGGTGGCATCTCGGGAGCAATCGGTTCAGGATCCTCAGCAAGCGGGAACGGCGTTGACATCATGCCCCCCGCCCTTTGACCACCACGGTAAAACCGGGGCCAGTCACCTGTTGATCGGGGCGGATTTTGCAGGTTTTACGCAATTCCTGCACCCCATTGACGGCGACAACACCGGAGGCAACCAATGCTTTGCCAGCGCCACCGCTATCCACCACACCGGCCACTTTGAGCAAGTCGCACAGGGCGATGTATTCGTTATGAATTTCAACAATCTCTGTCATGTTACCCAGTCTTTCAATTTAATAAGGCCAAGCCGGGCGCACCTTCGCCAGCCCAATCACTAATCCAATGCACCCGCCGTTGTTCGGGGGTGTAATCCGCCGATAGCAAAATCTGTAACTTGGTTTGCGCGGCTTCTGGCGTCAATTCACCACCAGACCACACGCCAATCGCAGCCAAAGCACTGCCGGTTGCGTAGGCATTCATGTCCACTGAGCCATTCCACACCTGCGAGACATTGACCACCACCGTTCCCCGCTCAATCGCCCGTGCCAGCGCGGCCAACAAGCGAGGATCATCTGGCGTATTGCCACTGCCATACGACAACAACACCAAGCCATCCAATTTACTGCGTTCGACCATCTCGGCCAGACAAGCCACCGTCGCGCCGGGGCTCATCATCACCATCGCAACCCGCAGGTTAGGATTAAAAGGACGTAAACTAAATGGCACCGTGTCCACACGCCACAAGGCAGCATGCCACAATACCTCGGGCTCGAATTCGGCTAAGGGTGCTAAACCAGGTGTGGCAAACGCATCCAACGCGACACTTTCATGTTTCCGCACACGGCAAGCACGCCATAAACGACGACCAAACGCCACGGTCACTTCAGTTAGGTGCATAAAACACGCGGCGGCCAGTGCATCAGCAACATTGTCGGGGGCATCGCTGCCAACAATGGAAAAGGGTTTTTGTGCCCCTGTTAACACAATTGGCTTCCCAAAACCGGGCAGTAAAAATGCCAATGCCGAAGCCGTCCATGCCAAGGTGTCGGTGCCATGCAGGACAACAAAACCATCAAACTCATCACGCAACGCAGCCAACCGACAAGCGATACGTTCCCAATTAGCCGGCGTTGCCGCCGCAGAATCGATCAGGGGAGAAAAAGCCTCAAACGCACATTCAACATGGGGTGGGGCTAAACGGGCAACACGTTCGGCAATTCCTTCTAATGCAGGCACCAGTCCATTTGGGCTGGCGCGCATGCCTAACGTTCCACCAGTATAAAACACGGCAATTCGGCGCATGCGATTTCCTCTTTTCTTAAAAGCAAGCTGTCTGACAGCAAGGCCATCATTGTGCATGGCTCAAGCACAATTGTGCAGGGGCGAGATAGCAGAAAGTACAACGGCAAGTGTGTCGTTGCCTGCGGAAAGCGACAAAAGAAGATTGCCAAAAGGCACAGAAGCTGTTTTAATCACAGCCCGTTGGATTTGCTTTGCGGGTGTAGCTCAATGGTAGAGCAGAAGCTTCCCAAGCTTACGACGAGGGTTCGATTCCCTTCACCCGCTCCACAACAGCACCGTCCGTCTCAACTCCCCTGTTCACGGCCAATCTGATGAAGCTGAACTCAGGCCGCTTATGGCTGAAAGCCATCGTTTTTTCTCTCATCGCCTTTCTCTCTGTTTGGCTTGGCCTGACTGCCATGGTGCATTGGCAATTTAATGCCGAACAAGTACGACAAGATATCGAGTCAGCGCTGTCTGATCGCGAACGCAGTATTAGCGTGCAAGGCAAAATCAGTGCTCAAGCTTGGCCACGGCCGGGTGTGTATATCGAGAAAGTGTTTATTAGCGAAGCGAATAGCCCAGATCGATTCGCCAGCTTATCCGATATTGAATTGGGGTTTGATTGGTGGGCCTTGTTATTAAGCGGTGAAAAAGTCGTCACCCATCTTGCTGCCCGCGATATCGAAGCCAATCTCTACCGCAATGATACAGGTCGTTTGAATATTGCTGACTTGCTGCAAACAGCCAGCCAAAGTGATGTCAAAATTGACTTAGATGATGTTGAGCTACGCGATATGACCTTACATATCAGCGATGCCAACCAGCCCTATCGCCTCCGCCTTGAACAAACTCGCTTTAGCCTAAACGGTTTACATCAACAAGCAGAACTCAATGTTGAAGCTATTGTTCACGAAGGTGAACGAGCCTTAAGCTTGCAATTAAGAGGGCCGGTGGTGGTTGAGGGCGAGCAACTCACAACCTCTGGCATGACCTTGCTATTAAATGGCGAAGCCGCCGGTGTGCGCGGTCTACACTTTGAAGCCAGCGGCGCAGCACGCTTTAATGTCGCCAGCAGCCGCCTCGAAGCGCAAATGCTGCATGTTGATTTACGCGCAACGGAGCCTTTGCTTAACTTCACCGCCGATATTCCCAGTTTAACCAGCATGGCACAGCGGCTAGAAGCCCCACGGATGATGGTGGAGGGGCAACTCAACCTGCCCGGTTCGCGCTATGCCTTTGATGGCGAGATTCAAGCGGTGTCGGTGGGCAGTGATGATGGGCGCGCACGGCGGATTGAAGGCCGTTTAGAGTGGCGTTTTGGTCAACATCGCTTAAATGCGGCGATAGATACCCCGCTGCATTTTAATGCTATCGATGATATCCACCTCGCCCCACTTCGTTTGTCTACCCGCCTCAATTCACCTCACCTGCCACGGCGTGAAATGCGCTCAGCGTTGATCGGTGAAATGCGTGTTGACCTTAAAAACCATCTGCTCAATGGGACTTTTGACGGCACATTAGACGGCGAGAAATTGCGGATTCAGGGCAAACAGCAAGGGTTTAGCGAACCCAAACACAATCTCTCGCTTTCGTTAGCTCGCCTCGACCTCAACCGCTACCTTCCCCGCGCCCAAGCTCAACAGGCAAAAGCCTTATTAGATTCGAAGCAAAAACTTGGCTTAGATTGGCTTGGCCCTTTGGCGGTCGAAGGTGATTTTGAAATTGGCGAGTTGTCTGCAGGCCGCTTTGCCATGCACAACGTCGGTTTCCATCTCAGTGCTAAACCAGACCGCCTCGCCCTCGAAGGCCTCAAAGCTGACATCTACGAAGGGCAATTGTCTGGCTCGTTCCAAATGGAAAATCCCGAACAACCGATTATTCGGATTGACCAACGCCTCAGTCGCATGAATCTCCATCCCTTGTTAAAAGATGTCTTCGATTTTGGTCGCTTAGAAGGTTTTGGTGATGGGCGGGTACAAATTCGAGCACAGGGAAAAAGCTTTGATGAACTGCGTAAAACCCTGAATGGTTCGTTAGCACTGAGTCTGAATAAAGGAGCCCTCACGGGCATTGATTTGGTCGCCGCTTTGCGTAATCTGCCAGCAGAATTGGAAAGTTGGTCATTACGCCCGATGACCCCAGACGGCAGTAAAAAAACCGAGTTCCAACGGCTGAATGCCAGCTTCCGCTTTGATAATGGCATCGCACGCAATCAAGACCTGCGCTTAAATTCAAGCTTATTGAATTTATCGGGCAGTGGTAAATTTGATTTAGTAGATAACATTATCGACTATGCCCTCGAAGCCAGCGTCAACCCCACCGCTATTGCCTCAGTCAAAACGCTCTCCGTTCCGTTAAAAATCACTGGCGCGATTGCAACGCCCACCTATGCTTTGGATTTCAACCGCTTGGTGAAAGAAAAGAAAACGGAAACGGAAAAACAAGAAGCCCTCAAAGAACAACTCACCCAACCACTACGGGCATTAGGTCGCTAATACCCTTTCTGCACCAAAAAAACAAAAACCCGCTAAAAGCCGCAGTCAACGGTGTTTAGCGGGTTTTTGAATTCTCCGTTCTTAAACTTTCAAAAAGCGGTAGCCAGAATATGCCGATACGGTGCGCTTTTGAGAAATTCCGAAAAATCAGCCGGTGACTGCTGCATGACAGTAATCGCGTTCGCAAGCCAGCGCTTGCGCTCATCGACAAGGTTGGAATCCCTGTTGAGACCTAGCATGTCACGAGTCTGGGTAACAGCGTGGTGGCGTTGACGAGTTAGATCGGGTAATGGCTCGATTGTCCCATCAGTGGAAAGCGCCCATTCAGCATTACAACCGAGGCTGGGCTCAATAGGTAACAGGCCATTTTTCTTTTTTTGCCCGCAGGTTTTCTGGTTGATACAGCTGTGGGCATAGTTGTGGTACACGAAACATAGGTCTGGCCTAGCATTCACACCTGCTTTGGGTTTGATGTGGTCAATCTGGCCTTCGGTCGGCTGTAGCAACTTTTCGCAATAGGCACACAACCCACCCTGATCGACATTCAAGTCAGCTTTTACCGCTTGTTTGACGGGTCTGAAAGCAGGACTGTCAAAGTCAGCAGCGCCTAGCACGGGATGGGCGGCGACAAAATCCGTCAGCGTCGGCGTTGGTGTGCTACGGTGTTGCAGTTCAACCATGCTCAGCCGCCTTATTCGACTTGCGTGCTGCAAGAAAACGCCAAGTCACCAAGTCACTTTCGTGGAATTGGTAGCCAACCTTTTCCAGTAAACCACGCAGTTGCTGTGCGTCAGCACCATCTTCCCTACCTGCTCGCACCAATTGCTCGTAACGACGGATGTCATCCTGCAGAGGCAACTCGGGCTCTCGGTGCGTCCCCATGACTTTGGCTAGAGCATCACCAGACTCGTGTGCCAGAGGGCTGAAATCCGGCGTTTTAGCTTCGAAGCCAGTTTCTGTGGGTTGGAGAATCCGGATATTGTCGCGGCTGACCGTGGTGAGTACCTGAGGGCTGTGAGTGGTGACAATGAACTGCATCATCGGAAACGCACGGGTAAGATTTTGCAGTACCACTTGCTGCCATTCCGGATGCAAATGCATATCCACTTCATCAATCAACACAATGCCCGGCGTCTGTACGGCGGCTTGTGCACCCAACTGTCCATTCAGCTTGGTAGCACGAAACGCAATATCTGCCACCATACCAATCATATTGCGAATACCGTCACTGAGTAGCTCAACAGGCAGTTCACCATGTTGCTCGTGATGTGCGACTAATGTATCGAGTTTGAAGCTGTATTCGAGGTTTTTCCAAGCGGCAGGTTTTAGACAAGTATCAACAGCTGATATCACCGAAGCGATATAGCCAGCAAATTCTTCATACGCTGCCGTGTGAGCTTGTTCTTTCAGTTGCAAATCTTTGGCGTTGAGATTCCAGTATCGAAACCAAGCAGCGAAAGTTTTATAACTGGATGCTGGGTCAAGGCAGTCAACATAGCCAATGGTGCGCGAGGTTCTCTCAAGTTTATTGTTGACGGTAAGTTTTTTTTGCTGCCACAGGCGCCCTGTGCCGTAGTACGCAATCAGAGGCAACAACACATCATTGCCTCGTGTACGCACTGCCTCTTGCATACGCTTACCGTAGTCGATGAGCGCTTTGGCATCCTTAATGGTGGTTTTAGCTTTGGTGGGACTGATGAGCGCACGCCGCCATGTCGAAGAGACATGATTATCGCCCTGTCTATCAGGAATAAAACCGATAGCCTCCAAGGAAACACCCTTGGGTGCGTATTCCATTTCGTTGGTCGCAGTTTGCCGAATTTGAGTCAAGCGGATATCACTGGATTCGAAATGCTTGCCGACTGCCTCATCAAATGCGCCAATATAGGGGCCAAAAGCAACGGCAATAGCATCAAGAATCGACGTTTTCCCTGCTCCATTGGCAGCAACCAGTACCGTCAACTGGGGGTGAAATTCAATGTCAATCGATTCGAAACAACGGTAATCGCGTAGTCTCAATTTCTGGAGATTCAGATAGGGCATAGCGCCTCCGCACGTTTAGGAACAAGGCTGACAAAAAAACAATCACACCTCCCTCTACCCCTCCAACAACAACGCTTCAGCAGCGGCGAGTTGGTCGGGGGGGCCGAGGAGGACGACGACATCATCGGCTTGCAGCTCAAAATCAGCCGGCGGGTGGTTATAACGCTGCTGTCGCCGTTTCACTGTTCTGATTTCAACATCAAGACCAGATTGATATAAGGTTTGTAATGTCTTTCCGACAGCAGACGCAGCCGGCGTGAGCAAAATCGCCCCTAAACGCGGTTGCTTATTGTCGTCTAACGCCAAACTGTCATCCGTCACCCCCCGGAAAAAGCCACGGAACAAGTTATAACGCTCTTCGCGCACACTACGAATCCGCCGCAATACCCGATTTAATGGCACCCCCATTGCCATCAGTGCTTGAGAGCCCAGCATCAAGCTCCCCTCCATCACCTCAGCCACCACCTCATCAGCCCCCGCTTGGCGCAAGACATCCATATCGCTATCGTCAATCGTCCTCACCACCACCGGCAAATCGGGCCGTACGGCTTGCACCACATTCAGAATCCGAATACTAGAGTGAGTATCGGCATACGTAATCACTAACACCTTGGCACGCATCAAACCGGCTGCCAACAACACCTCTTTCTTCGCCGCATCACCAAACACCACCGCATCACCAGCAGCAGCCGCTTCTTTCACCCGACTGGGATCTAAATCCAATGCAAAAAAAGGAATGTCCTCACGCTCTAAAAAACGGGCCAAGGCTTGGCCACTGCGACCATAGCCGCAAATGATGACATGCTCATCACGCATCATGCTCGACACCAAAATATGGTGTAGATCGGCTGCCTGCATCACCCAATCACTGCGAATAAGACGACGCACAATTCGATCAGATTGTTGAATTAAAAATGGGGAAGCCAACATCGACAAAGTCACCGCAGCAATCGCAGCCTGTTCAATTTCACGGGGCAATAGACTCAGGTTACCGGCCAAAGCCAACAACACAAAACCGAACTCGCCACCTTGCGCCAAGGCCAAGGCAGTACGAAGGGTGTCACCGGCTTTGTAACGTGCCATCCGTCCAATGATATAGACCAGCAGTGCCTTACCGGGAATCAGCCACAACAACAAAGCAGCCACCCACCAAAACTGATCTAACAACACCGACAGCTCAAGCCGCATACCGATGGTGATAAAGAAAAAGCCTAATAAAATGTCACGAAAGGGTTTGATGTCTTCTTCAACTTGATAACGGTATTCCGTCTCGGCAATCAACATCCCTGCCACAAAAGCCCCTAACGCCAGCGATAACCCAGACAACTCGGTCAACCACGCTATGCCTAACGTCACTAACAACACGTTGATCATGAACAATTCGCTGGAGCGTTGTCGCGCTACCATGTGAAACCAAGGCCGTACTACGCGCTGCCCCACTGCAAATAACAGCGCCATCACCACCATCACTTTTAACAGCGCCAGCCCCAAATCCATCCACAGGGTTTCACTGTTACCAGCAAAGGCAGGTAGCAAAATCAACAGCGGCACCACCGCTAAATCCTGAAACAACAGCACACCAATCGACATCTGGCCATGTGGGGCATTTAATTCCAGTCGTTCGGTGAGCAATTTCGACACAATCGCCGTTGACGACAGCGCAGCAACTGCCCCCAAAGCAAAGCCGGTCAAAGGAGAAAAGCCCAACAACCATGCAAGGGCCAATGTGGCAAATAAAGTCACCCCAACTTGGGCAATGCCTAAACCAAATACCAAATGCCGCATCGCACGCAGCTTGGGCAAACTGAATTCTAGCCCGATGGTAAACATCAAAAAGACAATACCAATTTCGCCCAGAAATTCGGTATCAGCCCCCTCGTCAATCAACCGCAAGCCACCGGGCCCTACAATCAAGCCAACCAACAGATAGCCCAACATCGCAGGGATCCGTATGGCACGGCAAACTGTAATCACCAATACTGCCGCTAAGAGCGTGATGACAACTGGAGCAAGAGAATGCATGAAGTAACAACCAATAGAGAAAAGAGAAAGAATGGTGCAAATTATCCCACGCGCCGTAAAACCTCGCTATTCATAGAATCTCCGCAAAGAAACCCCTGACTTGAGTCAGGGGAGGAATTGCGGGTGCGCAAAGCGCACCCTGTGGTATAAACTGTGACGCATGGTCGATGTTGTCACGAAACGTAATTGCGTCTATCAAACGGCCTACCATGTGATCTGGTGCCCGAAGTATCGGCGCGACGTACTGATTGGAGCGGTGGCATCAGCGCCGAAACCATCCGTCGCTACATCGAGCGTTGCGAGCATGTCACCAAGAGGCGATGAGCGATGATGCGCACGGCGTCGATCCGGCTGGCATTGAGCGCGGCACAGACTAGAGCGCTTGCCGCGCTGCGAACGGCCTACGCGGACGCCTGCAACCGTCTCGTTCCCATCGTACGCGAGCACCGTCTCTACAACCGCGTCGGCCTGCACCAGCGCACCTATACCATGCTGCGCGAAGCGACGCCGCTGGGCAGCCAGATGTGCTGCAACGCCATCTTCTCGGTCTGCAAGGCGTATAAGGCACAAAAAGAACTCGGGCGCATCAGGAAGGATGCGCCCATCCCCGACATCCGCTTCAACCGCGCCAGTGTCCACTTCGACAAACGCACCTACACCCTCAAAGGCAAGACCGTCTCGCTCTATACCCTCGATGGGCGTATCACCGTGCCGTTGCGTCTCGGCGAACACCAGCGCCGCATTCTCGAATCCGGCCAGCCGAAGGAGGCGGAGCTGGTCTTGCGCAACGGGCAATGGTTTTTCAACCTCGTCGTCGAGCAGGGCGACGTTGAACCCGTGGCATCCGGCCCTGTGCTGGGCGTGGATGTCGGAGAAAACAATCTCGCTGCCCATAGCTTGGGCAAGGTCTTCGGCGGCGAGCATCTGCGCGACACGCGCGACCGTTACCTTGCCCTGCGCCGTCGTCTTCAGTCCAACGGCAGCCAGAGCGCGAGACAAAAGCTCCGGCAGGTCTCCGGCAAGGAGGCGCGGCGTGTGAAGCACATCAACCACCAAACGAGCAAGGCCATTGTTCAGGCGGCGATCCAAACCGGTGTCGCCAAGATTACGATGGAAGACCTGACGCACATTCGCTCTCGCATCAAGGCGGGCAAACGCATGCGTGGCCGCCTGCACCGATGGGCGTGGCGGCAGTTGCAA
>Ga0208788_1000914_pt1 | contig 14398 bp, 22 predicted proteins | sample Wag4_2014_7_11_3_FD_187363 | JGI IMG/M metagenome (GOLD analysis project Ga0208788, IMG submission 187363) | Fresh water mixed with fracking chemicals microbial communities from Ohio, USA - Utica-2 Time Series FC 2014_7_11 (SPAdes) (version 2) ...
CCTCACGGCTTGCAATGTAATCAGCTCCACCAAATGGAAAAAATGCATCAAGTGTTGGAGCTGGCCCGATTTGTGCAGCTATGTCAGCACCACGCGTGGGCGCGACTGTTTCAATCATGCGCTTTCGGTCAAATAATCCCATGCACCTATTTTCTCAAAATGTCAAGGATCAACCCACTAAAATATCAATTTCCGTTTCTGGGCGTGTCGCAAAATGTGTGCACAATGCAGCGGCCACGGCAGCGGCCACGCTGGATTGGCTGGCACGCCTTCCAATAACCCATCCGCCATCACCTCTGCGCAATTGCACGGCTGAAAGCATTTGCTCTGTCAATGCAGCTTGATTGCGATGCTTTAACCGCCCGGAATTGATCGCACCCAAAAGCTCATCGCAAGCTTGTGGGTATGAGCTGTCCATGTCATGGATTGGGATACCGGCTGGCAACAAACGAGCTGCAATTGCACCTGTTGTTCGCCTTGAGTACAACAAATGCTCAATTGGGTATTTGCGACAATATGAGGCGGCATCATTGGCAATCGCACGATCATCAAGCTGGATTGTGTTTTCCCATGTATGCAACAGCTTCACAATAAATGATTCATCACCAAGCTTTTGAGCTGCAACCAATGCAGCGTTTCTGCGATCTGGTGAAATATCAATCGCCATCCATGTGAGCTTGTCCTCATCCAGATCAATCGACTCATCGCCACAGGCTTGCCACTCTTTGGCACCCACCACGCTGGAAATTGTCTGAACCCATCTGTTTAGAACCTCGGTCATTACAACATCGGGTGGATCATTGAAAACAGCTCGGATATTGTCCGGATGGATTGTTATGTTGAGGCCGGGATTGGCAAAAGCTGCATTTTCCAATGTGATCTCATCCGTAGGTGCTGACCACTCAAAATAGCCAACATCATCAGATGCACCCGATGCAGCTGCCAAACCACGCTCACGCAATTGATTGAGAACGATTGAGTGTGAATCACCAGCTGATGAAAAGCAATTAACCTGTGGATTTTTGGCAGCCATCAATGTATATCTCATTGAGGCAAAAGTCTCCATGTCATGCATTTCCCGGATTTCGTCCATGTGTACTGTTTCCGGCTTACTCAAACCGCGAGCAGCTGACCCACCAGCTTTAATGATAAAACGACACCCATCAAGCGTTTCAATTTCCTCAGCTCCATGTTGCCAGCGGATACGCTTCACGCGCTTGGCCAAATCGTCATGGCTTTCAATTGTCTGCACAATGGATCGAAATTGCTCAAGTGATGTTACCAATCTGTGAGCTGTGGAAACCTGTAAAGATTCTTGCCAATGAAAAAGCCCCATCATAATCCTTGCCATCATGTAAGTGCTCTTGCCATTTTGCCTCGCAACGCTGGCCACAGTTACGGGATGGTGATATCTCCCATCCGGCTTCACCTTGAGCGAGTGTTCAGCAAGCCATTTTTGCCAAGGCATAAAGCCGCCCGGGATGATCTGATCGGCAAAATCGATCAGCTCAAAGCCGCGTGATGGCAAATCATTGAGTGGTGAGTGGATTCGTGGTGTAGATATAGGCGAAAAAACCGATGTGAGCCGATCTGAGCCTGTTTGAACCGGTCTGGTATCAATCATGACCTGATCATCACTAATCATGGCTCACGCTGACATTTTCGGGTACAAACAGACCTTGGGTATGCTTGGTTGTGGAAACAGGCTCAAAAAAATCAAACGGCATTTTCTTTCCTTTCGATGTATTGCACCTTACACAGGCACAAACAAGGTTGGACTCACTATCATCGCCCCCACGGGCTACCGGCACCACATGATCAACTGTGGTTGCGTTTTCAGTTCCACAGTAAGCGCATATGCCTTGATCTCTTGCAATGATTCGCTTCCTGATCTTTTTCCATTGCGTGCTGTTCTTAGCTCTTTGGCTTGAATATGCCATCAATGCCACCCATGCTTTCGCCAATGAGCCAAAGCTCCATTGCAAATCTTGCCTTGATACCTATGATCGATGTACCTCAAGCTCCAATCAATCATGCGAAAGCCATCAAGGTTTCGATACTTTGTGTTACGCATCTGGCCAAGGCCAAAGTGGTTGCCATTTGGATTGATTGCCTCAACACGCCAATTGCTTTCTTTTGTGATTAAGATGTCAAAGCATTTCATCTCTTGCCAATTGACAATTCTTGAGTGTGCATAGAGTTTCAATGAATCAATTGATGGTTTCTTTGTTGCATCTTGTGTGGCCTGTGCCGGTGTTGCTGATGCAATACATAGCCCGGCCAATAGCACCAAGCATCGCTTGCGAGCTATCCGCCTCAGCGGCTCGCCCACGAGCATGGAGCGTAACAACAAAGTCAAATACGATGCAACATTGAGCGTGCGCTTGGGCGTTTCCAACAGCCTGTGCACAAAGCCTGTGGATAACTTTTTCATTTGCTACCCCATCCGCTACCTTTGAACACAGCTGGTGTTGCAGCCCAAATGCGTGTCATTGGAATCGCACACGCCATGCAATTGCCAGCATCCACATCACCATCAACATCGATTGATCGATTGATGATTGCCATGGTGCCGCATTGATCGCATTTGAATTCATAGCTTGGCATCTGAAAGCTCCTCAATCCTGTCATCATCGACAAGCTTGATCCCAAATGTGCCACATCCCATGCATTGAGCAAACCACTCATGCTCTGTAAGTTCAGCACCTTTCTTGAGGCCGTGGCGTTGCTTGGCCTTGCCGTAAAGCTTTTTGCAGATTGAACAATCAAATTGCAGGATGTGCATAGTTGCTCCTCATAAGTGTTTCGATGGGTTGCAGGTTAATTTGTGGCACGCTCCAATTGTTTTGTGATGCGTTTCGGTAGCGTGGTTTCTTAGCTACGGCCACCGGCATCCAGCCAACGATGTGCATTTTGGGTGTCTGGCCAACCACCAGCACGGCAATGTCGCGATCATGGCGATCTGAATCCTGAATCCATAGATTGCTGTCCGGATTGGCTGACCACTTGACCTCAATGTGCTCGCCCACATCGGCTTTTGACTTATCCCATGTGGTGCCCGGCTTGTACTCATAACCCAATCGCTTTGCCACAATCCACTCAGCTGCCATTGATTCGGCCATCTGTGCCACATACTCAAACCAAGATGGTGTTTTGTGCCATCTGGTCGCATGATCTGCATTGCGATCCTTGCAATGTTCCACAGCTGAAATGATGCATTGGATTTCCTCAATTCTTGTGATCATCGGCACTCACCACAAAACCAAATGATGTTGTCCTTTGAGTCATAACCTTTTTGGTATCCAAATTTGTCAAGCTTTCTCAGTTGTGAGCATTTGTCGCATTGCTCAATTTTGTATTCCTCAACGATTTCGCCATTGCACATCAGCTTGGCCATCATCTCTTGAGGATAGATGATTTCAACATAGTCGCTCATGATTACCATCTCCCAAACAAGGCGAGAACAATGCCGCGTTTTGCAAATTCATCTTTTAATAATTGTCTTGCTTCCTCGGGAAAATGTTCAACTTCACCGATCCAAAAATCCTCTGTGATTTTGATGAAATTCATCATTACACCTGTGGTTCCCATTTGCCGGTTGAGCGTAAGACATACCAAAGCGGTGTGCATTGGGTTGCCTTTGTGCGCTCTGTGCAAAAGTAGCCGCCCCATGATTTTGGTGCTCCATCATGTGATTGCTTCCAAATGCGGTGTCCGTGTGAGCATTGCGGTGCCTCTTGTACGAGCTCGCCGCCCAATTGCTTGGCAATCTCATCCATCGATGATCCGAGTGATGGGATGCCTGATTGCTCGGCTTGATCAGCTGTTTTGTAGCTTGGCACATCACCAAATTTGGTTGTCCAATAGTCATAATCCTGTGGCTTGGTCGCATCATTGACCTTGACTTGCTCCATGGTTTCTTTTGTAGCTTTCTCTGTGCCACCCATCACCAAGGCCATCACTCTCATCAAAGCTGAGGTTGTCGTATCCTCGCAAAACCAGCGTTTCATGTTCGGATTGAAAGCTTCACGATAGCCAAAAGCGTAATCAATGCCGGCCGGCTCTGTTTCCTCTTGGTTGCGCCATGCCTTAGCTTGCACCAGCACATAGCCTTTTTCTGCATTGAATTCAATGATGTGAGCTTCCAAGCGGCCTTGTGGAAATGTCTTGATCCAGCGATCTGTGCGCTCTTTGTTGCCTTCGTAGTTTTCTAGAAATCCGGCCATTAGTTGTTCACCTTCTTATTAAGCTCAGAGATGTGGCGTGACACAGCTTTTAATTGATCATCACTAAATTTAATGTCAGATGGCAATGCAATGATTGATGGTTGTTGAGAGATGTGGCGAGATACAGCTCGGCCGCGTGTATAGCCTTGTCGCTGGCCTTCCTTAAATCCGACCGAATAAGCCATGACAGCCCATAAGGCTCCAGCGATGACCATTGCGATCACAATTGCTGCTTCGTTCATTTTATTGCTCCCGATTCTGGGAGCCGCGTATCAGCTCCCGAATAGAGAGTGACAGCATCAGCCGACAAATTCAACAATCACGCTTAAATCATGGCGTGTCGTTACCGGATAAACGCCTTTCAATGCTCTTTTCGTATTCTGATTTCTGCTTGTCTTTTAGGCCGTTGGATGCTAAGACTCCACCCAATGACCCGGTGAGAAAGATCGCCAATGTCTTAAGCAGATCGATGAAAGCTGCATCATTGGGAGCTTGTGCTCCAATTGGCTGTGTCACAAAGATCAATGCGTAAGTGATGCCCAAAGTGACAATGAGAAAAACGATGGAGAGTACCGCACCAATGAGAAACATCAAGCGTGCCTTGATTTCCTCTTGACTTAATCTGTCTTTATTTTTTGAAGCCATCGCCTACCAAATCCTCCGAACAGGTACCAGTGACCTTGCATTGCGGTTTTTTGCACTCTGGGTTTTCCCAATTTTCATGCAGCTGGCATGGGTATCGCACCCACCCATCATAACCACACCCGGCAAGGCTTAGCGAAAGGACAAAAGCTAAGCTTGCCGCGAGTGATTTCCGGATCATTTCCCCGTTGAGCCGAAAGCTGTATCAGCTGGATTGAGCCAGCGCAAAATGACAGGCACAACAGCTGCAACGCCGCCCATTGCCATTGCCTTGAGATCGCCACCAGCCATGTACACGGCCAAAGCTGCCGCGATGTATGAGCGACCCCATGAAGCCGCAATTGCTTTTGCTTGATCCATTATTTTTCTCCTTTTGGTCGATCTGGTAAATCACCAGAAAAAGGCTCATAAGCTGGTCGGCCGTAACCGACAACAAATGAGCGTGCTCCCAAAGCTCTTGATTTGACCATCACTTCACCACCATTGCGCTGATCTCCACCGCCTGATGTGTTGCCTTCTATGGTCACAATCTGTTTTTCTGAACAGCGGATCACCAAGCCAATGTGGTTGATTGTGGTTTTGCCATCGATGATGAAATCAAAGAAAACAAAATCACCAATTTTTGGTGTGGTGTGCCATTGCTTACGCTTTTGAAATGCCTCAGCTCCGGCTCTTGTGCTGACAACATTTGGCACCTTGACACCGGCCTGATCTGCACACCAATTGAGAAACGATCCGCACCATGGCAGATTGTCGGCCTTCATGTGCTTGCCGTACTTCGTTTCGTTGTTTCCGGTCTCAGCTGTGCCGACTTCGGCCAAAGCAACCTGAATCAATCGAGGCAATGTGCCTTGTGGAAAATTACTCATGGCGCGGTTGGAAATTCCGCATCCTCAGCCAACCCACCTTGAGCCGGTAAATCGCGCAATGCTTGGCGATACTCAGCCCAAGCTGTTTTGTTAGCTGGTGAATCCGTCAGCTGTGTCCAATCGGATCCAGCGAGTTGAGCGTTACGCCAAAGCTTAATTTGTTCCCATTTTTGATCGTTTGTGGCATCTGGAAAAAAAGAATTAAATTGGAAACTCATTTTATGACTCCTCATAAGAAAATTGCATGACTAAAACATCTGTATTGCCCCAAGTAAATGGAACTGTTGAGGTTACATTTGAGGCGTTTGTGTAAGTTCCATTGGCCACCTGCGCTTGGGGATAAGCTGTACCGCTAAGAATTAAAACTGCACCAAAATAGGATGTGTTTCCTGTGTCTTGCATCATAACAAATCCACTATAAAAAACACTTTGGGCTGGAGTTGTTGGCGCAGCAATTGCTGGCGTATTACCAATGCTGCTTGTTGATCCTAAAGTCAATTGATAAAAAACATTTGTAGTTTTTCCAATTTGTTGGTATCGCGCTACTTCTGTGCCGTTGCCAACAGTTATGTTGGAGCGTGATGGTGTAAAAGCTGCCCATGCACCAACGCCGCTTGCTGGTGTAGCCCAGACAAAATCCATGTCTGTGTTTGAATTCTTGGCCAACACTTGACCAGTTGTGCCGCCTAAAAGATCAGCCATTGATGAATCGACCGCTTGACCAAATACCTCAAAATCAGCTGGCAAATCCGTGACCAAATCGGTCGGTGTCGGCATTTGCCAGTTAAAATTTGATGTCGGGTTTGCCATTTTTTCTCCTTACGCTACGACTAAGGCATCAGCCCATGTGAGGCTGTTGCTGATTGTGTTCCATTGTTCTGTGATCGAGACATCCTGCCATTGCATGGCTTGCAATGAAAATGCCAATGGGGAAAGAATAGCCGTGACAGAGATTGTGTTATAAGAGGCACGCCATGTCCAGCCTTCAACAAAACCCAAAAATGTACCGGCTGCCATGTTCAGAGGCAGGTCGTTGATACGCATTGGCAATCCCATAAAAATGTTGATCAATGCATCGCGATCGGCATCATCAATTTCTGGATTCGTCAGCTCAAATGTGATTTGGTTGAAATTGGCCTGTGGGTAGGCTCGGAGCGTTAAATAGAAAGCTGCTTGATCCTCGGCATCGCTGGCATTTTCAATCGTTGTCGTGATGATCTGCGCTAATTTGCCATAGAGGCCAATCGATGTTGCATCAGAATCCACAACCTCATTGCTGGAATTGTTGCCGTACCTCAACACAATTTCGTTGCGTATGTCACCGGATCGTGTCTGGATTGATAAAGAGCTTGCAATCGCTTGAGCGGCTGACACATCGGTGTATCCATTGGCGGCAAGGTAGGTGGATCGGTGGGTGCTGTCTGCATAACTAATTTGGCCTTGTGCGTTTTCGTAAATGTAGCCCAATCCCGATGTTGCTAAAGCTGACACAAGAGCATAAACATTGGTGGTCGATGATGATCGATTGGCCAGCTCGTAATTACCTGGTGTATCAATCTGACCCAATCCGGTGTTTTCAGCTGTTGCCCATGTCGTGCCGCCATTGTAGGTTGCCCATGTCAATGCAGCTGGCACCTCGTTCCATGAATTGATCAATAGATCGGTCAGAATTGACAAAATTTGATCACCATCAAAATCCTTGGTCAAAACGCCTTCAGTCAAAGCTTTTGGCAATCGAGACAATGCACCCAAAGCTGTAATGCTCACCGATTGATTGATACCCACAACGCCCGATGCAACAATGCCGATGTCAAATTCCACAACAGTTCCACCAAAAATTGGCACAAATGCAGCTGTTGAATCTTGCAATTCAATAGTGATTGCATCATTGATTTCAATTGTCACATTGGATTGATCTAGGTTGATGATTTCCAAATTGGTATATCCGGCCTGTGCCTGTTCATAGATATTTGTGCGGCCGCTGGTAATGGTTAAATTAGCCAAAATGGCAGTTTGATACTCAACACCACCAATGGTCACGCGCCAAATTGGATTGAATAGGCTCATGCAATTTGCAGGTTAGTTGCGCCACCTGTGCCGCGATAGAAAGAATCATTGATTGTGTTCACAATTTCGCGGGCTGTGCGCTCTCGGTCAAAAGCACCGCTCACATTGATGTTATAAGTGGCACCACTTGTTGCGGCCTCAGCTTGTCGAAAAGTACCAGCATTAAATGAGCCTGAAACAATGTTATTGGCTGCCGCTGCCGCTGCATTGGTCGCTGTAGTAATTCCGCTTGTTGTGACAATACCTCCAGCTCCACCCGTAACACCGCCTGTGCCGCCTGTGCCACCTGTGGCACCGCTTCCGGCAGCTGGTGCAAAACCTGATGCAAACGGGATTGATCCGGTTGATGGAGCATCCATTGAATCCTTGCCATCAAAAATCTTGGTTGCGCCATAGATAGCCGCTGCAATACCTGCCGCGCTTGCTAAGCCAAGGAAAGGATTGGCTGCAAATCTAGCTGCAATGGCCGCACCCAATGCCGTGTTTCTTAAAGTGACATAAGCGGCTGTCAATAGCTTGATCAAAGCAATAGTCGCTTGCACACCAGCTGCAATTTTTGAGGCAACAAATATGGTTGCAATAACCCCGGCAACAATTAAAAGTTCATCTTTGAAAGCAATGACAGTTTCAATTAAACCTTTAACCTTTTTGCCCCACTCAATTGCTGTTTTCTGTGATTGGGTCAAACCTTCATCAAGGCCATTTGCTCCAGTTAAACCATCAACAAAGCTTTGAATTACAGGCACAACATTGGTCAAAATATACTCAGTCAAAGCTGTGACGGCTGGCAATAATGCCGCGCCCACTTGTTCTTTGGTTTCATTAATGGCGATTGATAATTGTTGAAACTTAAATGCGGCTGTTTCTGATTGATTCTCAATAAATCCATCAAAAGTCTTGTTGAGCAATTGTTGTGTTTCATCAAATGTCAATGTCTTAAGCGTTGCAGCATCGATGCCAACGCCTAATTTGGTCAAAGCTGTATTTGACCCATCAAAGCTCTTGGCAACAGCATTTGTGACAGCCTCCAAAGGCTTACCCGTGGCAGCGGCAATTTCTTGGCTTAAAGTCAATAATTCTTGAGCTTTGGTCAAATCTCCTGTGGATCGCAAAAGGCGCGACAAAGCCGGACGGATAATGTCATCGGTTGTGGCGGTGGCAATGCTTTGAGCCGTCACATATTTATCAATCCCGGCAATCTGATCAGCTGTGGCATTTGTAGTGTTGCGGATAGTTTCCTCAAGCTTTTTTTGCCCGGCTTCATCCTCAGCGGCAGCTTTAACAGATGCAATGGCAAATGCACCGATGGCCGCACTAGCTGCGGCAAATGCCACGGCCGCTTTTTTGCCAAAATCGCTGACACGGGTTGAAAATGAATCAACATCAGTTGTTGCGCTTTTGACACCGCTTTTCAGCTGATTAAGATCAGCATCAAAAGTGACTGTGACTTTTGGAATTCTGGCCATTATTCTAATCCGTTCGATCTGATGATGGTTTGAACCATTGCAATATATTCCTTAGCGACCACAGGTGTGTACCAATCAACAGCTGGTGTGATCCAATAACCGCCCGGATTGGAAGCGGCCTTAAATCTGTTTGTATACTTACGGCCACGCCTATCAACGCCCGGATGTGAGCCATATTCTGAACCCCACATCAACGCTCCAGCTTGTGCTCGTTTTTGATTTGTGCGCTTGCCATTTTTGCTTGTGTTGCCGCCATACTTTCGGCCAACAAGCTTTGTGCCGCCAATATCAACACGGATCAAACGATCGCGTGGCGTGGTGATTGATTGAACAACCAATTTTGCCTGTGGCGTAGGCGAAACCAAGCCAAATTGAATCAGCTGGCCGGCCAGCCGTTTTGACATCATATTAGCTTGATCGCGCACCTCGCCTTGTACCTCTTTGGGCAAGGCTGACAAAAGAGAAAACAGGTTTTTCAATTCTAAAGGCTCAACAGTAAAAGAAAATGTGCCGGTGTCTCTGGTTGATTTGCTAGCCATTGCGCCTCTCCATTATCTCAATTGCTGTTAATAAATCCTCAGCTGTTCTAAATTCGCTGATTGGTTGGCCGCTTGCAATGGCCACCTCCCAAAGAATCCTGTTTATACTTCCGGCTTTGTAACTTTTGGGCTTGCATCACCGACAATTATATCGCTGACAGTTTCGCACCAAATCTCAAATGGTTTGACAGGCTTTCCGGCCATTTCACGCTTCATTGCATGATACGCCAAAAACAACAAATCAGACACGCCCATTTTGTCTTGAGCTTGTCCAATCGTGTTGCCTGTCTTGTTTTCCCATTTTGCCCACTCTGCCGGATGTGCAATGTATGTTTCACCATTGCCATCTGTATATTCAATTGTGATTGGTAGTTTCATTTATTGCTCCCGATTCTTTTTGTTAGCTAATTGTCAAAACTGGTGTTGTGACACAGGTAAATGATAACGAAACTGTTTGTGCATCCGGTGCTGTACCTCCAGCTGATGGAAATACTGGCTGCACAGAAAATGCAAATGATGCGCCTGTATCTGCAACAAGCACAACAGGCAATGCTGTATTTGGTGCAGATGATGCTGCTGTCCACAATGCTTCACAAAGCGAACCAGCCGCGCCCCAATCTGCAAGCATTTCAACCGCAAAAGATCCTTGTGAATCCGTGGTGAAATACGCTTTGCCATCTAAAGTTTGATATGTATTGATTGTTGAATCAACAGTCAATGTTGCAGATGTTGCTTGGGCATCGAAATTGTCACTGTCAATTGTGAAAGTGATATCTCTGCCAGTGATGATTGTCGTTGCCATGATTTCTCCTTAGTTTGTGTAATAAGTGCTGACTTGTAAATCGGCAACAAGGTATTTGCCTGCACCGACTTCCAATGATTGAGGTGCTGATACATCGCGTACTTCATAACCATTTGGCATTGCGCCAATGATTGAGATCATTAATGTTTCCAAATTGTCTAAAGCTGCCGCGTTGTTGGCATAAGTAACAACACCTGTCACAGTTAAATTGACTTTGACTTTTGTTGTTGCGCCATTAATTAAAACGCTTTCCAAATATGGTGAATCCGGGATCAAACAGATGCTTGGTGATGTCATTGTCTCTGGGATGCCGTTGTACACATTGGCAGCGATCGATGACAAAGCTGTTTTGAGTGGTGTACGCACAACCGATTCGATGCTCATTGGCACATCGTTTCAACATCAATAAATGGGCCTAAGAGGCCAATCACTCTATTGGTCAAGCTGCGGCCAAGTACAAATGGTGCAGGCTGAAAACTGTCTGACATGATTTGATTGCCGGGAGCTGTAATGCTCTGGAAAATCTCAACCGCCACAACCAAGATTGCATTTTCAATTGGTGGTGTGGATGCGTACAAAGCCGCTGCCGATGATCCGCTCAATGTTGCTGTTGCCGTTGGGATAAATGGCAATGGATATGTGCGATCAGCCTCAGCTGTTGCAGCTGTGAAAAGGTAAGGCTCAATCCGATCATCGGTGACTGTATAGGTCGCGCTGTAAGTTCCGGCCCCGGTAACAACAACAGATTGACCCGGCACAAAGTAATTTGGCCGCATTGTGGTGAAATAAATGACGGAATTATCCACATTGGCAAAAGTCACCGATGATTGGTATTGCGTAAGTAAAGGCAAAATCGTTTGTTCAGCGGAATCTATAAATGAATCAAGCTGAGCATCAGAATACAAAGAAACCGAGACACCAAGGATCGACCTCAGCTGTGAGGCTGTGACAATTGCTGGCATCTCGGTTCCTTTCGTATCAGCGATGTTCGGGAGCGACCATCACCGATGATTGATTGTTAATTAAGCGAGGTTGTTGAACTGTGCGCCATTTGGCACCTTGGCTGCGAGTGCTCCGTAGCCGTAGTACAAAATGTCGATGGTTCCATCGCTGTTTATGTTACTTCTCAGCGTAAAGCGTGGGCTTTCGTACCATGTGTATGAGTCTGGGTTCACAACTACCATTGATGAATCGCCATCAGCTGTTGTTGTGCCAGCGTTACCAAATGAGCGTGAAACATAAAGGTTCAAGCCCGGTGAAACTACACCACGCAAGCTGTCACCGCGAACATTACCGGCAGCGTTTGATGGCTGCGCTGCATTGTAAAGAGGTGCGCCATTGTCGTTGTATCCCATGATGTTGCCCCATTGTGTTGGAGAAACGATCAATGAGCGAGCAAATCCAAGTGATGAGCCATAAACAGCTGCGGCTGCCTGAGATGTGTATCCAAGGAATCCGGTTGCTGAATTGGCTGCCTGTGCTGTTGTTGTAGTGACTGCCGCTTGCATTGCTGCCAATGCATACTCATCAGTCTCTTTTGCATAAGCAAATTCAAGATTCTGGAGCAAAGCTGTTAGATACTCTGGACGGCTGCGGTCGATCAATTCGACTGTTGAAATTGCGCGGCCTTTGAAAGGCTGAACACCAACAGAAAGAAATGTTGCTGAAAGTGATGACTCTGTAATTGCGCCATTTTCTGCAATTGCATCAACGCTTGGAACAGCGTTTACACGAGGCAATTCAAATGTCATGCCTTCTGCAACTAATGTTTCACGGCTGATGCCATCGATGCAACCACGATCAGCATTTGCAAGTGCATTAATAACCTGTGTGCTTTGTGGTGTTGGAATCATGCCGGGTGCGGTTGATGTTGTGTTATCAGCTGCCTTGACATACTGGCGTGAATCCTCATCATGCAAAACGCTTGCGCGTAGGTAGTGCTCAAGGTATGAAACCTTGTCCACAATTGGTGAGCGTGGTGCTGTGTAATAAGCTGGGCGCGATGCCTGAACAGGTGCAGGTGCGACTTCTGGAGCTGCTACCGGTTCAACGGCAGGAGCGGCTTGTTCGGTAGTGTTTTCCACTTTGTCTCCTTCATTTTGGTTTGTTGTATCTGCAACTGTGTCAGTTTCAGAATCCTCTGATGCGGCTACCTCAGAAACGCGAGCTGATCGCACAGCCGGCTCCGTAACCAATGCAACGGCTGTGAGCTGGCCATTAATGACCTTCATTGTGCCATCCTTTTGCATTTCGTAATTGTCCACGGCCAATTCAATGGAAAATCCATCGCGCAAGCCTTCCATTGCCTCAGTAAGCGCATCGGTGCCAGCTGTGGTGTTAGCGATCTTAAATGTGGCTGTCATTTCCTTATCGTTTACGCTCATGGCGATGCTTTTCCCAATTCTGCGTGTGTTGTCATGCTCAAGGTTCAAAAAAACATCTTGAGGTTGAATTGATCCACGAGCAAAAACAACTTTGCCTGTTGATGCATTTGCGTGCTCATTAAAAGCAACAATGCGGCCGCTGATTGTGCGTTCATTTGAATCAGCTGCGGTGATTTGCATTGGTGTTGTTAGCTTCATGAGATCATGTCCTCCATTTGTCGAATTTCATCGGTGGTAATCGCACCAATTTCAAATAAAATCTTATAAATTTCTGCACGCTCTTTTTCTGATCCGCGCAAATATGCCTTCAAATCAAATTCCACACGCTGTGTTTGTGGTGTGAAATCCGGCATTGATAAACGACCAGCAATGCTATTCATTAACGGCAAAAGTGAAAAATCCAACAAGGTTTGACGCGCTGTGCTGGCATTTGCATATGTCATGGAGGAGCCTGTTGGCGCGTCAATAAAGTAAGCCGGAATACCCACGGCACGAGCTAGTTCGGTCGCAATTATTTCGCGTGCAGCATTGAGACCAATTTGCTCTGGTGTAAAGCCAACAGTTTCCATTGTAATATCAGCATTGAGAAAAGCTGTGCCGCGATTTCTACGAGCTGCACCCCACGCATCAAGCAATTTGGCAATGCGGTCAGCTGGCAATGCTGTGCCATTAGATTTCAAAACCATCGATGGCACCGGTTCGCGTGCATACATTGCGGCAGCTCTTTCAAGCTCTGCACCAGCACGGATTGTGCGACCTGCGCGATTCAACAATCCTTCATCGTTGCCATAAAATACAATTAAGCTGCCCGGGCCTGAATCTGGCACACGAGATCCATCGACTGTGTAATACTCAATTTGCGTGCCTTTATCGTTTAAAAAAACGCCAACGCGATTTGGAGCAACACGCCACATTTCGCGCACGCGGCCTGTATCTGCAAAAACCGATTGTATTTGAAAATATGAAAATCCCGTAAAAAGTAAATCCTCACAAGCCCACACCCATGATGCTGCTCCTGGTACCCGTTTATCCGGCTCGTTGATCACAACAGGTTGTTCCACAATTTGCCCGGTGTCCTTGTCACGGGTTACCAATGGCACAGTTGCAATTGAATTGCAGATCATGTTTCTTGCGCGTGCAATCGCTGGCACACTCATTGCTTCCTCACGGCTTGCAATGTAATCAGCTCCACCAAATGGAAAAAATGCATCAAGTGTTGGAGCTGGCCCGATTTGTGCAGCTATGTCAGCACCACGCGTGGGCGCGACTGTTTCAATCATGCGCTTTCTGTCAAATAATCCCATGCACCTATTTTCTCAAAATGTCAAGGATCAACCCACTAAAATATCAATTTCCGTTTCTGGGCGTGTCGCAAAATGTGTGCACAATGCAGCGGCCACGGC
>Ga0208788_1000915_pt1 | contig 14393 bp, 10 predicted proteins | sample Wag4_2014_7_11_3_FD_187363 | JGI IMG/M metagenome (GOLD analysis project Ga0208788, IMG submission 187363) | Fresh water mixed with fracking chemicals microbial communities from Ohio, USA - Utica-2 Time Series FC 2014_7_11 (SPAdes) (version 2) ...
AGTTGCATAGTTTGAAAATTTCGCTGTAGTTTCGAATCCTTTTTAACGCAGTTTCAAACCCCTCAAAAAAATCTTTTCACCTAACCCGATACTATGGCCTAGACTTTTACGTTGTATATAAACCAACTTAAAAATGAGTAAGCAACTAGGTCCTGAAGACGGAGTGTTAATCACTTCGTATCGTAATGGTAATGAAGCCGCCTTTAATCTCTTAGTAGATCGGTATCAAAGTAAAGTATTTACCACAATTTTCCTGATTGTAAAAGACCAGGATGTAGCAGAAGATCTGTTACAAGATGTATTTGTAAAGGTGCTCCACACCTTGAATTCTGACAAGTACAACGAAGAGGGTAAGTTTCAGCCTTGGGTGATGCGCATCGCACACAACATGGCGATTGATCATTTTAGAAAGGCAAAAAGATACCCCACCATCCTTTTGGAAGATGGGAGCAATCTGCTCAATTCACTATCCTTTGCGGAAGATTCCTCCGAGGAACAACGCATCAAAGACGAAACCCACGCCTGGGTGCGCAACTTGATCGATGAGCTTCCAGAGGCTCAAAAGGAAGTAGTTATCATGCGGCATTACTTAGACATGAGTTTCCAAGAAATCGCCGAACAAACTGGCGTCAGTATCAATACAGCCTTGGGTAGAATGCGCTATGCGCTCAACCATATTCGAAAAAAAATGAAACAAGTAAACAGTGCCTATGATAAAATCATTTACCCCAAATGACCTGATTAGATATATCTATCAGGAAATGTCGGAGGTAGAACAAGAACTCTTAATGCAAGCCTTGCACAGCGACGACGCTTTGATGCAAGAATACATTGAACTGCTGAGCACCGTGGAGTTTTTGGAGCAAGTAAAATTGCAACCTTCCGAAAAAATAGTGAAAGCCATCAAAAAAATGGCCCAGTCTACGGGACTTCCACAAGTCTGACCTAAGGTAACCCTGCTTCGGCGGGGTTTTCTTTTTTGTTAGCCTACCACTTTTTTGACAAGTGAATCATAAATAAAAACACCTCTAAAGTTTAGCAGAGTCTGCTGTCAACGGTGGACCGCCTGTAGGCCGTGGCCTATTAGCCGTGAACCACTCAAAACCACTTCATCATCGTGGCGATCAACTTCTTCACACGAATCCCATACGGAGGGCGGAGCAAACTGACGTTGTTAAATCCGATCCGCTGCTTCAGCACTCCCTTTTCATTGCTAAAGGCCAAAAACCCAAATTTGCCATGGGCTTTTCCAATACCGCTATTGTTGACTCCTCCAAAGGGGAGTTCGGTGTGTAAAAAATGAAGCACACAATCGTTGATCACTAGATTGCCAGAGCTGGTCTCTGTTAAGACACGTTTGGCACGAGAGTCGTCTTTTCCAAAAAAGTACAAAGCCAAGGGCTTGGGCTGTGAATGGATCAAGGCCAAGGCATCGTTGAGCTGGGTGTACGTGAGGATAGGAAGGATCGGCCCAAAAATTTCCTCTTTAAATACCAACATGTCCTCACTAATCCCGGAAATCAAAGTCGGAGCAATGTACCTCGTCTCCTCGTCTACCTCTCCACCAGCTTCTACCTTAGCACCTTTTTGAATTGCGTCATCCAGCATCTGCCGAATTCGATCAAAGTGTTTCCGATTGATCAGTCGTGCATAGTCTGGACTTTGCATGACTCCTTTTCCTTCAGGATTGTAGTAGCGAGTCAAAGCAATTTGTGCCTCATTGATAAAAGCCTCCTTTTTTTCCTCAGGAACAAGGATGTAATCAGGAGCGATGCAGGTTTGGCCACAGTTGACAAACTTGCCCCAAATCAATTTTTCTGCAGCATCTTTTAAGTCTGCTGAAGCGTCTATAATAACCGGAGATTTTCCTCCCAATTCTAGGGTAACTGAAGTTAAGTGTTGTGCTGCTGCGTGCATCACGATTTTACCTACCTGTGGGCTGCCGGTAAAGAAAATATGGTCGAAAGGCAAGGCCAAAAGCTCCGAGGCGACCTCTTTTTCTCCAAGACAAACCGCCACCTCATGCGGGGCAAAGAGTTCGCTCACGAGGTCTTGAACAAGCTGAGCCGTATGGGGGGCGTATTCTGATGGTTTCAAAATCGCAGGACACCCAGCCGCAAGTGCGGACACCAAGGGCCCAATGGCAAGGTTGAAAGGAAAATTCCAAGGGGAAATTAGCAAGGCCCTTCCTTTGGGTTCAGCGACAATAAATGCCGAAGTACCGAGCATGGGAAGCGGAGTCGGTTGCGGTTGAGGTCGCATCCAAGAACTTAAATTTTTTAAGCAATGCTTGATTTCGGAGGTCACTGGAAAGATCTCATTGAGGTCTACCTCAGGTGCTGGTTTACTGAAATCCATCCAAAGCGCCTCTCGGATGGCTTCCTGGTGGGAATTGATCCAATTCAAAATCTTGAGCAGGCGTTCCTTCCGCTCCACTTGCGTGGAGGATCTCCAAGCGATGGACGTGGGGAGCTGGCTAGCAAAAAGTTCAGTGGGTGAAGGGCGAAAGTCAGAAAGCTGCGTCATAGCAAGTGGATTAGCAAAAGATTAGTAGGTCAAGTTAGACAGTTTTGTAGAAAAGTTAACGATCGCCTGGGTACATAATCCATTCGGATTAGATCGTTTTGGAACTATCCTGAATCAGGAGATTGAGCTGGGCGAGCTCCTTTTCACTCAGGTCTCTCCATTTTCCAACGGCGAGATCCAATTGAATGTGCATGATACGGATCCGCTTGAGCTGGGTGACTTGGTACCCAAGGTAGCTACACATCCGGCGAATCTGCCGATTCAACCCTTGTTTGAGGATAATCCGAAACTTAAACTTGTTGATGATTTCGACAGTACAAGGTGCAGTTACAGTATCCAAGATGGGAATGCCAGCACTCATTCGCTGCCCGAAACTGGGATGCAGCGGCTTGTCCACGGTCACCACATATTCCTTTTCGTGGTTGTTTTTTGACCGTAGGATTTTATTGACCAAATCCCCCTCACTGGTTAGCAGGATCAGCCCCTCACTGTCTTTATCCAGCCTTCCAATTGGAAAAATGCGTTCGGGATGGCCTATAAAATCAATGATATTGTCTTTTTCGCCTTGCGTATCTGTGGTAGAAACGATGCCTACTGGCTTGTTGAAAGCAATGTAAATGTGCTGTTGCTTGGGCTTCCCGACCAATTGGCCATCTACGCGGACCTCATCCCGGGGAAAGACTTGGGTGCCCAATTCGGGAAGCTTCCCATTGATGGTGATTCGTTTCTGTTCCAATAGCCCATCCGCAGCTCTACGAGAGCAAAAGCCTACTTCGCTGAGGTATTTATTGATTCGAATGGAGGGTTCTTGACTCATAAAACTAGACAGTACGCAATTGAACTAGGAAGTTAAGGTTAAAAAAGGCTCACTGACGAGTTTTGTTTGCGCTGGCCAACAAGCGATCATCTACTGTTGGATCGATTGCTGCCAACAACTTCATTACCTCGACCTTTTTTTGGTTAAAAGCGGTAAGGTTGGCTTGAGAAATGGGCTCTGTTGGCGGGATGGTTTCTTTCAGCCAATCTTCTTGCTTTCCATTTTTCCAAAAGCGGAAGCAGAGGTGAGGTCCTGTTGCTAGGCCGGTGCTCCCCACATAGCCAATGACTTGCCCCTGTTTCACGCGGTCTCCCCTTCTAAGACTTTTGCTAATTTTTGAAAGGTGGAGGTACTGCGTGGTATAGGTTTCGTTGTGCTTGATCTTTACATAGTTCCCGTTGGCCGAGGAATAGCTGGCCTCTTGCACGGTTCCATCTCCTACTGTTCGTATTTCGGTTCCTGTAGGTGCGGCATAGTCGGTACCCAAATGCGCTTTGTATCGTTTTTGTACGGGATGAAAGCGGTTTAAATTGTAGCGAGAGCTAATTCGGCTATATTTTAAGGGATCTCGAAGAAAGGCCTTTTTGAAACTTTGACCGGCCTGGTTGAAGAAGGTAAGTTGACCATTTTGCTCAAAAGGAATGGCATGCATCTCCTCTCCTTTGTGGTTAAAATAAGCGAAATGAATTTCAGAGATGGAGACGACTTGGTCTTCAATCACCTTTTCTTCAAAAACTACTTTGTATACATCCCCTTTTTGCAAGGACTGAAAATCCACCGACCATCCGTAAAGATCTGCAAACTCATCAATCAGTTCGGGAGAGATGCCCTTGTCCACCATGGCATTGTACAAGGAACTGGTAATAATACCTCCCACTTCCCGCTTACGCGTTAGGGCAGGCTTTTCAGCCCGGTATAGGGTAGCAGAGTCCAAGTTGAAGACTACAAACTCAGCGGGATTGGGCTCGTAAATAAAAAATTGTGCCTTGGAAGAGTTGGGTGGAGTGATTACCGTAAATTTTTTATCTGCGGCGATCCTGCGCACATCAAACACTTCCGTAGATTTTTTTGCCAGTTCATCAATGATTTGGTAGGGAACATTGAAGGGCGTGAGTAGGGTGGCAAGGGTTTGATTCTTGGCAACCGTGCCTTCCACAATCTTTAGCCCGCTGACATTGATGCCATAGAGAAATTTGTCCGGGTTGGGGGCTAGGCTATCGGTGGTGGATTGTTCCTGAGAGGAAAATAAACCTGGAAAGAGCCCCAAATCCTTCTGGTACACCAGGATGAGAACAATCGATAGGAGTAGGGCAATGGAACCGATCCAATTTTTTTTCATTTGAAGCTAAAAGAGGGCAGCAGCTGACCCCTATTTTTTTGGACTTCCAATCAAGCCAAAAGATGTCTTTTTTCCTAGAAAAGAGAGACAAATTAGACACTAAAGGCTCTTTTTTAACCTTAATTGACATTTTTAGAAAATTGGAATCGATTGGATTGATGGATGCGGAGATCAGCGGTTTTGGGCATTTAGGTCAAAAAAGAAAAGAAAAATAGACTTCAACCGGTGAATCTTGGGATATAGCTACCGTTCTCTGTCGCATTTATTTATCTTTGAACTCCCAAAAATTAGGAATAAGTCATGTTAAGAACGCATACCTGTGGCGAACTACGCCTTCATCATGTCCATCAACAAATCACTTTGGCCGGCTGGGTACAGCGCGTTAGAAATAAAGGAGGCTTGATTTGGGTAGACTTGAGGGACCGCTATGGGCTCACTCAGTTGATTTTTGAAGAAGGCTCTACCGATAAAAGCTTGCTTGAAAAGGCAGCTCAGCTCGGAAGAGAATTTGTGGTGCAAGCCAAGGGCACGGTGGTGGAGCGAACTGCCAAGAATGATAAAATGCCAACTGGGGATATTGAAATCAAGGTGGAGGAACTTACGGTATTGAATGCCGCCAAGGTGCCACCATTTATTATTGAAGACGATACGGACGGTGGGGATGAGCTCCGCATGCGCTACCGCTACCTAGACCTTCGTAGAAATGTAATCCGCGAAAAGCTCCAGCTTCGTCATCGCATGATGCAGGAAACACGGAGCTACATGGATAAGCAACAGTTTATCGAAGTAGAGACTCCTGTCCTAATCAAATCAACTCCAGAAGGAGCCCGTGATTTTGTGGTGCCTAGCCGAGTGAATCCAGGAGAATTTTATGCCTTGCCACAATCTCCACAGACCTTCAAGCAGCTCTTGATGGTGAGTGGTTTTGACCGATATTTTCAAATTGTCAAATGCTTCCGCGATGAGGATTTGCGTGCAGACAGGCAGCCGGAGTTTACGCAGATTGACTGTGAAATGGCCTTTGTCAACCAGGAAGATATCCTCCATACCTTTGAAGGACTCGTCAAACACCTATTCCAATCCGTAAAAGGAGTGGATTTAGGCCATGTTCCGCACCTGACCTACGCCGATGCCATGAAATTCTATGGCAATGACAAACCGGATTTGCGGTTTGACATGAAATTTGTGGACCTGACTGCCCTTGCCAAAGGGGCAGGCTTTGCGGTGATTGATCAAGCGGAAATTGCGCTAGGAATCTGCGCCAAAGGTGCTGGAGAATATACTCGTAAGCAGCTGGATGAGTTGACTGAATGGGTAAAGCGACCACAAATTGGTGCCAAAGGATTGATCTATGTACGCTACCAACAAGATGGTGTACTCAAGTCCAGTGTAGATAAATTTTATTCGCAAGAGCAATTGAAGTCTTGGGCAGATGCCTGTGGCGCTGCACCTGGAGATTTGATCTTGGTACTCAGTGGAGATGAAAAATCCACGCGCAAGCAACTTTCCGAGTTACGCCTAAAAATGGGCGAAGAGCTAGGATTGAGAGACCGATCTGTATTTGTGCCACTTTGGGTAGTGGACTTCCCGCTTTTGGAATGGGATGAGGAATCTCAGCGTTTCCATGCCATGCACCATCCCTTCACCTCTCCCAAGCGAGAAGATATTCCGTTGCTGGAGTCTGATCCAGGAGCAGTTCGAGCAAATGCCTATGATTTAGTGATCAATGGGGTAGAAGTAGGTGGAGGATCCATCCGTATCCACGATCGTGCTACTCAGCAGCTGATGTTTACCCACCTTGGATTTACCGAGGAGGAAGCGCAAAAGCAATTTGGATTTTTGCTGGAGGCCTTTGAATTTGGTGCTCCACCACACGGAGGGATTGCCTTTGGTTTTGATCGACTATGTGCCATTTTTGGAGGTTCAGACTCCATTCGAGATTACATCGCTTTCCCTAAAAACAATTCCGGAAGAGACGTGATGATTGATTCTCCGAGCACCTTGGCTGATGCACAGCTGGAGGAATTATCCATTCGGGTAGCCTTGAAAAAATAAATTGTCAACGGTCGACCGTCAACAGACGACAGCCGAGTCGTTGTGTGACGAGGTTTAGAATCTAAATTTTATAAAGCATACGAATTAGACTATGTTCTTTAGGAGCTGCGCAGTATCAGCAGCCAAGTCCTTGTCTGACTTGATTTAGAATACATACTTGGTACCTGGTACTTGGTACATTGTACTGTGGTCCGTCGTCCGTCAACTGTTGACTAAATGACCTTATTTAGCTCCTATGAGGTAGGAACGGATTCCCATGACGATTAAGAGCTGTGCGGTGGCGTAAGTACCCATGATCAGAATTCCAGCATCTTGAAAGTCGTTGAAAAACCGTGCTATGGCTAGGATCCCATCTGAAATTAGAAAAAGTAGCGCGCCAATAAATACCTGCCAAAAAGAGGCGGTATTCGTCTTTTTAAATCGTGCTCTGGCGGTGGTGACCATCCCAATAATAACTAGGAGGTAGGCAATTACAGGAATTTTTAAGCCTCCCAAATTGGGATAGATCAAATAAAATGCGAACCCAGCGAGGAGGTAGATGGGCAGGTTGTAAAAAAAGGAACGGATAAAGTGCCAGGAGTCTAGACGGCCTTCAGGCTCCTGAGCGAGTCGAAATCCCAAAATGTAGCAAAGATGTGCCATCAAAAACGCACCTAATCCATAGATAAATAGGTGGGGCCAAAGGAGCAAAACATCTCCAAGCCAAGAAAACAGCAATGCTGCCAAGATGGTCTTGGCAAGTAGTGTGGAGCGAATGGGTTTACTAATAAAAAAGAAATACAGGATCAAACCGGCTAGGATAAGGGGTTTGGAATAAAACCGCATTTCGTCGTTTCGCTCTAGGACGAAGCTTAGGTCGACTAAGGTGGCCAACAAAAACAGGTAAAGCCAGATGATGTGTTTGTCTCTCAAGGGATTGGATGGATTTTTTCGAAAGCTAAATATAAAATGAGATTATCCGCAATCATGCCAGTAGCTGAACATACCTATTTTAAAATGCGGATCGTTGACAGACCACAGTCAACGGTCCACAGCTCACTTAATTGATACTCAAACCTTATTTTCTTTGGGCTGTGGTGAAAAGGCGGATATTATAAAATGAGACTAGCTGTAATACGAAGTAAAAATAGAGTTTTAGAGAAAAGAGTAGTTGGCCCAAACAATTGACTTTAGTTTTTGGTTTGTTTGGAAATTACCATTTCAAAAAGACTAAAGCATAGAAAAAAGAAGATTTTTAGGTAAAAACCTTAAATTAATTCTGTTTCAATGTTAAGTTTTCGTTAAAAAATGTGAAATTTGACAAGCAAAAATTAATCTACATTTCTAGTACCCCGTGTAAAGCGAGTTTAACTTTGCAGGGTTTAAATTAAACAAAAACCAACTTTACCAAACAAAAATCTTATGAGGCAAAATTTACTGAAGAATTTGCTAGCCGTATTTCTACTCGTGATGAGTACTGGCCTAGCAATGTCGCAGGGAGTTACAACCTCCGGTATCACCGGAACTGTAACTGAGGCTAACGGACAAGCCCTTCCGGGCGCGAACGTGGTAGCAACTCACCTTCCTTCAGGTACTCGCTACGGCGCTGTATCTAACGTAGAAGGTAAATATTCTATTCCAGGGATGCGTATTGGAGGTCCTTACAGACTTTCTGTGTCCTTCATCGGATTTTCTACACAAGACGTAGACGGTTTGATTCTTTCTCTAGGTACGTTTTCAAATGTAAACGTTACGTTGAAAGAAGATGGTCAGGAACTTTCTGAAGTGTTGATCACCGCAAACCAAAACAGCCTTTTCTCTAGCGAGCGTACAGGAGCCAACACGGCTATCGACAGTAGAACGTTGAACAAGCTTCCAACGATCTCTAGAAGTATCAACGACTTTACTCGTTTGTCTCCACAATCCAATGGCCAGTCTTTCGCAGGTCAGGATTCTAGATTGAACAACATTACTGTTGACGGTTCTTACTTCAACAACTCTTTCGGTTTGGGTTCTGGTTCTAACCCAGGTGGTAGAACAGGTGTATCTCCAATCTCTTTGGATGCGATCGAGCAAATCTCTGTAAACGTCGCTCCTTATGACGTGAGACAAGGTAACTTTACGGGTGCTGGTGTAAACACCGTAACTCGTTCAGGTACCAACGAATTTTCTGGTTCTGCTTACTATTTCACTAGAAATAACAATAACGTAGGTACTGAGGCAGGAGAAAACACCTTTAATCCTGGTGATTTCACTTACAAGCAAATGGGATTCCGCGTAGGCGGTCCAATCATCAAAGACAAATTGTTCTTCTTCGCTTCTTTTGAAGATGAAGTGGAAGCAAGACCAGGAACTACTTGGAGAGCAAACAACGGATCTGAGCCTATCACTGGAAACGTGACTCGTGTATTGGCTTCTGACCTTGACGGCTTGAGCTCTTACTTGAAAAGCAAGTTTGATTACGAAACAGGTCCTTACCAAGGATATGATAATGAAACTTTAGGAACTAAATTTCTAATTAAGCTTGACTACAACATCAACGACAAAAACAAGTTGAGTGTGAGATACAACCACTTGGATTCTTCCACAGATGTATTGATGTCAGGTTCTTCTTCTTTGGGTAATGGGGGTAGAAATGGAAGTCCAAATGCATTGAACTTCCAAAATTCCAACTACAGCATCATGGAAAATATTCGATCTGTAGTGGCTGAATTGAACACTCGAATTAGCAATAATATGTCCAACAACCTTATTGTGGGATATACCTTCCAAGACGAAAGTCGTGGTTTCAAAGGAGAATTTTTCCCTCTAGTGGACATTTTAAAGGACAACGTAACGTATACTTCTTTTGGTTTTGAGCCATTTACGCCAAACAACGAATTGCGTTACAAGACGTTCCAAATCCAGGAAAACTTACAAATCTTCAAAGGAAATCACACCATCACTACTGGTTTTAGCTACGAAAACTACCAGTCTGAGAACGTATTCTTCCCAGGATCACAGTCTGCTTATGTATACAGATCTCTTGAAGATTTTTACAAGGATGCAGATAACTTCCTTGCAAATGGAAACTCTGTTGCTACTAACGTGAACTTGAGAAGATTCCAGGTTCGTTGGAACAACATCCCAGGATCTGAGAAGCCAATCCAGCCTTTGGAAGTAAACTACGTAGGGGCATTTATCCAGGACGAATGGCAGGCAAGAACTAACTTGAAATTGACTGCTGGCTTGAGAGTAGACGTTCCATATTTTGAGCCAACTGCATTGAGAAATGAGGAAATGGAAAAGTTTTATTTACGTAATCCATCAGGGGCTTATGTGAACTATAGAACAGATAATTTGCCTGATGCGAATCTTCTTTGGTCTCCAAGAGTTGGTTTCAACTGGGATGTATTTGCCAACCAAAAAACACAAGTTAGAGGTGGTTCAGGTGTGTTCACTGGTCGTCCTGCCTATGTGTGGGTTTCCAACCAGGTGGGTAATAATGGAATCTTGACTGGTTTTGCACAGTTTGACAACACCACTGCTCGCCCATTCAATCCTGATCCAAATGCATACAAGCCAACAGAAGTAACGGGTAATCCTGCTTCTTCCTACGAGCTTGCGCTTACTGATCCTAATTTCAAGTTCCCGCAAGTATGGAGAACTAACATTGCAGTAGATCAGCAGTTACCTGCAGGTATCATTGCTACCGGTGAATTTATCTACAACCAAGATGTAAATGGAATTGCGTATTTCAACGCAAACCTTCCAACTGCACAATCTCAATTTGCAGGAAATGATAATCGTGCAAGATGGACTTCTAACCGCATCAACTCTAAGATTCCAAATGCAGTAACCTTGTCTAACCAAGCGATTGGATATTCGTGGGTTGCATCTTTCTCCTTGGAAAGACCATTTACCAACGGATTGTTCTTGAAGGCGGCATACAGCTACGGTGAAGCTAAAAACACCGTAGATCCAGGATCAATTGCTTCTGGTACTTGGTTTAACAATCCGATTTCAAATGATCCAAACAATCCAGGTCTTGGCTTCTCTTCCAACTTTATGGGCCATAGAGTATTTGCTACGGCATCTTATTCTAAGGACTTCTTCAAATTTGGAAATACTTCCGTATCCATCTTCTGGGAAGGTAGAACCATTGGAAATGGTAGCTACGTATATTCTTCAGATATGAATGGCGATGGTGGTAGATCAAATGATTTGATTTATATCCCTGCAACGAAAGCAGAAATGAACTTCCAGCAATTCACTTCTTCTGGCAAGACCTTTACTGCAGCAGAGCAAGCGGATGCATTTGAAGCGTATATCCTTCAAGACAAATACTTGAGTGCGAACAGAGGCGGTTATGCCGAAAGAGGAGCTGTGATTATGCCAATGGTATATCGTGCTGACCTTTCTTTTGCACAGCAGTTATTCACCAACATCAAAGGCAAGAAGAACGCCTTGGAATTCCGTGTGGATATCCTGAACGTAGGTAACTTGCTTGACTCTAGTTATGGATTAGGTCAAACTTTCAATGCAACACAAATATTAGCTGGCGGTTCACCTACAGCTAGTGCTGATGGTAAGCCACAATATAGATTGAGAAACTTTGGAACGAACCTAATTACCGAAACCTTCAGACCTACCGCTGGTGTAGCTGACGTTTGGAGAATGCAGTTTGGTTTGAGATATATCTTCAACTAAGATCCCTTCTTAATTCTATGAAAGCGCCCCGAACCTCGGGGCGCTTTTTTTTGTTATAACTATTGGGCTCTTCCACTCCTTGATATTGGGATTTTAAGGGGATATCCCTCCTATTTTCCATTGATGGTGAGGATTTGCCATCCTTATGTTTTCTACAGAACTGTACGGAAACTAGGGTATATTTGTATTTCGTTGGAGAAAGATTCTCCCTATATTCTTTGCTGTATGTTATACTTTAAGCAATTTCTGCATTCTCAAAGTAGCGAGTGGGTCGTATTCATCCACGGCGCAGGAGGGAGCTCTGCAGTATGGCATAAGCAGCTTCGTGATTTTCAGAAAGATTTTAACCTGCTGTTGATTGATCTTCGCGGTCATGGTAAATCAGTAGAAATGCCAGAAGCCATCTGGAAGCAGCACTACACCTTTGAGGCAGTCACCAAAGATATTTTAGAGGTATTGGATTACCTCAAGCTTCCTCCAGCTCATTTTATGGGAGTTTCTTTGGGTACCATCTTGGCAAGACAGCTTGCAGAGATGGCTCCGTCACGTGTCAAATCCCTAGTTATGGCTGGAGCTGTTACTCGGTTGACGGTTCAAAGTAGATTATTAGTTTTTCTTGGGAACACCTTCAAGCAGATTATTCCCTACATGTGGTTGTACCGACTTTTTGCTTTTGTGATCATGCCTCGAAAGCAGCACGCAGAGTCGCGCAACCTCTTCATTCATGAGGCCCAAAAGCTCTGCCAAAAAGAGTTTATTCGCTGGTTTAAATTGACTAGAGACATCAATCCATTGCTGCGGTATTTCAAGGAAAAGGACTTAGGAATTCCCACGCTCTATGTCATGGGAGATCAGGATGTGATGTTTTTGGAACCAGTCAAAAATTTAATTCGTGCACATAAGAATTCGATACTCCGTGTTTTGGATACCTGTGGGCATGTCGTCAACGTAGAAAAACCAGAGGAGTTCAACCAACTATCTCTGGACTTTATTAAAAACCAACAGTAACTGCCTATTCTACCTATGAAAAAACAAACCAAAATCTTTCTAGTTCTTGGCATCATCTTGCTACTGGCGGTAGCTTATTTTTATCCAAGGCTTGGTACGCCACCGGCTGGTGAAGGCGCTGCACCTGCTGGCCAAAAAGGAGGAGATGCAGAGCCGTTAGTGGTGAATGTAATTCAACTCAAAAAGGAGACCCTCAATAACCAATTGCAAGTATCAGGCACCATTTTACCGAATGAATCGGTAGACATCAAGCCCGAGATCAACGGCTTGGTGACCAAAGTAAATTTTAAAGAAGGGCAATACGTGACTAAGGGTACTCCGCTAGTGTACCTCAATGACAATGAACTTCAAGCACAGTATCAGCGCCTCCAATACACCCAAAAACTAGTTCAAACGCAGGAGTCTAGACAGAAGCAACTCCTAGCGCGCGAGGCTATTAGCCAAGAGGAATACGATATTGTACTCAATCAATACAATACCGCACTTTCTGATATCAAATTGGTTCAAGCGCAATTAGAGAAGACTGTGATTCGTGCACCCTTTAACGGGCGATTGGGCCTTCGTCAAGTTTCGGAAGGAGCGGTAATCAATGCATCTAACATTATTGTAAGTATTGTCAATATTGACCCAATCAAATTGGAGTTTTCAATTCCTGAGCGGTATTCAGGCTTGATTGCAGAGGGCTCTTCGATCTACTTCAGTAGTGAATCGTCTACCGAAGAGGTGGAAGGAAAAGTTTATGCCTTTGAGCCTCAGATTGACGCAGCTACCCGAACCATCAAATTGAGAGCACAAAGCCCCAACAAAAGCGGCAAATACCTACCTGGGATGTTTGTGAAGATTCGGTTTGTGCTGGATGTTAAAGAAGATGCCTTATTGGTTCCAGCTGAATCTGTAATTCCTGAATTGTCTGGCTACAAGGTGTTTGTAGTAGGGGCAGATGGAAATGCAGAACAGCGGATGATTGAAATCGGTACGCGCACAGATACGCAAGTTCAAGTAATCTCTGGATTGAAGGAGGGGGACTTGGTGCTTACTACCGGTGTGATGCAAGTTAGACAGGGAATGCCTGTCAAGCCTACAACCATTAACTAAGCGATCTCATGGCTAGTCTTTCAAGTATAAGTATCAAAAGGCCTGTCTTGGCCATTGTGATGTCTCTGGCCATCCTACTTTTTGGTGGGATTGGAATTTCACTTTTAGGGGTAAGGGAATATCCCACCATTGATTCACCTGTTATCAGTGTGAGTACTTCTTATGTAGGAGCCAACTCAGATGTAATTCTGGCCCAAATCACGGAACCCCTTGAAGAACAAATTAATGGCATTCAAGGAATCAAATCCTTGACTTCGACCAGTGCTGATGGGCGAAGCAATATTACAGTAGAGTTTGAAGTAAGCGCCGACCTTGAGGCTGCTGCTAACGATGTACGAGACAAGGTTTCAGGAGCGCAGCGCAATTTGCCGCCTGATGCTGATCCTCCTGTGGTCTCGAAATCAGACGCCGATGCGCAGTACATTATTGGAATTAATTTGAAAAGTGATCAGCGCGATTTGCTTGAGCTTTCGGAAATTGCGGATAATGTATTCAAAGAGCGCCTGCAAACAATTCCTGGAGTGAGTAGGGTTCAAATCTGGGGCGAAAAAGAATATGCCATTCGACTGCGAATGGACCCCCTCAAAATGGCCTCTTACGGAATTACTCCTATGGATGTCCTGAGTAAAATCCAAACTGAAAATGTGGAACTTCCTTCTGGAAGAATTGAAGGACAAACTATTGAGCTTTCTGTTCGAACAAAAAGCCGTTTGAGCTCCCCTCAAGAATTCAATGAATTAATCATCAAAGAAAGTGAATCCAACCTCGTTCGCTTCCAAGATATTGGAACAGCGGAACTTTCTGCTTTGAATGAGAAAACATTGTTGCGTCACAATTTAGAGCCTTCTGTCGGCGTGGTTTTGGTCCCTTTACCAAACGCGAACA